>Ga0207708_10000328_pt1 | contig 37335 bp, 40 predicted proteins | sample KBSK5101metaG_FD_184340 | JGI IMG/M metagenome (GOLD analysis project Ga0207708, IMG submission 184340) | Corn, switchgrass and miscanthus rhizosphere microbial communities from Kellogg Biological Station, Michigan, USA - KBS K5-10-1 metaG... | ecosystem: Host-associated > Plants > Roots >... | reverse complement strand
AGTTCGAGCGCTAGGACCACCGGGCTTTCTGTGCCGGCCAGGAGGTATTACATTCCAGAGCCATGGCCGCCTCGTGGACCGATTCCGAGCCGGGCTTCTTTGCCCTGCGGCACGAGCTGCGCCGCCTGATGGAACGGGCCAGCCGGCGCCGGCGCAAGGTGCTGCTGGCCGCGGCGGCCACCAGCGCGCTGGGCGTGATCCTGGCGGTGCGTGCGCCTCACGACTACAACGCGCAGCTCATCGGGCTCGAGGCCCGCCAGCACACCGGCTGGCTCGTCAGCGACGGCTCCCGCGGGACGTACGCGCCGCACACCGTGTCGAAGTTCAAGGCGCCGGCGAATAAGACCCTGCTGCTGCTCGGCAACGGGTTCCTGGCCCGGCGCAACCTGGCCAAGGCGCGCAAGGCCGGCCGGGTCGCGGCGCTGAGGGGCTAGCCGAGCGCGGGCTCGGCGTCGGGCTCGCGCTCGCGTTCCCGCTCGCCCGCGGGCAGGACCACGATGGCCACGACCACGCCGACGGCGACCAGGGCCGCCCCGATCAGGAACGCGAGGTCGTAGCCGCCGGTCAGGGCCGCCGTCGCGCTGTGGCCGGCGGCGGCGAGCGTCTTGGTGCGATCGGCGGCGATCGCGCTCAGCGCGGCCAGGCCGAGCGAGGCCGAGATCCACATCGACACGTTGACGATGCCCGAGGCCAGCCCGGCGTCGCGCGCGGGCACGTCGCCCATGGCGATGTGCAGCAGCGGCATGAACGACGTGCCGCCGCCGATGCCCATGAGCGCGAAGGCGAAGAACAGCGTGGGGAAGAAGGCGGTGTGCTCGCCGGCGCCGGCCAGCAGGGCCAGGCCCGCCGCCATCGCGGTCAGGCCGGGCACGAGCGTGCGCTTCGCGCCGAAGCGGTTGACCAGGCGCGCGGTCACGCCCGAGGACAGGATGGCCACGATCAGCGTCGTGGGCAGGAAGGCGAGCCCGATCTGCAGGGCGTCGTAGCCGCGCACGTGCTCGAGGTAGAGCGCGCCGAGGAAGAACGTCGTGAACATGCCGCTGGCGGTCAGGCCGCGCACCACGCTGGACCCCGTCAGCCCGCGCAGGCGCAGGATGCGCAGCGGCATCATCGGGTTGCGCACGCGCGCCTCGACGACGAGGAAGGCGACGAGCAGGGCCAGCGCCCCCGCGCCGAACCCCAGCGTGTGGGCCGAGCCCCAGCCGTAGTCGCTGGTCTTGACGATGGCGTAGACGCCGAGCATGAGCGAGGCGGTGCCGAGGAGAGCGCCGGCCACGTCGACGCCCTGGTCGAGGCCGATGCCCTCGCTCTCCTCGATCAGCGCCCGCCCCAGCACCCAGGTGACGATGCCGATGGGCACGTTGATGAAGAAGATCCAGTGCCAGTCGATCGAGTCCACGATCACGCCGCCGAGCAGCAGGCCGATGGTGCCGCCGCTGACGGCGGTGAACGTGTAGACGCTCATCGCGGTGGCGCGCTCGGCCGGCCGCGGGAACCCCGTGGCCACGATGGCGACGATGACCGCCGCGCACACGGCGCCGCCGAAGCCCTGGACGAAGCGGGCGACGATGAGGAGGGCCTGGGAGTCGGCGAAGCCGCACGCCGCCGAGGCCAGCGTGAAGAGCACGAGCCCGACCAGGAACACGCGCTTGCGCCCGACCAGGTCGCCCATGCGACCGGCCAGGAGCAGGAAGCCGCCGTAGCTGATCATGTAGGCGTTGATGACCCAGGTCAGCGACGACTGGGAGAAGTGCAGGTCGTGCTGGATCGCGGGCAGGGCCACGTTCACGATCGACGCGTCCACGACGATCATCAGCTGTCCGATGCAGACGACGACCAGAGCGACCCAGCGCCGCCGCGCGCTGCTCAATAGCTCCATGATCGTCACCCTATCATGGACCATCCTATGTTCAATGAATATCACCGGGAGGCGCTAGGCTCCGAGTCGGGGATGGAGACCACCACCCGTCCGGGCGCACTCGTGTTGCTCACGCGCCTCTCGCGCGTCGTACACCGGCGCTCCACCGAGCAGCTGCTCGGCATGCGCGTCAAGCAGTTCGGGACCCTCTGCTACATCCGCGACCGCGGGCCGGTGCTGCAGCAGGACCTGGGCGAGTCGCTGTACATGGACCCGAACAACCTCGTCCTCCTCCTCAACGACCTCGAGGCGCACCGTTGGATCGAGCGCCGCCGCGACCCCGACGACCGACGCCGCCACATCGTCGGCGTCACGACCGAGGGGAAGCGGGCGATCGAGCGCGCGGAGCGCTCGATGGAGAGCATCGAGGACGAGGTGCTGGCGGGCCTGGACGACAAGGACCGCGAGGACCTGCGCCGGTTGCTGAGCAGGGCGCTCGAGCACCCGGCCGCGGCGACCACGCCTTGAGCGTTCTCTACGCCGCCACCGGAGATGCCATCGCCCGCATCACCCTCGAGGGCGGGGCCGCCGCCTCGGCCGTGGTCGGCCTCGAGGGCAGCGGCGCCTGCTGCCTGGCCGTCGACCCGCTCGAGCCCGAGCGCGTCTACGTCGGCACCTTCGACCGTGGGGTGCGCGTCTCCGACGACGGCGGCGTGAGTTGGCGCGAGCCCGACGCGGGCCCGGCGGACGAGCGCGTGCTGGCGCTTGCGGTGTCGCGCGCGGACGACGTCGCCTACGCCGGCACCGAGCCGTCCAACCTCTACCGCTCCGAGGACGCCGGGCGCACGTGGGAGCTGCTGCCCGCCCTGCGCGAGCTGCCCAGCGAGCCGGAGTGGTCGTTCCCCGGCCGCCCGTGGACGCACCACGTGCGCACGATCGCGCTGCACCCGGCCGACGCGGCCACGCTGCTCGTCGGGGTCGAGCTCGGCGGCGTGATGCGCTCGACCGACGGCGGTGCGAGCTGGGCCGACCACAACCCGCAGGCGCCGCGCGACGCCCACGAGATGGCCACCCACCCGCTCGCCCCCGACCGCGTCTACGAGGCCGCCGGCGACGGCGTCGCCCGCTCCGAGGACGCCGGCGCGAGCTGGAACCACGTCGAGGCCGGCCTGGACCGCGGCTACGCCTGGGCCACCGCGGTCGACCGCGACGACCCCGACCTCTGGTACGTCGCGGTCAGCACCGGCCCGTTCGTCGCCCACGGCCGGGGCGACGCCGAGGCGCGCGTCATGCGCACGCACAACGGCGGCTGGTCGCCGACCGGCCGCTGGGGCGACACGCCCGAGCTGCGGCGCATGCCCTACGCGCTGGCCACGCTGTCGGGCCACCCCGGCGTCGTCGTCGCGGGCCTGCGCGGCGGGCTGCTCATGGCCAGCGAGGACGCCGGCGAGAGCTGGACCCGGCTCGACCTCGAGCTGCCCGACGTCGTCGCGATGGCCGCGCCCTAGCTCGCGGCCGGGAAGCGGCCGAGCTGCGACCACGCCGCCGGCGTGGTGCCGTTGAAGTCGTAGAGGCTCGCGCCGATCGCGCCGCCGGCGCGGGCGGCGCGCACGTAGGCCGCGACCTCGGACGCGGTGGCGTGGTCGGCCTCGCCGCCGATCGGGTGCACGGGCGTGTCGGACCCCACGATCGACTTGATGGTGGAGATGTTGCGGCCCACGTAGCTGCGCACCGCGCCGGCGCCGTGCACGCGGAAGGTGAAGTAGGCCATGGGCAGGAAGACGTCGAAGTAGCGCGCGGTCTGGGCGTAGGGGAAGCCCGGCCAGTACAGGGCGCCGGCCTCGGGCACGATGGCGCCGAGCGGGTAATCGGGGCCGACCGAGCGGCGCAGGTTGGCGGCCAGCCGGCCCTGGAGCCGGTTGCGGCGCGGGATCGAGCCGACCTCGGTGGCCTCGATGTCGAGCGCGAAGCCGTCGAAGCGCTGCGCCGTCGGGGTGGTGAAGCCGATCGCGTTCAGGGATCGGCGCAGGTCGGTGCGCACCGGCTTGTACGAGGGCAGGTACCACGCCACGACCTTGATCCCCTGCGCGTGCGCGGCCTCGATCATCGCCGCCAGCGTCCCCGGGCGCACGATGTCCGTGCTCTGGCGCCAGTTCGAGGTCTCGAGGTACAGCGTCTGCACCCCCTGCGCCTTCATGCGCGCCACGGCGCCGGCCGGGTCGTCGAGGGTGCTCTTCGAGTAGATCGAGACCCACGTGCCCAGCCCGCGGTACGCGTCGACGGTCGGGACCGCGTTCGCCGTCGGCGGCGTCGGGCCGAAGGCGATGGCGGCGATGAGTGGGAGGGCGCGCAGCAGCATCGGCCTAGTCTCTTGCACGCCATGACACCACGTGTGGTCCGTTCGTTGCGCCTGTTCGCCGTCGTTGGCGCCCTGGCCGGCTGGGCGGCCCCGGCTGCGGGGGCCGATCGCGTCGCCGACCAGGCGGCCCGCTGGACCGAGCGCATCGGCACGCGGGTGCAGGACGCGCCCGACCCGATCGCCGGGCTCAGCGACGCTCAGCTCGCCGGCTCACGGCTCGTGGTCGGATTCGACGGGCGCAGCGCGCCGGGCGCGCTCCGGCACAAGGCCGCGGCAGGCGAGCTCGGCGGCGTGATCCTGTTCACGCGCAATGTGGGCTCGCGCAGCCAGGTGCGCCGGCTGGCGGCCTCGTTCCAGGCCGCCGCGCGCCGAGCCCCCGGGGGCCCGCCGCTGCTGATCATGATCGACCAGGAGGGCGGGCAGGTCAGCCGCCTGCCCGGGCCGCCGGGGCGCTCGCCGGCCGAGGTGGGGGACACCGACAGCGTCGCGGTCGCGCGCAGCGAGGGCCGGGCCACCGGGCGCAGCCTGGCCGGCGTGGGCATCAACGTCGACCTCGCGCCGGTGGTCGATGTCGCCCGGCCGGGCACGAACATGGACGACCTCGATCGGTCCTTCGGCCCGCGCACGGGGCGGGTCACGCGGCTGGCGACGGCGTTCGCGGCCGGCCTCGGGGCCGGCGGCGTGCTGTCGACGGCCAAGCACTTCCCCGGGCTCGGACTGGCCCGCGGCGACGAGGACTTCCACCTCAACCGCATCGACGAGCCGCTGTCGCGGCTGCGCCGGGTCGACGAGCCGCCGTTCGTGCGGGCCCGCACGCCGCTGGTCATGGTCTCGACCGGGGTCTACCCGGCGCTCGACGACACACCGGCCCTGTTCTCGCGCCGGATCACGACCGGCGAGCTGCGCGACCACTTGGGCTTCGCGGGCACGGCGATCACCGACGACCTGGAGGTGCCGGCGATCGCGCGCTCCGGGTCGCCGGCGACGCGGGCGGTCAGCGCGGCGCGGGCGGGCAACGACCTGCTGCTGTTCGCCCAGAACGCCGGCAACGGGTTCGCGGCGGCGCGGGGCGTGGCCGCCGCCCTGGCCGAGGGCACGCTGGACCGCGCCGCGTTCGAGGCAGCGGCGCGGCGGACGCTGGACCTGCGGTCGCGGCTGCGCTAGGTCGCTGCGGTGAGGACCTGCGCGCCCTCGGGGCCCACGACGACCGTGTGCTCCTCGTGCGCGGACCGGCTGTGGTCGCGCGTGCGCACGGTCCAGCCGTCGCGGTCGACGTAGATCGCCGGGCTGCCGGCCACGATCATCGGCTCGATCGTGAACACCAGACCCTCGGTGAGGGTCAGCGTGCCCTCGGGGTCGGGCCAGTTGTAGACCGCCGGGTCCTCGTGCATGGCGCGGCCGATGCCGTGGCCGTGCAGCTCGGGGACGACGTGGAAGCCGCGCGCCTCGGTCACCCGCTCGATGGCGGCGCCGACCTCGCGCAGCGTGGCGCCGGGCCGGACGGCGCGGATGCCGGCCCGCAGGGCCGCGCGGGCCGCCGCCTGCAGGCGCTGAGCGGCGGCGTCGGCCGCGCCGACGGCGACCGTGGTGGCCGCGTCGGCGTGGTAGCCGTCGAGCTCGAGCGCGACGTCGAGCGTGATGAGCTCGCCCTCGCGCAGTACGCGGTGGCCGGGGATGCCGTGCACGACCTCGTCGTCCACGCTCAGGCACACCGCGCCGGGATAGCGGTAGGTGATGATCGGGCCGGAGCGGGCGCCGTGCGCGGCCATGGTCTCGGCCGCGAGGGCGTCGAGCTCGCCGGTGGTCACGCCCGGCCGCACCGCGGCCTCGAGCACGCGCAGGACCTCGGCCACGACGGCGCCGGCGCGGCGCAGGCCCTCGAGCTGCTCGGGCGTCTCGATCGACACGTCAGGCCGCCAGGCTCGGCTGCTCGAGGCCGTGGTCGCGAGCGACGAGGGCGGCGTAGCGGCCGCCGCGGGCCAAGAGCTCGTCGTGGGTGCCACGCTCGACGATCTCGCCGCTGTCGAGGACGAGGATCTGGTCGGCGTCGCGGATGGTGGAGAGCCGGTGGGCGATGGCCACCGTGGTGCGGCCCTCGGCGAGGTCGTCGAGCGCCTCCTGCACGGCGCGCTCGGTGCCGGTGTCGAGGGCGCTAGTGGCCTCGTCGAGGAGCAGAATGGGCGGGTTGCGCAGGATGGTCCGCGCGATCGCGATGCGCTGCTTCTCGCCGCCCGAGAACCGGTAGCCGCGCTCGCCGACGACGGTGTCGTACCCCTCGGGCAGCGAGGCGATGAGATCGTGGATGCGCGCGGCGCGGGCCGCATTCTCGATCTCGGCGTCGCCGGCCTCGGGCCGGGCGAAACGCAGGTTCTCGCGCACGCTGGCGTGGAAGAGGTAGGTCTCCTGGGCGACGACGCCAAGGGCGTCGGCCAGCGACGCGAACCGCAGGTCGGCGATGTCCGTGCCGTCGATGGTCACCCGGCCGCGCTCGGGGTCGTAGAGGCGAGCGAGCAGGTAGCCGAGCGTGGTCTTGCCCGAGCCGGTCTCGCCCACGATCGCGGTCTTGGTGCCGCGCGGCACCGCGAACGAGGCGCCGGCGATGGTCCAGTCGCCCTCGGGGGCGTAGCGGAACCAGACGTCGTCGAAGGCGACGTCGCCGGTGATGGCCGGGCGATCGAGCGTGCGGGCGCCGGAGCGCTCGGTGATCTCGACCGGCAGGTCGAGGTACTCGAAGACGCGCTCGAACAGCGCCAGCGAAGTCTGCAGGTCGACCTGGACCTGCAGCAGCTGGCCGAGCGGGAAGAACAGCCGCGTCTGCAGCGTGGTGAAGGCGACCAGGGTCCCGATCGAGATCGTCGCGCCGCCGAAGCCCATGCCGGCGAACCAGTACACGAGCGCCGGCATGATGGCGAAGGTCGCCTGGATGCTGGCCATGACCCAGCGGCCGGCCATGCGCGAGCGCACCTCGAGATCGGCCAGGTTGGAGGACTCGCCGCGGAAGCGGTCGGCCAGGTCGGGCGCGCGGCCCATGGTCTTGCCGAGCAGGATGCCCGAGACCGACAGCGACTCCTGGACGAGGCTGGAGATGTCGGACATCGACTGCTGGCGCTTCGCGGCGATGCGCTTGCGCTGTGCGCCCACGCGCTTGGTGAGCAGGACGAAGAACGGGACCAGGATCAGCGCGAAGACGGCGAGGCGCCAGTCGAGCAGGAACATGGCCACGACGGTCGCGATGACCGTCGTGAGGTTGGACGCCGTCGAGGTGGCGGTCGTGGTGACCACCGACTCGACGCCGCCGATGTCGTTGGCGATGCGCGACTGGACGTCGCCGGTCCTCGTGCGCGTGAAGAACGCGAGCGACAGGCGCTGCAGGTGCTCGTAGACGCGCGTGCGCAGGTCGTGCATGACGCGCTGGCCCACGAGGTTGGAGAGCCAGGTCTGGCCGACGCCGAGCACCTGGGTGACGACGGCGATGGCGATCATGCCGCCGACCAGCAGGGTCAGGAGCTGGGCGTCCTTCTCCGGGATCGCCTCGTCGAGGACGTCGCGCAGCAGGAAGGGCGAGATCATGCCCAGGCCCGCGGAGACGATGATCAGCGCGATGACCGCCAGCAGCTTGCGCCGGTAGGGGCGGAAAAGTGGGCGGATACGCTGGAGCGTGGAGCGAGCTGGCACCTGCATAGGGTAGCAAATAGTTGGAGCCGCCAACTATTCGCAGGTCAGCGCGCCAGGACCGCGACCGCCGTCTCCCGCGGCCCCGTTCGGTGCGTGGTCAACAGCACGCGGACCCTGGTCCCGTTGTCGTCGGGCGGCAACGTGCCGCGCCCGGCCCGGTCGAGGCGCAGCGTGCGGTAGGCCCCGCCGGTGCTCACCTGGGTCTCGACCTTGTGCACCGCGGGGCCGCCGACGTCGAGGTCGACCTTGTCGCGGTCGACGTGCAGGCGCACGGGGTGGCGGCGGTCGCGGCGCAGCTCGACAGCGCGGCCGCCCGACACCGACAGGTTGCGCCGGCACGCGGGCACGGGGGCGAGCACGGCCTTGCCCAGGCCCGGGCTGGACGCGTCGATGAACACCTGGCTGCCGCAGGTCACGCGCACGCCGCGCTTGCCCGCCACGATGTCGCCCTTCGCCGTCGCGGGCAGCCGGTCCGGGCGCCGCGGCCCGGTCACCGTCAGCGGGTCGAGCAGGAGGTCGGCGGCCTGCGGCGGCGGCGCGCTTGCCGCCACCGGCGGCGTCCCCGCCGCCGGCCCGGCTGAGCACGGGGTGGCGGTGCCGCCGCCGGCGGCGACGGCGTCCTGGACCACCGACGTGATGCTCGGGGTGTTGAGCAGGTTGTCGGGCGTAATGAAGGACAGGCTGGGGGAGTGGACGACCGGGAACGTGCCGCCGTCGATCAGGTTGGGGATGTTCGGCGGCACCACGGGGGCGAAGTCGATGAGGTTGGACGGCGTGGCCAGCGCGCTGGACTGGCCCACGACGGTGTCGGACGGGTTGTAGTACTCGGGCAGCAGGGAGCCGACATAGGGCACCTGCACGTAGGTGCCGGCCACCGTGGTCACCGGGCAGCTGCCGATCGACTGCGTCGTGTTCCAGGTCGACGTGAACGAGCTCGTGAGCTCGTCCAGCGCGGTCGGGCCGAGGGCCTGGGAGATGATGCTCTCGATCTCCTGCGCGCCCTCGCACAGGTACTTCAGGACCCCGTTTCCGCCCGACTGGCAGTCCAGGCCGCCGATGCCCAGCGCCAGGTCGGCGACGAACGACCCCTCGTGCGGCGTCCCCAGCGTGGTCAGCGAGGTGATGGTCACGCCGGGGTAGTTGGTCGTCTGGGTGATGGCCGAGCGCGACCAAATGCCGCCGTCGGAGTGCCCGACGAGCTGCACGTCGGTGACCCCGTAGTCCTGGTTGAGGAACGCCAGGAACTGCCCCAGGCGCTGCCCGTTCTTGTCGGCCTCCCCGCCGGTGTTGACGGTCACGTCGGGCGGCGGCGCCTGCTGCCCGGGGCCGACGCAGGGCGAGGGCGCGTTGCCCGGCGCGTTGCCGTCGGAGTTCGGGCCCTCCGGCGCCGTGAACACCGGATAGCCGGCCGCCTTGAGAGCGGGCGCAACCGAGAGGCTCCACGTGTCGCCCTCCTGGCCGGCGCAGCTCGGGTCGGGGGTCGAAAACGGCGTCGAGGTGGTGAAGCCGGAGACCAGGACCACCGCGCTGCTGGCCGACGCCGCCGGCGCGGCGACCCCGAGCGCGAGGAGGGCGAGAAGCGGCAGGAGGCGGCGGATGGGCCACCCTAGCCCGCAGGCGCGGGCCGGGTGTAAAGGCGTCGCCGCCGCAGCGCGAGCAGCGAGTCCACGCCCAGCGCGAGCGCCACCGGGACCGTGGCCGGCAGCGTGTCCAGCGTCCAGAACAGCAGGCCAAAGGCCACGCCGATGACCGCCGTGGCCAGCGCGATCCGTCCCTGGGGCCGCGCCTGGCGGGCGAGCACGGCGCCGAGCGTGGCGGCGATGAACAGATCGCCGTAGCCCATGGTCGAGCCCGCCAGCGAGGCGCGCTGGAACTGCGGCAGCCCGCCGGCGGTGCCGGCGATGTCGAGCAGGTGCGCGGCCGGCTGCAGGTTCTGCGAGAGCACGAGGATGGCGTCGATGACCGCCATGGCGACGATGCCCCAGCGCAGCCAGCTGACCGGCGCCACCGCCGCCAGCAGCACGCCGAGGGTCACGCAGCCCAGGCCGCTCAGCGCCAGCGTGGCCAGGTCGCCGACGACCGTGCCGCCCTCGGCCCAGGCCACGGCGAAGAACGGCACGACGAGCAGGGCCAGCAGCGGGCGCGCGCCGCGCATGCCCCAGCCCAGCGCGAGCGCCGCCAGCGGCGGCGTGGTGAACAGCGCGAGCCAGGCCAGGCGCTCGCCGGTCAGCGTGCCCGGCTGCACCGCGATGACCACGGCGACGATGGACGCGAACGGCACCAGCGCCCACCAGCGGCTGCGCAGCCGCGCCAGCCAGGGGAGCTCGACCGCGCCCGTCCGCGGGAGCGCCACGAGGACCGCCTGGGCCAGCACCAGCACCACGTAGGTCCAGTCGAACGGCAGGGACACGCCAGGAACCGTACGGCCCCGGCGTTGCCGCGTACTAAAGCCGCGGCAGGTACAGCACCGCGTTGCGGTCGCGGCGCGTGCCGCGGAAGCCCTGCGGCCGGCCGCCCTGGGCGTCGAGGAAGGCGAGTTGGCGCGCGATGCCGGGGAGGCTCGCCGGGCCGCCGGCGGTGTCGAGCATCCACGTCTGCAGGGCCACGCCGCCGTCGGCCGTGCGCACGAGCCGCAGCATGCGCGCTTGCATGGGCCAGTCGGCCAACGAGCCGGTGGAGATCAGCCAGTAGCCGCCCGCCGCCGTGCGCCGGGGCGCGATGCGGTTCTTGTGCGTGTCGCCGCTCAGCGCGGCCACGACATGGCGGTCGCGGTCCAGCAGCGCGAGCGCGGCGCGCCCGCTCGCCGACCGGGCGAGCGGCGCGTGCGAGACCACCACGACCCACCGGTTGCCGGCGGCGCGCAGCTGCTGCGCCAGCCAGCCGAGCTGGCCGTGGCTGAGCGCGAAGGCGTCGCGGTCGCGCTCGATCCCGTCGAGCACGATGCCGCGCACCGACGGGCCGGCGTCGAACGTGTAGTCCATGCGCGGGCCGCCGCCCTTCGGCGCGGCGCTCGCGCCGCGCAGGCGGGCCACGAGCTCGCTGGGGGAGAGGAGCCGGCGGTCGGGATCCGGCGCGACCCGCACGCTGCGTCCCGGTAGCGCCCCGCCGCGCAGCAGCGCGGCCACGGCCGCGGGCGGGTCGGCGCGCAGCGCGTCGGCCGAGCGCAGGCGCGAGCGGTCCACCTCGACCAGCCGCCGGTCGCCAGTGGCCAGCCGCTGCAGCGCCGGCGTGGGCGGCACCTCACCCTCGACCAGGAGGTCGTGGTTGCCGGGCACCGGGTACCAGGGCGCGCGCAGGCCGGGGGAGAAGAACGGAGCCACCGCCCGCGCCAGCAGGTCGGGGATCCGCGGCGCGTCCAGCGCGGGGCGGAAGAAGGCGGGGTCAGGATCGGAGGCCTGCTGGGGGCCCTGGTAGCCGGGCGTGCCGGAGTCAGGGCGCACGCGACCGCCGTGCACGATGCGCAGCGCCTGGTCGAGCTCGTCGGCCTGGTCGTTGTCGATGAGGTCGCCGCCCTCGATGACCGCCGTCGGCTTCGCGGCGTCGATCGCCCGGACCGCGCCCGCGAGGACCTGGCCGCTGAGCGCCTCCTGGGGGCGGAAGGTCGAGGAGAACGGCGGCCCGAGCCGATCGAGCAGCGACGCCCGCGCCGGCGACTCGGGGTCGCGCACGTGGACGTCGGTGACGAAGCCCAGCGTGGCCAGCGTGCCGACGGGGCGCGAGGCGGGTCCGAGCTCCGTGCGCGCCACCATCGGCTCGGCCGGGCCGCGCTCGAGGGTGCCGTCGCCGTTGCGGTCGACCCAGGTGGCGCGCAGCGTCGACGTCGCCGGGTTGTCGTCGTCGTGCGAGGATGCGGCGCCGCAGCCCGCGAGCGCGAGCGTCGCGAGCAGGGCGAGGGCGGTCGCAGGTGCGCGGGTCATCTCATTCCTCACGCAGCCCCACGACGACGGGCTCACGCCGGGCCCGGCGCGTCATCCACGCGGCCGCGCCCAACCCGAGCGCGGCCAGGCCCAGCGCGACGACGAGGATCTCGGGCGCGCCGGCGCCGACGGGCAGGTCGGCGTAACCGGCGGCCAGGTGCGCGACCGCCGGCGCCAGCAGCCACTGGTGCACGGCGATGCCGACGAGCAGCGCCGGCACGACCGCCGCCACCGCGGCACCGGCGAACAGCGCCGCCACCTCGCGCTGCCCTGCGCCCGTGGCGCGCAGCACGGCGACGGTGCTCCGGCGCTCGCGCGCCGTCAGGGCCAGGCCCTGGACAAGCGCGTAGAGGCAGACCACGCCGGTGAGGCCGGCGAGCACGCGCAGGACGTCGGCGAGCACGCCGAGGAAGGCGGCGTTCGAGGTCGTCGCGCCGCCCGCCCGCTGCGGCGGCACGCCCAGGGCGGTCAGGCGCGCGGCCACGCGGTCGGGGTCGGCGTCCTCGGTCAGGCGCACGGCGAGCACTGGGTTCACCGCCGGGTCGGCGCGCACCACGCGCCCGGGCTGCACGAAGGCGATGCGGCCCTCGTTGTCGAGCGCGCGGTCGATGCCGACGACGCGGAAGCGTGCCTCCCCGCCCTGGAGCTCAACGGCGAGCGTAGCGCCGAGGTCGAGGCCGAGCGCCTGCGCGAGACCCTGCCCGACCTCGGCCTCGTTGGCCGCGCGGACGCGGCGCCCGCTGGCCAGCGGCGGGGACTCGAAGCGGGTGTGGTCGCCCGGGTAGGCGATGAGCCGCACCGGCGACCCGAGCGCGAAGGCGTCGGCCCCGTCGACCTGATAGCGCTCGCCGACCGCGGCCACGCCGGGCACCGAGCCGACGAGCTGGCGCGCGCCCACGTCGCCGACCGTGAACGTGTAGCGCTTGCCCAGCAGCGCCGGGTCCTCCTTGAGCCGGTCGAGCAGCGACGCGAGCGAGAGCATGAGCAGCACGACGGCGACGGCCGCGCCGAGGGCGGCGACGGTGGCGAGCAGCCGTCCGCGCCGCGCGCCGGCGAGGCGGGCGCCGAGTGCGAAGTAGCCGCCGCCGGAGGAAACCCTTCGCCCCCTCCGGCGTGGCCGCCCGAGGTCGCCGCCGCGCATCACCTCCGTCGCAGGCCGGCCGGCGGCGCGCCAGGCCGGCCACGCCGACGCCGCCGCCACCACGGCGACGATGGCCAGCACGGCGAGGGCCAGCCAGGGCAGCAGGGCGGCGCCCGGGGGCAGCTCGTTCAGCGTGGCCAGGAGGTCGCTCGTCGGGCCGCCCGCGGCCAGCGCGCCCGCCGCCACCCCGGCCGCGGCGGCGGGCAGCGCCAGCAGCGCGCCTTCGACGCCGTGCTGCAGCGTGACCTGGCCGCGCGTGAACCCGAGCGCGCGCTGGACGCCGATCGTCCGCATGCGCCGCTGCACCTCGGCCGAGGCCGACGCGGCCAGCATGAGCGCGGCGGCGCCGAGGGTCACGAGCGCGAACGCGCTGAGCAGCGCCACGATCAGGCCCGCGGCCTGGTCGAGCGTGGCGCGCACGCCGCCGCGGGTGATGAAGCGCAGGTCGCGCAGCCCGTAGGACACGGCGCGCGCCTGGGTGAGGACCTCGTCGAGCTTGCTCGGGTCGCGCAGCCACAGCTCCGCCACGTTGACCGGCGCCGGGCCGAAGCGCGCCGCGAGCGGGCCCGAGGGCACGTACACGCGCGCCGTGCGCGCGAGCGGGAAGGCCACGTTGTCGGGCCCGACGGCGATGCCGGCCACGCGCACGGTCAGCTGCCCGATGTGGAGCTTGTCGCCGACCCCGAGCCCGAACTGGTCGGCCAGGCCGCGCTCGATCACGACCTCGCCGCCACGGCGGTCCGAGACGTCGCGGCCGGCCACGACGGCGTAGCCCCGGCGCCGGCCGGCGACCAGCACCTCGAGCGAGCCCTGCCCGGACCGGTGGCCGTTGCCGGACAGGTGGACGTTGGTGATCTCGAGCCGGAACGAGCGCGCGGCGACATCGGGCAGCGCGCGCACCCGCCGGTCGACGAAGGCCGGCGTCCGCGTGTTGTCGAAGCGGGCGATGACGTCGGGCAGGTCGGCGCGGTCGGCGGCCCGGTCAAAGCCGGTGGCGAGCCCGAAGCTGACGGTCAGGGCCGCGCCCGCCATGGCGCCGGCGGCGAGGATCCCGAGTCCGGCCAGCGCGGTGCGCCCGGGGCGCGCACGCAGCCGAGCGACGGCCAGCCCCAGCGCCCGCCTCATGCCGGCGGGGCGGCCTCGAGCCGTCCCTCCACGAGCCGCAGCGTCCGATCGGCCACCGCGCCGGCGCGCGGGTCGTGGGTGACGAGCACGACGGCCCGGCCGCCGACCGCGACCGAGCGCAGCAGCTCGAGCACCGCCGCCCCGGCCGCGTCGTCGAGGTTGCCGGTGGGCTCGTCGGCGAGCACCAGCGCGGGCTCGTTGACCAGCGCCCGCGCGATCGCCAGCCGCTGCTGCTCGCCGCCCGAGAGCTCGGCCGGGCGGCGCGTGGCCGCGTCGACCAGCCCCAGCTGCTCGATCAGCGCCCGCGCCCGCGTCGCCCCGGCGGCGCCGCCGCCGTTGGCCCGCGCGGGCAGGACGACGTTCTCGGCCCCGGTCAGCTCGGGCACGAGGTGGAAGGACTGGAAGACGAGGCCGATCTGGTCGCGCCGCAGCCGGGTCAGGGCGCGCTCGCCCAGTCGATGCACCGGCGCTCCCGCGACCTCGATGGCGCCGTCGTCGAGGCGGTCCAGCCCGGCCAGGACGTGCAGCAGGGTCGATTTCCCCGAGCCGGACGGGCCGACCACGGCCACGAGCTCGCCCGCCGCCACCTCCAGCGCGGCACCGTCGAGCACGCGCCTGCGCGCCGCTCCCGCTCCATAGACCTTGACGAGCCCGGTGGCCCGAACCACGACTCCCATCGCACCCCAACGTACGCACGTGGGGTTGTGACGCCCTTAAAGCTCAGCGCGAGAACGTCCCGGTCAGCGAGCCGCTGTCCAGCGTCTTGCCCCCCTTGCCCACCGCGGTGATGGTGAACGCGTAGCGATGCGGCTTGTCGCCCGGCGGCGGGCACGGTCCGCCGTAGCCGACCTTGTGGAAGCTGTTGCGCCCCTGCCTCCCGCCCTTGGGGACCGCACCGGCGGCCACCGAGTCCACGGCGGGAGCGATGCCGCGCACCTTCCAGTGAACGAAGTTGGCGGTCTCATCGTCCATCTCGAGGCGCAGGCTGCGGGCGCCCTTGGGCACGCCGGACCAGGACAGGGGCGGCGAGATCTCCTTGCCCGTGCAGGTGTAGGCGGCGGGGATGGGCTGGCCGTCGGCGAAGGCGGGCGAACGCACCGCGATGTGCCCGGCCGGCGCCGAGGACGCGTCGCTGCCCCCACAGCCGCCGAGCACCACGCAGACGACGACGGCTCCCATGCAGCGGCGCACGCCGAAAATGTACGCTGAGCGCATGCCCGGGCGCATGGTCCATCTCGGCTACGGCAAGTGGGTGCGCGCCGATCGCGTCTACGCGGTGGTGCCGCTGGAGGCGGGCGAGCGCGGCGACGGGCGCCGCACCTACGTCCACGTGGAGGGGCTCGGCGAGCCGCTCATCGCGTCGCGCTCGGAGCGCGCGATCCTCGGCGATCTCGAGGGTGCGCTCAGCGACGACGCGGGAATCCCGGGGCGGCGCGCCGGCGGGGCCCGCCGGGTGCCGGACGGCGACAGCCTGTTCTAAGCGGCGTCGTCGTCGTCGTGCTCGTCGGGCTCGAGCGCGCCGGGTACGCCGGGGTCGCTGCGCTTGCGCTCCCAATCCTGCTTCGCATCGGAGATCTCGCGCTCGAGGCGTTCGGTGCGCTCCTCCATCTCCTCCACGTCGCGCTCGGGTGGGTGTTCCTCGGTCACGTGCATCCGGTACCCGTGGGCCGGGTAGGCGAATCCGCATGAACGTCAACAACCCCTTCACTCGCAACACCAAGAAGCGCAAGCTCGAGAAGGCCGCGCACAAGGCCGCGAAGGCGGCGCCGCCGCCCCGCTCCCTCGCGCTCATCGCCGCCGCCCTCGTCGGCCTGATCGCCGCGGTGATCGCCAAGCGGTTCCTCGGGAGCGGCGACGAGCAACCGCCGGCGCCGATCGTCGAGAGCCACGGGACCACCTGGGCCCCGCAGCAGCCTGTGCCCGAGGAGCTGGACCGGCAGGAGAGCAGCGCCTAGCCGGTTTCTGACCGAACCCTGGCGCCCCGGCGGGGGCGGCGCATGAAAGGGTTGCGCGATCCGCGCCCCCGCCTTCGCCGTCCTCGTCGTGCTCCTGGCACTCGCCGTGCCGGCTTCCGCCGGCGCGGCCGTGCAGGCGCGCGGCAGCGTCAACCAGGTCGACGTGACGGGTGTGCGGCCCGGCGCGAAGGTCACGCTTACGCGCGCCGGCAGGCGCATCGCCACCCGGCGTGCGGGCGCGCTGGGCGGCGCGCTGTTCCGCGGCGTCGCCGCCGGCGGCGGCTACCGGGTCGACCGCTCGCGCCCGCTCGGCGTCATGCCCGACCGCTCGGCCCCGCCGACCACGCGCAGCTACGGCCAGCGCATCCCCACCGAGGGGTACGGCTACCTGACCACGCGCGACGGGACCAAGCTGGCGATCGACGTGCACCTGCCCGACGCCAGCGTCGCCGGGCCGTACCCGACCCTGGTCGAGTACTCGGGCTACGGCTACGCCGATCCCAGCGGCGGGCAGAGCTCCATCGCCCAGGTCGGCAACCTCCTCGGCTTCGCGGTCGTCGACGTCAACATGCGCGGCACCGGCTGCAGCGGCGGCGCCTTCGACTTCTTCGAGCCGCTGCAGGGCCTCGACGGCTACGACGTGGTCGAGACCGTGGCCCGCCAGCCGTGGGTGCTGCACCACAAGGTGGGGATGTTCGGCGTCTCCTACGGCGGCATCAGCCAACTCTTCACGGCCGAGACCCGGCCGCCCAGCCTCGCGGCGATCACGCCGCTCTCGGTGATCGACCAGACGGCGACGACGCTGTACCCCGGCGGCATCCTCAACACCGGGTTCGCCTTCTCATGGGCGCTCGACCGGGTGCACGACGCCAAGCCCGCGTCGGCCACGGGCGGACAGAAGTGGGCCCTGGAGCGCATCCAGTCGGGCGACAAGACCTGCAAGGCCAACCAGGTGCTGCACGACCAGGCCGTCGACCTGATCTCGAAGATCCGCGCCAACCGGTACTACGTGCCCAAGGTCGCCGACCCGCTCGCCCCGGTCACGTTCGTCCACAAGATCAACGTGCCGGTGTTCCTGGCTTGCCAGTTCACCGACGAGCAGACCGGCGGCCACTGCCCCGACCTCGCCTCGCACTTCACCGGCACCAGCCGCAAGTGGTTCACGTTCACCAACGGCGTACACACCGACTCGCTCGACCCGGCCACGTTCAACCGCTGGTTCGACTTCCTCGAGCTCTACGTCGCGCGACGACAACCTCAGCTCCCGGCCGCCGTCCCCGGGTTCGCGCCCACGATCTACAAGACCGTGTTCGGCATCCCCGGCGTCACCCTGCCCGCCGACCCGATCCAGAGCGAGCCAAGCTACGCGGCCGCGCGCGCCGCCTTCGAGGCGCTTCCGCCCGTGCGGATCCTGTTCGACAACGGCGCCGGCGGCTCGGCCGCCGGTATGCCGGTCCCGGCCTTCGAGCAGTCCTTCGGGCGTTTCCCGCTGCCGGGCACGAGCGCGCGCTCGTGGTACCTCGGCGCGAACGGCACGCTGACCGACGGGCAGCCAAGCGACGCCGGCGCCGACGCGTTCACGTGGGACAAGGCCGCCCGGCCCCGGACCGACTTCAGCGGCAACACCGCAGGCGGCACGGACGGGCTGTGGACCACCACGCCGCCCTATGACTGGACGCAGAACCCGACCGGGACCTTCGCGTCCTACGTCACGGACCCGCTGGGCGCGGACACCACCATCGTGGGCGCCGGGTCGCTGCTGGCCTGGGTCCGCTCCGCGGCGCCTGAGGTCGACCTCCAGGCCACGGTCTCCGAGGTGCGGCCGGACGGGATGGAGACCTTCGTGCAGAGCGGCTGGCTGCGCAGCGACGCACGCAAGCTCACGCCCACGAGCACGCTGCTCGATGCCCAGCCCACACTCAGGAAGGCCGACGCGCAGCCCATGCCCCGCGGGCGCTACGCGCGGCTCACCATTCCCCTGTACTACGAGGGCCACGTGTACCGGGCCGGGTCGCGGATTCGCGTGACGATCTCGGCGCCGGGCGGCGACCAGCCGGTCTGGGCGTTCGGCGTCACCTCGCCGCATGGCGGCCACGCCGACGTGAGCATCGCCCATACGAGCGCGATGCCGTCGCGCCTCGTCCTGCCTCAGGTCTCGGGCATCGACGTGCCCACCGGGCTGCCGCCCTGCCCGGGGCTGCGCGGCGAGCCCTGCCGGCCGTATCAGCCGGCGAGGGCGGCTGCGGCGGCGCGCGCGGCATCCGCCGACGGGTACTCGCGCCCGCGCACGACCAGCCCGCCGCGCACCGTGTAGACGACCGCGTAGCGCCCACGCGCCCAGGCGTCCGTCCCGCGCGGGCGCCCCCGCGTCACGATGATCACGGCGGCCACGTCGCCCTCCTCGCCCAGGACGGACTCCACGTCGCTCTCGAGCGCGTCGAACGGCGCGAGCCAGTCGGCGTAGTAGCGCCGCATGCGCTCGCGCCCGCGGAAGACGCCGACGTCGTCGACCGCACCCTCGACGGCCCGCCACTCGATGTCCGGATGCCAGTGCGCGGCCATCGCCTCCAGCCCGCCCGTTGCCAACGCGCGCCACGAGGCGCGGACAACGTCGACCGCCCGGGTCGCGCCGGGCCGGGCGTTCTCGATGTCCTCCTCGGCCACGCGCCGATCCTAAACTCCGTCGCGTGAGCATCCTCCGTGGCATCGATGACTCCGACGACGCCCGGTCGGGCCCGATCACCCGGGCCGGCGCCGGTCAGGAGGAGCTGCGCCCGACGACGCGCTCAGGACGCGTCGCATCGGGGTCGCTCGCGTGCGGCTGCTGCGACGCGCCGATCGCGCTTGCGGCCCCAGCCGCGCTGACCGATGCGTTGACCTGTCCGTACTGCGCCCATCGGGGGCCGGTGCGCGACTTCCTGTCGCTCGCGGACCCGACTCGCCCGGCGCGGGTCGTGGTGCGCGTGCGCTGACGCTCAGCCAGCGCCGAGGATCACATCGGAGGCCTTGATCACGGCCGTGACGCTGGCGCCCTCGCTGAGGCCGAGCTCGTCGGCGGCCTCGACCGTGATCGAGGAGACCAGCCGCTGCCCGTTGACGTCGAGCTCGATGTTCGCGGTGGCCTCGCCGCGGGTGATGCCGGTGACCTTCGCGGGCAGCTGGTTGCGAGCGCTGAGCTTCATGAGGTCTCCTTGGTTGCAGTGCGTACGCTCGCATCATGGCCCTTCCGCCCGGCCCGCGCGGTCCCGCCCCGTGGCAGACGCTGGGGTGGATGCTGCGCCCGGCCGCGTTCCTGCAGCGCGTCCACGCGCGGTACGGCGACCCGGTCACCATCAGGACGTACTGGGCCGACGAGCCTATGGTCCTGTTCTCGAGCCCGGCCGCGGTGCGCGAGATCTTCCGCCTCGACCCGGCCGTCGCGCCGGCCGGGCAGAGCTGGGAGTACCTGCGCCCGTTCGCGGGCGCCGACTCGATCCTCGTGCTCGACGGGGAGGAGCACCTGCGCGAGCGCCGGCTGCTGCAGACCCCGTTCCACGCCGAGCGCATGCGCGCCTTCCGCGGCACCGTGGCCGAGCTCGCCGCGGCCGAGGTGAGGACGTGGAGCGGCCGCGTGGTCACGCTCGAGCGCATGAAGCACCTGACGCTGGAGGTCATCCTCCGCGTGGTGTTCGGCGCGCGCGGCGAGGAGGAGCTCGCGCCGCTGCGCGACGCCGTCCACGGCACGCTCGACACCGTGCGCTCGATGCCGCGCATGCTCGCGATGGCGCTCGTGCAGCGCGACCTCGGCCCGCACAGCCCGTGGGGCCGCTTCCGCCTCGCCGTCGAACGCTTCGACGCGCTGCTGCTCGACGTCGTGGCCCGCCGGCGCGAGCAGCCGGAGGGCGACTCCGTGCTCGCCCTGCTGCTCGAGCAGCGCGACGAGGACGGCAACCCGCCCACCGACCGGCACCTGCGCGACGAGCTCGTGGCCCTGCTCGTGGCCGGCCACGACACCTCGGCCGCGTCGCTGGCGTGGGCGTTCGAGCGCCTCGCCCGCCACCCCGAGGTCCAGGCGCGCCTGCGCGCCGGCGACCCGGCCTACCTCGAGGCCGTCGTCAAGGAGGCGCTGCGCGCGCGTCCCGCCCTGACCATCGCGCCGCGGCGGCTGACCGAGCCGGTCACCGTCGCCGGCCACGCGCTGCCCGCGGGCGTGCACGTCACCGCCTGCCTGTGGCTGGCCATGCGGCGCGAGGACCTGTGGCCGCAGGCCTCCGCCTTCCGCCCGGAGCGCTGGCTCGAGGGCGCGCCCCCGAGCCCGCTGTCGTGGATTCCGTTCGGCGGCGGCGTGCGCCGCTGCGCCGGGGCGCCGTTCGCGGAGATGGAGATGCGCGAGGTCCTGCGCGCGGCCGCTCCGCTGACGCTGCGCCCGGTGCGGGCGGAAGGCGAGCACGCGCGCCGCAGCGCCCTCGTGGTGACGCCTGACCGTGGCGGCGAGGTGCTGGTCGAGCGCTAGCTTGGGGCGCATGCCGACCGACCGCAGTGCCGCCCTTGCCCGCCTCGAGCCGCTCCTCGGCGCGTGGACCCAGGAGGCGTCGATCGCGCCCGAGGCCACGGGCCACGCCGTGTTCGACTGGACGCTGGACGGCGCCTTCCTGCTCGAGCGCTCCGAGGCGCCCGACCCGGCCCCCAACGGCCTCATGCTCGTCGACCCCAACGCGGACGACGACGGCTACACCCAGCACTACTTCGACTCCCGCGGGGTCGTGCGCGTCTACGCCATGACCTTCGGCGACGGCACCTGGACGCTCGAGCGCACCACGCCCGACTTCACGCCGTTGAGCTTCGCCCAGCGCTTCCTCGGCGCGTTCAGCGCCGACGGCAACACCATCGACAGCCGCTGGGAGAGCTCGCAGGACGGCGGCGCGACCTGGGAGCTCGACTTCGAGCTGACGTTCCGGCGCGCCTAGGCGGGGACGGCGGCCGGCACGCCCCACAGGGCGTCCTGGCCGAGCGGTTCGCGCGTGGCCTCGCCCGCGGCGACGAGCCCGAGCAGCTCCTCCTCGGCCGCGACGCGGTCGGCGTCGACGAGGTCGCTGGGCCGCAGCACCGACGCGACCTCGGCCGTCGTAAGACCATCGGGGAAGGCGGCCAGCACCTCGGCCGCGCTCGCCGGTGCGGGCCGGCGCTCGAGGTCGGGCGCAAGGTTGGCCAGCGCCAGGTCGTAGGCCTCGAAGGGCTGGAAGCCGCCGGCGACGATGGTCGCGCCGTCGTGCTCGAAGATGATCGACGGCGCGGTGTAGCGCACCGGTCCGTCGCTGGTGGAGTGGCGGTCCTGCGCCTCGATGGCCGTCCCCGCGGCCGACCGCGCCTTCTCCTTGTCGGCCTGGTAGAGCGCGACGATCTCGGGGTCGTCGATGCGGTCGGTGGCGGCGTCGGCGTCGATGCCGGAGACGCCGTGCAGCGCCTCGCGTACGTGGTCGTCGACGTCGAGCAGGTGATCGGTCGTGAACTGCATGAGCTGCAGCGCGCGCAGCGCCGCGTCGGCGCGATCGGGAGCCTGCTCACGCACGGCGATGATCGCGCGGCAGGCGCGCGCCGTACCGGCCATGCGGGGCTTGACCCGCAGCGCGAACGGCATGCCGAAGCGGTCGCGGAAGGTGCGCTGCGACGCCACCTGGCGCTGCGGCGTGTAGCCCCGGCGCTCGTAGTCGACGGCGGTCTCGCTGAGGCCGATGGTGACCAGCTGCCAGTGCAGCTGATCGCCGAAGCGCCACTTCAGGCGGGCGTGGAACGGGCGGGCGCTGTAGGCCCAGGGACAGGCCGGATCCGAGAAATGCTGCACCCGCACTGATTGCACGTGCAACAGCGTAGCGTCCGCGCGCGCTCGGCCTAGCCGGCCGCGCGCTCGAGCGCCGCGACCAGCGTCTCGAGGTCGTACGAGTCGTCGTAGCGGGCGCCGTTGATGTAGAAGGACGGCGTCCCGTTGACCCCGCTGCGGACCCCGCCCATGAAGTCCTCGCGCACCCGCTCGGCGTACGCGTGGGACGCCAGGTCGGCGTCGTAGCGCTCGAGGTCGAGGCCGACCTCCTCGGCGTAGCCGCGCAGGTCGGGGTCGGTGAGCCGGTCCTGGTGCTCGTAGAGGGCGTCGTGCATGGGCCAGAAGCGACCCTGCGCCCCGGCGGCCTCGGCCGCCTCGGCCGCCTCCTCCGCGTACCGGTGCGACGTCGTGATGGGGAAGTGGCGGAACACGAACCGCATGCGCTCGCCCAGCCGCGCCTGCGCCGCCTGGACGATCGGGTGGGCCTTGCCGCAGTACGGACACTGGTAGTCGCCGTACTCGACCAGCGTCACCGGCGCGTCGGCCGGGCCCTGGATGTGGTCGCGCTCGGGGTCGACCGGAACGGTGAGCGTCGACTGCCAGCCCGTCGTGGTCACGTCGCCAGCTCCTTCTGCAGGTCCTCGAGCGCGGCCAGGATCCCGTCGGCGCCGGGGTTGACCTTGTTGGGGGAGACAAAGCTCCAGCTCACGACGCCGTCGCCGTCGAGCACGAACAGCGCGCGGCGGCTCGTTCCGGCCTCGTCGTTGTAGGCCCCGTAGGCCCGCGACACCTCGCCCTTGGGCTCGAAGTCGGCCAGCAGCGGGAAGGTCAGCTTGCGGTCGGCGGCGAAGGCCTTGTGGGCCCACAGGTTGTCGACCGAGATCCCGAGCACCACGGCGTCGTAGCGCTCGAACTCGGGCAGCAGCATCTGGTAGAGGCCGAGCTGGTCCGTGCAGGTGGGGCTGAAGTCGGCGGGGTAGAAGACGAGGACCACGGGGCGGCCGCGCAGGTCGCTCAGGCTGGTGGTCTCGTCGGCGGTCGAGCGGAGCTCGAAGTCGGGTGCCGGGGTGCCGGCGGGCAGCGGTGTCATGACCCAGCACAGGCTACGCCGCCCTTGCCGCCCGGCGCGCCTCGGGCAGCAGCAACAGCGCCCCGACGAAGAAGCAGATGGCGCCCAGCGCGGTCCCGGCGTTGTCGAGCCGCGCCGCCACCGGCTGCTGGGAAGAGGGCTCGACCAGCGCCCCGATGGCCGCCAGGCCGAAGAAGATGGAGCCGAGGAGGTTGATCGCGGTGATCGACCACGGCAGCGAGCGCACGCGCCAGCACACCCAGCGCCCGCACACCTCCGCGTAGGCGAGCGCGCTGGCCACGAGGAAGCACACCGAGCCCGCGGCGTCCGGCGTCCACACGCGCAGGTTGGTCTGGCGCGCGTCGAGCCCGTGCTTGAGCGCGGCGAAGGTGCTGATGTTGAAGAACACCGTGCCGACGAGCTGGATGAGCGCGGCCAGCCAGTCGATCCGGCGGGGCTCCCACGACGCCGGCCGCCAGCGGCGCGGGCGGTCGGGCGCCCCCTCGCCTCGCCACGAGACGTTGACCGCCTCCAGCCACTGCAGGAACGCCGCGCTGGTGAAGAAGAGCGAGCCGGCGAAGAAGACCGCCCCGATCGCTGCTTCCAGCGACGATGACCCGAACTGCGACGCGACTGCCCCGACCGCGAAGCACGCCGAGCCGATCGCGAACAGCGCGCTCATCCACGTCGCCATCCGGCCCGGGCGCTTGCGGTGCGCGCGCGAGCGCCAGTTCGCGAACGACCCGTCGGGGCGTCGCAGCCGGGCTCGGGTCACGAAGGGCCCCGGGCCCTCCTGCACGACCGCCGTCCAACCGTCGGGCAGGTCCATGCCCGAAGCTCAGCAGAGTCTGCGGCGGCTCAGTGGTCGGCGACCGTTCCCGCGCCGTCGGGCTCGAGCGGAAGGCCGCTGCCGGCCCACGCCACCAGGCCGCCCTGGAGGTTGTTGGCGTCATAGCCGGCGCCGGCGAAGGCCCGCGCCGCCATGCCCGAGCGCGCGCCCGTGCGGCACACGAACACGACCGGCGTGGCGCGGTCGATGCTGTCGGCCTCGTCCGAGAGCTTCTGCATCTCGATGTGGGTCGCGCCGGCGATCCGCCCCGCGTCCCACTCGTAGTCCTCGCGCACGTCGACGAGCTGGATCTCGCCCGCGTCGGCGAGCTCCTTGACCTTCTGTGGCGGCAGGTCCATCGCGGCCAGCGTAGCGAGCGCCCGCGCCCCCGCTTCCGTCGTGGCCTGGCGCGAGCATACGCGGCCATGGCGGTGCCGGGCACCCCGAGGAAGGCCATGGACAGCACCCGCGTGACGGCGTTCACGGACGGGCTGTTCGTCGTCGCGGCCACGCTGCTCGTGGTCTCGATCGACATCCCGAACATCCCCGACCACGAGGTGTCCAGGCTCCTGCCGCCGGCGCTGGACGACATCGTCCCGCAGCTCACCTCCTACTTCATCTCGTTCGCGGTGATCGTCCTGTTCTGGTTCCGCCACCACGCGCTGTTCGGGCGCGTGCACACCCACGACACCCGCTTCGTGGCCCTGAACATGGTCTTCCTGGCCTTCATCGCCGTGCTGCCGTTCCCCACCGAGCTGCTGGGCAAGTACGGCGGGCAGAACGTCGCGGTGGTGATCTACGCCGTCAACGTGCTCATCCTCTCGACGCTGCTGCTCGCGCTGTTCGTCTACGCGGAGCGCAACCACCTCGTCCACGAGGACACCTCGGGCATCCCCCACCGCGTGCGGGCGCTCTCGGTGCTCATCGTGTTCGGGCTGTCGATCCCCGTCGCCCTCCTGTTCGGCGCGCGCACGGCCGAGTACTTCTGGCTGACCATGTTCATCGTCCCGCGCGTGATCGCGCGCGTGTCGAACTAGGGCCGCGGCCCGCGGGCCTTGCGGCCGAGCCGCTGCGCCGCGACCGCGCTCGCCCGCGCCGCCCAGTCGCACAGCAGCGGCCGTGTGTCGCGCGGGTCGACGATCTCCTCGACGCTGAAGCGCTCGGCGGTACGGAAGGGAGAGCGCACGGCGTCCAGGCGGGCCTGGATCTCGGCTCGCAGCGCTGCGCGGTCCTCGGCCGCGTCGAGCTCGCGCCGGTACGCGGCCTCCAGGCCGCCCTCGATCGGCAGCGAGCCCCAGTCGCCCGACGGCCACGCCCACCGGAACGGCGCCGTGCCCATGCCCGCCCCGGCCACGCCGTAGACCTTGCGGACGAGCACGGCGGCGCGCGGGACGGTCGACTGGTAGAGGGCGAACAGCGCCCGCGCCCCGCGGCGGATCGTCCCCGCGCGCTCGGCCTCGGTGCCGATCACGAAGCCGGGCTGGTCGACGAACGACGCCACCGGCAGGTGAAACTGGTCGCACAGGTCGACGAAGCGGGCGAGCTTGTCCGACGCGTCGCCGGTCAGGCCGCCGGCGTAGTGCTTGGGGTCGCTGCAGAGCACGCCGACCGGGTGTCCGTCCAGGCGCGCGAGCGCGGTGATGAGCGGGCGGCCGTAGCGGGCGCCGAGCTCGAACACCGAGCCGCGGTCGCACACCAGCGCCAGCAGGCGGCGGGCGTCGTAGGGCGTGCGCCGGTCGCGCGGGATCAGCTCGGAGAGCTCATCCTCGCGCCGGTCGACGGGGTCGCCCGCGGGCAGGGCCGGAGGCGCCTCCCACACGCTGGCGGGCAGGTAGGAGAGGAAGCGCCGGATCTGCGCGAACGCGTCCTCCTCGTCGGCGGCCTCGTTGTCGACGGCGCCGGCGCGGGTCTGGGCCCGGGCGCCGCCGAGCGCCTCCTTGTCGGGCGCCTCCCCCATCGCCGCGGCGACCACCGGCGGGCCGGCCACGAACAGCTGCGCGGTGCCGCGCACGATGACCGCGAAGTGCGAGGCCACGACGCGCGCGGCACCCATGCCGGCGACCGGGCCGAGCGCCGCGGCGACCACCGGGACCGTGGCCAGGTTCTCGACGATCTGCTCCCAGCCCGGCAGCGGCGGAACGTAGGAGAAGCCGGTGTCCTCGAGCGTCTTGACCGAGCCGCCCCCGCCGGTGCCGTCGACCAGGCGCACGAGCGGCACGCGCAGCTCCGCCGCCGCGCGCTCGGCCCACAGGGCCTTCTCCCAGATGGCCGCGTCGGCCGCCCCGCCGCGCACGGTGAAGTCGTCACCCTGGGCGACAACGCGACGGCCCTCGATGCGCCCGTTGCCCACGACCATGTTCGCGGGCAGCAGGTCGACGAGCTCGCCGTCGTCCCCGTACGCGCCGCGCCCCGCCACGGAGCCGGTCTCGCGGAAGCTGCCGGCGTCGAAGAGCCGGTCGATGCGCTCGCGCACCGTGAGCCGCCCGGACGCGTGCTGGCGCGCCACGCGCTCCTCCCCGCCCATGCGGCGGCCGAGCGCCTGGCGGCGGCGCAGCTCATCGAGTTCGGGCTCCCACCCCACGGGTTGGGGAGCTTATGCCGGGAGCGGGTCGGCCGGGGAACGCGACATAACTCCCGCACAGGCGCTATATTGCCGCGCGTCGTACGCCCATAGCCGAGTCCTTGGCCGCCTGGCGGCCGGGGAGCGGGGGAACCAGAGGGGCAGATCCGAGCAGCAGCGAGGACGAGCCTCGGGGGCGAATCGGCCGGCACCGCCACGGCGGTGGGTGGTCGTAGCGCGACTCTTTCCGCGCGAGCCCGACAGCTAACCCCGTAGGCGCCCGAAAGAGAACGGGGGTTCTCGCTGTGATTGCTCGCCGCGCGTGGGACGCGCGAAGCACCAAGATCGTGATGATCGGGGTCATCGCCCTGCTCGCGATGGCCACGTTCGCGCCGACCGTGCACGCCGGCAAGGCGATGCAGTTCGGTCAGCGCACGCTCCGCCCCGGCATGAAGGGCGGGGACGTCCAGACGTTGCAGGAGAACCTGGCGCGCCTCGGGTTCAACATCTCGGCCGACGGCCAGTACGGCCCGGCCACGCTCGCCGCGGTCAAGTCGTTCCAGAAGACCGAGGACCTGAAGGTCAACGGCCTGCTCACGCGCCACGACGCGGCCGTGATGCGCAAGGTGCTCGTGGCCAACGCGGCCGAGCTGACCGGCGGGGCCGAGGCCAACCCCGCGCTGCCGCCGCCCGTCCAGCCGCCGGCGAACCCCAACCCGCCCGCGACGGCGCCTGGCGACAAGGCCACGATCAACGGCGACGGCATGGCGGTCGCCCCGGCCTCCGCGCCGCAGGCGGTCAAGGACGTCATCGCCGCCGGCAACAAGATCGCGAAGCTGCCCTATCGCTACGGCGGCGGCCACAACGCGTCCTTCCAGGACACGGCCTACGACTGCTCGGGCTCGGTCTCCTACGCGCTGCACGGCGCCAACCTGATCGACTCGCCGCTGCCCTCGGGCGACCTCGAGTCGTGGGGCCAGGGCGGCACGGGCTCGTGGGTGACCGTGTACGCGAACGAGGGACACGCGTTCATGACCGTCGCCGGCCTGCGCTTCGACACCAGCGGCCGCACCGACAGCGGGTCGCGCTGGCAGAAGGACATGCGCGAGACCGGCGACTACGTGGCGCGTCACCCCGCCAACCTGTAGGCCCGAATACGGCAAAATGCGCGGGGTGCGCCGTGTCGCGTGCCTCGCGCTCCTTGCGGGCAGCCTCGCCCTCTCGGCCTGTGGCGGGGGCGGCAACGACACGCCCCAGCGCGCGGCTGCGCCCCGGTCGACGTCGACGGCGACGCCGACGACCCCGACGCAGCCGCCGCGGGGCACGCCGCGCCAGCAGCAGGTCCCGGGCCGCGCGGCCCGCGCCCCCGACCCCGACGCCACCCGCGTCATCAAGGCCTGGACCAACGCGCTGCGCCAAGGCCACGTCGAGGCTGCCGCGCGCTACTTCGCCCTGCCCTCGATCGTCCAGAACGGCACGCCGCCGATCGCGATCAAGAGCTTCGGGCAGGCGCGCGCGTTCAACGCCTCGCTGCCGTGCGGCGCCGTGTTCCGCCGCGCCGTGCAGATCGCACGCTTCACCGTTGTGGTGTTCCGGCTGACCGAACGCGTGGGCGGCGACTGCGGCCAGGGCGTCGGCCAGTCGGCGGGCACGGCCTTCGTGGTCCGCCGCGGCAAGATCGTCGAGTGGCGCCGGGTCGACGAGCGGACGATCCCGCCCGAGGGCGTCGTGCCCTCGACCGGGAGGCATCCGCCCGAGGCGCCGCGCCTGCCACCGGGCGCGAACACCAACCCCGAGGTCCAGACGATCCCCACCGCTACCGGGCCGACCATCTGACCGCGCTGGGCGCGCGCACGTTCGGCGTGCGGCTCAGTAGTAGGCGTCGCGGCGGTCGGTGACGGTCGCCCGCCGGCGCGAGGCCACGAACATCCAGATCACCGAAACGATCGCGCCGATCACGCCCACGATCATGAGGATCAGGCCCACGGTCTGCAGGTCGATGCCGCTGACCGTCGCCGTCACCGCAAAGCGCAGGATCGCGCCGACGGCCACGAGGAAGAGTGAGGTTCCCAGGGTCACCCTCCGCCAGCTACCCACGGTGCCTGCTAATCATTCGCCCCCCGCGTGACCACGTCCGACACGTTCACCGACCTCTACGCGCTCCCGCAGGAGCACATCGACTTCCGCGACGCGATTCGCCAGATCGTCACCGAGCGGGTGGCCCCGCGGGCGGCCGAGATCGACGCGAAAGCGGAGTACCCGCAGGACCTGCGCGAGCTGTTCGCCGAGCACGACCTGTTCGGCCTGCCCTTCGAGGTCGAGTACGGCGGCACCGGCACCGGCACGCTGATGCTGAACATCGCCATCGAGGAGGTCGCCAAGGCCTGCGCCTCGACCGCGCTCATGCTGATGGTCCAGGAGCTGGGCACGCTGCCCATCCGGCGCTACGGCACCGACGAGCTCAAGCAGCGCTTTCTCCCCAAGTGCGCGAGCGGCGAGTGGACGCCGGCCTTCGCCCTCTCCGAGCCCGACGCGGGCTCGGACCCCGGCGGCATGCGCACGAAGGCCGTGCGCGACGGCGACGAGTGGGTGATCGACGGCACCAAGAACTGGATCACGAACCTGGGCGTGGCGGACTTCTACGTCGTCTTCGCGGTCACCGACCCCGACGCCGGCCACTCGCGCGGCATCAGCGCCTTCGTGGTCGAGGCCGACCGGCCGGGCTTCTCGGTCGGCAAGCTCGAGCACAAGATGGGCATCCGGGGCTCGCCGACCGGCCAGCCGATCTTCGACTCCGTGCGCGTGCCGGCGTCCAACCTCGTCGGCGAGGTCGACCAGGGCTTCAAGGTGGCGCTGGGCACGCTGGACCACTCGCGCCTGGGCGTCGCCGCCCAGGGCCTGGGCCTGGCCCAGGGCGCGACCGACTACGCGGCGGCCTACGCGAAGGAGCGCCAGCAGTTCGGCAAGCCGATCGCCAGCTTCCAGGGCATCCAGTTCAAGCTCGCCGACATGGAGACGCGCACGGCGGCCGCGCGCGAGCTGCTCTACCAGGCCTGCGCCAAGGTCGACCGCGGCGACGCCGACATCGGCAAGTACTCGGCCATGGCCAAGCTGTTCTGCTCGGACACGGCCATGGCGGTGACGGTCGAGGCCGTGCAGGTGCTCGGCGGCTACGGCTACGTGAGCGAGTACCCGGTCGAGCGCATGATGCGCGACGCGAAGATCACCCAGATCTACGAGGGCACGAACGAGATCCAGCGCCTCGTGATCGCCCGAGCGCTCTAGGACTCCCCCTCCGTAGACTCGGTGCCATGCGCACCCCCACGCCCGGCAGGGTCGCCGCGGCGGCCGGCTTCGCCCTCTGCCTTGGCCTGACGGTCGTCGTCCTGTTCCAGGGGTTCGACCCGAATTACCCGCTGCGGCTGCTCGAGGGGATCGCCGTCGTGGGCACCGGCGCGGTGCTGGTGTTCGGGCCGCTGCTGTGGCTGGGCCTGCGGATGGCGGACTGGCGCAACCCGCACGACGAGGAGGAGTTCGAGCGCGTGGTCGTGCGCTCGGAGGAGCTCGCGGCGGCAGGCGTCGAGGACGAGCCGGTGGAGGAGCACTGGCTCGACCCCTACGACAACGACGACTTCGAGGAGATCGTCCGCGACGCGCTCGACGAGCTCCCGCCCGAGCTGCGCGGGCCGATCGAGCGCAGCAACGTCGCGGTGATGATCTCCGACGACGGCGCCCGCCGGCACGCCTACGGCCTCTACCACGGCGACGGGGTGGCCCGCGACAACGTGCCCGACCGGATCGTGATCTACCGCGACACGCTCCTGCGCGACTTCGGGCACGACCCCGACGCGCTGCGCGACCAGGTCGTGCGCACCGTCCGCCACGAGCTCGCCCACCACCTGGGCTGGGACGAGCTCGGCGTGCGCGGCCTCGGCCTTTGACGTAGGCCGGCTGCCCAGCATTGGGTGAACCGCCGTTCGTACCATGGGCCGACCGGATTTGCTCTGAACAGGAGACCACGCATGCCCGAAGCAGTGATCGTCGACGCCATCCGCACGCCCATCGGGCGGGCGATGAAGGGGTCGCTGAAGACCGTTCGCGCCGACGAGCTCGCTGCCGTCCCGCTCACGGCCCTGCAGGAGCGCAACCCCGAGGTCGACTTCGGGCAGACCGACGACATCTACATGGGCGCGGCCTCCTCGGTGGGCGAGCAGGCCTACAACGTCGGGCGCAACGCCGCCCTGCTGTCGGGCATCGACCACCACGTCCCGGCCGCGACCGTCAATCGCTTCTGCGCCTCCTCGCTGCAGACCATGCGCATGGCCTACCACGCGGTCTCGGCCGGCGAGGGCGACCAGTACATCGCCGCCGGCGTCGAGGCGGTCTCGCGCGCCGGCCTGGGCGCGGGCATGCCCGACGACTTCAAGCACCCCAAGCTCGACGGCTCCGAGGGCTCGCTGTTCGACGTCTACATCCCCATGGGCCTGACGGCCGAGAACGTCGCCCAGCGCTGCAAGGTCTCGCGCGAGGCCCAGGACGAGTGGGCCGTGGTCTCCCAGAACCGCGCCGTCGACGCCCAGCAGAGCGGGCACTTCGACAAGGAGATCGTCGGCGTGACGGTCGCGGCGCACAAGGACGTCGACAAGGAGGGCAACGAGGTCGACGTGCCCGAGACCGAGGTCACCAAGGACGACGGCCCCCGGCCGGGCACCTCGATGGACGTGCTCGCCAAGCTCAAGCCCGCGTTCCGCGAGGACGGCACCGTGACCGCCGGCAACTCGTGCCCGCTCAACGACGGCGCCGCCGCGGTGCTGATCATGTCCGCCGAGCGGGCCCAGGAGCTCGGCCTGACGCCCAAGGCGCGCATCGTCGCCGCCTCGGCCGCGGCCATCCGGCCCGAGATCATGGGCCTCGGCCCGCTCCCGGCGGTCGAGAAGGTGCTCGCCTACGCCGGCATGACCATGGACGACATCGACGTGGTCGAGCTCAACGAGGCCTTCGCCGCCCAGGTCGTGCCCTGCCGCGACGAGTGGGGCATCGACGCCGACAAGCTCAACCCGTTCGGCGGCGCGATCGCCCTCGGCCACCCGTTCGGGATGACCGGCGCGCGCATCATGACCACGCTGCTCAACGACCTCGAGACGCTGGACCAGACCTACGGGCTCGAGACCATGTGCGTGGCCGGCGGGATGGGCCAGGCGATGATCGTCGAGCGGCTGAACTAGCCGCGGCGGCGGCGGCCGACACCACGCCGCCGGCGACCGGTCGCGTGCGAGCGCCCGGCTGAAAGCACGGGTTAGTAGGTCTCGCAGCGCTCGGCCGGCAGGGTGGCCCGCTGCGCGGCCGAGCAGTCGCCCGAGGGCAGCAGGAACGGCAGCGTGACCGCCAGCACGAGCACGGACGCGGCGCCACAGGCGCCGATGAGCACGCGCCAGTCGCGGCGCACGACCGCCACCACGCCGGCCGCGACCAGGCCCAGCGGGGCCACCACCATCCCGCCCAGGTAGGGCGCCAGCGCCCAACCGTGATCGCGCGCGTGGCAGAGCGCGCCGAGGGTGGAGGCCCGCGCGGCGAACGGCGCGCCGCCGTCGCCGCCGCACGCGACGATGCTGAGCTCGCCGAGCACGAACCAGCCCGCCGCGAACAGCACGACCGCACCCGTGAGGGCGAGTCCGAGGAGCCAGCGGGGCGCGGATGCGGTCACGCGGCGCTCTACGCATGCCGCGCGCCTCCGTCACCCCCAGGCGCGTGCCATCGCGTCGACGTGCCGGTCGTCGGTGCCGCAGCAGCCGCCGACCACGTTGAGGCGCGGAAGCGTCGCGCGCAGCGCGGCGGAGCGGGCGCCGAGGTCGGCCGGGTCGCCGCTGTCGAGCTCGGTCGCCTCGTCGAGCTCGGCGTGGCTCATGCGCGAGGCGTTGGGCCGCAGCCCGCGGATGCGTTCGGTCGAGCCGGCCTCGGCCGCGAGCACGTCGGCGAAGTGCGTCGGGTGGGCGCAGTTGACCATGAAGTAGGCCGGGGCGCCGCCGGTCTCGGCGTCGACCTGGCCGATCGCGTCGGCCAGTGGCTGGCCGCTGGGCAGCCGGCCGTCGGTCTCGACCGTGAACGAGATCGCGGCCGGGATGCCGGCTGTCGCGGCGGCGCGCGCCACCCCGATCGCCTCCTCGACGTAGGTCATCGTGAGCGCCGTGACCAGGTCCGCGGCGGTGTCCGCGAAGGTCTCGATCTGCGTGGCGTGGTACGCCTGCGCTGCATCGGCGTCGAGCTGGACGGCCGGGTCGTAGCCGTCGTCGTGGGGACCGATGCAGCCGCTGATGACCACCGGGCCGGCGGCCGTCGCGGTGGTCGCGCGCAGCTCCTCCATCAGCGCGATCGCCCGCCGGTTGACGGCGTCGAGCTGGTCGGCGTCGTAGCCGAGCATCTGTCCCCACCGCGGGCTCGCGCGCCAGGTCGGGCTCTCGAGCACGAAGCCGGCGCCGTGCTCCTCGGCCAGGCGCAGGTAGGGGGCGTAGTAGGCCCGGAGCGCGTCGAGGCCCTCGTCCTCGAGCAGCAACGGGAAGGCGGCGAACTCGGGCAGGTCGATCCCGCGCAGGAAGATCAGGGTGGTCTCGATCCCGCCGTCGGTCAGGAACAGGCCGCCGTCGAGCTGCGGGAGGTGCTCGCGCGCCGGCACCGGCCTAGCCGCCGGTGACGTCCCGGCGCAGGAACACGACCAGGGCCGCGAACAGCGACGGCACGGCGTACGCCGCGCACACCCAGGCCGCGCGGCCGATCGGCGCCCAGTCGATCGGGTCGCGGAGCAGGCCCTGCCAGGCGTCGAACTGCGTCGAGAGCAGGTAAGGCCGCAGGAACTCGAGGCCGGAGATGATCCCCAGCAGCTGCATGACCAGCGAGATCATCAGCGCGCCGACGATCGCGGCGGCCGAGTTGCGCGTGACCGTCGACAGCAGCAGCGCGATGCAGGCCACGCTGAGCACCGGCATGAGGTACGCGAGCAAGGCCCCGCCGGTCAGCACCAGCCCCCGCCCGACTCCGACCGTGTTCCCGCTCAACGTCGTGAGCGGGTGAAACCCGAACCGCAGCCCGCCGAACACGGCGGCGACGAGCGCGAAGAGCAGCAGCGCCGTGACGGCGTAGGTGAACGACGCCGCGACCTTGGCGATGAACAGCTGCTGGCGCTCGACCGAGCGGGTGAAGATGGTCTTCAGCGTGCCGTTGCGGTCCTCGGCCGCGACGATGTCGCCGGCCACGAGCGAGACGATGAGCGGGAACAGCCAGATCGACCCGAACAGCAGCAGCACGAGCGGGATGGCCAGGCCGGTCTCGCGCACGTAGCGCCCGAACGGCACGCGCTCGGGGCCGCCGGTCTCCACCATCAGGGCGACGATGAACAGGCAGGGCACCACGACGGCGGCGCCGAGCCCGAGGTACGTGCGCTTCTGGGCCCGCAGCTTGCGCAGCTCCCACAGGTAGACCGTCCACGTGCTCGGGCGGCGGGCGACGGCGGGCAGGACGGGGGCGGCCGCGGTCACGCCGGCACGCGCTCCTGGGACGGCGCGGCGCCGTTGGCGTCACCCTCGGTGAGGCGGAAGAACAGCTCCTCCAAGCTGGCGGCGGCGGGCACCAGGGCGCGGATGCCCAGGCCCGCGTCGACCAGCGCGATCGACAGCCCGGCGGCCGCGTCCTCGTCGGCGGCGACCGAGAGCCCGTCGCCGTCGCGGCGCACGTCGCCGACGCCGGGCTGGTGGGCGGCGACCTCGAGCGCACGCTCGTCGTCGGTGGTCCGCAGCCGGTACCGCTGGCCGGTCGAGTGCAGCAGCTCGTCGAGCCGGCCCTCGTAGATCACGCTGCCGCTGCGCACGATGGCCAGGCGGTCGCAGAGCTCCTCGACCTCGTCCATGATGTGGCTCGAGAGCAGGACGGTGATGCCCTGGTCGGCGAGGCGGCGCACGAGCACGCGCATGTCGCGCATGCCGGCGGGGTCCAGGCCGGTGGTGGGCTCGTCGAGGATGAGCAGGGCGGGGTCGCGGATCAGCGCTCCGGCGATGCCGAGCCGCTGGCGCATGCCGTGCGAGTAGCCGCCGACCTTGTCGCCTTGGCGGTCCGCGAGCTCGACCGTGTCCAGCGCGCCGTCGATCCGGTTGCGCGCGCCGCCGCCGTCGAGCGCGGCGACGAGCTCGAGGTTGCGCCGGCCCGACATGTAGGGGTAGAAGCGCGGCGCCTCGACGAACCCGGCCACGCCCGCCAGTGCCTTCGCCCCCTCGACCAGCGGGTCGCGGCCGAACAGCTTGGCCACGCCGGCGTCGGGGCGGATCAGGCCGAGCAGCATGCGCAGGGTCGTCGTCTTCCCGGCGCCGTTGGGGCCCAGGAACCCGTAGACGTCACCGCGCTGCACGGTCAGGTCGACGTTGTCGACCGCGGTGACGTGCCCGTAGCGCTTGATCAGCCCGCGGGCCTCGATCGGCGGGGTGCCAGCCAGTGCCCGACTCGGGTCGGCTGACAAGGACGCAGCGGGAGGGTCAGTGCTCTGCACGGCCCTCCCCCGAGGACGCCGTCAGGCGGCTCGAGGCGGTCACTGGAGTTGGCGGGCCGCCTGCTCCGCTGCCTGAGGCGGAACCGAGCCCGCCACCGTGTAGCTGATCCCGTTGCGCTCGAACGTCACGACGGTACCGAGCGCGGTCGCGAGCTCGGTGCCGGTGGCGCCGTTGATGTTGACCTGAGGCAGGCGCAGGTCGCGCTCGCGGTTGCCGCCGCCACCGCCGGAGCCCTGCTTGTCCTGGCCGTTGCCGGCCTTCTGCTGGAGCACGACGACCCCGCCCAGGCCCTTGCCGTAGGTGGTCAGCGCGCCGGCGCTGTTCTCGTGCTGCATCAGGCGGACCTCCTGGCGCGGCAGGCCGGCCAGCGCATCCGGGGCGACGAGCTTGAAGTCGAGCTTGGACTGCACGGCGTCGACGCCCTGCACCTGGTCGGGCTTGCCACCCTGGTGGTCCATGCCGCCCTGCGGCTGCCGCGAGCTCATGTCGACCACGCGCGCGCCCGACGGCGGGGCGACGTCGACGTCGGAGGCGGAGACCGGGTTGAAGGACACGTCGTCGGCCTGGAGCTCGAGCACCGGCGAGCTCTGGTTGTCGGCGTAGACGGCGGCGCGCAGCGGGATGCCGTTGTTGGCGTCCCAGGCGAGCTCGGCTGCGCCGAGCAGGCCGCCGTCGTCCTTCGGCGAGATGCGGACGGTGTACGTCGGGGCGCCCGCGGTCGAGGTCGGGTTGGCGCCCGACAGCGACCAGTGCTGGGAGATCTGGTTGATCGCCTTGTCGACCTGCTCCAGCGTGACCGGCTTGTGCTGGTCGGCCTGGTCGGCGCCGCCCTTGTCCTTGCCCTGCGGGGCGTCGAAGCGGTAGACGGTGTTGGAGTTCGCGTCGAAGACGGTCACCTGCTTGCCGTCGGAGACGATCTGGGCGTCGCCCGCGTCGGACTGCAGCTCGACCCGGAAGCGGCCGTCGTTGGTCACCCACAGGCGGCCCTTGGCGCCGGACAGCAGCGGCGAGGTCGAGCCCTCGGGCAGCGAGCCAGCCGGGATGAGGTTGTTCGTGAAGGTCACCGACGCGGTCAGCCCGTCGACCTTGGGCGCGTTGAGCGCGTCCACGACGGCCTGGTTGAGCGGTTTGGCGGCCGGGGTCGGGTTGCTGTCGGACAGCGCGCCCTGCGCGATGCCGGCGCTCACGCCGAGCAGGGCGATGACGCCCACGAAGATCAACAGGCGTCGGGTCGAGATGGTCCGCAGTCGCTTCATCGGCTTCCTTCCACGTCGGTGTCTGCCCGTGTTCTAGCCGGGGACCCTGAGATGTCTCTGAGAGGCGGCAGGTCCAGGGTGAAGGTCGCGCCGTGCACCTCGACGCTGCCGCCGTGGCGCTCGGCGATCGCGCGCACGATGGCCAGGCCCAGGCCCGAGCCCTCGCCGCTGGCCCCGGGGCCGCGCCAGAAACGCTCGAAGGCGTGTGCCGCGGCCGCGTCGTCCAGCCCCGGACCCTCGTCGGTCACGCGCACACGGCTGCCGCCCAGCGCCACGGTGATGCGGCCGTCGGGCGGGCCGTGCTTGCGTGCGTTCTCGACCAGGTTGGCGAGCGCGCGCCGCAGCGCCTCGGGGTCGCCGGCCACGGCGCCGCCCTCGCCCTCGACCACCACGCGCGGGTCGCCGTCGGCCACGTCACGGGCCAGCGCGTCGAGGTCGACGCGCTCGTTCGGGCGCGCGCCGGCCGCGTCCTCGCGGGCGAGCGCGAGCAGGTCGTCGAGCAGCGCCGACAGCCGGGTGGCGTCGCGCTCGAGCTCGGCCAGCACCTCCGCGTCGGCGCCGTGCTGGGCCACATAGGCGGCGTTGCCGCGCAGCGCGGTCAGCGGCGTGCGCAGCTCGTGCGACGCGTCGGCGACGAAGCGGCGCTCGTTCTCGCGCGCGCGGTCGAGCGTCTCGAGCATCGCGTTCAGCGTGTCGGCCAGCCGCCGCACCTCGTCGCGCGACGCGGGGGCGGGGAGGCGGCGCTCGGGGTCGCCGGTGCGGGCGATGGCCTCGGCGCCCGCGGTCAGCCGGCCGAGCGGGCGCAGCGCGCGGCGGGTGAGCAGGACCGAGAGCAGCGCGGCGAGGATCGCCGCGGCGACGGCGCTGATCGCCACCAGGCCGCGGGTGGTGCGCAGGGTGTCCTCGATGTCGCCGGTCCCGCCGGCCACCGCGACCGCGCCGCCCGACGCCGGGCCGCCGCCGATCTCGCCCAGCGGCGCGGCGTACACGCGCACGACCTCGTCGCCGAGGCGCTCGTCCCCGTAGGCGGCGCGGCGCGCGCGCACGGCGCCGCTCAGCGGCGCCCCGTCGGGCAGCACGCGCCCGCCCAGCGCGCCCGAGCGGGCCACGATCCGCCCGCGCCGGTCCACCACCTCGACCAGCGCCGGCCCGCTGCCCACGCGGCCCTCGAGCGTGCCCGGCACGGTGAGCAGGCGCGGGGTGGCCGCGGCCAAGCGCGCCACCTCCACAGCGCGCGCCCGCCGGCTGCGGTCCAGCGTGTCG
>Ga0207708_10000325_pt1 | contig 37755 bp, 32 predicted proteins | sample KBSK5101metaG_FD_184340 | JGI IMG/M metagenome (GOLD analysis project Ga0207708, IMG submission 184340) | Corn, switchgrass and miscanthus rhizosphere microbial communities from Kellogg Biological Station, Michigan, USA - KBS K5-10-1 metaG... | ecosystem: Host-associated > Plants > Roots >... | reverse complement strand
CACATGTCTTTTGTACCGGTAAGGACTCACCAGTGAGCGAGGCCTCCTGCGTCTTCAGCATAGCGGCATAGACGAGTTGCGCGTCGGCTGGCACACGATCGCCCGCTTCCAGCACAATGAGATCGCCCACCACCAGTTCGCGTGCGGGAACGTGCCGTCGTCGTTCATCGCGGATGACGCAGGCGTTGGTCTCCGAAAAACGTCTCAGGGCGGCCAGCGATCGCTCGGCTTTATATTCCTGGACGAAGCCAAGCATACCGTTCAGCACGATGATGGCGAGGATGGCGGCAGCATCGATCCATGCTTGAAGCCATCCAGAAAGTAGGGCTGCGCCCGCCAGCACACCAATCATGATATTGGAAAACTGACGGACGAAGAGTCGAACAGAAGAGACCTGCGCGACTTCGGGCAAGACATTCGGCCCATCCTCGGCGAGCCGACGGGCTGCCAGAGCCGTGGACAGACCAGTCGAACTCTGAATCGGTGATAGATTGGCGGAAAGGAGGGGCGCGGTGGCTGAGACAGGCGTCGTCATGGCTGCACAGTCTAGCGGATCAGGATGAAGACTTTCGCATGATCGGAAGCCGCGTGGACATGCTGTCGAGAAAGAACCGTGACACGGGCCTATGGCCGAGTCCCCCGATGAGAAGGAGATTTATTCTGTCGTTCGATCCATTAACCGCAACGACGATCTTCATTTGCCGAGTCTTGAGTGTTAGGGTTTGACCGCGACCTTCAAGACGCCATCTCGTTGCTCGCCGAAGATTCGGTATCCTTCGACAATGTCTTCCAATGAGACGTGATGTGTCAGTAACGGCGTGAGATCGAGCCGGCCGTGCTTGACCAGTTCCATGAGCCGCCGCATGCGCTCTTTCCCGCCGGGACAGAGTGTCGTGACAATGCGATGATCGCCTATTCCGGCTGCAAACGCCTCGTACGGGATCTGGAGCTTCCCGGAATAGACCCCGAGGCTTGAGAGCGTGCCGCCTGGACGCAGAACTCGCAAGGCCATTTCGAAGGTCGTCTGCTCGCCAAGCGCTTCGATGGCGACATCCACGCCGCCTCCAGATAGACGCCTGACTTCGGCCACCACATCACATTCCCGAGCGTCCACCACCTCATCGGCACCCATTCGCCGCGCCGTCTCAAGCCGCGTGGGATTGCGATCAATGCCGATCACCAGCGCAGCGCCCATGAGCTTCGCGCCGGCGGTTGCGCACAAGCCGATCGGTCCTTGTGCAAAAACGGCGACCGTATCGCCGATGCGTATGCCGCCGGATTCGGCTCCGCTAATGCCTGTTGATGCAATATCGGCTAACAGTACGACCTGCTCATCGGTCAGCGCGTCAGGAATTTTGGCGAGATTCGCCTGTGCCGCCGGCACGATCAGATACTCGGCCTGGGCACCGTTGATTGAGTTGCCGAACCGCCAGCCGCCAAGCGCCTCGTAACCTTCGCCATGGCCACATTGGGATAGGTGGCCGGACAGACAGGCGCGACATTGGCCGCATGGTGTAATGGCGCCAATCAAGACACGCTCGCCTATCTTGTATCCCGTGACACCGGCCCCTAGCTCTGCAATAACGCCGACCGGTTCATGCCCTATGACGAGGCCCGGCTTGACGGGATATTCCCCACGTACAATATGCAAGTCCGTCCCACAAATCGTGGTCAACGTGACTCGCACTAACGCCTCGCCTGATTTCGGCTCAGGAATGGGTACCTGTTCAATGCTGGTCCGTCCAACGCCATGAAAGACGTGCGCGCGCATCGTGTTCATTTCGCACCTCTGTTCGGATCAAGCAGTTTTCGTTACCTTCGACCGTTGCTCTGGTTTCGTTGCAACTGGCATACACCCTCCTTCCCAATGCGCAACCCAGTTATCGACTATTGCCCATGAACAAGGAATTGCCTCCGATGTCTCATCTCGCCGTCACGCTGCTCCGACGTTCATCAATAACAACTCGCCCCTCATGGTCGGATGGATCGTGCAACGGAACTCGAACCGTCCCGGCTGCTCTGTGGTGAACCGAATGATGGCATTCTTCTTGGGCTCAACGTATGCGCCTTCGATACCTCGCCCATGCGCGATGACACCGTTCCCTTCCACCTGAGTGAGGTGTCCCTGCAACAGTGTAGAGCTGAAATCGTGCCGAATAGTGTCTTCATTTACGACCTTCACCGTAATCGGCACGCCGGGCAAAAGCAGCACGCCGGTTGCCTTGAACGCAGAGTCCTTGATCGTGACCTCGACGGTTTGCTCGGTTTGTCCGGCCGACGGCGCCAGTATTGCTGTTAGGAAGAATCCGGTCAGCAGACATTGTCCGAGGCGTTTCGACCAGGTATGCAGTGTCATGAGATCCATCCTTTCTTTGTGCATGGTTTGCTGATGAAGCGTGATGCGGAAGAGTCGCCACGATTCTTCCTTGGCGAGCGCATTGATCTGAGCGGTCTTTCATGCTGTTTGCTATCAGCAAGGCCGGTGCCTACCAAAGGAGCACGTTTGGGCCTTTTTTCGCTGGTTGTTGGGTGCGGAAGAGGCTGAATTCCACACCGCCAGATCGTTGCTGTGGCAGAAGGGGGCAGGCCTTCAAAGAAGGGTAGGGATTTGAGCGGAGCTGGGCGGAACACAAGCGCGAAGAACGCTCTGACTGCCAGAGCAATGCGTGCGACGGTACAGTTTTCTAGGGATGGTCTTTCCGGGGCAGCCGAATTGTGAAGGTGGTGCCTTTCCCTGGTTCGCTTTCGACCGCAATGCTGCCTCCATGCTCCTGAATGATCCCATGCACTACCGTGAGTCCAAGTCCGGTGCCTTTTCCAACTTCTTTCGTCGTGAAGAAAGGGGTAAAGATCTTGCCGAGATTCTCGCGAGGAATGCCATGGCCGGTGTCGGCGATCATCAGCACGACGGCGTCTGGCTCTGGCTTGACCGTGACCTTCAAGGTTCCTCCCTCCGACATGGCATGCAGAGCATTGATGAAGAGGTTCAACAGAACTTGGCTGATCTGATCCGGATCGGCCCGCACAAGCGGCATATGCTCCGGAAGCTCGGCCACCACGTTCACGCCATGGTGTGCGAGCCGCTCATGCAACATTTCCAGACTGTCGTCGATGACATCTTTCAATGCGACAAGACGCCGCACGGCAGGACGCCGTCGCGCGAAAGTCAGGAATTGATTCATGATTTTAGTGATGCGCTCAACCTGGGTCACGATGGTTTCCAGGCTTTGTTTTGCGCGATCATCGTCAATTCTGCGCATCGCGAACTCCGCGCGTCCCAGAATGACATTCATGGGGGTCCCGATTTCATGCGCCATGCCGGATGCCAGTGTCCCGAGCTCGGCCAGCAATTCAGTGCGGCGTAGTTGCTCCTCGACCCGCTTGCGGTCGGATATATCCACGACCGAGGCGAGCACGCGAATTCCCGACGCTGTTCGGATAGGACTCAAACCGATTTCCACCGGAATAAGTTGACCGTTTTTCCGCACACCAAACAACTCACGTCCAGCCCCCATCTGCCTGGGCTCCGGCTTGTGATAAAACTCTTCCCGATGAGCGTGGTGTGCTGCTCGCAATGACTCGGGCACGAGGATTTCAACCGATGTTCCGAGCAGCTCCTCCCTGGAATAACCGAACTGTCGTTCGATTTGAGCGTTCACGAGAAGAATCGTTCCGCGCTCGTCGACCATCAACATGCCATGGGGAGCGGCTTCGACAGCGACACGAAACTGTTCCTCAGCCCTCTTGCGTTCCGTGATGTCCACGACCGAGGCCAAGACGCGCAAGCCTGCTGCCGTATGAATCGGATTGAGACCGATTTCCACTGGAAATTCATCGCCACCCTTCCGCAGGCCGAACAATTCGCGGCCTTCTCCCATACGGCGTGGCTCAGGGCGGGCAAAGAAGTCGGCGCGATGAGCCTTGTGCTTATCTCGTACGCCGTGGGGCAGCAAGATCTCCACGGGTCTTCCAATCAGCTCATCACGAGAATATCCGAACTCCTTCTCGATTTGGGCGTTCACCATCAGTATGAGTCCCGACGCATCCACCATGAGCATCCCGTTGGGTGAGGCCTCCACGGCAACCCGGAACTCTTCTTCCGCGCGCCTCCGTTCCGTGATGTCCACCACGGAAGCCAAGACGACCGTCCCTTCCTCGGTCTGGACGGGGTTGAGCCCGATTTCAATGGGGAATTCCGAACCATCCCTCCGCAAGCCGTACAGTTCCCTTCCCTTACCCATGGGTCTCGCGCTGGCGAGTTTCATATACCGTTCCCGGTCGGTGAGATGGACGGGACGAAATCTGGGGGGGACCAGCAATTCGATCGATTGGCCAATGAGGTCGTTGCGATGGTAGCCGAATTGTTGTTCCAGCTGGCGATTGACCAACACGATCGTGCCGTGGCGGTCCGCCATCAGCATGCCGCTGGGTGAGGCTTCAACGGCGAGGCGGAAATGTTCTTCTGGCAATCGGAAGTCCGGCACAGGGCACCAATCTCACTTCTCCAGCTTATCTTGGGCGGGACGACCTTCCATTTCTGCGAGCTTCCGATAGAGGGTTTTCCGGTCGATGCCGAGAGCCTGCGCCGCCTGGTACTTATTGCCGCCTGTCTTCTCGAGAATTTTTTTGATGTACTCCCATTCGACCTCTTGGAGAGGCAGCGTCCGTTCGGCCGCATCATCCAGCACTCTGCGGTCTCCCCGAGATCCTTGCACGGTCGCCGGTAAATCCTCCGGCATGATTTTCTCTCCTCGAGCCAGCGTGACGGCGCGCTCAATAATGTTTTCGAGTTCACGCACGTTGCCGGGCCAGGAATAGTCGATCAGGAGAGCGAGTGAAGATTCGCTGATGCCCTGCAGCGGTTTCCGGTTCGCCTTTGCACATTTGTGCAAGAAGGTCTCGACGAGCAGCGGGATATCGTCGCGACGGTCCCTCAACGGCGGCAGTCGGATCTCGATCACGTTCAGCCGATAATACAGGTCTTCGCGGAAATGCTTGGCTTTCACTTCGTCGGCCAGGTTCAAGTTCGTTGCAGCGATGATACGGACGTCCACAGGGATCGACTTGGTGGACCCGACACGACGAATCTCGCGCTCCTGGATCGCGCGCAGGAGCTTTGCCTGGAGCATGAGCGGTAACTCGCTGATCTCATCCAAGAAGAGCGTACCCTTTTGGGCTTCTTCAAAGAGTCCCGGTCGGTCGGCCTTGGCGTCGGTAAAGGCTCCCCGCATATGCCCGAACAACTCGCTCTCCAACAGCTGTTCTGGGATGGCTGCCGAATTGACCGCCACGAAGGGCCTATCCCGCCGGTCGCTGTTGTAATGGATCGCCTTTGCCACGAGCTCCTTGCCGGTTCCGCTTTCGCCCGTGATCAGGAGGTTACTCGGACTATCCGCCACACGGCGGATCAACTCGAACACCTCCTGCATCGGCCGGCTTTTCCCGAGGATTTGGTGAAAGCTATACTCCTTATAGACCTCGCGCCTCAGGTGCGTCACCTCACGTCGCAACTGGACTTCCCGCGCAGCCCGCCCAGCGGTTCTGAGGACATCGTCCGTCTTGACGGGCTTGATGAGGTAATCCATCGCGCCGCCCTTCATGGCCTCGATCGCTGTCTCGACTGTGCCGAAGGCGGTCATCAGAATGACGCCGGTATCAGGGTAGCGATGCTTGATCTCGCTGAGGAGGGCAGTGCCCAACATGCCTTTCATGCGAAGATCGGTCAGCACGAGATCATATTGTTCCTCGGCCAGCGCCTGGAGAGCCTTTTCCCCGCTCTCGGCCGTGCCGACTCGATAACCGTCGCTCTCCAGGACATCAGACAACAGACCACGCATGTCGGCGTCGTCGTCCACCACCAGGATTTTCCCGGTTTCTGTATTCATTTATCAAACCACGACAAAAGGAACACCGCTGCCAGAGCGGGTAACAAGGGATACGCCATTTATTTCATGAAAGCAACTCAGCGATTGGCTAATCCGGCCGTCAGCCTGCTCACGCCAATTCTCGCGTCGAGAATACGACATCCCTCTCCCGGCGGCAGGGCGAAAATCGGATTGAGATCGAGCTCGTATATTTCGGGGATTTCTTCCACGAGTCGCGAGATCCGCAATAACACTTCCTCGAGTGCCTGAGTATCTGCCGGCTGTTGGTTTCGGTACCCCCTCAGCAAGGAGTATCCCTTAATCCCGCGAATCATCTCGATTGCGTCGTCCTCGGTCAGGGGTGTGATGCGAAACTGGACGTCCCCAAGGATCTCGACGTGAATGCCGCCTAAGCCAAACGCAATCAATGGCCCGAACAGCGGATCGTGCGTCACACCCACCATCACTTCGACGCCACCGGTGAGCATCGGTTGCACGAGCACGCCTTCCATGGCCGCAAGCGTATTTCGTTTTTCCAGCTCGGATGTGATCGATGCGAACGCGTGGCGAACCGACCGTTCATTTGTGAGATTCAAATGCACGCCGCCAAATTCGGTCTTGTGTACGATCTGGTGGGAAGCCAGTTTGACGGCGACCGGCCACCCGATCTTTTCAGCCACGGCTACGGCTTCATCGGCAGTGAGCGCGACTCCGCCAGGTTGGACAGGTAGCTTCACTGCGCGCAACAGGCTCCTTGTCTCTTCCGTTGTCAACCAGCCGTTGCCTCGTTGGGAGAGCGCCGTGGTGCAAAGCGTTCTCGCCGTTGATAGGTCCAAGTCATCGAAATCAGGCACCACACCCACAGGCCGTTGCTGCCATTCGGCAGATGACGCCATTTTCCCCAGGACGACTGCAGGAGTTTCGGGCAGCACGTAGACTGGGATCGTTTCGCCAGCGACGGTAAAGATGCGATCCGAGTCTCCTTCCGCCATCCATACGAGAAACACTGGTTTGCTCGTCGAGGCTGTTGCTCGTCCCTTTTCAATGCCACGCTTGATGCCTTCAGCGATTCCTGCCGTATCGACGACCGTCACGGAGACATAGATGATGATCAAGGCATCGATCTCCTCCGCTGCCAGCATGGTGGCTATGGCGTCGGCGTATTGCTGCGGCGAAGCGGACGCAATGAGATCGATAGGATTGGTCCGCGCGGCGGTTGAGGGAAGGAAGGTCCCTAACCGTGTCTTCGTCTGAACGGACAACTCCGGAACGATGAGCCCACTGGCTTCGCAGGCATCGGTACATAGGATGGCCGGCCCCCCGGCATTGGTGATGATGCCCACACGACGTCCGGAGGGGAACGATTGGTTCGCGAAACCGGCGGCAATGGCCAACATTTCCTCCAGCGTCTCGGCGCGGATGACGCCGGTCTGAAGGAATAAAGCGTCCACGGCAACATCGCTCGCAGCGAGCGCCGCGGTATGGGAGCCGGCGGCCCGGCGTCCGGAGCGCGACCGGCCTGCCTTTACTGCAATGATCGGTTTGCGGGCGCTCACACGGCGCGCGATGCGCGCGAAGCGACGAGGATTTCCAAACGATTCCATGTAGAGGAGGATCACGCCGGTGGCGGGGTCTTCTTCCCAATACTGCAGAAGATCATTGGTGGAGACATCAGCCTTATTGCCGACGCTGACAAAAGACGAAATTCCCACATGAAAGCGGTGTGCTGCACCCAGCGTGGCAATCCCAATCGCTCCGCTCTGGGAGGACATCGCCACACGGCCCGAAGGAGGAAACAGCGACGTGAATGTGGCATTCAGCCGGACGCTCGGATCCGTATTCAAGATGCCGAAGCAATTCGGGCCGATCATCCGCATGCCGTGTTGGCGGACTTTTTCTACCAGTTGAGCCTGGAGCGCGTTCCCCTCTGGTCCGACCTCGGCGAAGCCGGACGTAATGACGACAAGGGCTCGAACGCCGACCGACGCGCAATCCTCCACCACGGGCAAGACCTTCTCAGCGGGCACCGCAATAATCGCAAGATCGACTGGCCGAGGCACCGCGTTCATCGACGGATAGACCTCTCGTCCGGCAATCTCCGTGGCCTTGGGATTCACGGGGTAGACGGCGCCTTGAAACTGGGCCGTGATGAGTGCTTCGAGGAGCCGAAATCCAATGCTTTTCGGATCCCGTGAGGCACCAATGACAGCCACCGACTCAGGATAAAAAAATGGCCGGAGTGAGGCGGTTGTCGCGAGCCGTTCTCGTAGTTCGGCCCTGGTGACGGTGATCTCCGTGGGAACCAGGGATAGCTGTACCTCCATATCCTCGCCTTCATAGGCTTCATGGGCGCTGAATCCCGATTCTCGAAAGACTTCCCGCATCGCGACATTGTTCACGTGTGTGACGGCCCACAAGTTGGCAAATCCTTGGCGAATGGCGATGAATGCGAGGCGCTCAAGCAGCAATGTGCCCAAGCCCTTTCCGTGGAACTCGTCGTCCACCGCCATGGCCACTTCAGCGGTGTGCTCGTTCTTTGCCCAATAAGAGCCGGCAGCGATAATGCGTAACTTGCCTTCCCAGATGCGTGTGACGATCAGAGTCAACTGAATGCGAGGTTTGGACGAATCACACAATGCCGCGACAAGGTCGGTAGATGGCGCACTTTCTGAAAAAAAGCGATGGCGTCTCGATTCCGGCGATAATCGATCCACGAATTGTTGCATCATCTCGGCGTCAATCGATTCGGCAGGTCGAATCGTTGCCGTCGTTCCATCACGAAGAATCAGCGATCCCGTTTCGGGCCGTTCAGAGCGGAGTGGCGGGATATAGAGCGGACGAACGTGTTTCAACCTTAATCACCCACGTCATGTGGCTAATGGAATTTTGGTCGCGGGGGCTTATCCCATCGCGATCCTTGTGTTCCTTGCGAGCGGTAAAGGTGTGCCGTGCAGGCAACGATACCACAACGAGAGCTTTCGCCACATTCGATGCCTTTTTGTAATGCGTTGCCTGCGGTCTTCGGTGAGGCGTTTCCCTTCAGCGCGGTTTTGCCACTGGCAACAATGACACGCGACCGTCAGGTTAAGCGGTTGCCATGTCCTGGCCGGTTGGACTATGGTTTGCGTCCTAAGCGATCATGCCCGTCCTTAAAAAACAATCCCTCGAGCAATACCTCCGCAGCAGATTTGGTCCAGCCGCCACGCTACTCTCTTATGGTCCGATCGGTAAGGAGAGCTCACAGGGGACGTATAAACAATATGGATACGGATCGCCGGTCAAGCTGACATTCCAGGTGGGGCGAACTCGTCGCTCGGCGGTATTAGAAACGATGAGTCCCGGCCCGTTCGGGCATGAGCACATGGCGGATCGTGCGCAGGCGATCTTGTGGGACTATGAGTCGTACGGGCGTCTGCCTGGCCATGTGAAAGCGCTCGATGTCGGTGCGTTTACCTCGAGCCAAGAATTGTTCTCCGTTGCCAGGGCCCGCGAATTGTTTGTGCTGACACAGTGGGTAGAGGGCGCCAGCTATTATGAAGATCTTCGCCGTCTCATCGAGGGCGGTTCGTTACGAACGCTCGATCGACGACGCGCGCAAGCGCTGGCCAGCTATCTCGCGTCAATCCATCGGCGGAAACGTCGTGATCCGGCTCTCTATCGCCGCCGCCTCCGCGAGCTGATCGGCCATGGCGAGTGCATCATGGGATTGACGGACAGTTATCCGGTTCCCTTCGGCTTCATCACGCGGGACGTTCTGCGTGGAATCGAGGAAGCCTGCAATCAATGGCGTTGGCGCCTCCGCAATAAGACGCACCGCCTGGCTCAGGTACACGGAGACTTTCATCCCTGGAATGTGCTCTTTCGAAAGAGCACAGATTTTTCTGTCCTGGATCGATCGCGTGGCGAGTGGGGTGAGCCGGCAGATGATGTGGCCTCCATGGCCATTAATTATGTCTTTTGTTCTCTGTGCCGCTCGCGACGGCTACAGGGACCTTTCGAAGTGCTCTTCCGGTTGTTTTGGGACACCTATCTCGAGCAAAGTGGAGACGAGGAGGTCACGGCAGCGGTAGCCCCCTTCTTTGCGTTCCGAGGATTAGTGATTGCCAGCCCCGTCTGGTATCCCAAACTACCCATGGAGGTCCGCCGAAGCATTTTTCGGTTTGTAGAAGATGTGCTTGAAGCGCCGCGCTTCGATCCTGTCCGTGTCAATGACTATTGCGGGTTGTAACCGAACGATCAGCACCCTATGACGCAGCCTCCAGCATGTGGCATCTGGGTCACCGGATTGCCGGCCTCGGGAAAGAGCACGATCGTCTCTGCGCTGCGGCCTCAGCTCGAGGCCTTGGGATTGACCGTGGACGTGCTGGAATCGGACGAAGTCAGGCGGCTGCTGACTCCGCAGGCGACTTACTCATCGGAGGAACGCGACCTCTTCTATCGTGCCCTTGCCTTCACCGGGCAGCGCCTCGTCGCGCACGGCGTGACCGTCGTATTCGATGCGACCGCCAGCCGGCAAGCCTATCGTGATTGGGCACGCGCGATGATTCCGCGCTTCATCGAGGTGGCGGTCGAATGCCCGCTAGCCCTCTGCATGAAGCGGGATCGGAAAGGGACCTATCAAAAAGGTTTACGCGGCCAATCCACAACCGTTCCCGGCCTGCAAAGTTCCTATGAGTCGCCGGCGAATCCAGAATTGCGAATCGACACCACCAAGCTCTCACCTCAGGAGGCAGCGAAACAGATCTGCGACATCGTTCGCGCAACGCTCGCTTGAAGCGCCCTTTGCGCCGGTATCGTGCGCCATCTCCTGGTCACATCCTGACTCTCACGACCGGAAGGAGCAAGGCAAAGAGTCGGTTGCATATAGCTCTATAGAGCTGTGGCATCTTGCAACAGTATCTCATGCTCCGGCTGTGGTCTTTCTCGCCAGGCGATCGCCCGTTACGAAGCGTCCTCTTCAATTTCCTAGAGATCCGGGATTCTCGTCTGTATGCCGAGCGGCATGCCCTTTGCGATATGTTAGGAAGCAATGAGGTAAGTCCCAGGATGTTTCCCATGGCTACACAAAAGACCGTTACTGTACTCATAGTCGAAGACGATCGAGAGATGCGTAGTCTGCTTTGCGACGAGTTCTGGAGTGCTGGCTACCAGCTGCGGGAAGCTAAGGACGGGGATGAAGCAGTGAAGGCGGTCCAGCAATCAGAGCCTGATCTGATACTGACCGACTTGCGGATGCCGGCAGGAGGAGCGGAATACATCCGCCGCCTACGGTCGATTGCGCCACATTGTCCGATCCTCGTGATGACCGCCTTTGGTGATGCCGGTTCACGGGACAAGGTGTTTCAGGCTGGGGCAAGCGCCTATTTTGATAAGCCGGTCCGCATCTCGGACCTAAAACTCAAAGTCGAAGAATTGCTGAGTGATAATCGCGGATGATGCCTTCGCGGTCAGGTAATGGAGGGAGGAGAGATGGGCGGGTCTCGATCAGTGCCAGCGCGCCCGTTGAATGATCCGATTCTGGCGGCACGGCTCGAAGCGATCAGCCAGCTGGCTGGAGAGATCAGCGAACGTGTCGCAGTCATGGATCGAGATTTCAACGTCGTTTACGCGAACACGGACGCCTCAACAGAACACTGTTCCGGATCGCAGGGGACTCGTCCGGTCAAATGCTATGAGGCACTTGTACATCGTCACGAACCCTGTGACACCTGCCCTGCCGTCAAAATATTTCACGGTCCTCATGTGCAACATGTCGTCTGCTCAACTGAAAGGGATAGACCCCCCTGCGGGATGCAGCACGCCTTCCCACTGGCCGATCAAGACGGACAAGTCGCCTCGATGCTGGTGTTGTGTGAACCGTTCTCCCAACTGAGTGGAGTTCCCGAGGTGTCTGTTCCCGAGGAAATCTCCCCTGCGATGGTACGCGAGCACTTGGGTGCTCTTATTGGACGCAGCCCGGCGATGCAGCAGCTCTTCGACCTGATCTGTCTGGTTGCTGACAGTTCGGCCTCGGTGCTGATTCAAGGGGAAAGCGGGACTGGTAAGGAGTTGGTCGCGAAGACCATCCATCAATATGGTTGCCGCCGCGAGAAACCATTTGTCGTGATCGATTGTGGGTCGCTGCCGGAAACGCTGCTAGAAAGCGAATTGTTCGGGCATGTGAGAGGTGCCTTCACGGGGGCGGTGTCAAACAAGCCCGGGTTGTTCGAAGAAGCCAACGGTGGAACGATTTTTCTGGATGAAATCGCGGATACGACACCGACCTTCCAATCGAAGCTGCTGCGCGTTCTTCAAGAGGGCGAAATTAAGCGCGTCGGAGGAAACCATCCGATCAAGGTCAATGCCCGGGTCATTTCAGCCACAAATAAGGATCTGGCCGAGTTGGTCAAGATGAAACGGTTCAGACAAGATTTGTATTACCGCTTAGCAGTCCTGCCCCTTCTGGTCCCTCCACTGCGAGAACGGCGGGACGATATTGCCCTGTTGGCTAAACACTTCGTTCTGCAGGCCTGCGCCCGGCATCGCCAACCAACGCGCACCGTGTCGCCTGACACCTTGCGTGCATTGACGGAAGCTCCATGGCCCGGCAATGTGCGGGAACTTCAACACTGTATTGAGCGAGCGGTGGTCACGACGAAAGGTCCCGAATTGAACTGCGCCGACGTTGCAGCCATAGGATCAAAAACGGCGGCGGGGGATCTCCGTTCTGTTGGCAAGGGAGCGAAGAAGCTGGCGGAAAAGGCGCACATCATGCAGGCGCTTCTAGACAGTCAGGGGAACCGAGCCGAAGCCGCCAAAAATCTCAAGATCAGCCGTGCAGGGTTATACAATAAATTGCGCGAATATGATCTGACTTGACCGGCTCAGTCGGATCGCGATGAGGATTCGATCGGTCGATAATTGCTCACTTCCTCCTTCCCTTCCTAAACGGTAATCTGAAACAGTGTCGTAGGATGGCCGTCCAAGATTTCAGTCCCGACCGTTTCCCGACGTATTTCCTGAGCCATCGACCGCTCCAGCCTGACGCCAGTTGCCCCATTCCGCCTCAACTTCCTCTTGGATTGTCCAAATCATTGGACAGCGCAACTCCTTGGATACTTATAGGTCACCTCGTGATCGGCGTCGTATTGTCCAAACCGCTAGAACGTCTCCCTGTTTTCACGAAAGAGGGTTGCTCGTTCCGCTATGGCTCTAAGGCCTCAATTTCTTGGACATATCACCTTCTCTCTGTCGCGCCATCTCTCGTCGGCACGTCTGTTGCGCTATGCAGCGACCGCTGGTGAGGGTGTGGGGTGATTAGGACCGGCCTCCGAATGACCCACCTCCTTCGCAAGAAGGACCTTCACCAGCTCTTTGAAGGCCGTGAAGCACCGAGAGATCCAGCGATGAATCACACGAACCGCCCCACTGGCGGATATAGAGAAGGAGGCCGTGTATGAAATCCTTTCACCAACCACAGCAGACGAGGCGACGAATGCATGTGTCGCTGACGCTGCAGAGTATCGTTTTGACGGGCAGCCTGGTGGCCGCGCCATGGCTGTTTGCGGCGAGTCCGGAAGAGTCGTCGCATGAAGGCCATGCGACGTCTGTCGCCTTGCCGGGCTGGACGCAGCAACTCAAAGGCCAAACCGTCGTGGAGAATGCCATCGAAGGCCGCGCCGGCAATGCGGAAAAAATGGAGATGCAGCATCATCGGCTGATGCAAAAACTCGAACAGCAGGCGCAGCAGGATGCGAAAGCTCAGCAGACATCGGGTGGCTTCAACGCCATGTCGATGATGCACCAGTACATGGGCCAGGACGGTAGCAGCTTCCTCCTCATGACGGATGCGGGCAAGGGCGAGCCGGTTATGACCTCAGGGGGTAAGTGTCCTACAGGTGTGCCCACGAAGTCGTACGACGTGTCGATGATCAACATTGAGATCACGTTAAACCGGTGGCTCGATTTCTATCCGGGCTACATGTACGTGCTGACTCAAGATATCGACAAAGCGCGCGCCGAGGAAACCAAGAACAGGGAAGCGCGGGACAAGGAAGGCTTCGATCCAGGCTCGGTCTCGACCGGCCTCCAGGGCGACGCCATCCAGCCCCTGGTCCTCCGGGCCAATCAGGGCGAATGCGTGAAGATGACGCTTCGGAACCAGATGGAAGGAGAAGACGGGAGCCTATTCATTCAAGCGTCCAGCATGATCGTCAGTGCGACGGGCAAGCCTGCCACCACGACTAATCCCGAGTCGATCGTGGCGCCGGGCAAGACACAGGAATTTGAATGGTACATCCATCCACACATGCAGGAAGGTGTACGGCAGTTCCACTCCTACAGCCATGACCGTGAATTGACAGTCATGGGCCTATTCGGCGCCTTCGTGGTGGAACCGAAGGGCTCGAAGTATGTCGACGCCTTGGGAACCGGTCCGGATCGGGAAGTGAAGAGCGGGTGGCAGGTCAATATCGATAACGGGTCAGGACCCGACTTCCGGGAGTTCGTGCTCTTCTATCACGAGATCGGCGACGAAGCGTTCCGTCCGTTGAATAAAAAAGGCGACTTCCTGCCTCAGCGTGATCCGTTGACGGACGCCTATCGTCCGGGGGGCCGCGCCTTGAACTATCGGAGCGAGCCGTTCGGTATCGATCAGATGCACTTGCAGCACGAATATTTCGGTTTCGAGGACGAGTCGTTGGCGTACAGCGCCTATACCTTCGGCGATGTGCCGACGACGATTCCCCGCGGATATCTCGGCGATCCCGTCAAGTGGCGGTTGGTGCACGGCGGATCGGAAGTGTTCCATTCCCACCATCCGCACAGCGGGTCGATCCGCTGGCAACGAAGCCCGGGCACAGAGCCGAATAATCTCTGGGCAATGGGTAAGGATGGACCAGTGAAGTATCCGATCGTCCGAACCAAGTCCGATCGCGTGGATGTGGAAGTCATCGGCCCATCTGAAGCGCTTGACCTCGAGCCGGAATGTGGCGGCGGTGGCTGTCAGCACCTGGCCGGCGAATTCCTCTTTCACTGCCACGTCGCGCACCACTATGTGGCGGGGATGTGGGGGTATGCCCGCTTCTATAATACGTTGCAAGCCGGCGCTGGCCACACGGACACGATGCCGGACTTACGGGAGCTCCCGGATCGTCAGGGCCGGATGAAGCTCGGTGTCTCGTCAGACAAACTGATCGGGACCACCCTCGATTGGTTCGGCAAGACGTTCAAGATTGTCGACAAGGGCCAGAAGACCAACTGGAAGTCCGATCCGGCCGTGGTGAACATCAAGGATTGGGTGGAAATGTGGATTCCAGCGGCGGGCAAGCCCGGCCATACGGATAACGAGAAGGCCCAGATCATGGCCTACGATGCGACCGTGTGGGATTGGAAATGGAACGGCAATGTGGCGGTCGGAGAACGTGAAAGCACCGCTCAGAATCCCAAGTACACATGGGCGGCCAAGTGGGATGACAGCACGAGGCCGGCGATTCTCTTCGATCCGACCACAGGAAGAATGTCCTGGCCGCTGTTTAAGCCGCATTTCGGTAAGCGTGTGCCGTTCTCGGCGAACCATAACGGTGCGCCGTGGTTGGAACCTATCCATCAGGATAGCAAAGGCGAACGGACTTCCGAGCCAGCCCAGCCGGGCGAGCAGGGTCGTTGGAGTCTCTGTCCGGATAACGCCAATCAGAAGTTTTACAACATCCACTTTGTCCGCATGCCGATCACCCTTGCCAAGCAGCAGGGCAAAGAGCCACCGATCGTCGACAAGGACGGCTTGATCTATGTGCTCCATGAAGAAGAGCGCTTGACCAGAGCCAACGATGATCTAAAGCTTCCGGCAGTCATCCGCGCCAATGTCTATGACTGTGTGGACGTGCTGCTCACCAGCGAGTGGGACGACGACGATTACACAAATTTTCAATCGTCCAAGATCAATATCCATCCTCATTTCTTCCAGTTCGACACGGGGAATTCGGACGGTGTGATCTCGGGATTCGAATATGAAATGTCGGTCCGGCCGTTCACGATGTGGGGCAAGGCCAAGAAACATGGGCTTCCTGCACCGATGGTGGCCAAAATTGTGGGTGGCGCAAAGGCAGGGGCCACTTCAATTAAGATCCAAATGGCACCCGGGGCGACGCCATTCCATGTGAACACCGAATTGATGGTGGGCATGGATTGTTTGGAGAAGGGCAACGATCCAGCGGCATCACTGCCGCGGGATAAGAGCTGTTCCGAAGTTGCCCGCATCAAGGACATCAAGGGTGATCAGGTGACGCTCTTCACGCCACTGAAGCGCAACCATCCGGCTAACGATCTCGTGTCGCCGGAGTTCGTCCGCTATCGGTGGTGGGTGGACGTAGACATGGGCACGGTGTTTTGGCACGACCATGCCTTCGGCGCGACGACCTGGCCGCATGGGGGGTTCGGCGTGACGATCGTGGAGCCGTTCGGATCCACCTATCACAATCCGAAGGACGGCAAACTCGTCTACAGCGGCCCGATCGCGGACATTCATTCCAATGAGCCGATCGGCGCCGGCGTCAGCGGCAGCTTTCGTGAACTGATGGTTTCGATTCACGACACGGTCCCACATACCGTGAACGTGATCCAGGCCGGCAATCCTCCTGGACAGCCGGTTGAAGTGGCGCTGGAAGCGGGTAAGACGGTGTCGTTCCAGATGCCGGACAAGATCTTGAACGCACCCAATCAATATCTCAACGGCGGGACGCACACGACCGGCAGCGGATTTAACTTCCGCGCGGAACCGTTTGCCCAACGCCTGTCGAACAATCCGGATACGTCGAAGCTGTTCAACAGCGCGGTCCACGGCGATCCCGATACTCCATTGTTGCGGGCCTATACCGGTGACACGATGGTGTTCCGTCTGTTGCACCAGCTGATGAATGAATCGCACGTCTGGACGATCGCCGGCCATACCTTCCTGACGGAACGGTATGCGGCGGATGCCAATCGGAAGAACTCGATTCACGTCGGGATTGCTGAACGGTATGACCTCGTGACGAAGGCAGGCGGATTCCAGGGCATGCCTGGCGATTACATCCACTTCAACGGCCGAACCTCTCACTTCGCCGAAGGCGGATGGGGTATCGTGCGCGTGCTCGACAAAGAGACGGCGGACCTCAAGCCGCTTCCGAGGGGAACCAATCCTCTTGGAATCCCTGCCACGCCGAGTTCGGTGTGTCCAGCTGATGCCCCGGTGAAGAGTTTCAACGTGGTGGCGTTGGATCGCCCGCTGAAGCTCCATCCGAAGGCGCCGGATGTGATCGAAGTCGATTTCGAACGCAAGATCGAGCTGACCGTTCCGGAAGGCAAGATCTTCGCGCTTGAAGAGGAAGCGACGACGGTGGCTGGCAACGTCATGCCGAATCCGCTCACATTGCGCGCGAACCTCGGCGACTGCATCAAGGTCAATCTAAAGAACAAGATGAAGGCGAGCCGGGCGTCGTTCTTCGCGCCTGGATTAGCCTTCGATCCAAAAGATAGTCAGGGCTTGAATGTCGGCAACAATGGCGGCGATCAGACCATCGGACCGGGCGAAGGCCGGAACTATACCTACTACGCGCATCCAGCGAATAAGGAAACGACGTCGTTGGTGTGGGACGGTGGCAACATCGTCGTCAATCCACGTAACGGGTTGTACGGCGCGATCATCGTCGGCCCGAAGGGATCCCAGTACCGTGATCCCGTCACCGGCGCGGATCTCTCGCAGAAGAATGCCTGGAGAGCCGATGTCATCGTCGATGCCAGTTTGCCGGAAAACGTCGGCAAGCGAAACTATCGCGATGTCGCACTGTTCTTCCAGGATGAAGACAACATCATCGGAACTTCGTTCATGCCCTATGTGCAGAACGTCGCCGGTGTGACGTCGGTCAACTACCGCGCCGAACCGTACAAGTATCGGGAAGAGCAAGGCTGCTCGCTGGGGAGGATTTTCCAACCCTGTGTCGTGGACAAGCCTGAGGATCCGGCCACGCCGCTGATCGAAGCGCATGCCGGCGATCCGATCCGCATCCACGTCATCGGGGCCAATAGCGAGCAAAACGGGATGTTTGGTGTCGAAGGCCATGAATGGCCGATCGAACCCTACATGCCGGGCGCCGATATGATCAGCGTGGTCGAGTATGCCGGTTCCGAAGTGCTCGACGTCTTCATCCGCGGCGGTGCTGGTGGACCGTACCATCAGACTGGAGATTTCGTGTGGTCGAACAATCGGCTGCCGTACGCCCAGTCAGGGCAATGGGGCTACCTTCGCGTGTTGCCGACCAGTGATTCACGGCTCCAACCGTTGGGCACGGCTGGCGCCGGTGCCAAGCGAGCAGAGATGCAGCCGGAGCCTCGGAGTATTCCGACCGCGTTGAAATAAACGTATCGGACAACGCGTGATGCTGATGGGGGAACTACGAAGTGTTCGGTAGTTCCCCCCATCGGTTTCTGCCGGTCAGGCATACGGCTTTCTTATAAATGGGAGAGGCGAAGCCATGCACAGTGACGAGAGGCAGCGATTAAAAAAGGTGGAAACGGTGATCAACGCGCTGCTGATCGCCATCGCCCTGCTGACACTGACCAAGTTGATCTGACTTCGCGCAAGACGAAGGTTGACATACCGACCGCCACTCCACAGCGCGGCAAGGCCAGACCAGCTTCCTGGCGATCAGCCTGCCATAACCAACCGTCATCGCCGCGACGTGCCTGTCCGATGATCGAATGCCGTTCCCGAGTCATCCTCGACACGTCGAAGGGACAGCGTGCCACAGTGCACGCTTGGTTCTGTAGCGAATCGGTACAGTAGGAGAGCACGAGCAAGTGAAAATGCGCTCACATCATTGCTGAATACAAAGGCATTGGAGTTGCAGTACATGAGACAGAGGCCGTGCACAGCGAGTGATGATCAGATCATGAGCAGCACCCGCCTATATCAACCAACGAGTCGTCAGATCTCTAACAGAGGAGGGTGCTATGAGGGGTTCTAGACCAGTATGGCGAAGCGCGATCGTTCCGATGGCCGTGGGTATGATGACACTAATCGGCCCGAGTATACCGTCGGCCGTCCAGGCCGATGACGAAATGAAAGTCGAGGTCACCATTACCGACCGTGGCTACGATGTCAAAGGACATACGACGCCCGGAGCGCTGACCAGGGTCGTCGTCAAGAATCAAGGAACGATGACCCATGGCATCAGTTCCCCCATGTTCAAAGAAGGTGTCACGAAAAAGGAAGGTGACGGAGTCGAAATCCGCGGCCAGAAGGGCAAAGGCTACCGGGCGTATCATCTTGAGCCTGGGCAGACGATGACGTTGCATTTCACGAAGAAGACGCAGCCGGATCCGGCGACCGGCATCAGCGAAACGATGCAGGTGCCCTTTTGGTGCGATATTCATTCCCACATGAAGGGAGAATTTCTCGTGGTGGAAACGAAAGGCGAAGTCGGCGGCGGCTGATCGAGACCTGAGATGATTCTCTGACGTGAAGGAGAGGTCATACGGCAATTCTCCGTAGTGTGACCTCTCCTCTTCACATTCATTCACAATCCTTGCAAGCGCATAAAGCCGCTATCCACATCAATCCATTCGATTCTTTTCCATGCCTGTCCCTGCCTAATCGGACGCGTCTCCGCCAATACTTTTCCCAACGCGTCGCTCCTTTGCAGCGCACGAAACAATTCGGGTATGCTGTGGACGTTTCTGGTACGACGCAGCGCCAGCACGATAGGGCCAAACGCCAGCCCACGTCTTGATCCATCCGCAGGGAGACTTCATGGAGAGTGCGCTCTTCTATGACCGCCTGCAATTTGCGGTCACTGCCACCTTTCACTATCTCTTCCCACAACTGACCATGGGGCTGGCACTCCTGCTGTTCTACTTGAGGAGCAGGGCGCTCTGGACTGGCGATGAACATTATCATCGTGTGGCTCAGTTTTGGACGACCATCTTTGCCTTGAGCTTTGCGTTCGGTGTCGTGACCGGGATTCCCCTGGAATTTCAGTTCGGCACAAACTGGGCAAAATTCTCAAACTTCGCCGGCGGTGTCATCGGTCAGACACTGGCGATGGAAGGCGTATTTGCCTTTTTCCTCGAGTCATCGTTTTTGGGAATTCTCCTCTTTGGCGCGAACCGATTCAGCCGCCGCACCCAATGGTTCGCGTCGTTGATGCTGTTCCTGGGTTCCTGGCTGTCAGGCTATTTCATTCTCGCCACGAATGCCTGGATGCAACATCCTGTCGCCTACACGGTTGCGCCGGATGGGCGCCTCTTCGTCGACAGCCTTTCCGGTTTGCTCACGAATCCCTGGCTACCATGGCAATTTACCCACAATATGACCGCGGCAGTGGTCACTGCTTCATTCGTCATGGCGGCAGTCGGGGCTCTCTATCTGCTCTCGGGAGTGCATCAGGACTATGCCCGGACGTTTGTTCGCATTGGCGTGGTGGCCGGCTGCGTCTCGGCCGCCCTGATGATTTATCCGACGGGCGATGGGAATGCGAAACAGGTATTTGAGTATCAGCCGATCAAGGGGGCAGCCTTTGAAGGGCTGTTCCGCACACAGCGTAGGGCAGGCCTCGTTCTCGTCGGTCAGCCGAACGTGGAAACGATGACCATCGACAATCCGCTCATTGTGCCCGATGCCTTGAGCTTTTTGGTATACGACGAGTTGTATGCTCAAGTGAAAGGGCTCGACGCCTTTCCGCGAACGGACTGGCCGGACAACTTACCGCTTCTCTACTATTCGTATCACATCATGGCAGGACTGGGGACGATCTTCGTCGCCGTGATGGGACTGGCCTTGCTGTGGCTGTGGAGAGGTCGGCTCTATACCGCCAATTGGTTGCTGTGGCTTCTCCTGGTGTCCGCGCCGTTCCCTTATATCGCCACGACCGCAGGGTGGATGACCGCCGAACTCGGTCGCCAGCCCTGGCTCGTCTATGGCCTACAACGAACGGCCGATGGCGCATCGCCGCTCGTGCATTCCGGCAACGCATTATTCACTCTGCTGGGTTTTCTTGGGCTCTATCTGTTGCTCGGAATTCTGTTTCTCTTCTTGTTTGTCGAAACGATTCGGCATGGGCCGGGAGGCCATCCAAACGGACACGCTGCATAGTTGGAAACGATGGAAACATTTTGGTACATGGCTGTGACACTCATGCTGGGGATGTATGTCGTCCTCGACGGATACGACTTCGGCGTGGGCCTCGTATATCCCCTTGTGACTCGGACAGAAGAGGAGCGATTGACGGCTCTGGGTGCGATCGGTCCTGTCTGGAACGGGAATGAAGTCTGGCTGATAGCGAGCGGAGGGCTGCTCTTCCTCGCGTTTCCCAAAGCCTACGCGGCCGGGTTCAGCGGCTTCTATTTAGCATTGATTATCGTATTGTGGCTGTTCATTGCGCGCGGACTCGCGCTCGAACTGCGGTCGCATGTGGACCATGTGCTCTGGAAACAGGTCTGTGACGCGGCGTTTTGCAGCGCGAGCGTGCTGCTGGCCATCGTGTTCGGCGCAGCGCTAGGCAACTTGATCCGTGGCGTGCCGTTGAATCAGGATGGATACTTTTTCGTCGCCCTGTGGACCGACTTCCTGACGGGGCCGGAGCCGGGGATTCTTGATTGGTACACCGTCCTCATGGGCGTGGCGGCCGGTGCCATTCTCGCATTCCACGGAGCCAATTATCTGACCATGAAATGCGACGGGGCGCTGCGAGCCAGGGCAAGCCACATCTCGACGGTGAGCGGATATGCTGTGGTGGGGCTGGTCGTACTGGTGTTAGCCACCATCCCCTTCGTGCAACCGTCGTTTCGCCTCAATTACGCTGCCCATCCTATCGGATACGTCTTCCCATTGCTCGGCGTCACCGCGCTGGCGGCTGCGATCCAATTCCGACGACGGGATGGGGATTTCGCCGCCTTCGGCGCCTCGAGCGTCTTCATTCTGGCGATGCTCGCCAGCACCGCCTGGGGCTCCTATCCCAACATTCTGATTGCCACAACTGATCCTGCGAACAGTTTGACGGTGAGCAATGCGACCGCCGGCGCGTATGGGATGCAAGTCGCGCTCTGGTGGTTTCTCCTCGGATTCGGTCTCGTGGTCGTCTATCAGGTCTACGTCCACCGTGTCTTTTGGGGAAAAGTCACGTTGGACAGGCACTGATCGACCGACTCTTTCCTCGTAAGAATCCTCCTGATCAGAAGGGGTGCTTTCGACGGAACCAAGCGTTTGGACAACGAACTAACAAACCGCGGGTCGCTTAGTGCTAACCCTCCACTACGTCCAAACTTGGCGGCGCGTTGAAATTAGTTGTGTCGCGAGCGGGCGACCTACGAGTTTTTGATGTGGTCTCATTTGAATGGATGCGTCGTGGTAGGGGGTCGCTGGCCGAAGGCTTGCCACGCGTCCGCCTGCCCTTGCTGCGCGCACCGTCTTAGCCGTCGTGAGTCCCTCGTGACACACCGCACGAGGTGTTCTCCAGTGCGTGGCGCAATGACCAAGATTCTGACTGCCTCATGGACGCGTGCTTGTGCCGGTGCGGCCAGCACGGACATGGTACGATTGAAGCGCAGGTTGACGTCAAAGAGGGCGCGTTTCAGTGCCGAGCTGTACTGGCGTGTCGCCCACCAGGCCAACGCGCGAAGGGGCCGGCTGAGGCCCTGACTCCGGAACGACAGCGGTTTCGTCAAGACGACCACGATGTAACGGCACCCGAGCGCCAGAAGGCGAGGCAGCGGGAGGCCGTCGCTGAGGCTCCCGTCCAGATAGAACCTGTCGCCAACCTTGACGAACCGATTGTAAAGAATCGGCAGCGCCCCCGTGGCGCGAAACACTTCCCATAGGTCCACATCCTCGGATCGGTTCGTCACGTAATGCACGGAGGCGTCTTCGGCGTCGGCGAGGGCAATGTGCAACTCGGTGGACGCCTCCAGCAAGGCCGGCAGATTGAAAGGTCGCACGTGACGGACGAGGTCATCGATCATGTAGTCCATGTCCACGAGCTTCCTCAGGCGGAAGAAATCGATGAACTTACGGTTGCTCAGATAGTCGATATATGTCTCGACGCCGTAGCGGGCCTGCCCGGTGATGAAATGAGCGCCGTTCATGGCTCCGGCGGACGCCCCCGCGACATGATCGAAGCAATGAGTCCAGCCCATCTCTTCGAAAGCCGCTAACACGGCCATGGAATAGACGCCCCGCATCCCGCCGCCCTGCACGACGAGCCCGAGGGGCGGCACATCACGCTCACCGGCGGCCTTCCGCCTGAGCGCCTGCCAGATTTCCTCGGCCACGTCCGCATGGCTAATCGGGCCGCCGCCAACCACCCCGCACTCGTCCCAGGGTGCCGCCGCCGTGATTGGGATGCGTTCGTCCATGAGTCGACCCTCCAACAGTCGAGTATCAATATGGCATGCAGAGGTCAACCTCGTCGCCAGCCCAGACAGCCGTTACCGCGTCCAGGGGCCACGGGCCTCGCGTAGTGCTAACCTTTCACTGACGCGAAACTTATCGGCGCCTTGAAATTACTTCTATCGCGAAGACACGCGACCTCGATTTTGGGGTGCCGGTGATAGGTTCGTGGTAGCTGCTACCAGGACAGGACAATCCAGCCGCAACTTGCCCCACATCACCGGCATCCTGCTTTGTGGTTTCTTGAAGTGTCGAGATCAGGCGGCGATCGCCGGGACTGGCCGTTCACCGCCATACCACCGACGGCCACAACTCAGACAGGCGTACTGTTGAATGTATATACCGCTTCTCAGATCGATCGCCATCTCGGGGCTGAGCGGGCTGTCGCACTTCCAGCATCGCAATGTGTGTCGTTTGGTGTTGTTGTCCATGTGCATCACCTATGTGGGTTCAGGGACAATAAGATAAATTGCATCGATCACCGTGATCTGACAGTACGCTTGCAGACTCCTGATGTCTGTACAAAACGAAACCTCTAGGGAAAAACATAGCCAAGAGTCACCCTAGAGCCATCTTGCCCTAGCGGCTACATTCAAGCAGAAACCAGTTTGCGGCTGGTGTGCGTATATTTATTGAGGAGTATTGTGTGGCGGACGATTGGAACAGAGGGTCATGTTCACATCGGTGGATGTTTGCTTTTTGGGCTATGCTTTCTCTTCCAGGAATCGAGGAAGGTATGGAGTCCGGATACCGTTAACGAAAGTGATTCCAGTTGCAGGGTAGTGAGGGATTTCCCTTCCTGTAAATATCTCTCCAGTTGGGTGCTGACTGACATGAACTCGGCGATTAACTCGTGGGTCGCTGCATCTTCTTCTATCATGCGACCACTATACATGAGAAACACCGCAGGTGAGGCTAAAAGGCAGAATTCCGCTGATTGCTCATCAGCGACGGCTCGAATGTAGGGGGCCACTGTGTCCCAGTAGCAGCTACCTCAGCCTCGTCACACGGTTCCCAGACGGTTCCCGCGTGGTGTCTTTTAGTGTGGGTGGTTTCTAAGTCCGCGAAAAGTGGTGGGCCGTGTAGGGGTCGAACCTACGGCCCGCTGATTAAGAGTCAGCTGCTCTACCAACTGAGCTAACGGCCCACCGGGTATGTTCGAGAGGTTGGCGGTTTTTGAGTCTTCTTTGTGTTGGTGCGCCTGACAGGATTTGAACCTGTGGCCCTCAGCTCCGGAGGCTGATGCTCTATCCAGCTGAGCTACAGGCGCTCCTGGTACTAAGGAACGTCACATTAGCACAGCATTTTGCGCCCTGTCCACCCGCTTCGACCTTGAGTTAGGTAGATGGGCGGTCTTTCGATCTCCGTCCTGCCTTTCGGAGCTCGAACAGATGAACCGCTCCGCGCACCTTTCCCAGAACCGTTTCGTTCGTGGCGGGTTTTCTGATCCAGTCGCCGACTCCCTGCTGGCCGACGGCGTCCAGGAACTGCGCAGGGGCGGCCCCGCTCAACACCAAGACGGGAATCATCGGATGGTGCCTCTGGAAATGGGCAATGACAGTTGCTCCATTCATCCCTGGCATTTCCAAATCGCAGAGGATAGCGGCGACGCCTGCCGCCTGCTCATCCTGTTCCATGAGCGCAATCGCCGCTTGCCCACTCTCGGCTAAGAGAGGATGAAAACCGGCCTTTTTCAGCACCAGTTGTAACGCATTTCTGATGTCTGCATCGTCATCGATGATGAGAATCGAATGTTGCACCATTGTGCCTTTCTGAGCCGACAGGGGCGGTGCGGCCTGCATCCGGCTGGCCTTGTCCGGTGTCACTTCAAAGGTGCGGGTCATTGGGGCCGGCTTGTGCGGCCACGGCCTCGATGCGTCGGGGCACAAACGCATAAGGGAGTAAGATCTCTTCGCTTTCTGCGGCCACCTCTGGCAAGGCGGCCAGTTCTGCCGCCTCAAGCGCCGCCAACTCTTGCTCTTCTGCCTCGAGTGTAGCTGAGAGTCGGGCGATCGGCACAAACGTTTGGACGGCGCAGGCGCCATTCACCATGGCGTCTTGCCGTGTCGGAATGCCCATCGATCGACAGGTCAGGGGACGATGTTCATATATCGAGCAGAGACCATCGCCGCCCAAGGCGGGGCAGGGCGCGTCATGAAACGCGGTCACGGCCTGGTCAATCTCCTCGTCTGACCAACAACCGATGGATGCTGAAGGCTTCAGCCGGGGATAGGCGGTTTCGAGTGCGCGTATTTGCTCAACCGCGCGTCCTTCGATACGTTCGCGCTGGTCGATCGGCAGCTGTCTGAGGCCTTCCTGCAACACGTGCACATCGAACTGGGTGACGGGAAACAAGCCGATGCAACAATGACAACAGCCGGCCCGACAGGGGATTTGGCTCAACAGGGCGGCGCTTGCCCGTCGAAACCAGTCGTCAGTTTTCCTGGCAAGTGTTCCGAGGTGGGAAGGTGTTGGGGGCTGCATGCCCCTTATTCCTCCGGTGCGGTGGCGGACATGTCAACGATCAGGGTGCCTTTCGGTGAATAAAACCCCTGTCCGTCAACTTGAACGATTCCATCGCAATTCTCCTGATAGAACTCAAGGATCCAACCGTTGAAATCGTAGCCTTCGTCAGTGATATCGGTCGGGTCCATCCTGGTGAGCAGGATGAAACGAGCTTTTTTCAGCTGGTCGGCCACCAGCGTGGCCTCGACGTCATCGTAGGATGTCAAGGCCTCGAGGAACTGGCCTTTTTCCTGTTCAAATGCGTCGTGATAGGTGCCTCGGTCGCGGAAGCAAAAAAGCTGTACAGGTTTTCTGGCGCGGTCGTATTGCAGGATCACATGCACCCAGGCCCATTCGTCTAAGGCTTCCTCTGTCATGTCCGTCGGCAGGATTGGCAGTTGGCCGCGGGACTTCAAAAACTCGATCATGAGACGAAGAGGAGAGGGATTTTCTTTTTGGCAAAACACCCGAGAGTAGATAAATTTTTCCGCTGCAGTTCCAGTAGGTTGCGCTGTTGCCGGAAGAATTGGAAGTTGCTTGCCCATAAAAATCCTCAATACTATGGGGCCTCAAAGCTTGTCACTTGCCTGCAAAGTTTCTGTACTGTACGACGCTTGGTCTCGAAACTGCAAGGCCTCCTTGAAGGCAAAACCCTACGCCTGGAGCGTGTTTTTCGGTTGACAGGCCATCAGCGCTTGGATAGACTCCCGCAGGTTTTTGGCTGAAACACGAGTTCATTACGGTCTCTTTGACGAGTTACTTCTTCGCACGAAGTCTCCACTGAGAGGCAGCAGTTCGCAATTCACCTACATATTGTTTCAAGGAGGGTTTCTCGCATGGCTAAATCAATGACGAAGTCGCAGATCGCCGATCACGTGGCTCAAAAGGCAGGGCTCACCAAGAAAGCGGCCGTCCAGTTGTTGGACGATTTTGCCGCCTTGGCCTATCGGGAAGCGAAGAATGTCTTCGTGGTCCCGGGAATCGGAAAGCTTGTATTGGCAAATCGGAAGGCACGTATGGGTCGGAATCCTCAAACCGGTGAGGCGATCAAGATTCCTGCTAAGCGTGTGGTGAAGTTCCGCGTGTCCAAGGCTGCCAAAGACGCCATCCTCGGTAATAAGAAATAATCCAGCGCCGAACAGTCTGTCGCGCGAAGCTCTGTGAGCTTTCCGCGTCAGGCTCTGGAGACTAGGGCCGGCTCCCTGCGGGGCGCCGGCCCTTCTCATTACAGCGCATTGAATGCTCTGCGCTAATCCAACCTATGTGTGTGAGGGACCGAGGCCGCTCCCGCCGAAGCCGTCATGGCCGACGAGACGGATGGCATCGCCGTCGTGGACCAGGGAATCATCGCTGGCGATCTTCTTGTTGATCGTGACCAGTACCTTCTTTTCGCGAATCAACTGCAGCAAATGGCGCAGTTGCACGCCCTGGCGCTGAATCACCTGTCGGACCGTCAGGGGCGAGGACACTTCGCAAGCTAGATCACGTTCGCCGTCGGCCGTTTGGAGTTGTCCCATTAAGGAAATCGTCACCATCTGAGAACAGTACCCCTGGTCAATGCCGTTGACTCGATCGCGCAGGGCCAACCATAATGCCCTACCATGCCACAACTGGATATCCGAAATCCCGGGATGCCGGATTTGCAGTTCGTCCTATTCGTGACAGCGCTCTGTACCGCGAATCTCGAGAACATTAATGTGCCACAAGCGCTTCGCACCAGCATCTTCGACCGATGTTGGGCATTGGTCAACACGGATGCGCCACCCGTTAATCCCAAAGATCGGGTGCTCGACCTGCGCCATGGCACGGATCTGACGCTTGAAGCCTGCCTCTCGACCATCCGCTTGTTGTTGGGGGAGGCGGGGATTACGCACCTGGTGTGGGACCACCCGGTCAGCAATCCGACGCACGAGAGTTCACCCGCCGTCCAACCCTTAATCGATCGTCTCGGCCAATTGTACCCCGACCGTCCCGATATCGTCGATCCCCTGTCACCACCGTCTGACGATCGTTCGAGCGGTTGAGCTGCCGAGAGAACTTGACGAAGTGAAAGTCACCACGATCGACATTCCCGGCGTTCTGCTGATCGAACCCGTGCTCTTCCGCGATCAGCGGGGCCACTTTTGTGAAACATTCCATGCGCAGCGCTATACCGAAGCAGGGCTCACCGAGCGGTTTGTTCAGGATAACTTTTCCCATTCCATCCGCGGGACGCTGCGCGGGCTCCACTATCAGGAGCCGCACGCCCAAGGGAAACTGGTCATGGTGGTAGCAGGGGTGGTCTATGATGTGGTCGCGGATATCCGACGGGGGTCTCCCACGTTCGGGAAGTGGCAGGGATTTGAACTCTCCTCGGCCAACTATCGGCAACTCTTCGTCCCTCCCGGCTGCGCGCATGGTTTCTGTGTGACGAGCGAACAGGCCTCGGTGCTTTACAAGTGCACTGATTTTTACTCGCCGAAGGACGAACGGGGGATTATTTGGAACGATCCCGCGTTGGCCATTTCATGGCCGGTAGCCGTACCGCTGCTGTCGCCAAAAGACCAAGCATATGGCACGCTGGCAGCGATGGAGGACCTCTTGCCCCTATATGGGCCATCGATGGGTTGAACCTGTAAGGACCACTGGGCTATCTTATAGCGCCAAAAAGAACCTGGAGCGTTCCGATCCATGCTTCCTATCGCGATCCTGAACAGGAGGTTTCGATGAGCAAGAGTTTAAAGGGCACCAAGAGTCATGAGAACTTAAAGGGGGCCTTTGCCGGCGAATCGCAGGCCAACCGCCGCTATCTTTATTTCGCCAGGCGGGCCGATATCGAGGGGTATCCTGACGTTGGCGGGTTGTTTCGCGATACGTCAGAGGCCGAAACCGGCCATGCCTTTGGGCATCTCGACTTTCTCAAAGAAGTCGGAGACCCCGCCACCGGGGTGCCGATCGGCAATACGGACGCCAATCTGAAATCCGCCATCGAAGGGGAAACCTACGAATATACGCAGATGTATCCAGGCATGGCGAAGACCGCGCGTGAAGAGGGCTTCGCCGAACTGGCGGAATGGTTCGAAACCTTGGCCAAAGCCGAGCGCTCGCATGCGAACCGTTTCCAAAAAGGGCTCGACAGTCTGAAAAGCTGATCGCCGAGTCGACGGCAATCGAAGGGTGGGCTGGATCGGATATTCAGCCCACCCTTCGTGTTTCATGACAGGAGACAACATGAGGGGGCTGTCCCTTATCCAACCGGTCGATCCCGCGCACCTGGACAAGGAAACGCAGCGCATCTATGAGATCTGCGACGGGTGCCGCCGCTGCTTCAATCTCTGTCCCTCCTTCAATACGCTCCTCAATGGCATCGACCGGCACGACGGAGACGTGGCGAAGCTGACGTCTGAGGACCATCGCCGGATCGTCGACGAATGCTATTATTGCAAGCTCTGTTTTAATCACTGTCCGTATACCCCACCTCACCAGTTTGCGATCGATTTTCCCCATTTGATGATCCTCAGGAAACAGCGGCTGGCCGCTGTGCGAGGCGTCCGCTGGCGAGACCGCTGGCTCATTGCCACCGATGTCATCGGCAGACTAGGGTGCCTCGCCGCCGGGCCCCTCAACTGGATCATGACGCGCTCGACCGTCAGGAGGCTGGTCGAAGCCATTGCCGGCGTTCATCGCGACCGGCACATTCTGCAATTCGCGCCAGAGACGTTTCCCCGCTGGTTTTCCAGGCGTCCAAGGCCGGTGCGCCGGGAGGTTCCCGTGAAGAAGGTTGCCTTGTTTTCGAGCTGTCTCGTGAACTACCAGGTGACCGACGTGGGGAAAGCCGCTGTCCAAGTCTTGGAGAAGAACGGCGTCGAGGTCGTCGTCCCGGAGCAGCGGTGCTGCGGCATGCCCTCCTTCGATCTCGGAGATCTCGATGCCATCCGGCAGGCGGTCAGCGCGAACGTCGCCTCGCTTCACCGGTGGGTGTCTCAAGGCTATGATGTCGTTGTGCCTACGGCCAGTTGCAGCTTGATGCTGAAACGCGAGTATCCGGACCTGCACCCCGATGAACCGACTCAAGAAGTGGCCCGGAGCACGTATGACATCTGCGAATATCTCATGAAAATGAAAAAGGATGGTCTGCTGGTGATGGACTTCGTCAAGAGTCCTGGCCGCGTCGCGTACCACATCCCTTGTCATCTTCGCGATCAGAATATCGGATTTAAATCGAAAGAGCTGATGGAGTGCGCCGGGGCACACGTGGAGGTGACAGAGAAGTGTTCGGGGCATGACGGAGCCTGGTCGGCCAAAACGGAGTTTTTTGAGCTGTCCATGCACATTGCCGAAAAGGCCGTGCGAGCCATTCGACAGCAGCCGGCCGATGTGGTGGCCTCCGATTGTCCCCTGGCCGGATTACAGCTCGACCAAGCCGGGGCGTCGGCGCATGTCGGCGGGAAGGGGACGCTCCATCCGATCCAAGTCGTTCGCGATGCCTACGGGCTGCCGAAATGAAGCCTCTGACGCCGGAAGACTTGCTTCCAATTGACGAGTATGAGCGGCAGCGTGAAGGCTATCGATCCCGTATCATCGCGCTGAAGCAACGGCGACGCGTGTCACTCGGGCCCCTCATCACGCTCGTGTTCGAGAACCGCGAAACCTTGCGGTTTCAGATTCAGGAGATGATCCGGGCCGAGCGAATCTTGGAGTCGGCCAAGGTGAAGGATGAACTCGATGTGTACAATGAACTATTGCCGGCGTCAAATGAGCTGAGCGCCACACTCCTCATCGAGATCACGGAAGCGGCCACGATGAAAGAGTGGCTTGACCGGTTTATGGGATTGGATCACGGCCACACAGTGGCGATCATGGCGGGAGGAGAATCGGTTTTCGGACAATTTGAAGGCGGCCATAGCCACGAGACGAAAATCAGCGCCGTGCATTTCGTCCGGTTCCGACCAACCGAGGCCATGCAACAGGTGTTTGCGGATCTTCGTCAGCCAGTCTCGTTAACGGTGGACCATAACGGATACCGCGAGACAGTGCCCGTGCCCAGTAGTCTTCGGGAGGAATGGCTCGCCGACTTGAGCGCATAGGCGATACTTGTGGAGATAAAAATGGCTCCCGTGCTCCTCACCAAACGGATTGAGTTTGCTGCCGCCCACCGGTATCACAGGCCGGAATGGGACGAAGCCAAAAACCGAGCGGTGTTCGGACGCTGCTACAACCCGCCGGCCCACGGCCATAACTACCTGCTCGACGTGACCGTCTCCGGCGAGGTCGATCCGAAGACAGGGATGGTAATCAATCTGTTTGATTTGAAGCGCGTCCTCCTCAGCGTGCTGGAAGAATTCGATCACAAGAACCTGAATCTCGACATGCCGTATTTTGCCGATCGGATCCCGACCTCGGAGAACCTGGCCCTGGTGCTTTGGACCAAGCTTGCCGAGCAGAAAGATATTGGAGTCCTTCACGCGATCCGGCTGTACGAAGACGAGGATCTGTACGCGGATGTCACGAGGGCTGGAGGCCCCGACAGTGCAGCCGTGACGAGACGGTATTCGTTCGCCACGGTCCAAGAAGGCAACCAGGGACGGGAATGGGATTGCTTCATCACCGTGCAGGGCACGATTGATGCGGTAACCGGCATGGTGACCGATCTCGGTGTACTCGACCGCCTCGTGCAGGAGGCGGTGCTCTCTCGATACAACTGCCAGGACCTGCGTCACGTAGCGGCCGGCAAAGTCGTCACCGGAGAGGACCTCGCGCAACAGATTTGGCATGACCTAGTCTCCAAGATTACGCCGGGCCGACTTTCCCGCGTCCACCTCGTCCAATCTCGCGATCTTTCATTTGATTATTGCGGCTAAACTGCCCTCTCCCTCGGAGGATTCCATGACACATCTGGCCAGCAGCCTCATCCTTGTTCTTGTGCTCTGGGCATCGGCTTCGAGCGCTGCGGGCGATGAGGAAGCGATCGAAGCGGTGCTGCTGGCGGAGGCGAAGTCGTCGGCGACATTCGTCGAGACCAAAGACAAAGGGGCGGTGCTTAAACTGTACACGGCCGATTACAGCGGAGTGCAGGACGGGGAAGTGGAGACACGCGACACCATCGAGAAGTGGCTCTCTGAGTACGGATCGGCACTCGAACATGGCAACCGTGTGCACTTCCTCGGTGCCGTCTCAAACCTCAACACCCATATCTCCGGCTCGACCGCGTGGGCTTCCTACGACTATGTATTCCAAGCGATAAAAAATGGCGAACTCGACGCGCAAGAGCATGGCAAGTGTACCAGCATCTTGCGCAAAGAGAGTTCGGGCTGGCTCATTCGACACGAGCACTGTTCGAAAACGAAACTGCAGGGGATGGAGCGGTAGATCTTCCATCGCGAGCGCGCTCGCTGTAGGTCAGGCTGGACTCTCCTACAACGTCTGTGTAGGCAGGACATCAACGGCGTGTTGGTGCACAGCTTCTCCCTTACTTGAGGAGATAATCTGAAATCAGCGCCGCGAGTTCGGCCTTGTCTACCACTCCCTCACGGGTGAGCAGCAGCTTGCCGTTTGCGAAAAAATGTGTGGTGGGATAGGTCTCGAAGGCGTGGGTTTTCTTGATCTCGCGGCATCTGCCGGGGACATGCATCTTAGCTTTGCCGACTTTGATCTCCGGAAACCTGGCGGCGGTATCTTCAAGAATAGGGTCGTAGGTTTTGCAGGGCTCGCAGGTCGCCAGTCCATAGGCCACGACTGCGCCGGAGCTATCCGTAAACTCCTTGTAATTGGCGTCGCTCACATCTTGTACGATTCCAGCCATATATATGATGATAAGAGGACTGAGAGACCGGATTGCTTCCGGTTCTCAGTCCCCCGCTTTGCTTTAATTCAGCTTCGACAGGGCAGCGAGGATGTCTTTGTCCTCGCGCGCCACCTTGATTTCCTGGACCTTCACGTAGGCCACTTTCCCGTTCTTATCGACGATCACGGTCGCGCGCTTTGAGCAGTTCAACGGCTCGAAGTAGAGCCCATACGCCTTAGCGGTCGTTCGGTGCACATCGGAAAGCAGCCGGTGTTTGAGATCCAATGAATCGGCCCATGCCTTATGGGAAAAGAAGCTGTCGCAGCTGACGCCGAAGAGCTCGGCATTCGCATTTTGAAACTGCGGGAAGTCGTCGGTCAGACACTTATTTTCTCCCTGACAGACGGGACTCCAGTCCAGGGGATAAAAGCAAAGGACGACGTTCTTTTTGCCTCGATACTCGCTGAGCTTGACGTCCTTTTGGTCTTGGTCCTTCAGATTAAAGTCCGGGGCGGTATCGCCCACCTTGATTTCCGGGGCTACGTCACTCATCACTTCTCCTCCTTCGCAAGGTTAAAGCCGGTCTTAGGCCATGTTAAGAAACCTTAGATTTTGTACCGTGCGGTTGAAAAGCTTGTCAACGGGCCGGAAGACCTAGGATTTTCTGTAGCTTGTTTACCCCTCGCGGCTAGTTTCTCCCCCTCAACACCCTTGTTTGTGGGACAGGATGTCCCAAAGTCGTGGCCTATGCGGACAGGTTGTCCGGACAGATGGATGCAGGGTAGTTCAAAGCCTTGTAATCGTTCCCTCTTTTCTCGACTTCGAACAGGTCCACTTCTTGAGTAGGCCCCTCGTCGCCATCGAAAAACCTGAGAGTGTGTCCGTGGAACATACCACCAACCGTGACATTCGTTTCGCATGGGGGCTGGGGTGTTGTTGTTTCTCGCTGCTGCTTATTTTGTCGCTAGTGAATACCGTTCAAGGAGCCGAGGAGCATAAGGAATATGACTTTGCGCTGGCGAAGGGGCTGTATCTGTATAACCAGGGCCGTTATAGGGAGGCTGAGCGTTATCTCAAGGAAGCGTTGAGTGTAAAACCTGGCGATCAGACAAGTGGCTACTATCTTGGCCTCACTTCTCTGAGATTACAACGATATAGAGAGGCAGAAGAACAATTCCGGGAGGTCCTCAGGCGGCATCCCGATCACGCGCGTGCCCACATGGGATTGGGTATGGCCCTCTACCATCAAGGTCGCTCTCGGGAGGCCTCAACCGAGTTGACGATCGCCGAACGGACGTTGAAGGATGACCCGCTGCTCTATGACTATGCGGGCCTTGCCGCTGCCGAGCAGCAGTCGTACGAACAGGCGTCCGACAAATTTCTGCGTGCCGGGAAACTGGACCCGGAGCTGGCGAGTGATGCCCGGTACCAGCGAGGAGCGACGCTTCACTCTCAACGGAAATTCCAACAAGCGACGGCGGAGTTTCGGTCGGCAGTCGAAGGCGGGACTGCCGTAGCGGCGCAACAAGCGCCGCCACCCACGGCTGCCCCATCTCAACTTCCTTCCAAGCGGTGGAGCGCCACTTACGGTCTGAGCCTGCAATACGACTCGAATGTCGTGCTGCTGCCGGGCGGATCGACGCTGCCGAATGGCATCTCGCACAAGGATGACTTCGTCACGGCCCTTGCGGGGAGCTACGAGTATCGTTTCCTCCAGACCGATACGTGGACCATCGGTGCGGGAGGCGGGTTATTTACGAACTTCCACGCGCGTTTGAGCGACTTCAATGTCTTCGATCTCGCTCCGACCTTGTATGTCGAGCGGCGCTTGGGTTCGGCGCAACTGCGCCTCCAGTACACCTTGGACTACGTGACGGTCGGCGGCGACGCCTATCTCTTGTCCAATGCGATACAGCCCACGTTGACGATACCCGAAAGCGAACGCACCTACACACAGGCCTTTTTCCGCTACCAGAACAAGGACTTCAAGTCATTTCGAGATGATGAGTTGGGCGCGCCGGTCAACCAGACACGCGATGCGAACAATTACATGTTGGGGGCAATGCAGTACTGGCGGTTCCCTGACAATCGCGGCTATGTCCGCGGGGGCTATATCTTCGATACCGATCAAACAGGAAGCGAGGATGGGCCGACGACACCGGGGGTTCCCACTAGCGCCGATTGGCAATACATTGGACATCGACTGTCCACCGGGGTCGCCTATCAGCCACTAGCCGCCACCACGTTGCAGCTGGCCTTCGATTATTATCGGCAGAACTACAGCAATCCCAACTCCTTCTCTCCGGACGGGACCGTTCGCAAGGACAACATCTATCAGTTGACCGGCACGGTTGTGCGCGACATTCGCTCCTGGCTGTGGCTGGCCCTTCAATACTCCTATACGAGGGATCAATCGAACGTCGACGCATTCAATTACACGAGGAACATCGTTTCATTGACGGTCGGAGGGGCATTCTAGGAGGCACTATGAAGATGCGCGGCTTCATTCTATGGGTGGTGGTTGGCCTTTCAATTGGACAGGGCACCGTGGCCCTCGCTGAGGAAGAACCGGCCGGGATCGTGCTGGCGGTCCAAGGAACCGTGACGATGCAACCGGCGACGATGACGCCTCCCGTGCCGCTTCGTCAATTCGATGAGATCGGCCGGCTATCGATCCTCGACAGCCAGCCAGGCTCACGGTGCAAGGTGCTCTATGCCGACGACAGTCTGCTCACGCTCGGAGATAACAGCCGTCTGGAAGTCATGGAGCAGTCCTACGAGACAGGCAGCGATCAGCGCGCCTTCGTCGCCCATTTGGCCCGCGGAACAGTTCGCGCACTCGTCGCCCGGCAGTTCGAAGGAGACAACTCGACATTTGAAATTGATGCGGGCACCTCCGCCGTCACAGCCAGAGGCACCTACTTCGTCACCTGGGTGAACGGGAAGCCGCCGTCCGGAAAGCGTCCCACTGACGAAGAGGGGTTGGAAATGGAAGGTGCCAGTGGTGTGGCAAACATCGGACGCAACGGCAATGTGGCCTTCACCTCCGGCGGTGCGACGGTACTGGTGCTTCCAGGCCAATTTTCAATCGCCTTGCCGGGGGCGCCGCCCAGCATGCCGAGCTCCATCCAGACGCACATCGTTCCTGTGGCATCGGCCATCTCAGGCACAGCGTTGCCGGATACTCCGAAAAAGGAATCACCGCGAGAGGCGCTCGCTGCGGCGGGCATTGGAGAAGCGGCCGCTCCGGGGGAGCGGCTGACAGCTGCTCCCTTCGTCGCGAAGGCCGGCACGCTGGGAGGGAATGCACCCTCCACAGCTTACATGGTGCCGGACTGGCCATTGCCCATTACGCCCGTGACGCCGCCGGCCGTGGTCTCGGGCGCGGTGCCTATCGCGGGCAGCTCGACGGTCAATTTGACGATCAGACTGCCATGAAGACGCTGACGCATAAGCTTTAAGCGGGGCGCAATGCGCATTCAGTACAATAGGACCTGTCTCCCTTCGATTTGGACGCTCGTGTTCATCGCGGTGCTCGCAGCATGCGGGTCCGACAGCTCGGACGGCCAAACTGTCGCCGTCAATTTGTCCCTGATCGTCGACGGACGCCAGGCGCAGCATCAGCCGCCCATCTCGCGGCTGTTCGCGTGGATCGAACGTTGGTTTCCCGGTACCACACCTGCGTGGGCTCAGTCCGTCACGGAGATTGCCTCAATACAAGTCCAAATCACGGGGCCGGGCATACCCACACCTGCCAGCACGACAGTCCCGGTGTCCGATCCGACCAGCGGGCAAGAGATTCCGGTGAGCATTCAAGCGCCGGTTGGGCCCAACCGGACAATCACGGTGACCGCGTTCAATGCGGCCTCGCCCCCTCTGAAGATCTTCGGGGGAACGCTACCTGGCGTGAACTTGACCGCTGGGCCGCCGATCGATCTCGAAATCACGCTAGTGCGCCTTTTCACGGTCACCGTACAAAAAGCGGGAGAGGGCAGTGGCACGGTGACTTCGTCTCTGGCCGGCATTAATTGCGGCGCGACGTGTGTGAGCCAGTTTCAAGAAGGCACCACGGTGTCATTAAATGCCGCGGCAGATGCAGGTTCCGTATTCGCAGGGTGGAGCGGAGCCTGCTCCGGTACAGCCGCCTGTTTCGTGAATGACAATGCAACAGTGGCGGCACGATTTAATGTCGCAGCCTCCACCAACCGACTGACGGTAACTGTAGGGGGGAGCGGCATCGGCATTGTCACCAGTAATCCTAGTGGGATTTCCTGCCCCGGAACATGCGCCGCCGAGTTCGCCACCGGCACTAACGTAACGCTCACAGCCACACCTACAAGTGAATCGACGTTCAATGGATTTAGCGGTGCGGGCTGTGGCGGCCCAGGCTCGTCGTGTACTGTCGCCATGAATGGCGATCAGAATGTGACGGGGATTTTCACGGCCATTACCCCAGTTCCCATGTCGACTCTCTCAGTGCAGAAGATTGGATCGGGATCCGGGACCGTGACGAGTGCCCCGAGCGGTCTCGATTGCGGAGGCACATGCAGCGCCAGCTTCCCTACCGGCAATTCAGTGACCTTAACGGCAACTGCCGCACCGGGGTCCACCTTTGCCGGCTGGACCGGCGATTGTAGTGGAGCAGACTGCTCGGTTGTTATGGACGTGAATCGGTCGGTGACCGCCACGTTCAATCCGCCGGTCGGCATGTCGAATCTTACAGTGCAGAAGATTGGCACTGGATTCGGGACCGTTACTAGCCAACCACCCGGCATCGATTGCGGCTCTACCTGCGTAGCAGCCTTCCCGACCGGCACGATGGTTACCTTGACGGCGACACCTGCAGCCGGTTCAACACTCACCGGCTGGGCTGGACCAAGATGCGGCGGGACGGGACCCTGCACCATTACGCTGGACAGCGATTTTACCGCATTCCCGGTTTTCGACATCGCACCCGACCAGGTGACGCTGAATGTGGATAAGTCCGGAGGGGGGAACAGAACCCTAATGAGTGACCTGGCCGGCATTTCTTGGCGCGGTACGCCCGGCATTGGAAGCGCAACGCGCGGTTGCCGCCTTGAAGCCGCCAAAGAGCGGTCTGCGGATACTCAGCGGTACGGTAACATCCCCAACGCTTGCGCATCAGATAAAGACCCTTCTCGCGACCGTGCCTACTGCGAAATGGCATCAATACGATCCGGCAGGTCGTGACAATGCGCGCGAAG
>Ga0207708_10000324_pt1 | contig 37852 bp, 36 predicted proteins | sample KBSK5101metaG_FD_184340 | JGI IMG/M metagenome (GOLD analysis project Ga0207708, IMG submission 184340) | Corn, switchgrass and miscanthus rhizosphere microbial communities from Kellogg Biological Station, Michigan, USA - KBS K5-10-1 metaG... | ecosystem: Host-associated > Plants > Roots >... | reverse complement strand
TGTTGAACAGCTGGATCGTGGCGCCGAACACCGCGTTCGAGCACACCACGTGGTCGCCGCTCTTCAGGTGCACCATCGCGGTGGCGAGGATCGCCGCCATCCCCGAGGCGGTGGCGACGCAGGTCTCGGCGCCTTCCATCGCCGCGAGGCGCTCCTGGAACATGGAAACCGTGGGATTGGTGTAGCGCGAGTACACCATCCCTTCCTCGTTGTTCGCGAAGCGCGCCGCGGCCTGCGCGGCGTTGTCGAACACGAAGCTGGAAGTGAGAAACAGCGCCTCGGAGTGCTCTGCGAACTCGGTGCGCAGGATCCCGGCGCGCACGCCTTTGGTCGATACCTGAAGCTCTTTCGCCATAAAAAAACCCGGCCTCTCTTTGTAAGCGGACCGGGTCTCCTAGGAGAACTGCGCGGCACGCTTTAGCGGTATTTGTTACGCGCCCGCAAGCTGTGGCTCAAATCGGCGCGAAAAATCAATTATATATCACGCAGCTAAATTCAGGTCGAGTTGGGGGGCCTCGTCGTCGCCGGAGTCGCGCTTGGCATCCCGGCTGATCTCGATCGCGCGCAGGTAGTCGCTGGTGATGTCGCCAGTGATGTAGTGGCCGTCGAAGCACGAGGTCTCGAAGCTGGTGAGCCTCGGGTTGGCGCGGCGCACGGCGTCCTTCAGCGCATCGAGGTCCTGATAGATGAGCGCGTCGGCGCCCAGCTCGCGGGTGACCTCGTCCTCGCTGCGGTGCGCGGCGATCAGCTCGGCGCGGGTCGGCATGTCGATGCCGTAGACGTTGGGGAAGCGCACCGGCGGCGCCGCCGAGGCGAAGAACACCTTGCGCGCGCCCGACTCGCGCGCCATCTGCACGATCTCGCGGCTGGTGGTGCCGCGCACGATCGAATCGTCGACCAGCAGCACGTTCTTGCCGCTGAACTCCATCGCCATCGGGTTGAGCTTCTGGCGCACCGAGCGCGTGCGCACCGCCTGCCCCGGCATGATGAAGGTGCGCCCGATGTAGCGGTTCTTCACGAACCCCTCGCGGTATGGCACGCCCAGGCCGGCAGCGAGCTGCAGCGCCGAAGGCCGGCTCGAGTCGGGAATCGGGATCACCACGTCCACCTGCAGGTGGCGGTACTGGCGGCGAATCTTCTCGGCCAGCTTCTCGCCCATGTTGAGGCGCGACTCGTACACCGAGGCGCCGTCGATCAGCGAGTCGGGCCGCGCCAGGTAGACGTATTCGAAGATGCACGGATTGAGGCTGGCGTGTGGCGCGCACTGCTGGCTATGGAACCTGCCGTCCTCTTCGATGAATACCGCCTCGCCTGGGCCGATATCGCGCAGCACCCGGAAGCCGAGCGCGTCCACGGCCACCGATTCGGACGCGACCATGTACTCGGTGCCGTTGTTGGTCTCGTTATAGCCGATCACCGCCGGGCGAATGCCGAACGGATCGCGGAAAGCGAGCACGCCATAGCCGGCGATCATCGCGACTACCGCGTACGCTCCGCGCACGCGACGATGGACGTTGGCCACCGCGGTAAAGACGGCCTGCGGATCGAGACGCAGCTTTGCCGACGCCTTCTCGAGCTCGTAGGCGAGCACGTTGACCAGCACTTCGGAGTCCGATCCGGTGTTGATGTGGCGCCGGTCGGTGCGGAACATCTCTTCCTTGAGCTGATCGGAATTCGTCAGGTTGCCGTTATGGCCGAGCACGATGCCGAAAGGCGAATTGACGTAGAACGGCTGCGCTTCGGCGGCATTGAACGCCGATCCCGCGGTGGGATAGCGGCAATGGGCAATGCCGATGTTGCCGGGCAGCGAGCGCATGTTCCGGGTGCGGAACACATCGCGCACCATGCCGGGCGCCTTATGCATGTGGAACGAGTTGTGCTCGGCCGTGACGATGCCGGCGGCGTCCTGGCCGCGGTGCTGAAGCAGCAGAAGCCCGTCGTAGAGCAGCTGATTGACGGGCGAACGGGCGACGATTCCGAGGATCCCGCACATGGGAGTTGATTCCCGCGTGTGTGATTAAGGGCTAATTATATTTCAAGCGGTTCGCGAGTGCCGGCGGTAACCACTGCTTGAGCTGGATCGCGGTCTGCGCGAGCGAATAGCCGGTCGCGGAGTCGGTCCAGTCGGGCGTGCGCGGCAGCGAGGTGAGCCCCGCCACCAGCGCGAAAGCGACGACAAGCACCAGGCCGCGCAGCAACCCGAACAAGGCGCCCAGCCAGCGGTCCAGGCTTTGCAGCACCGAGACCCGAATGAACTTGGTCACCAGCGCGGTGAGCAGCGTGGTCAGCACCAGCGTGCCGATAAACACCGCCAGGAACGCTCCCACCACACGAAATTCCGGCCGCATGTTCGCCGGAAAGGACTCTGACAGCGGCGCGGCCAGCAGGTTGGCGGCGAGAAACGCCATGATCCAGCCGGCGAGCGAAAGCACCTCGTGCACCAGTCCGCGCCACGCGCCCCACGCGATCGACAGCAGCAGCACCACGATGACCCCGTAGTCGAGCCAGGTCATCCGCTCTTGCTCGTCACCGCGCCCGGCTGAAAGCCGAGCGCCTTGAGCTCCTCGAGCGCCTTGTTGGCGGCCTCGCGGCTGGCGAATGGACCTGCGCGCACGCGCGTGAGATTGCCCTGCATCGATTCGGTGGTGTAAGGCATTTTGGCCGACTTCAGCTTCGCGATCGCGGCTTGCGGGTTGCTGAAGGCGCCGACCTGGACGACGAACTCTTCCGCGGCAGGAGGCGGCGGTGCCTCGGCCTTTTTTGCAGGTTCGACCCTCTTGGGCGGCGGTTTCGGCGCGAAGGGCGTCTCATCCTGCGCCGGTATTCGCACGCTGACCGGCGCGGTGCCACGCGGCTCCGGATCGAACACCATCGGCAGCACGATGACCGCGGCGAGCACCAGAGCCACCGCGCCCACCAGGCGCCGGCGGCCGCGGCGTTTCAGCGTTTCGACGTCTTGTTGTTGTTCTGCAGCCATGCCATCGCTTCGCCGACGGTGAGGAACGAACCGAACACGAGGATCTTATCACCCTCGCCCGCGCGCTCCTGCGCTGCCGCCAGCGCACTTTTCACCGAGTCGTGCCTTTCCATCGGCGTCGCGGCTCGCAGGTGCGCGGCGAGATCCGCGGCAGAAGCGCCGCGCGGGCCGGGCAGCGAGGCGAAATGCCAGCGCGTGATGCGTGGTGCGAGCGTGCGCAACACGCCGGCGACGTCCTTGTCGCGCAGCATTCCGCACACCGCGATGGTCTCGGGCGCGAAGCCCGAGGCCGCGAGGTTCTCGGCGAGATTGCGTGCCGCCTCGACGTTGTGCGCGACGTCGAGGATGACCTGCGGCCGGCCCGGGAGGACCTGGAAACGCCCGGCGAGCGTCACCTCCGCGAGCCCGCGCCGGACCTCCTGCATGGCGAGCGGCAGCTCGAGCGCATCGAGCGCGCACAGCGCCGCCGACGCATTGCGCAGCTGGATCTGTCCGCGCAACGCGGGATGCGCAAGGCCTGGGCGCCGGCCGCGCGGCCCCCAATACGTCCACTGGCTTTCCTGCTGCTGGTAGCCGAAGTCCTTGCCGAAGAGCAGCTTGTTGCCGACCGCGCCTAGCACCGAGCGCGGCGGGTCGGGCTCGGCGATCACGACCGGGCGGTAGGGCCGGAAGATGCCGGCCTTTTCGCGTCCGATCGATTCGCGGTCCGGCCCGAGGTAATCGACGTGGTCGATTCCCACGCTGGTCAGCACTGCGCAATCGGCGTCCACCGCGTTCACCGCATCGAGCCTGCCGCCGAGGCCGACCTCCAGGATCAGCGCTTCCAGATCGGCCCGGGAAAAAACGTGCAGCGCCGCCAGCGTGCCGAACTCGAAATAGGTCAGCGGCACGCCGTCGCGCGCCTGCTCGACCGCATTGAACCCCAGGCAGAGCGCATCGTCGCTCGCTTCAGTGCCCGCGATGCGCACGCGCTCGCTGTAGCGCACCAGGTGCGGCGACGTGTACAGGCCGGTGCGGCGGCCGGACGCGCCGAGGATCGACTCGAGCATCGCGCAGGTCGAACCCTTGCCGTTGGTGCCGCCCACGGTGATGACCGGGTGCGGCAAGCCGATGGCCATTCGCTCCCAAACTTCCCTGACCCGGTCGAGGCCGAGGGCAATCGGCTGCGGGTGCTGCTGCTCGATGAAGGCGAGCCACTCGGCAAGGCTGCGCGTCACGCCTGCGCCTCGAAAATGCGCCGCACGGTGTCGATAGTATCGGCTTCGTCGGCCCGCTTGTCCGGACGATAGCCTTTCACGCGCGCGAAACGCAGCGCCATTCCCCCGGGGTACTGGGAGCTCTGCTGCACATCGTTGAAGGCAATTTCGACCACCAGCTCCGGGCGCACGTACACGGTCCATTCGTCTCGCCGTGCCTCTCGCGCGAGCAGCTCGCGCGTCTGCCACTCGAGCGTCTCGTCGGTCAGGCCCTTGAAGGTCTTGCCGAGCATCACGAAGCCGCCAGTGCGCGGATCGCGCGCGCCGAGATGCAGGTTGGAGAGCCAGCCCTTGCGCCGCCCGCTGCCCCATTCCACCGCGATCACCACGAGATCGAGCGCATGGGCGCTCTTGATCTTGAGCCATCCGGCCCCGCGCCGGCCGGCTTCGTACGGCGCGTCGAGTGCCTTGGCCATCAGCCCCTCGTGGCCGCGTGAAAGCGCGTCGGCATAGAAAGCCTCTGCCTCTTTCACGTCATCCGTGACGAGGGACGGCGTCAGCAGCGTCGCGGGAAGGGATGCTTCGAGCGCTTTGCGCCGCTCCCCCGCTCCCGCATCCATCAATGTCTTGCCGTCGCGCAGCAGGCAGTCGAAGAAGAACACGGACAGCGGCAGCTCGCCGCGCAACGCCTCGACGTCGAGCTTGCGTCCGAAGCGGCGCATCGTCACCTGGAACGGATGCGGCCGGCCGTCTGAACGCAACGCGATCGCTTCCCCATCCAGGATCAAAGAAGAAGGAACATCCTTCAGAGCGGTGAGGACCTCCGGTACCCGCGCCGTGACGTCGTTCAGGTTGCGCGTGAATACGCGCACCTCGCTGCCCGACTTGTGCACCTGGATGCGCGCGCCGTCGAGCTTCCATTCCAGCAGCGCACGGCCGAGATCCTTCAGCGCTGCGGCCACGTCCTCGGCCGGCTGCGCGAGCATCGGCAGCACCGGCTGCATCGGCTTGATCTCGAACTGCTGCAGGCCGTCCTTGCCGCCGGTCAGCGCCGCGCGCGCCACCTGCGGGATGCCGCCGGCATGCGTCGCCGCGCGCCGGATCTCGGCTCCTGGCAGCTCGGCCGCCGCAGCGACCGCCTCCAGCATTACGCCTTCCAGCGCGCCCTGCCGCAGCTCGCCGACGATCAGGCGCAGCAGGAAGTCCTGCTCCTCCGCCGTGGCCTTCCCGAACAGGTTCTTCAATTCGCTTTCGCGGGCAGCGGCCGAGCCCTTGCCCTTGATCGCCTTCAAGCCCTTGAAAGCGCCGTCGACCTCCTGCACCGTCAGGCTGGCGCTGGATGCGGGATTGCCCATTGCCGACTTCAAGGAGGCGTAACCGAGCGCGAGCTTGCCCTGGCGGATGTCGCCGCTCAGCCACGGAAGCGCGATCTCGATCTCTTCCGGAGCGAGCGCGAGCAGGCAATCGGCAATCACGCGGATCTTTGCCCGCCGGCTCGACGTCGAAGCGACCGCGGCCGACGCGCGCACGACCTCGGCCAGCAAAGTCACGCCGCGAGCATTACGCCACTACGTCGGCGGGCAAGCCTTGCAGGAGCGAGAGCACGGAGTGCAGCCGGTCGCGCAGCTGGCGGCGGTCGACGATCATGTCGATCGCGCCCTTCTCCAGCAGGAACTCGGCGCGCTGGAAGCCCTCCGGCAGCTTCTGGCGCACGGTCTGCTCGATGACCCGGGGGCCGGCGAAGCCGATCAGCGCCTTGGGCTCGGCGATCACCACGTCGCCGATCATGGCGAAGCTTGCCGACACGCCGCCCATGGTCGGATCGGCCAGCACGGTGACGAACGGGTGGCCGCGCTCGGCCAGGTCGGTCAGCGCGGCGGTGGTTTTCGCCATCTGCACCAGCGACAGCGCGCCTTCCTGCATGCGCGCGCCGCCCGAGGCGGTGACGCAGATGAACGGCAGCTTCTGCTCGATCGCCACGCGCACGCCGCGCACGAAGCGCTCGCCGACCACCGAGCCCATCGAGCCGCCCATGAAGTCGAACTCGAACGCCGCGCACACCACCCCCAGCGACTTGATCGAGCCCTGCATCACCACCAGCGCGTCGCCTTCGGCGGTCTCTTCCTGCGCTTCCGCCAGCCGCTCGGTATAGCGGCGCGAATCCTTGAACTTGAGCGGGTCGAGCGGCAGCACTTCGGAGCCGATCTCGAAGCGGCCGTCGGGGTCGAGCAGCGCGTCCAGGCGCGGGCGCGCGCCGAGGCGCTCGTGGTGGCCGCACTTGGGGCACACATTGAGGTTCTTCTCGAGGTCGGTGCTGTAGAGCACCGCGTCGCACGCGGCACACTTGGTCCACAGGCCTTCGGGAACCGTCTTGCGCGCGCCGGAACCAGTGCGCTGGATCTTGGGCGGCAGCAGCTTCTGTAACCAGCTCATGCGTCCAGTGCCTCCCGGATGGGTTTGAGGAATGCCTTCACGCGGGATACGGCTTGATCGCTCGCGCCCGCTTCGATCTCCTGGATGATACGGCTGCCGATGACCACCGCGTCGGCCGACTGTGCCACGCGCTTGGCCGACTCGGCGTCGCGGATGCCGAAGCCCACGCCGATGGGCAGGCGCGTCGCGGCGCGTATTTTCGGGATCTTGGCGGCGACGTCTCCCAGGTCGATGTTGGCCGCGCCGGTGATGCCGCGCAGCGAGACATAGTAAAGGTATCCGCTGCCGACGCGGCCTACCTGCTCGATGCGCTTGTCGGTCGAGGTCGGCGCGAGCAGGAAGATCGGGTCGATGCCGGCTTTCTTCGCCTGCGCCGCGAATTGCTCGCACTCCTCGGGCGGATAGTCGACCACGATGACACCGTCCACGCCGCTCGCCGAGGCGGCCGCCACGAAGTTGTCCGCGCCCATCGCCTCGATCGGATTGGCGTAGCCCATGAGCACGATCGGGGTCTTGCCGTCGGTTTTTCTGAATTCAGCCACCAGCTTCAAGACGTCGGAAAGACCGACGCCATGCTTGAGCGCGCGTTCGCCCGCGCGCTGGATCACCGGCCCGTCGGCCATCGGATCGGAGAACGGCACACCGAGCTCGATGATGTCGGCGCCCGCTTCCACCAGGCCGCGCATCAGCGGCACGGTGAGCGACGGATGCGGGTCGCCCGCGGTGATGTAGGGAATGAGCGCCTTGCGCTTCGCTTTCGCGAGCGCCTCGAAGCGGCCCTGGATGCGCGACATCAAAGCTTCTTGCCCGAGCGCTCGGCGACGGTGTGCATGTCCTTGTCGCCGCGGCCGGAGAGGTTGACCAGCAGGATCGCGTCCTTCTTCATCGCGGGCGCCATCTTCATTGCCTGCGCGACCGCGTGCGCGGACTCGAGCGCGGGGATGATGCCCTCGGCGCGGCACAGCTCGTGGAAGGCCGCCAGCGCTTCCTCGTCGGTCACGGCGACGTACTCGGCGCGCTTGCTGTCCTTGAGCCACGCGTGCTCCGGACCGACCCCGGGATAGTCGAGACCAGCCGAGACGGAGTGCGTCTCGGTGATCTGACCGTTCGCGTCTTGCAGCAGATACGTGCGATTGCCGTGCAGCACGCCGGGCCTGCCGGCGCAGAGCGAAGCTGCGTGCTTGCCCGTGGACAGGCCTTCACCCGCGGCTTCGACACCCACCAGGCGGGTTTTCAGATGCTTGATGTACGGATAGAAGATGCCCATGGCATTCGAGCCGCCCCCGACGCACGCAATCACCGCATCGGGCTGGCGTCCGGCAAGCTCCTGCATCTGCACCAGGCTCTCTTCGCCGATCACCGACTGGAAATCGCGCACCATCATCGGATAGGGATGCGGGCCAGCGACAGTGCCGATGATGTAGAAGGTACTGTCGACGTTGGTCACCCAGTCGCGCATCGCCTCGTTGAGCGCGTCCTTCAAGGTCTTGGAGCCCGACTCCACCGGCACCACTTTCGCGCCGAGCACGCCCATGCGATGCACGTTGGCCGACTGGCGCTTCACATCCTCGGAGCCCATGTAGACGACGCACTCCATGCCGTAGCGCGCCGCGACCGTCGCGGTCGCTACGCCGTGCATGCCGGCGCCGGTCTCGGCGATGACGCGCGGCTTCTTCATGTTCCGTGCGAGCAGCGCCTGCCCGATCGTATTGTTGATCTTGTGCGCGCCGGTGTGGTTCAGGTCCTCGCGCTTGATGTAAATGCGGGCGCCGCCGCACTTTTCGGTCAGTCTTTTTGCAAAATAGACCGGACTCGGGCGCCCGACATAATGCTTGAGCTCGTAGCGGAACTCGGCTTCGAACGCGGGATCCTTGCGCGCGCGCTCGTAGGCCACGCGCAGCTCCTCGAGCGCCGCGGTCAGCGTCTCGGCAACGAAGATCCCGCCGTAGGGACCGAAGTGCCCGCGCGCATCGGGCAGGTCATACATCCGCATTCCGGACCTCTGTAATGAAGGCGGCGATCTTGGCGGCGTCCTTGATACCTTTCGCCGATTCGACTCCGCTCGACACGTCTACGCCCCAAGGCCGCACGCGGCGGATCGCCTCGGCGACGTTCGCCCGGGACAACCCGCCTGACAAGATGACGGATTTGTCAGTCGAGGGAACCAAAGACCAGTCGAAGCTCTCGCCAACGCCACCGTACTCGGGGACATGACTGTCGAAAAGCCATGCCGCCGCGCGTGAAAAAGGGCGCAGGTATTCTAGCGCAGACACCCCCTCCTTCATTCTGCAGGCTTTGACGAAAGGCAACCCGAACTGCTCGCAGAATTCGGGGCTTTCCTCACCGTGGAACTGCAGCATCGCCGGATGCACCCGGCCGATGACCTGGGACACTTGCGCGGCGTCGGCATTCACGAACAACGCTACCGTCTGCACGAAGGGTGGCATCGCATCGCGGATCTCGCGCGCGCGCTCGACCGAGAGATAGCGGGGGCTCGGCGGGTAGAAATTCAGGCCGATCGCGTCCGCGCCAGCATTCGCCGCGGCCTGGCCATCGGCCGGGCGCGTGATGCCGCAGATCTTGATGCGCGTTCTCACGCCGGAAGTCCCCACTTGGCCTCGTAGTCGATTTTCTCCAGATAGAGACCCTCCGGGCCGAAAGTCGGCGCCGACTTGGTCCGGTCCTTCGAGCGCAGCAGCTCCGTCACCCACTCGGGAGGATGCTTGCCCTTGCCGACGTACACCAGCGTGCCGACCAGGTTGCGCACCATGTGATGGAGAAAAGCATTCGCCCGCACGACGAAGTGAATGGTCTCACCTTGCCGGGTGATTTCGAAGCGGTCGATCGTGCGGACGGGGGATTTCGCCTGGCACTCGGAGGATCGAAAGGCGGAAAAGTCGTGCTCGCCGGCCAACAGCGCCGCCGCCGCGCGCATCTTTTCCACGTCGAGCGGAAGATGGAACCAGCCGACGTATTGCGCCTCCAGCGCCGCGCGCACCGGGCGGTTGAGCAGCTCATAGCGATAGGTTCGCGCACGAGCGCTGTAACGCGCATGGAAGTCGTCCGGCACCTCGTGAGACCAGAGCACCGCCACCGAATCGGGCAGTAGCGCATTCACGCCCCGCACCCAGGCTGATGACGGCCGCTTCGCCTCGGTGTCGAAGTGCACGACCTGCAGGCGCGCATGCACGCCGCGGTCGGTTCTTCCCGCCCCGGTAACCTCCACGGATGTTCCTGCGATCGCGGCGAGCGCTGGCTGGAGCGCATCCTGCACCGTGCCGCCGCCGGGCTGGGTCTGCCAGCCGAGGAAGCGACTACCGTCGTACTCCAGTCCTAGTGCGATTCGGGACATAGAAATCGGGGTAGACCCCGATTTTCTTAGCCCAGCTTGGCGAGCAGCTGCTGCGCGGTCCCCTTCTGCGCGGCGTCGCCGTCTTTCATGACCTCGTTCAGCAGCTCGCGCGCGCCGTCCTTGTCGCCCATCTCTTCGTAAGCCTTGGCAAGGTCGAGCTTGGTGGCGATCTCCTGCCACTTCGGATCGGTGCCGCCCCCCGCGGCGGGCGCGTCACCCGGGCCGCCGAGGTCGAGGCTGATGCTCGAAAGATCGGCCGCGGCAGCCGGCGCCTCGGCCTTCTTGTCGCCGCCGCCGAGATCCAGGTTGAGGTCAAACGTGAGCCCCGGGTCGGCGGCGGGCGCCGCAGCGGCAGGTGCCGCCGGTTCCGCGGGCGAGCCTAGGTCGAGGTTGAAGTCCATTGCCTGCGTCTTGTCGGCGACGCTGGGCGCCACCACCGTTTCCTCGAAGGAAACGTCCTTCTTCTGGCCGCCGCCGGTCACGTCGAAGTCGAGGCCGGTGTCGTCGGCCTTCGGTGCCGCGCCGATGTCCAGCGTCAGATCGGGCGCGGACGCGGCAGCCTGCCCAGCGCCGCCGATATCGAAATCGAGCGTCGGCGCGGGTGCCGGAGGCGCGTCGAAGGAAGGCATGGCCGCTGCCGCCGCTGCCGCCGGCGCTGCGCCGCCGGCACTCGTGTACAAGCCGTTCTGCGGGTCGATCGAGCGCCCGAGCGACGCGGCCTTGTCCCATTCGGGGCCGGCGCCGTTGGTCAGGCCTTTCAGCTTGAGCGCGTTCTGCTCGAAAGCCTTCGCATCCTTGCGGTTGGCGTAGATCTCGAGCAGCTTTGCGTGCACCGGAATGCGGCTCGAGTCCTTCTGCAGCGCCTCCTTCAGGATCTCTTCCGCCTGCGCGTCACGCCCGTAAGCCATGTAGACGTCGGCTTCGGCGATGGGGTCGACTTCTTCGGCCGCCGCGCCGGGCGCCGGAGCGCTGGCCGGGGTCGCCGCGGCACCGCCGCTGGCGGGCGCTATGGTGGGCTCGGCGAGCGTGCCAGCGGCAGCTCCCGCCGCCGCCGCGCCCATCACGCTGTCTTGAAATCTAGCCTGCGCGGCCTTTTTTTTTCTCCAGGCCCAGATGGCGTAGACCAGCAGCAGGAGCACCACGCCGCCCAGTCCGGCGAGGGCGACCGGGTTATCGAGGAACTCGTCGATCAGGCTCGGTTCCGGCGCCGGCGCCGCAGGTTTCACGGCGGGTTTGGCGGGCGCGGGTGTCGCGGGCGTCGGTGCAGCCGGCTTCGGAGCTTCCGGCTTGGCTGCTTCCGGCTTGGGCGCTTCGGGCTTGGGTGCTTCGGGCTTAGGTGCTTCCGGGGCTTTCGCCACCGGTGCCGGGGAAGTCGGCGTCGCGGGTGCCGGCGTCGGCGCAGGCTTCGGTGCTTCCGCGGCCGGCTTGGGCGTTTCGGGCGCCTTCGCCGCGGGCGCGGGAGCTGCGGGCGCGGCAGGCGCTGGCGTCGGCGCCGGCTTGGCCCCCGCCTTCTTCTCGAGCTCGGCGAGTTGCTGGTTACGGATCTCCAGCATTTTCTGAAGGTCGGCCACGCTCTTCTCGAGGTCCTTAACGCGCGACTGCGCTTCCTGCAGCGCGCGCTCGCGCGCGGCGGCGTCATCGGCGCGCGCCGCGGCCGTCGCGCCGGGCTTCTGCGGATCGGCCTTCGACAGACGGACCTGATCGGTTGGCGCAGGCTTCGGCGCCTCGGGCTTCGGCTGTATCGCGCCGGGCGTTTCGCTCTGTCCCGGCGTCGCGTCCGCGGGCGCGGGCACGGCGGCGAGCCGGCTGCGGTACTCGCGGAACTCCGCCATGTGCGAGCGCACCAGCTTGTTCGCTTCGGCGGGATCGACGGCACCGACTTCGTCTGCCGTCGGAATATTGAGGATGCGGCCGGCGCGCACCAGGTTCACGTTCTCCCGGATGAAGGCGTCCTGGTTCGCGCGGTAGATCGCGATCAGCATCTGGTTGAGCGAGATGCCCGGCGGCAGGTTGGCGCGCGCGATGGCGCCGAGCGTGTCGCCCTTTTTCACCTCGTGCTGAGTGGCAAGCCCGCCGGGCTTGGCGGCTTCTTCCTTGGCCTGCTCCGCTTCCTTCGGCGCCGCTTCCTTGGCCGGTTCCTTAGCCGGCTCTGCCGTCGCTTCCTTGCCCGGTTCCTGTGCGGGCTCTTTCGCGGGCTCTGACGGCGCGGCCGCCGACGGTGCGGGGGTGGTAGTAGCGCTATCGGACGGCACGGGCGCCGGGACGATGACCGGTGCGACAGGTGCCGCGGGCGCGGGCTCGATCGGCTTGGCTTCGACGGGGGGCGGCGGTTTCGCAGCTTCCGGAGCAGGCGCTGCGGGTGCCGGGGCCGCGGGCTTGGCTGCGGCAGCGATCGCCTGTCGCGACTTGTATTCGGGTGGATCCAGCAGGAAGGTGTACTCGCGCACCAGGCGCCCGCCGCTCCACTGCAACTCGATCAGCAACTCGACGAACGGGTCGTTCACCGGCGTCGTCGTCGTCATGCGCAGGAAGCGCTGATTGCCGCGGCGCTCGACCGCGAAGCGCATCGTGTTGAGCATCGCCGTGGGCTCGATACCCGCTGCGGTGAATGCGTCGAGTGGCGCAACGCGAGCGACCAGCGTCTCTTCCTCGCCGGGACGCAGCGCGACGATTTCGATTTCCGCGTTCAGCGCCTGGCCGAGCGGAGACAGGACGTTCAGCTTGCCGAGGCCAGCGGCTAAAGCGCTAGCCGGCGCAACTAGCGCCAGCGCGGCTGCAAGGATCGCGATGCTTACCGCTCTGCCCACTGAACCCACCCCTGAGTCTTCTTAGTAGCAGGACCAAGTAACTTAACATCAGTGGCTTAGGCCTGCAAATCGAGAAACTTTCTTACATTCTTACTGCTTCACCCCGGCGTCCAAAAGGATCCGCACCATGCGCCGGAGGGGCTCGGCGGCCCCCCAGAGGAGCTGGTCGCCGACCGTGAAGGCCGCCAGGTAGTCCTTGCCCATGGGAAGGGTGCGCAGGCGCCCCACGGGAACCGAAAGCTTGCCGGTGACCGCGGCCGGCGTGAGCTCGGCCAGGGTTTCTTCCCTGCGGTTCGGGACCACCTTCACCCAGTCATGGGCGTCTGCCAGCATGCCCTCGACCTCGTCGATCGGCAGCGGCCGGCGCAGCTTGATCGTCAGCGCCTGGCTGTGGCAGCGCATCGCGCCGACGCGCACACAGATCCCGTCGACCGGGATGACGCTGCCGTTGCTGCGGCCCAGGATCTTGTTGGTCTCGGCCTGGCCTTTCCATTCCTCGCGGCTCTGGCCGTTGCCCATGTCCTTGTCGATCCACGGCAGCAGGCTGCCAGCGAGCGGATAGCCGAGGTTCTCGCTCGGCAGCTCGCGCGAGCGCATCGAGTCGCTCACCGCGCGGTCGATGTCGAGGATCGCCGAGGCGGGATCCTTCATCAGGCTGCGGCTGCTGTCGCCGAGCACGGCCATCTGCGCCACGAGATCGCGCATTGCCGCCGCGCCGGCGCCCGAGGCGGCCTGGTACGTCATGCTCGTCATCCACTCGATCTGGTCGCGCTGGAACAGCCCGGCCATGCCCATCAGCATCAGACTCACGGTGCAGTTGCCGCCGATGAAGTCTTTGGTGCCGCTGGCGACGGCGTCCTTGATCAGCGGCATGTTCACCGGATCGAGGATGATCACCGCGTCGTCCTTCATGCGCAGCGCGCTGGCGGCGTCTATCCAGTAGCCCTTCCAGCCAGCGGCGCGCAGCTTGGGATAGATCTCGTTGGTGTAATCGCCGCCCTGGCACGAGATGATCACCGGCAGCTTCTTCAGCTCGGTGACGTCTGTGGCATTTTTCACGTTCTCGACCGGCTTGCCGATCGCCGGTCCTTGGCCACCCGCCTGCGAGGTGGAGAAAAACACCGGCTCGAGATGGTCGAAGTCGCGCTCCTCGCGCATGCGCTGCACGAGGACCGAGCCCACCATTCCGCGCCAACCGACGATGCCGACCCGCAACATGCCCATAGTTTAAAGGGCGGCGACCACGGCGTCGCCCATTTCTTTGGTGCCAACCTTGCGCGTGCCCGCGGTATGGATGTCGGCGGTGCGCAGTCCGGACTGTAAAACTTTGGAAACCGCACGCTCGACGCGCTCGGCGGCCTGCGGCTGGCCGAGCGAATGGCGCAGCATCAATGCCGCGGAAAGAATCGTCGCGAGCGGATTGGCGATGTCCTTGCCCGCGATGTCGGGCGCGGTGCCGTGGATCGGCTCGTAGAGTCCCTTGCCGTTCTCGTCCAGCGCCGCCGAGGGCAGCATGCCGATCGAGCCGGTCAGCATCGAGGCTTCGTCGGACAGGATGTCGCCGAACATGTTGCCGGTGACGATGACGTCGAACTGCTTCGGATTCCTGACCAGCTGCATCGCGCAGTTGTCCACGTACATGTGGGTGAGCTCGACGTCGGAGTAGGTTTTGGATTCTTCGATCAAAACCTCTCGCCAAAGCTGCGAAGTCTCCAGCACGTTCGCCTTGTCCACGGAGCAGACGCGGCGCGAGCGCTTGCGCGCCGCTTCGAACGCCACGCGCGCGATGCGCCGCACTTCGCTTTCGCTATAGAGCATGGTGTCGAAGCCTTCGCGCTCCTTGCCCTTCTGCCGGATTCCCTTCGGCTGACCGAAGTAGATGTCGCCGGTCAGCTCGCGCACGATCAGGATATCCAGGCCCGACACCACCTCGGGCTTGAGCGCGGACGCCGCGGCGAGCTCGGGATGCACGCGCGCCGGCCGCAGGTTGGCGAACAGGCCGAGCTCCTTGCGCAGGCCGAGGATCGCCTGCTCGGGCCGCTTGGCGCGCTCGAGCTTGTCGTAGCGCGGATCGCCCACCGCGCCGAAGAGAACTGCGTCCGCGTCTTTTGCCACACGGAGGGTAGACGCGGGCAAAGGGTGGCCGTGCTTCTCGTAAGCGGCACCGCCGACGGGCGCTTCCTGGAATTCGAGCTTCAGGCCGAGCTTGTCGAGCACGCGGCGCGCCTGCGCAATGATTTCCGGCCCGATGCCGTCACCGGGCAACACGGCGACGTTCATCTCAAAAATACCAGGGGTGCTGTGCTTTGCGCCGCGCTTCGAAGGCCGCGATCTTGTCCGAGTGGCGCAGCGTGAGGCCGATCTCGTCGAGCCCGTTCAACAGGCAGTACTTGCGGAAACCCGTGATGTCGAAGCGATAGCTCTGCGACCCGTCGGTGGTGGACACGGTCTGCGCTTCCAGGTCGACGACAAGGCGAAACCCCGGAAAAGCCGCGCACTCGTGGAACAGGCGGTCGACCTCTGCCGGCGTCAGGATCACCGGCAGGAAGCCGTTCTTGAACGAGTTGTTGAAGAAGATATCGGCGTACGACGGCGCGATCACGCAACGGAAGCCGTAGTCCATCAGCGCCCACGGTGCGTGCTCACGCGAGGAGCCGCAGCCGAAGTTCTCGCGCGCGAGCAGGATCTGCGCACCCTTGAAGCGTGCCTGGTTCAGGACGAACTGCGGATCCTTGCGCCAGGCGCCGAACAGTCCCTCGGCGAAGCCGGTGCGCTTGATCGACGACAGGTATTCCTTCGGGATGATCTGGTCGGTGTCGACGTTGGCGCGGTCGAGCGGCATCACCAGCGAGTTCAGGACAGTGAACTTCACCATGTTCTGACATCCACAAAATGGCCGGCGATCGCGGCGGCGGCCGCCATGGCGGGACTGACGAGATGCGTGCGTCCGCCCGCGCCCTGGCGTCCCTCGAAATTGCGGTTGGAGGTCGACGCGCAGCGCTCGCCCGCGTCGAGCCGGTCGGGATTCATGCCGAGGCACATCGAGCAGCCGGGCTCACGCCATTGAAAGCCGGCGTCGCGGAATACGCGGTCGAGCCCCTCTTTCTCCGCCTGCGCCTTCACCAGGCCGGAGCCCGGCACCACCAGCGCGGCGCGAATGTTCGAAGCGACGCGCTTTCCCTTGACAATCGCGGCCGCTGCGCGCAGGTCTTCGATGCGCGAATTGGTGCACGAGCCGATGAACACCTTGTCGACCTTGATGTCGGTGATGCGCTGGCGCGGCTTCAGTCCCATGTAGGTCAGCGCGCGCTCCATGCCTTCGCGGCGCAGGCTGTCCTTCTCGCGGTCGGGATCCGGCACAGTGTCTTCCACCGTCACTACCATTTCCGGCGAAGTGCCCCAGGTGACGTGCGGCTTGATCTGCGCCGCGTTCAGCGCCACCTCGCGGTCGAATTTCGCGTCCGGATCGCTCTTCAGCGTGCGCCAGTAGACCACCGCCTGATCCCAGTCGCGCCCCTTGGGTGCGAAAGGCCGGCCCTTGAGGTACTGCAACGTGGTGTCGTCGACCGCGATCATGCCCGCGCGCGCGCCGGCCTCGATCGCCATGTTGCACACCGTCATGCGCCCTTCCATCGACAGCGCGCGGATCGCGCTGCCCGCGAATTCGATCGCACTGCCGGTGCCGCCGGCGGTGCCGATCTTGCCGATGATGGCGAGCGCCACGTCCTTCGCCGTCACGCCGCGCCCGAGCGTGCCTTCCACGTTCACGCGCATGTTCTTCATCTTGCGCGCGGTCAGGCACTGGGTGGCGAGCACGTGCTCGACTTCCGAGGTGCCGATGCCGTGCGCGAGGCAGCCGAAGGCGCCATGGGTGCTGGTATGCGAGTCGCCGCAAACCACCGTCATGCCAGGGAGCGTCGCACCCTGCTCCGGCCCGATGACGTGGACGATTCCCTGGCGCTGGTCGAGATACGGGAAATACACCTTGGCGCCGTACTCGCGCATGTTGGCGTCGAGCGTGGTGATCTGCAGCTTCGCCATCGGATCGCGCACGCCTTCGATCCCTTGATCCCAGTCGGTGGTCGGCGTGTTGTGATCGGCGGTCGCGACCACCGAGCCGATGCGCCACGGCTTGCGGCCCGCGGCGCGCAGGCCTTCGTAGGCCTGCGGGCTGGTCACCTCATGAACCAGATGGCGATCGATGTAAAGCAATGCCGTGCCGTCTTCCTCGACATGCACGACATGGCTATCCCAAAGCTTGTCGTAAAGCGTTTGACCCATATCCCATGTTCCGCTGCGGAACATGGGATTTTAAGGGCTATTTGCCGGTGGCGGCGCTGCCTTTCGCGGCCTGGTAGAGCGGCATCACCTTCTGCGCGTAACTGCGCAGGTCGTTAATGCGGTCTTCATGCGGCGGGTGCGTGGAGAGCCACTTCGGCGGCTGGCCGCCGCCGAGCTTCGACATCTTTTCCCACAGCTGGACCGCGGCTTCCGGGTTGTAACCCGCGCGCGCCGCGAGCTCGATGCCGATGCGGTCGGCTTCGGTCTCGGCCTGGCGCGAGTTCGGCAGGTTGAGCGTCACGTTCGCCACCTGGCCGGCGATGCTTTGGCCGAGATCGCCGATGCCAAGCAGTGCGCCCACCACGCCGATGCCGAGCTGCGTGCTCATCTGGCGCGAGATCTGCTCGCGCGAGTGCTCGCGCAGCGCGTGCGAGATTTCATGACCCATCACCGCCGCGATCTCGTCGTCGGTGGCGTTGAGCTTCTGGATCAGGCCGGTATAGATCGCCATCTTGCCGTGCGGCATGCACCACGCGTTGACTTCTTCGGTGCTGATGACGTGCACTTCCCAGGGCCACTTGGCGGCGTCATCGCGGAACGTCGGCGTCTGCGCGACCAATTTCTTGGTGATCGCCTGGACGCGCTGCAGCTGAGCGGCGTCCTTGTCGAGCACGCCCTTCTGCTTGGCCTCGGCCATCATCTGCGCATAAGCCTTCTGTGCGCCGGCGTTGACCTCATCGGACGACACCATCATGCGCTGGTCGCGGTCGACGCCGACCACGCCCGATTTGGTGGTGTCCACGGTCTGGCAGCCGCCGAGCATTGCCAGGGAGACGGAAAAAGCGACGATCGAAACACGCAACATAGCAATCCTCAACGGTTGGCGCCTGCTCCAGTTGACAGATCAGAGCCCGGCTCGTTTCAACCGATGAGCAATAAAAGCGCCTGCCAGTGCCGAAGCGGCGGATGCCGAAAAGGCTAGGGGCGCGCCGCCGCCCTGCCAGCACCATCCTGCGAGCAGCAGCCCGCTCGCCGCGCCGGCGCCGTAGCCGATGCTGGAAAGCAGCGTCTGGCCGCGGGCTTGCGCCTCGGCGGGAAAGATGCGGTGCACCGCGGCAACCGACGCCGCATGGAACGAGCCGAAAGTGGCGGCGTGCAGCAACTGCGCCAACAGGACTATCCAGAGCTCATGCGCCGCCCAGCCGATGGCGAGAAAACGCACCACCGCGCACGCGAGGCTCGCGATCAGGATTGCCGAAAGCGTGGCGCGGCGGAACAGCTGCGGCAAATAGAGGAACACGACGATCTCGGCGGCGACACCGATCGTCCAGAGCACGCCGATCGTGGTACCGCTATAGCCCAGCGCCTCGAGGTGCAGGCTGAGGAAAGCGTAGAGCGCGCCGTGCGCGACCGCGTTGCAGAACGCGGCGCCGAGCAGCGCCGCGATTTCGGGAGTGAAGCGTAGCGCCACACGATGCGCGCCGGCATGCGCGTGCCCGCGCGGCAAGGAGAGCGCCGCGACGCAGGCCGCCGCCATGAAGACGACCATCGGCGCCGGCAGCGCCGTCACCGGGTAACGGTCGAGCCACGCGCCGCCGGCGAGCACGACGGCCAGGAACGAGATTGAGCCCCACAGCCGGATCGGACCGTAGCGTCCGGATTGGCCGGCGAGCGAGGCGAGCGTGATCGCTTCGACCAGCGGCAGCGCGGCCGCCCCGAGCACGCTCATCGCGCCGACCACCCATGCGATGCCGTCAACGAACGGTATCGATGCAAACCCGACGGCGGTAACGGCGCACGAAAAGGCAACGATGCCGCGGTGCGCGCCGGTGCGATCGGCGACCAAGCCCCAGAACGCAGGCGCGAAGATACGCGCGATCGCGGGCAGCGCCAGCACCCACGCGATCTCGGCCGCGCCGAAGCCGCGCGCCGCCAGGTAAAGGGGAAAGTACGCGACGTAGACCCCCGCATGCGCGAAAAACAGGAAGTAGAAGGCGGAAAGTCGAAACGTCATGGCGACAATTAAATTAGCATCGGGCCCGGTGTCGCGCTCCGCCTTCTACGTTCTGTTTACGGTCTCCGGCTTCGCCGGGCTGATCTACGAGTCGATCTGGACGCAATACCTGAAACTGTTCCTCGGGCACGCGGCCTACGCGCAGTCGCTGGTGCTGGCGGTGTTCATGGGCGGAATGGCAGCTGGCGCGGCATGGTGCGCGCGCCGTTCTGCGCGCCTCGCGAACCCGCTCGCGGCTTACGCCGTGGTCGAGGCGGTCATCGGCCTCGCCTCGCTCGTCTTCCACCCGCTGTTCGCCGCGCTCACCGACTGGTCCTACGACTGGCTGCTGCCGGGCCTCGGGCAGGAGTGGCTCGCGCTCGGCGCGAAGCTCGCGCTGTCCTGCGCGCTGATCCTGCCGCAATCGGTGCTGCTCGGCATGACCTTCCCGCTGATGAGCGCGGGGCTCGCGCGGGCGCATCGCGGCAGCACGGGCGAATCGCTGGCGATGCTCTACTTCACCAACAGCCTGGGCGCGGCGGCCGGCGTGCTGGCGAGCGGCTTCCTGCTCATCGATCAGCTCGGCCTGCCTGGAACGCTGCTGGTGGCCGGTTGCCTCAACCTCGCCATCGCGCTGGTCGTGTGGCTCCTCTCGCGGCCGGCACGGCACCAGCCGGTCAGGGAAATGCCTGATGGACAAACTGGCCTTCACCTTCTGCTCGCGGTCGCCTTCTTCACGGGCCTCGCTTCCTTCATATACGAGATCAGCTGGATCCGCATGCTGTCGCTGGTGCTCGGCGCTTCGACGCATTCGTTCGAGGTGATGCTCGCCACCTTCATCTTCGGACTCGCAATGGGCGGCCTCGCGGTGCGCCGCCGGGTCGATGCGAGCGCCGAGCCGGTGCGCCTGCTCGCCTGGGTGCAGGTCGTCATGGGCCTCACCGCCGCCGCCACCCTGCCCGTTTACGACTCGACGTTCGGGCTGATGGAGGCGCTGCTCAAAGGCCTCGCGCGCAGCGACGCGGGCTACCTGCTGTTCAACCTTTCGGGCGCCGGCATCGCCGCGCTGGTCATGCTGCCGGCAACTTTCTGTGCCGGCATGACGCTGCCGCTCATCACTGGCGCGCTGCTGCGCCGGGGCGCAGGCGAGAAGGCGATCGGCCAGGTCTATGCCGCCAATACGCTCGGCGCGATCGCCGGCGTCCTGCTTGCCGTGCACGCCGGCCTGCCGCTCATCGGCCTGAAAGGAACGCTGCTGGCCGGAGCGATCGTCGACGTCGCGCTCGGTCTTGCCCTGCTCGGTTTTCTGGAGCTGAGGAAAGGTCTCTACTGGGCAGCGGGATTGTCCGCTGTCCTGCTGATCGCCCTCGCCCTCGGGGTGCAGCTCGACGCGCACAAGATGACCGCCGGCGTGTTCCGCCACGGCGACATCGGCTCGTCGCGCGACGCCACCATCCTGTTCAACAAGGACGGCAAGACCGCCACCGTGCACCTGGTGAAATATCCCGAGGCGGTGAGCCTGCGCACCAACGGCAAGTCCGACGGCTCAATCAACCTCGATCCCGCCGGCGAGCGCGGCACCGATGAGATCACCATGGTGCTCACGGCTGCGCTGCCGCTCTCGCTCAAGCCCGAAACCAGGAGCGCCGCGGTCATCGGCATCGGCACCGGGCTCACGACTCATACGCTGCTGCAAAGCCTGGACATCGAGCGCGTCGAGACGGTGGAGATCGAGTCGGCGATGGCCGAGGCCTCGCGCGGCTTCATGCCGCGCAACAGCGCCGCGTTCGTCGACCCGCGCGGCGCGATCTTCATCGACGACGCGAAGGGCTTTTTCTCGACCCACCACAGCCGCTATGACCTGATCATCTCCGAGCCGTCCAATCCCTGGGTGAGCGGCGTGTCGGGCCTGTTCACGCGCGAGTTCTACCGGCGCATCCGCAAGCACCTGAACGAGGGCGGGCTGCTGGTGCAGTGGATCCAGCTCTACGAGATGGATGCCTCGCTCGTCGCCACCGTGCTGGGCGCGCTCGGCGCCGAGTTTCCGCACTACGCGGTGTTTGCGCCCAGCGACTACGACCTGCTGATCATGGCGGCGGACGCGCCGATCCCCCTGCCGCCGCAGGCGCGCGTGTTCGAGCAGCCCGGCGTGGCGAAGGAGCTGTGGACGGTGCACGTGCTGAGCGCCGGCGACATGGACGCGCGCTATCTCGGTAGCCGCGCGACGCTCGAACCGCTGTTCGCGAGCTATGGCATGCCGCCGAATTCAGACTATGCCCCGGTGCTGGACCGCAACGCCGCACGCCACCGCTTCACGGAGAAAAGCGCCACGGAAGTGGTGGCGCTGCTCAACGCCGAGGTTCCGCTGCTCGAGATGCTCGAGCCCGGGCGCAGCAAGCGCGCGGTCAATCCGCTGTTCCAGGGCGCATACGCTTTCGAGCGCGTGGAAAACACGCGCCTTGCGTGGTACGCGCGCGACTTCCTGCTGCGGCAGCGCGCGCCGGTCCCGGAATCGGTGCCGCGCGACTTGCAGAAAGACCTCGAGCTGGTAAAGCTGCGCCTGCTCGAGTGCCGCGAGCCGCGCGAGCTCGACATCTGGCTGCACAGCGCGATCCGCGTCGCCAAGGCGATCAACCCCTACCTCGCGCCGGACGACGTCGGTGCCGTGTGGGGCCGAATCGTCGGCAGTGCGTGCTATCCGTACCTGCAGGACTACCAGCGCCGCTGGCTCGCGCTATTCCAGGCGGTAGGCGCCCGTAACGCCGCGCGCATGGCCGAGCTCGCGGCTTCCCTGCTCGGCGAGCAGCAGACGCTGGTGAGCGACGCGCGCGAATATCTGCTGCTGGCCGCGCTCACCGGCTACGTCGCGAGCGGCGCCAAGCCGAAGGCACTCGAGCTCTGGGGGTCGTACAGCCCCTCGGTGCGCGTCACACGGCCAGCTTTCCGCTTGCTGCGTTGCCACGCCGACCCTGCGGGCTGCAGCAAAGCCTTTCGCGCCTACGCGGAGCGCTGAGCGCTCGAGGCGAAGCGGATCGCCCCGATCACCTTGCGGATCTCGCTCTCCTCGAGGTGACCTTCGAGGATCAGCGAAGCGAGGCCGTGCACCAGTGACCAGGCCGCGGCGCCCGCCGCCGCCGCGTCGGCACCGAGATGAGCAAACGAGCTGGCGAAGTGCGCCTTCAGCTCTGCGCCGGCGGGACCCCCGGAAAACATCAGCCGGAAGCGCTGCGGATTCGAAAGCGCGAACGCCACATAGCTCTCGCCGAGCTCGCGCCCGGTTCGCCCTTCCATCGCTTTGTTCAAATGCTCGAAGCCTTCCGCTGCCAGCGCCGCGAGCAGCGCTTGGCGGTCCGCGAAATGCCGATAAGGCGCGTTATGCGAGACACCCGCGCGGCGCGCCGCTTCCCGCACGCTGAGCCCGTCCACGCCTTCCTTCTCGATCATCTTCCACGCGGCCGCCAGCACCGCTGCGCGCAAATCCCCGTGGTGGTATGTTGCCATCGTCTACATTTCACCAAACGTTTATGTGGTCATTGTCTACTTGAGGCATGGCCAGCGTCAACCTACGAGCTATAATCCGCGCCGGAATCGCACCGGCTTCGAGGGGAGATCTGCCTGAAAGTGATGGGCATTTTGCTGGTCGCCGCCCTTGGGCTCGGGGGCTGCGCCACGATTCAGCCGATCGCCGACGTGGTCGACGCTCCGTTTGCCCTGCCGGCCGGAAAGCCGCTCTCGATGGGCGAAATCTCCAGAGCGATCGTGGATGCGGGCCACAGTCTCGGCTGGTCGATGCAGCCGACGGCGCCGGGAAAAATCGCCGGCCGCATCGCGCTGCGCGCGCACGTGGCGGAGATCGAGGTCGAGTACGACACCAGGAGCTACAGCATCACATATCGCGACAGCAGCAACCTGGAAGCAAAAGACGGCTTGATTCACAGCGAGTACAACCGCTGGATCGGTAACCTAGACAAGGCGATTCGCAGCTACGTTCAGAATGCGGGGGGATGAGGATGAGTCGGCTGGGTAAGTTGATGGGGGGCGCGCTGGCGCTTTCGGTGCTGTTGTTTGCCGGCTGCAAGGCGGCGCCGATCTACGAGGTCGTCGCGGCGCCGATCCCCGCGCCGGCCGGCAAGGGCCTGACGATGGAGGACGTCCAGAAAGCGATCGTGCGCGGCGCGGCGCGCTCGGGCTGGCTAGCGCAGCCGGAGACGCGCGGCCGGCTGAGCGCGCGCTTCCAGAGCGGCAACCACAGCGCCACGGTCAACATCGATCACGACACCAAGGCGTACAGCATCAAGATGCGCGAGACCAGCGTGCGCAACGATGGCACGTCGGTGCATCCGGCGTATAACACCTGGGTGCAGAACCTGGACCGCTCGATCCGCGTCGAGCTGGCGTCGGTCGGCCAGTGATGCGATGAACACCGCGCAATCCGCCCCCGCCCTCGAGCGCGAGCTCGCCGACATGCTGGTCGAGGTACTGCACCTCGACATGGCCGCGAGCGACATCGCCCCGGAAGCGCCGCTGTTCGGCGACCAGGGCCTGGGTCTCGACTCGATCGACATCCTGGAGATCGCGGTCGCGATCTCCAAGAAATACGGTTTCAAGCTGCGCTCCGACGATCCCGACAACGATCGCATCTTCGCGTCGTTGCGCGCCCTGGCCTCCCACATTGCGGAGAAACGCGGCCCGTAATCTCGCCGTGGGGGCGTGGCGGTTGCTGGGGCTCTGCTTGTTCGCCTCCTATCCCGCGGTCGCTCATTTCGGCAAGCCGGCGACCGCGCTCGCGCTGCTCGCCGCGCTCGTCGCCTATGTGCTCGCCGCCGTCTGGATCCACAACCCGCTGCGCTGGCTGGCGCCGCCCGCGGCCGGCGGCGCGCTCTACTGGCTCGCGCCGCCGGCCGACTGGCTGCTGTTCGTACCGCCGATCGCCATCAACCTCGCGCTCGCCTGGGTGTTCGGCCGCACGCTGCTGCGCGGGCGCATGCCGCTGATCTCGCGCTTCGCGCTCATGGAGCAGGCGACGCTGAGTCCCGAGGTTGCGGCCTACACGCGACTGCTCACCTGGCTGTGGACCCTGCTCTTCGTCGCCGCGGCCGGCATCTCCTTCGCCCTGGCGCTGTCGGGCCATCGCGACGCGTGGTCGCTGTTCACCAACCTGATCAACTACCTGCTGGTCGGAGCGCTGTTCCTCGGCGAGTTTGCTTACCGCCGCGTGCGCTTTCGCAACTACCGCCACCATTCACCGCTGCAGTTGCTGCGCAACGTAAGACGGACCAAGCTGTTCGAGCGCTAGGATGACGAACATGGTCTTCGCCTGGCACCGCGGCGCCGCCGTCACCACCCGCGAATTCGAAGCGGCCGCGCAAGCGCTCTCCGCGCAGCTGCCTCGTAAGCCCTACGTAGTGAATCTCTGCGAAGACCGCTACGCGTTCACCGTGGCGTTCGCCGCCAGCCTGATCGCAGGCCAGACCACGTTACTGCCGCCGAGCCGCGCGCCCGAAGCGGTGCGCGATTCCTGCGCCGGCCACGACTGTCACACGCTGACCGAGGCCGAGGTGTTCCAGCACCGCGCGGGTTCGGCGCACAAGGCGTTTTCCGTCGATCCGCAACTCGTCGCCGCGATCGTCTTCACCTCGGGCAGCACCGGGCGTTCGGTGCCGCATGCGAAAACCTGGGGCTCGCTGGTCGCGGGCGCCCGCGCGCTCGCGGCGCGCATCCAGGCGGCGGGCACGATCGTGGGCACGGTGCCGCCGCAGCACATGTTCGGGCTCGAAGCCACCGTGATGCTGCCGTGGCAGAACGGCCTGGCGATGCACTCCGGCCGGCCGCTGCTGCCGGCGGATCTCGGCGCCGCGCTGGCCGAGGCCGCCGCGCCGCGCTGGCTGATGACCTCGCCGCTGCATCTGCGCGCCTGCGTGGCCGCGCGCCAGCCGCTGGCCGGGCTGGCCGGCGTGCTGAGCTCGACCATGCCGCTCGATGCGCAGCTCGCCCAGGACGCCGAGAAGCTCTGGGGGGCGCCGGTGTTCGAGATCTACGGCTCGAGCGAAGCCGGCATGATCGCCACGCGCCGCACTGCGCTCGACGAGCCCTGGGAGCTGTGTCCCGGCGTGCACTTGACCGAGCGCGACGCAGAGTTCTCGGTGCAGGGTGGCCACATTCTTCAGCCGCAGCGCATTGCAGACGAGCTGCGAGTGGTCGGCGAGCGCCGCTTCACCTTGCACGGGCGCAAGGCGAACCTGGTGAAGATCGCCGGCAAGCGCAGCTCGATCGAAGCGCTGAATGCCGCCCTGCTGCGCATCGATGGCGTGCGCGACGGCGTGTTCTACCTGCGCGACGGCGCCGAGCGCGTCGGCGCGCTGGTGGTGGCGCCGGGCGTCACGCCGCGCGCGCTGCGCGCCGCGTTGCGCCGGCACATCGATCCCGCGTTCCTGCCGCGGCCGCTGCATTTCGTCGCCGCGCTGCCGCGCAGCGAGAACGGCAAGCTGACGCACAAGGCGCTCCTCGAGATGGTGGATTCCCTGGAGTCGGTGTCGTCGTGATCGAGAAGCGCGGCACGATCCCCGCCGATCATCCGGCGCTGGCGGGCCATTTCCCGGGCGACCCGATCGTGCCCGGCGTCGTCCTGCTGGACGAGGTGCTGAGCGCTTTGCCCGGAAGGATGGACATTCCGTGGGCGAAATTCCACGCGCCCCTGCGCCCCGCGGAGGAATTCGTCATCCGCATCGAGCAGAACAAGTTCAGCGTGCATCGGGGTGGAACGCTGATCGCGTCCGGCAGCCTGCGCTTGGCATGAGCTCGCTCTGGCTCGAGCAGCGCGAGCGCGGCAGCCTCGCCGTGATGAAGGGCGGCGTGCGCCTGCTGCTCAGCGTCGGCCATACCTTCGGGCGCCTGCTGCTCTATCCGACCTGCGCGTATTTCCTCGCTTCCTCGCGGCAATCGCGCGCCGCGTCGCGGGACTATCTCGGGCGCGTGCTCGGGCGCCCGGCGCGGCTGCTCGATATCGCACGCCACTACCTGACGTTCGCGAAGACGCTGCACGACCGCGTGTATTTCCTCGCCGGCCGCACCGCCGAATTCGACATCGAACAGCACGGCCTCGACGCGGTGGAAAGAACCCTGGCGAGAGGAAAAGGCTGCGTGCTCCTCGGTGCCCACGTCGGCAGCTTCGAGGTGCTGAGGGTATTGGGCAGTCTCGAGTGCAAAGTACCGGTCAACGTGCTGCTCTATCCGGACAATGCCTCCAATGCCGACACGGTGGCGAGCGACCTGTGCCCCGAGCTCAAGCAACGCGTGATCCCGCTCGGCCGACCCGACACCCTGCTGCGCGTGCACGAATGCCTCGAGCGCGGCGAGATCGTCGGCATCCTCGGCGACCGCACGCTCAAGACCGACAAGACGGTGCGCTGCGATTTCTTCGGCCAGCCCGCGACCTTCCCGCAAGGGCCGCTGCTGCTCGCCTCGATCCTGAAGGCACCGGTGATCCTGTTCTTCGGCCTGTTCGAAGGCGGCCGGCGCTACACCATCCATTTCGAGCTCTTTACCGACGAGCTGCAGATCGCGCGCAAGGACCGGAGCGCCCAGCTCCAGCCCTGGATCGCGCGCTACGCAGCGCGCCTCGAGCACTACTGCCGTCGCGCGCCCTACAACTGGTTCAACTTCTATGATTTCTGGCGTGCGTAACCTGCTCGCGCTGCTCCCGTTCGCCGCGACGCTCGCGCTCGCCCAGGGCTGGAACCTCGACGCCCTGATGAGCGAGATGGCCGCAGTGCCGGCAAGCCGCACGCGCTTCGTGGAGACCCGCCATCTGGCGATGCTCACGCATCCGCTCGAGCTCAAGGGCAGCCTGAGCTACGAGCGCCCCGACCGCCTGGTGAAGCACGTCGAAAGCCCGTTCGACGAAACGCTCACGGTCAATGGCGAGGTGCTCAGCCTGGTGAACATGACCAGGGGCGAGCGGCGTTCCCTGTCGTTGCGCGAACAGCCCGCATTGGGCACGCTGGTGGAGAGCGTGCGCGCTACGCTGGCCGGGGACCGCGCCCAGCTCGAGCGCCATTACCGCGTGCAGTTTTCCGGCGCGCGCGACGCCTGGCGCCTGCACCTTGTGCCGCGCGCGACCCAGGTGCGCGCGCACGTCGAGTCCATCACCGTGTCCGGAGCTGCCGCGCGCCCGCAACGCATCGAAGTGCTCGAGAGCACCGGCGATCGCTCGGTCATGACCATCCTGCATGATGGGAAGTAAGCGGCCGCGCCTGGCGGTCGCGCTCTGGCTGCTGATCCTCGCGCTGAGCGGCTGGCAGCTCGCGCACACGCGGGTGGTCGCCGACCTGGGCGCCTTCCTGCCGCCCTCGGCGACGCCCGCGCAGCAGCTCCTGCTCGACCAGATGCGCAGCGGCGTGGCCTCGCGCATCCTGCTGATCGCCGTGAGCGGGAGCGACGACGAGCGTCTGGCCGAAGCAAGCCGCGCGCTGGCCGCGAAGCTGCGCTCGAACGCGCTGTTCGCGTCGGTGCAGAACGGTGGCGACGAAGGCCTGCGCGCCGATCGCGAAGCGTTCATGAATTACCGCTACGTGCTCAGCCCGGCGGCCGGAGAGGAGCGCTTCAGCGCGCCGGCGTTGCGCGCGTCGCTCGAAGCCGCGCTCGCCGAACTCGCCTCGCAATCCGCCGGGCCGCTGCGCGCGGTGTTGCCGCGCGATCCGACCGGCGAGCTGCGGCGCATCTTCGAGCGCCTGCCGGCGGCCTCGCCCGCCAAGCGCGGCGGCGTATGGTTCACCGCCGATGGCCGGCGCGCGCTGCTGGTGGCGGAAACCGTCGCCGGCGGCTTCGACGCGCTGGCGCAGGAGCAGGCGATCGCCGCCGTGCACCAGGCGGTAGACCCGAAGCTGAACGTCGAAGTCAGCGGCCCGGGCGTGTTCGCGGCCGCCTCGCGCACGCAGATCGAGCGCGATGCGTGGCTGCTCTCGCTGGTCTCGGGCGCGCTGGTGCTGCTGCTCCTGCTGCGCATCTATCGGCGGCCGCGCATCATCGCGCTCTGCTTCGTGCCGGTGGTGAGCGGCGTGCTGGTGGGCGGCGCGGCGGTCAGCCTCGCTTTCGGCAACGTGCACGCCATCACGCTCGGCTTCGGCGCCACGCTCGTCGGTGAGGCGGTCGACTACCCGAGTTACGCCTGTCTCAACGCCGCCCCGGGCGAGAGCCTGAGGCGCGCGCTCGAGCGCATCTGGCCGACGCTGCGCCTCGCGGTGCTCACCACCGTGCTCGGCGGCCTCACCATGCTGCTGTCGAGCTTCTCCGGCCTGGCGCAGCTCGGCCTGCTGTCGATGAGCGGCGTGCTGGCGGCCGGGATGGTCACCGGCTACGTGCTGCCGGCGCTGGCAGGCGAGCGGCCGGTCACCGAGCGGCCGTTCGCGGCGCCGCCCGCGCTGGAGCGCGCCACTCTGGCCGCGCGGCGCTTCGCGCCGCTGGTCTGGATCCTGGCCTTTGTCGCGGTGGTGCTGCTGGTCCGCAATGCCGGCAAGCTCTGGGAAGACGATCTCGCGGCGATGAGCCCGGTGCCGGAGCCGCTGAAAGCCGCCGATCGCGAGTTGCGCCGGGAGCTCGGCGCGCCCGACGTGCGCCACCTCATCCTGGTGCAGGGGCCCAGTCGCGAAGCGGCGCTGGAAGGCGCCGAGGCGCTCGAGGGCAAGCTCGACGAGCTGGTGCGACGCAAAGTGATCGCGGGCTACGACCTCGCCACGCGCTATGTGCCGAGCCTCGCGGAGCAGAAGCGCCGCCTCGCCGCCCTGCCCGAGCCGGCGACGCTGCGTACCAACCTCGAGCAGGCCCTGACCGGTTTGCCGTTCCAGCGCGGCGTGTTCGAGCCGTTCCTGCGCGAGGTCGAGCAAAGCCGCGCGCGCGGCCCGCTGGCTGAGGGCGACCTGCGCGGCACTGTGCTCGGCATCAAGCTGCAGACGCTGGTCGTGCCGGCGGGAACTGGCTGGGCGGTGCTGGTGCCGCTTTACGGCGTGGCGGATGCCCAGGCGCTCGGCGCGGAGGTCCCGGTTCTCGACCTGAAGGGAGAATCCGAGCGGCTGCTCGCCGGCTACCGGCTCGAGGCGCTGCGCCTGAGCGCGCTCGGCATGGGCGCGATCGTGCTGCTGCTCGCCTTCGGCCTGCGCAGCGCGCGGGCCGTGGTGCAGGTCGTGCTGCCCGTTGCGCTTGCGCTGCTCATCAGCGCGGCGCTCCTCCAGCTGGTGGGACAGCGCTTGACCGTGTTCCACCTGATCGCGATGCTGCTGGTCATGGGGATCGGGCTGAACTACTCGCTGTTCTTCGACCGCCCGGAGCAGAACCTTCTGCTGCGCAGCCGGCTGTTGTTCGCGCTCTACGTCACCTGCGCGACGACGCTGCTCGCCTTCGTCACGCTCGCGTTTTCTTCCAACCCGGTGCTGCACGCCATCGGCCTCACGGTCGGCGTCGGCGCAGCCGCGGCGTTCCTGACTTCCGCGGCGCTCGCGCGCAGATGAATCCGCTGGCCATCAGCGCATATACAGCGACCACCGCGCTCGGCCGCGGCAATGCCGCGCTGCTCGACGCTCTGCGCCGCGGCAAGGGCGGGCTCAAGGCAAACGACTTCGATCGCGCCGAGCTGCGCGCCTGGATCGGAAGGGTCGGCGGGCTGGAGGACGCGCCCATCGGCGGCGCGCTCGCCGAGTTCGATTGCCGCAATAACCGCCTGGCGCAGATCGGGCTGGCGCAGGACGGGTTCAAGGATGCAGTTTCAAAAGCAATCAATCGATATGGCGCGAAACGCGTCGCCGTTCTCCTCGGCACCAGCACCTCGGGCATCCTGCGCACCGAGCTCGCCTATCGCCAGCGCGACGCGGAAGGAAATCTGCCGCGCGATCTGCACTACCGCCACGCGCAGAACCTTTACTCGATCACCGACTTCGTGCGCCGGGCGCTTGCGCTCGAGGGACCGGCGATGACCATCTCGACCGCCTGCTCGTCGAGCGCCAAGGTTTTCGCGAGCGCCGCGCGCTATATCGAGGCCGGCATCATCGATGCCGCGGTGGTGGGCGGCGTCGACAGCCTGTGCCTGACGACGATGCACGGATTCACCTCGCTGCAGCTGGTTTCGGACGAGCCGTGCCGGCCATTCGACGCCGCGCGCAAAGGCATGTCGATCGGTGAAGCCGCGGGTTTTGCCCTGGTCGAGAAAATCGGGTCTTCGAGCATCGCGCTGCTTGGCTATGGCGAGTCGAGCGACGCCTACCACATGTCCACGCCGCAACCCGACGGCGAAGGCGCGCTCGGCGCCATGCAGCAGGCGCTGACCCGCGCCGGCCTCGAGCCTGGCGAGATCGATTACGTGAACGCCCACGGCACCGCGACCCCGGCGAACGATCGCGCCGAGGACCGCGCGCTGGTGCGCCTCTTCGGCATGCGCGTGCCGGTGAGCTCGACCAAGGGCTTCACCGGGCACACGCTTGGCGCCGCGGGCATCGTCGAAGCCATCGTGTGCTTTCTCGCGCTCGAGCACGGCCTGTTGCCGGCTACGCTCAACTCCAGCGCGATCGAGCCCGGCCTGGAAAGCAATGTCCTGCTCGAGAACCGCGCGGCGCAGGTGCGGCGCGCCCTGTCCAACTCGTTCGGATTCGGAGGCAGCAACTGCAGCTTGGTGTTCGGGGCATAGGGCTGCTCGCGCCGGGGCTGCAGGGATGGCCGGCCGGCGCGCGCGTGCTGTCCGGCGCAGCCGCGTTCGAGCCCGGCGCGGTGCAGCGGCCGGCGGTCAGCCTGTTGCCGCCGGCGGAGCGCCGGCGCTGCGCGCCATCGGTCGCCTGGGCGCTCGCCGTGGCGCAGGAAGCGGTGGCGAGCTCCGGGCTCGACGCCGGCGCGCTCGCGGTAGTGTTCGTGTCGAGCGACGGCGACGGCGACATCGTCCATCGCCTGTGCAGCGCGCTCGCCACGCCGGCCGCCGCGGTCTCGCCCACCGACTTCCACAACTCGGTGCATAACGCCGCCACTGGCTACTGGAGCATCGGCGCGCATTCGCATGCCGCCTCCACCGCGCTCTGTGCCTACGACGCATCCTTCGCCGCCGGGCTGCTCGAGGCGGCCTGCCAGATCGCGACCGAGCAGCGCCCGGTGCTGCTGGTGGCAGTCGATCTGCCCTATCCGGCGCCGCTGGCGCCGCACCGCCCGGTGCGCCACGGATTTGCGGCCGCGCTCGTCCTGGAGCCCGGCACCGGCCTCGAAATCTCGCTGGAGGGAAGCGAGCCGACTCCGCCGCCGATGCGCGATTTCGAAGGCAACGCCAGCGCGGCGTGCCTGCCGCTGCTGGCGGCGCTTGCGCGGCCCGGCGAAGCGCTCGTGCGGTTACCTTTCATCGAAGGCTTCCTGCAGGTTCGAAAACGCGCTTGAAGGTGGACCGCGCCGGCATCGAGCGCCTGGTGCCGCATCGCGGCGCCATGTGCCTGCTCGAGGAAGTGCTCGCGTGGGACGAGAACGCCATCACCTGCCGTGCCGTCAGCCACCGCGACCCGGCAAATCCGTTGCGTCGGCAGGGCGGGCTCGCCGCCATCATCGGCGTGGAATACGCGGCGCAGGCGGTAGCCGTCCATGGGGGGTTGAGTTCGAATTCCTCCAGACCAAAAAGCGGATACCTGGCGGCCCTGCGTGATGTCGTCTGCTCCGTAGCACGGCTCGACACCGAGCGCGAAGACCTTGTTGTATCGGCGACACGCCTCGCGGCGGAGAGCGGCCGCCTGCTGTACGATTTCCGCGTCGAAGCCGGAGGGCGGGAGCTGCTGAGAGGGCGGCTGTCCGTGGTACTTCTAAATGATAAGAGCGCTGGTCACGGGGGGTAGCGGGACGATCGGCGCGGCGATCTGCCGGCGGCTTGCCGCGGGCGGCGCGCGCGTCGCGGTGCACGCGAACCGCAACCTGGCGCAGGCAGAGGCAGTGGCGCAGGGCATCCGCGCCGACGGCCTCAAGGCCGAGGCGCTCGCCTTCGACGTGACCGACGCTGCCGCGGCGACGTCAGCGCTGGAGAAATTGCTGGCCGACGGGCCGGTGCAGATCGTCGTCAACAATGCGGGGATACACGCGGATGCGCCGATGGCCGGGATGTCCGAGGAGCAGTGGAAAAGCGTGCTCGACGTCTCGCTGCACGGTTTCTTCAACGTCACCCAGCCGCTGCTCCTGCCGATGATCGGCACGCGCTGGGGACGCATCGTCAGCCTGTCGTCGGTCGCCGCGGTGCGCGGCAACCGCGGGCAGACCAACTACGCCGCGGCCAAGGCCGGGCTGCACGGCGCGACGCGCTCGCTCGCGCTCGAGCTCGCCGCGCGCGGTATCACGGTCAATGCGGTGGCGCCCGGCATCATCGCCTCGCCCATGACCAAGGGAACCTTCACCGACAGCGCGATCAGCTCGCTGGTGCCGATGAAGCGCGCCGGCCAGCCCGAGGAAGTGGCCGCGCTGGTCGCGTTCCTCGCTTCCGAAGAGGCGGGCTACATTTCCGGCCAGGTGATCTCGATCGACGGAGCCATGTCGTGAAGGTGGCGGTCGTCATCCCGGCTTACAACGAGGCGCGCACCATCCGCGACGTAGCGAGCCGCGCGCTCGCGCAACTCGAGGACGTGATCGTGGTGGATGACGGCTCGGCCGACGGCACCGCGGCCGCGGTCGCCGACCTGCCGCTCACGCTGATCTCGAATCCGGTCAACCAAGGCAAGGGCGCTAGTCTGTGGCGCGGCTTTGCCGTCGCGATCGCGGCCGGCGCCGACGCGGTCGTCACGCTCGACGCCGACGGCCAGCATTGCCCCGAGGACATCCCGCGCCTGCTGGCGGCGACCGGCGAGCATCCCGGGCGCATCGTCATCGGCGCGCGGCTGTGGGACAAGGACAAGGTCCCGGGGCTGCGCTACTTCGGCAACCGCTTCGCGAATTTCTGGGTGGCCTGGGCGGCGGGGGCCCCGGTGGCCGACAGCCAGTCCGGCTTCCGGCTCTATCCAGCGGCGATCCTCAAGCATGTCAATGTGTTCCATGGCCCCGGGGCGCGCTTCGCCTTCGAAAGCGAGATCCTGATCGAGGCTGGTCGGGCCGGCGTGCGCACCTGCGCGGTGCCGATCGCTGCGCTTTACCCCGCCAACGCGCGCGCCAGCCACTACCGCTCGGCGGTCGACACGGCGCGCATCGTGCGGATGATCGCGTGGAAGCTGTTTACCCGGGGCTTCGACCTGCCGGCGCTGGTGCGCAGCCTGAACCCGGCGAAAACGTAGTCGTAGTCCTACCGGACTATAGCTGGGGTCCTACAGGAGGATGGAAAGTTACGTGCGGAAGTAGCATGATCCCTACCTGTGTAGAGCAGCTTCTACACGGAGCAAGTAGGTGGCCAGCACGCTGTTAGCAGCCCCAGTCCGAGAGACCGAGTCCGAAGCCCGGTCCACGGTAGGGCCAAACAAAGTGTAGTCGCTGCTTGATCGCCGCTTGAGGCAGTTCCGGAGGGCGCAGCTAGCGGCTGCGCCCTCTTTCATTTCAGGGATCCATTCTGCAGATGTGAAGCCGTGCACGCTATCGCCGCGCACCGTGTCACATTGTCGCGTTTTCCAGATTCGCGCTTCGCCGCGCGACGACGTCGCCCGACGACGTCAGCGGCTCTTGCGCTTGCCGGCGTAGGGGTTGCGGCCGGTGCGCAACTCGATGCTCATCGGCGTGCCGGCCAGGCTGAAGGTGTCGCGGAAGTGCCCTTCGAGGTAGCGCTTGTAGGAATCGGACACCTGATCGAGCGAGTTGCCGTGGATGATGATGCGCGGCGGGTTGATGCCGCCCTGATGGGCGTAGCGCAGCTTCGGGCGAAAGCGCCCGCTCTTCGGCGGCGCCTGGCGCTCCACCGCCGCGATCAGCGCGCGCGTAAGCTGCGGCGTCGGCAGCCGCACCATCGCCGCGGCGTAGGCGCCGTCGACCGAGCGCATCAGCGGGGCGAGGCCCTTTCCTTCCTTCGCGGAGATGTAGTGGGTTTCCGCAAAACCAAGGAAGCCGAGCTTCCACGCGATCTCCATCTTCATGCGCTCGCGCGCCGCCTTGTCGGCCGCATCCCATTTGTTCACCGCGAGCACCACGGCACGCCCCCGCTCCAGCACGTAGCCGGCGACGTGGGCGTCCTGCTCGGTGATGCCGGTCGACGCGTCGAGCAGGAGGATGGCGACGTTCGACTCCTCGATCGACTGCAGCGCCTTGACGATCGAGAAGTACTCGACCGCCTCGCCGGTCTTGCCGCGCCGGCGCAGCCCGGCGGTGTCGATCAGCGTGTAGCGCCGCCCGCCGCGCTGAAACGGCACCTCGATCGGGTCGCGCGTGGTGCCCGGCTGGTCGAACGCGATGACGCGCTCCTCGCCCACCAGCGCGTTGACCAGCGTCGACTTGCCGACGTTGGGCCGGCCGACGACCGCGACCCGGGGATGGTTGCTCTCCGCCTTCTCATCAGGAGCTTCCTTTTCCGGGAACCTGGAGAGCACCAGGTCCAAGAGTTCACGCACGCCCTCGCCATGAGCCGCGGAGATCGCCGCGGGGTTTCCCAAGCCGAGCTCGTGGAACTCGGCCACCGCGGTGTCCGACTGCATGCCCTCGGTCTTGTTCACACCCAGATAGACGTTCTTCAGCCGCCGCAGGCGCTCGGCGATCGCGCGGTCGCCGGGCGTCAGGCCGGTGCGGCCGTCGACCACGAACACCACTGCGTCGGCCTCGACGATCGCCTGCTCGGCCTGGCGCGCCATCTCGACGAAGATGCCCTTAGGGTCGCGCGGCTCGAAGCCGCCGGTATCGATGGCGATGAACGGCCGGGAGCCCAGGCGGCCTTCCCCGTAATGGCGATCGCGGGTCACGCCCGGCAGGTCGTGGACGATCGCGTCGCGGCTGCGGGTAAGGCGGTTAAAGAGAGTCGACTTGCCGACGTTCGGACGCCCGACCAGGGCGATGACCGGCTTCACGGTCCGAACGCATACAGGCCGCCGGCCTCGGTCTGCACCAGCAGGCTGCCGATCAGCGGCACCGGGCCGGCGCGCAGCGCCCCGTCGGTCTTCTGACGCGCGAGGAAGGCGCCCGATTCGCGCGCGAGGAAGTGCACGTAGCCTTCGAAGTCGCCGACCACCACGGCTTCGCCGCGCGGCAGCGGCGTGGTGAGGGCGCGATAGGCGAGCGCCTCCTGCTTCCACACCGGTTGGCCATTGCTGCGGTCGAGCGCGTGCACCGCCCCACGCTCGTCCGAGACGAAGGCATAACGCGCATCGAGGCTGACGCCGCTCAGCGCGGCCAGCTCGCGCGACCACAGCGGACGGCCGCTGAGCGCGTCGAAGCAGGAGACACGGTTGCGATAGGCCGCGGCGCACACCTCGCGTCCCTGCGCCGCAGGCTCCCCGATCACGTCGGCGACCCGCTCGAGCTCGGTCGCGCCTTTCGGTACCGCGACCGTCGCCTCCCAGCGCAGCGCGCCGTTCGCTAGCGCGAGCGCGGCGAGCTTGCCACCCGGGAAGCCGGCGTACGCCATGTCCTCGAGGATGGTGATGCCGGAGGGGGTGCGCACCACGAGCGAGGTCGGCGCGCGCTGGTAGACCCAGCGGCGCTGCCCGCCCTCGGCGCCGAAAGCGAATACGCGATTGTCCATGCTGCGCACCAGCACCAGCCCGCCGCCGAGCGCCGGCGGGGCAAGCACTTCGCTCGAAACGCGGGCGCGCCACTTCACCTCACCTTTTTCGGCGTCGAGGGCGACCACCTCGCCCTCTTCGCTCACCACGACCACCAGCTTGCCGTCGGCACCGACGCCGCCCGAAAGCAGCAACTCGAGCTTGGTACGCCAGCGGACCTCACCGGTGCGCGCAGCGAGGCGGGAGACGGTGCCGTCGCGCGCCGCGGCGTATACCGATTCGCCCACATGCACCGGAAAGAAGGTGAAGCGCTGTGCGGAGCCTACGTTGGTCGACCACCACGTGCGCACGGGCAGCGGCCGGTAGATGTTCTGCAGCTCCGCGGGTTGCGGGCCCGACGGGCCGGAACAGGCGGTCAGCGCGGCGACTGTCGCCAGGAGTAGTCCTCGAACCAGGTTCAACCCCCGAGCGCCTCCAGCCGCATGCGCACGCTTTCGCGGAACGCGCCCTGGTCCTTGGCCGCTTTCTCGATCGCGAGCTGATAGGCGGCGCGCGCTTCCGCCGGCTGATTCTTGGCGACCAGCACGTCGCCGCGCAACGCGGCGAACTGCGCGTCGTACGCCGCCGCGTGCTTCGCGTCGAGCACCTTGAGCGCCTCGTCGTGAGCCTTCTCGTCGAGCAGGATGGCGGCGAGGCGCAGCCGCGCCAGATCCTTGAAATCGTCCGCCGGCGAGCGTTCCACCACCCACTCGAGCTGCGTCTTGGCGGCCTTGAAGTCGTTGCGGTCGAAGTGGAAGCGCGCGGCGACCAGCGCGCCCATCGCCGCATACAGCGTGCGCGGGTAGCTCTCGATCAGCGAGCCGCCGGCGTCGCGCAGCGCCTTGGCGTCGCCGGCCTGCGCCGCCTTGGCGAGCGCCTCGTACAGGCCCGCGGCCTGCCCGGTCTGGCTCGCCTGGTACCAGCGCCAGCCCTGCCAGCCGGCGAACGCCACGGCGCACGCGAGCACGGTACCGACGATCAGGTTGCCGTGCTGCTTCCACCAGGCCTTAAGCTCGGCTACCTGTTCCTGCTCTTCGAGATCTAGGGGCATTTACGTCTTCAATGTGGTTTGCACGGCCTGGGTCAGCTCGGCGAGCGGCACGTCGCGCGCGCTCTTCGCCGCCAGGTTCTTCAGCTGCACCGTGTCCTTCGAGAACTCATTTTCGCCTGCAATGAGGGCGATGCGAAACCCCTTGCGGTCGGCGTAGGTGAGCTGGTTGCCGAGCTTGGCGCTCTCCAGGTAGACCTCGGTGTTGATCCCTGCCTCGCGCAGGCGCCGCGCCATCGAAAGATAGCGCTCCAGGTACTTCGGGTCCATTGTCGTCACCAGCACCTCGGCCGGCGTGCGCGCCAGCGGCTGCAACAGGCCGGCGTCCTTGAGGCGCGAGAACAGGCGCGTGAGGCCGATCGAAATGCCGACACCGGGCAGCCGGGTGTCGGTGAAATAGCTCGCCAGGTCGTCGTAGCGCCCGCCGGAGCAGATGCTCCCCAGCTCAGGCGCATTGACGAGGGTGGTCTCGTAGATCGTGCCGGTGTAGTAATCGAGGCCGCGCACCACGCCGAGGTCCACCGCGAACGCCGTGTCCGGCACGCCGAATTGACGGATCGCGGTGACGATGTTGCGCAGCTCGTCAACACCGGCTTTGCCGATTTCGCCTTTCAAGAACGAAAGGACTTTCAATGTTTCGTCGGTGGTACGCCGGGTCGTAATCAGCTCGAGAAGCTTCCCGGCCGAAGGAACGCCCTCGCGCTCGAGATCGCCGCGCAGCTTGGCCGCGTCTTCCTTTTCCGCCTTGTCCAGGGTGCGCAGCACCGCCGAGGCCTTGTCATCGGCGACGCCGAATTCCTGCAGAATCCCTCGCAACACCTTGCGGTTGTTGATGCGGATGCGGAACTCGCCGATCGCCATCTCGCGGAACACGCTGTAGATCACGCTCGGAATCTCGGCCTCCGCGAGGTAGGAAAGCTTCTCGCGGCCGATGATGTCGATGTCGCACTGGTAGAACTCGCGAAAACGCCCCTTGCGCGCCTGCGGCGTCTCGCCGCGCCACACGCGCTGGATCTGGTAGCGGCGGAACGGGAACGCGAGCTCGCGCTCGCGCATCGCCACGTAGCGCGCGAGCGGCACGGTGAGGTCGAAGCGCAGCGCGCC
>Ga0207708_10000320_pt1 | contig 38014 bp, 34 predicted proteins | sample KBSK5101metaG_FD_184340 | JGI IMG/M metagenome (GOLD analysis project Ga0207708, IMG submission 184340) | Corn, switchgrass and miscanthus rhizosphere microbial communities from Kellogg Biological Station, Michigan, USA - KBS K5-10-1 metaG... | ecosystem: Host-associated > Plants > Roots >... | reverse complement strand
TCGCCTTGCCGATCCCACGCGCCGCGCCGGTGATGGCGACGACCTGCCCGTAGAGCGACCGGGGTTCCTTCTTGGCCACTGCTTCCCTCCTGATTGCCGAAGACGTGCGCGCCAGGCTATCGGAGTACGATCGCGCCTCCGTGGCGGTCAACGTCGTCCTCAGCGAGATCCAGCGCGACACCCTGCGCGCCCTCTGCGACACGTTCGTGCCCTCGCTCAGCGTCCCCGGCGACCTGTCCGACTTCTACGCGCGCTCGGCCTCCGACCTCGGCGTTCCCCAGGCGGTCGAGACGGCGCTTGGTGCGAGCGTGCCCGAGGGCCAGCTCGCGGGCCTGCGCGGCCTGCTCGACGCCATCGCCGCCCAGGGGTTCGCCGACGCGCCCCCGCCCGGGCGCGAGGCGATCGTACGGGGCTTCATGGAGGCCGGACCCGAGGCGCTGGCGGGCATGAGCGCGTTCAAGGGCCTCGCGCTGATGCTGTTCTACGGGATGCCCGATCAGGCCGGCCGCAACCCGAACTGGGACGCGATCGGCTACCCGGGGCCGGTGTCGGCGCCGCCCGAGGCGCCCAAGCCCATCGCCCTCGTCGCGCCCACGACGAACGAGATGGTGCTCGACGCCGACGTGTGCGTGGTCGGGTCGGGCGCGGGCGGCGGCGTGATCGCGGGGACGCTGGCGGGCGAGGGCAAGCACGTGGTCGTGCTCGAGATGGGCGGCTACTACAACGAGAGCGACTTCAACCAGCTCGAGCTCTGGGCCTACGAGAACCTGTTCCTGGGCGGCGGGCTGATGGCCACCGAGGACGGCTCGCTGGCCCTGATGGCGGGCTCCAACCTCGGCGGCGGCACGACGGTCAACTGGACCAACTGCATCCGCACCCGCGACAACGTGCGCGAGCAGTGGGAGCGCGAGTTCGGGCTCGAAGGCGTGGCCGGGCCCGACTACGACGCCCACCTCGACGCCGTGTGGGAGCGGCTCGGGGTCAACGACGATTGCTCGGACTACAACGGCCCGCACCAGCGCCTGCAGGAGGCCTGCGAGGCGCTCGGCTACGACTTCGTCCGCATCACCCGCAACGCCGACCGCAACGCCTACGACCCCGGCAACGCGGGCTTCCTCAGCTTCGGCGACCAGTCCGGCTCCAAGCAGGGCACGCTGAAGACCTACCTCCAGGACGCGTTCGAGCACGGCGCGCAGGTCGTGGCGCGTTGCCGCGCCGACCGCATCGTGGTCGAGGGCGGTCGCGCCGCCGGCGTCGAGGCGACCTACACCGACCCGTCGGGCACCACGGCCCGCGTGCTGGTGCGCGCACCGCAGGTCGTGGCGGCGGGCGGTGCGCTGGAGACGCCGGCGCTGCTGCTGCGCTCGAGCATCGGCGGCCCCGCCGTGGGCGACTATCTGCGCCTGCACCCCGCCGGCGGCGTCGTCGGCGTCTACGACGAGCCGCAGAAGGGCTGGTGGGGCGCGCCGCAGACCGGGCTCAGCCGCGAGTTCGCCGACCTCGAGGACGGGTACGGGTTCCTGGTCGAGTCCTCGGCGGCGTTGCCCGGCCTGGGCGCCGCGACCGTGCCCTGGCACGGCGGACGCATCCACAAGGACTGGATGGCCGCCGGCCCGACCTCGGCCCCGTTCGTGTTCCTCATCCGCGATCGCGGCACCGGGCGCGTGGGGATCGACGACAACGGCAACGCGGTCTGGCACTACGCGATGACCGACCGGCTCGACGACCGCCACTACCGCCGCGCGCAGGCCGAGCTCGTGCGCCTGCACGCGGCCGCGGGCGCGAAGCAGATCATCAGCTACCACCGCACGGTCAGCCACTGGACCGAGGGCGAGGACCCCGAGACCTTTGCCGCCGCTCTGCACGACGCGCCGCTGGACCCCTACGACTGCGCCAAGTTCGCACTGCACCAGATGGGCTCGGCCCGCATGGGCAACGACCCCAAGACGTCCGTGGCGGACCCGTGGGGCGAGTTGCACGACACCCCCGGCGTGTGGATCGGCGACGCCAGCGCCTTCCCGACCGCCTCGGGCACGAACCCGATGATCACCGTGATGGCCCTGGCCCGCCGGACGGCCGCGGCCATGAACGCCGCCGGGCGCTAGTCGTCGACGCTGCGGCCGCCGCCCTGGTGGCCGCCCGACTCGGGCGGCGGCGCGGCCGTCCCGCCGGCCGTGTTGGACGGCGGGACCGGCTGCGGCGTCTTCTGGACCTTGGGCTGCTTGGTCACATCGGGCTGCTGGGTCACCTTCGGCGCCTGCTGGACCGGCCGCTGCTGCTTGGGCGCGCTCTGCTTGCGGGTCTTGAGCTTCTTCGGCTTCTGCGTCACCACCGGCGGCGGAGGCGCCGGCGCGGGCTGCGGCGCCGGCGCAGCGCTCGCCACGCTGGTGTCGGAGGCCTTGGCCTTGTGGTGGTGCCGGCGGTGGCGGCGCCGGTGGGTCGCCTTGGGCTTCGCGTCGGCGGCTGCCGGCGCGGCGGCGACCGCCGCCGGCTTGGGCTTGGGCTTCTGCGCGTCCGCGGACGCTGCGGGCGGCTTGGCCGGCGGCGTCGAGGTTCCCGACGAGAGCGCGGTCACACCCGCGACCACGGCCAGGACCGCCACCACGGCCAGGCCGGCGACGAGCGCGAGCCGAGGCGACGGCAGGGGCACGTGGCGCGGGCGCCGCTCGCCCGGCGCGTCAGCGCCCACGGCGGCGGCGCGCAGGCCCGCGCTGGGCACCACGGGCGCGGTCAGCGCCGCGTGCTGGCGCCGGACCGACTCCCGATAGCCGCGACAGCGGGGGCAGTCGCGCAGGTGGCGGCGCACGTGCGAGCGCGGCATGGGGCCCTCCCCGGGGCGGGCCAGCTCCACGCGCACGGCCGAGCACGCGTCGGTCAGCGGCCGGCGCGGCGCGATGAGCGAGTCGCGGGCGCGCACCACCATCGCCTCGGCTCGGTCGTCGGGCACGCCAAGCACGCGGGCGATCTCGTCCGGGGTCAGCTCGCCGTCCTCGGCCAGCAGCAGCGCGGCGCGCTCGTCCACGGGCAGGCGGGCAAGGTCGTGCAGCGCCTCCTCGTGGGGCGGCGCGGCGCCCGCCCGCAGCATCGCGATGCAGCGGTTGCGCGCGATCGCGTACAGCCAAGGACGCACCTCCACGGGCTCCTCGCTGCGCTCGAGGGCCGGTCGGGCGAGCTGGAAGGTCTCGCGCACCGCCTCCTCGGCCTCCTCGCGCGATCCGAGCATGTGCCGGCAGAAGGACAGGAGTCCTCGGTGGTGGCGGTCGTAGATGGCCGCCATCGCCCGCTCGTCAGCCACCATCACTCCGCATTATGCGCTGCGCCGAGGGGGCCGAAGCGACGGATATCCTTCCCGGCCCTCATGGCGAGCTTCCGGCACCAGGGAAAGCGCCTCGCGTACCGCACGTACGGGAGCGGTCCGCGAGCGGTCATCCTGCTCCCCGGGCTGTTGTTTCCGGCGCGCATGCACGAGCCCCTGGCCCAGGCGCTGGCCGACCGCGGCAACCGCGTCGTCCTGCTCGACCTGCTCGGCCACGGGCGCTCGGACCGCCCGCGCGACATGTGGCGCTACTCGATGCGCACCTTCGGCGAGGAGGTGCTGGCGCTCATGGACCACCTCGAGCTCGACCAGGCGGTGATCGGCGGCACCTCGCTGGGCGCGAACACGACGCTCGAGGTCGCCTCGCAGGCGCCCGAGCGCGTGCGCGGCATGGTCATCGAGATGCCGGTGCTGGACAACGCGATCCTCGCCTGCGCTGCATTCTTCACCCCGATCCTCGTCGGGCTGACCTTCGGCGCGCCGGTCACCCGGCGCATCGCCGGCCTGCTGCGCCGCGTTCCCCAGGGGCCGCTGCCGTTCTACGCGGGGGTCGGCCTGGACTGTTTCGGCCAGGACCCGGGGCCGAGCGCCGCGGTCATCCAGGGCCTGTTCTTCGGCCGCATCGCTCCCCACCGCACCGAGCGCCGCACGTTCGAGGCCCCGGCGCTGGTCATCGGGCACCACCGCGACCCCATCCACCCGTTCTCCGACGCCGGCATGCTGGCCGACGAGCTCCCCAACGCCCGTCTGGTCGAGGCCGAGTCGCTGATCGAGCTGCGCGTCGCGCCCGAGCGGCTGACCAACGAGATCGCGGACTTCGTCGAGGAGGCGTGGAAGCCGCGGCGGGCCGGCGGCGGCCGACGCCGTCGCGCGGCCGCGTCCTAGGGCCTACCCTTCCCGCCCGTGTCCAGCCGGCAGCAGCAGAAGGAGGCGCGCCGCCAGGAGCGCCTGGCCCGCGAGGCGGAGGAGAAGCGCCGCGGCGACCGCAACCGCCGCCTGCAGATCATCGGCGGCGCCGTGCTCGGCGTCGCCGTGGTGGCGGCGGTGATCATCGCGGTCGTCGTCGGCTCCGGCGGAGGCAGCGACGAGCCGCCCAGCTCGACCGGGGCGAAGAACCCCGTCGTCAACGCGCTGCCGATCCCGCCGCGCAAGACCACCGACCTGGCCGTCGCGGCCAAGCAGGCCGGCTGCGTGGTCCGGACCTTCCCCAGCGAGGGCCGCACGCACATCACCGGCCCCGGCACGTACCGCACCAACCCGCCGACCTCGGGCAACCACAACCCGGTGCCGGCGCCGGACGGCGACTACTCGGGCCAGCAGACGCCGGCCAAGGAGAACTTCGTCCACACGCTCGAGCACGGGCGCATCGAGTTCCAGTACGCGCCCGGGACGCCGAACCGCGTGATCGGGCAGATGCGCACGCTGTTCGCGGAGCAGGGCTCGTACCACGACCTGCTGTTCGAGAACAACACGAAGATGCCCTACCAGGTCGCCGCCACCGCGTGGACGCACCTGATCGGGTGCACGCGGGTCACGCCGCAGATGTGGGACGCGCTGCGCGCCTTCCGCATCACCTACACGGACAAGGCACCCGAGCAGATCCCATAAGCCCCCCGGATAACCCCCGGGTTATGTCGTCCTGCAAGGAACCGTGCAGCTTGCAGGGATTTTCCCGTTAGGGTCGACGCCGCTTCGACCCCGGCAGGCGGGACAGCCCGCCCCATGGTCGGGTCGGGACCTGAAACGAGCCAATCGGGGGTGTAGTAGTGCACAACAGTGCGCGCGATCTCGCGTGCCCGGAGCTGTGGGCGGATTCGCTCGTGCGCTCCCGCGCGCGCCGGCAGCAGGAGGCTTCCCGCCTCGACCTCATTCCCGGGCGCAAGGGCCTTGCGCTCGCCGGCGTGGTGGCGGCGACGGCCGTGCCCGTCGCGACCGCGGCGGCCGCTGGGAGCGGCCTGCTCCAGCGCGGCGACGACGGCGGCCGGGTCCGTGGCGTCCAGCATCGCCTGGGCATCGGCGGCGACGGCGAGTTCGGCCCGCACACCGAGCACGCCGTGCGGATGTTCCAGAAGCGCAACGGCCTCGACGTCGACGGCGTCGTGGGTGCGGCCACGCTGGCCAAGCTGCGCGGCGGCTCGGGCGGCGGCCACGCGTCCGGCGGCGCCGGTGACGGCGCCCGCGGCCGCGGGCCCAGCGTCGCGCGCCTGCAGAAGCGCATCGGCGTCGCCGCCGACGGCGTCTTCGGCCCGGCGACCATGCGGGCGGTCAAGCGCTTCCAGTCCCGCCACGGCCTCGCCCGCGACGGCGTGGTCGGCCCCGCCACCTGGGAGGCGGCCGGGGTGAGCGGCCCCGCGCCGCTGCTCAAGCGCGCCCACCTGGGCGGCGCGAGCGCGGGCGACAGCGGCAAGCTCTCGGCCATCCTCGCCGGCGCCGACCGGATCGCCAGCGCCCCGTACGTGTACGGCGGCGGCCACGGCTCCTTCACGTCCGCCGGCTACGACTGCTCGGGCTCGGTCTCCTACGCGCTGCACAACGCCGGCCTGCTGAAGTCGCCGCTGAACTCGAGCGCCTTCGAGAGCTACGGCAAGCCGGGGCCGGGCAAGCACGTCACGATCTACGCCAACAGCGGTCACGTCTACATGGTCGTCAACGGTCGCCGGTTCGACACGAGCGCCCGCTGGCAGAGCGGGACGCGATGGACGTCGCAGTCGCGATCCTCGTCCGGCTACGTGGCGCGCCATCCCGCCGGTCTCTGAGCGCCGCCGCAACCCCGGGGCGGGGATCGGTGTTGCAACCTTCGTGCGCCGCCTTCTGGGGGTTGTGGCTGCCGTCGCCGTGCTCGGGCTTCCCGCCGGGGCCGCGGCGGCGCCCCGTGCCAGCGATTTCTCGCAATCGTTGCCGGGCGGGGCCGCGCATGCCGCGGGCGCAGGGCCAATAACCACGCCGTCGGTCCGGGCGCCGCAGGCCTTCGACCTGCTCGGGGTCAAGTGGAGCGCGCCCGCGAAGGTGACCGTCGACGTGCGCGCCCGCAGCGTCCGCACCGGGCGCTGGAGCGGCTGGGTGCGCGCCGACGAGAGCGCCGACGCGCCCGATGGCGCGCCCGCCCTGCGCGGCACGGGGCCGGTGTGGACCGGGCGCTCGGACCGCTACCAGCTGCGCCTGTCGCGGCCGGCGCACGGCGTGCACGTGGACTTCGTGCGGGCGCACGTCGGGCGCGTGAGCGCCTCCCGGCCGGCCGCGCGCGCGGCAGCCGCGGGCCAGCCGTCGATCATTCCCCGAGCGCAATGGGCGGGGACCCAGTGCAACCCGAAGGGGACGCCCGAATACGGCAACGTGCAGATGGCGTTCGTGCACCACACCGACGGTTCCAACGACTACGCGCCCTCGGACTCGGCCGCGATCGTGCTCGCCATCTGCCGGTTCCACCGCGACGACAACGGCTGGAACGACATCGGCTACAACTTCCTCGTCGACAAGTACGGGCAGATCTTCGAGGGCCGGGCCGGGGGCATCGACCGGCCCGTGGTGGGGGCGCAGGCGCAGGGCTACAACGACCAGTCGACCGGGGTCTCGAGCCTGGGGACGTTCAACACCGTCGGGCAGACCGACGCCGGGCTGAAGGCGCTCTCCCAGCTCATCGCCTGGCGCCTGTCGATCGCCGGCGTGCCCGTGGCCGGCAAGGTCACGCTGACCTCGCGGGGCGGCGGCGACAACAAGTACCCGTCCGGAACGCCGGTGACCTTCGACCGCATCTCCGGGCACCGCGACGGCGATGCCACCGATTGCCCGGGCGACGCGCTCTACGCGCAGTTGCCCGACATCCGCGCCCGCGCGGCCGGCGCGGCGCCAGCGGTGCCGGTCCAGCCGTCGGCCAACGTGCGGGCGCAGCTCAGCCTGTCCGCCGCCGCGTCGCGCCTGGCCTTCCCGCAGCCGGTGGCGGTCACGGGCCAGCTCGCGCTCTCGGACGGGACGCCGCTCGCGGGCGTGCGGGTGCAGATCCAGCTGCGCTCGCTGCACGGGCACTGGGTGTCGATCACGACCGCCGACACCGGCTCCGACGGCAGCTGGAGCGCGAGCGTGAACTCGAGCCGCACCGTCGCCGTGCGCGCCTACTGGCCCGGGGACGGGACGCACCGCGCCGCGGCGTCGTCGCGGGCCACGGTGATCGTGCAGCCGACGCTGTCGCTGGCCGCGTCGACCAAGCGGCTGCGCGCCGGGGGCAGGGTCAAGCTCAGTGGCGCGATCGCGCCGCACAAGACCGCGGTCGGCCTGCTGATCCAGCGGCGCGTGCGCGGCGGCTGGCGCTCGGCCGGGCCCGGCCGGGCACGCGCCCGCGGCGGCCAGTACGCCGTCGGGCTGCGCCCGTCCGCCGGCCTCTACCGCGCGCGGGCGACGTTCGCCGGGGACAAGCGCAACCCCAAGGCCTCGTCGCCGAGCGTGTTCTTCCGCGTGCTGCCGGCGCCGCGGCCGCGCGGGACGCGCGCGGCGTAGCGCCTACAGGTACCGCTCCACCAGGGCCTCGCTCGTCTCCCACAGGTCGCGGGCCTTGTCGCGGTCGTAGGAGTCCTCCGAGGAGCCGCGTGGGCGCTCGCCGAGGAAGTACGCGCCGGTGACGTGCGCGAGCGCGGGATCGGTGGCGAGGCGGGCGAGCGCGCGGCCCGACCGCTCCGGCGTGCTCATGATGGGCACGACGGGGGCGACCACGGGCAGGACCCGGTCCCAGACGAAGCGCTGCAGCGGGCCGTAGTCGCGGGCCAGGCCGGTGCCGGGCATGAGCCCGGGGTCAAAGACGTTGGCGCGCACCGGGCCGCGACGGGCCAGCTCGTAGGCGAAGAGCACATTGCAGAGCTTGCTGGCCGTATAGCGGCGCCGGCCCTCGGTGGGCGAGTCACTGGGGGCGGGATGGGCGAGCGCCCGCGCGCCGCGGTAGTCCGGCTTGGGCATGCCGGTGCGCTGCGCGGTGTCGTGGGTACCGGAGCTGACGACCACCACGCGCGCGTTCGGCGCCAGCCGGTCGCGCAGCAGCGCCACCAGCAGGAAGTGCCCGAGGTGGTTGACCTGGAAGGTCAGCTCGATGCCGTCCTCCGTGAATGCCGTGCGGCCGGGGCTCTGCATGCCCGCGTTGCAGACGATCGCCTCGACCGGTCCGTCGACGGCGGCCGCGAACGCGCGCACCGACTCGAGCGAGCCAAGGTCGAGCTGGTCGCGCCCGGGGGCCAGGACGTCGCGGCCCGCGGCGCGCATGGCGGCGGCCGCCTCGCGCCCCAGGCCGCCCGAGGCGCCGGTGAGGAGCACGCTCATCGCAAGGCCTCAACCACCCTCAACGGGTCTGGCCCTTCATCGTGGCGCCGGCGGGCCGGGCGGATCCACGATGTCTCGGCCGGTGGGCTTCAGGTCGCCGTCGAGCTCGAGCTGCCAGTAGTAGCGGCTGAAGGTGACCCCGGCCCGGTACTGGCCGACGTGGGGCTCGATGCGCTCGCCGCCGGCCATGCGCACGATCAGCTCCGGGTACGTGCGGCCGGGCAGAGCCGCGTACATCGGCGCCGGGAACGCGCCGCCGAAGCGCGTGTTGACGTCGGTGATGCCCAGGCCGATGTCGCGGTCGCGGAACGCCTGCACGGTGCAGGGCCCGCGCACCCCGAGCGCCTCCACCACGCGGCGGCCGAGGTCGACGAGCTCGGGGTCGTCGAGCACGGTGCCCTTGATCGACTCGCCCCCGCGCGACTCGAGCATCGAGCGCGGGATCACGTTCAGGCAGCGCCCGTCGAGGTCGGACAGGCAGTCCATCGAGAACTCGGGCCCAAGCATGAGCTTCTGGACCATGACCGGCTCGTCCACGTAGCCGATGAAGAACGCCATCGCGGCGCGGTCGGGCGCCGGGTGGATGGAGCGGGCGCCGCTGCCCTGGCGCGGCTTGACCATGACCGGGTAGGAATCGGGCTCGGTGCCCGGCAGCACGGTCGGCGGCGAGGGCAGGCCCATGCGCTCGAGCAGCAGATGGGCGTCGTACTTGTCGAAGGTGGCGTCGGTGATCTCGGGGTCGGGCACGAAGGCCGGCAGGATCCCGTCGCGCCGCGCCCGGGCCAGCACCGAGAGGTCGAGGTCGGTCAGCGGTACCACCGCGCCGACGTCGTGCTCGTCGCACAGCGCCCGCAGCGCGGGTACGTAGGCCGGGTCGTCGATGCGCGGCACCGCCGTGCGCACCGTCGCCGCGTACTGGGCCGGCGCGAGCGGGTTGGGGTCGGCCGCCACGACGGTGGCGTGCTGGGCGAAGGCGGAGACGATGTCGTAGCGCTTCCCCACGCCGGTGAGCAGGACGCCGGTCACCGCCGCTCGCCCGTTGGGCCCTTCCAGCCCCCGGTGTCGCCCTTGTAGAGCCCGTAGCCCTCGAACACGAGCTTCGCGCTGCGCAGCAGGATGCGCACGTCGAGCAGCAGCGTGCGGTGGTCGACGTACCAGACGTCGAGCTCGATGCGCTCGGGCCAGGGCAGCGTCGTGCGCCCGTTGACCTGGGCCCAGCCGGTGATCCCGGGCTTGACCTCGAGCCGCCGGCGCTGGTGCGGCGTGTACTGATCGACCTGGACCTGGATCGTCGGGCGCGGGCCTACGAGCGACATCTCGCCGCGCACGACGTTGACCAGGTTGGGGAGCTCGTCCAGCGACCAGCGGCGCAGCACGTGGCCAAAGCGCGTGATGCGCGGGTCGCCCTCGTTGACGGCCATGCCCGCGCCGATGTGCTCGGCGCCGTCGACCATGGTGCGGAACTTGTAGATCTCGAACGGGTGCCCGTCCTTGCCCACCCGGCGCTGCCGGTAGATCGGGTGGCCGCGACTCTCGAGCCGGATGACCAGCGCGGCGACCGCCATCACCGGCGAGGCGAGGACCAGGATCGCGGTCGCGCCCACGAGGTCGAGCGCGCGCTTCACTCCGGCCCCCCGAACTGCGCGGAGACCACCTGGCCGTCGCGCACGACGTAGACGGCCCGCTCGGGTGGCATCTTGACCGGCGCGCCGGTGAGGCGCCCGACGCCCTCGTACGTCGCCAGCAGCGTGACCTCGTCGCCGTCGACGGTGATCCGCTCCACCTCGGTGTGCCACTCGTCGAAGGCCTCCGCCCAGCCGGCGAGCATCGCCCGCACGCCGTCGTGGCCGCGGTACGTCGAGGCGTCGGGGAAGACCGGGTTCTCGCGCACGACGACATCGGGGCTGCTCAACGCGATCACCGTGTCGATGTCGAACGCGTTGAACGCGGCCACGAGCCGGCGCACGACCTCGGCCGGGTCGGCGCTCACCGCGTGCCCTCCGCGGCGTCCCAGCCCGCCTCGGTGCCGTGGCGCAGCCAGTCGACCAGGCCGGCGGCGACCGAGGCCGTCGTGAGCACGTAGTAGCGGGCCAAGAGGAACGGCCGGGCGCGCGACGGCGCCGCCGCCGCGCCCAGCAGCCCGAGCTGCGCGGCGAAGGCGGCGCGGTAGCCGGCGCCCTCCTCGAGCAGGGCCGCGTTGGTCCCGAGCGCGAGCAGGTGCAGGAACGGGCTGGCGTAGCGCAGCAGCCGGTGCGACGTGATCATCAGCCCGTACAGGCCGCCGTAGCCACGCGGCGAGAGCATGCCGCCGCGCACGACGATCGGCCACGTGTGGCTCATCATCCGCCGCTTGCGCGCGAACTCGCCCTCGACGGTCGGGACCATCTTCTCGGTCGCGCGCGCCGCCGACGCGTAGACCGCCCGCCAACCGCGTTTGACCAGGTTGAACGGGAAGGAGAGGTCGTGGCCCATGACCGGGTCGACGACGATGTAGGCGTCCTTGCGGGTGGCGTAGATGGCGCCGTTGCCCGCGGTGACCGAGGCCAGGCGCGACTCCAGCCCGCGCACCCACATCTCGTAGCGCCAGTACAGACCCTCTTGATTGGTCGCCCCGTTGGCGCCGGTGAAGCGGACGCTGCCGCAGACGTAGCCCACGCGCGGGTCGAGGAAGGGGTCGACGAGCGCGCGCAGCGCGCCGGGCTCCCAGGTCGCGTTGGCGTCCGAGAAGGCCACGACCTCGCCGCGGGCGCGCGCCACCGCCGCGTCCTGCGCGCGCACCTTGCCGCCGCGCGGGTTCTCGATCACGACGTCGGCGCCGGCGGCGCGGGCGCGCTCGGCCGTGCCGTCGGTCGCGCCGTCGACGGACACGATCACCTCGAGCCGGTCGGCCGGGTAGTCGAGCGCGCGCGCGTTCTGCACCTTGGCATCGATCACCGGCGCCTCGTTGTAGGCGGCGACCACGAGCGAGACGTCGGGCACGTCGCCGTCGGTGTAGGGGAGGATGTCGGGATCGCGCGGCCGACGCAGGCGATCGAGGCCTGCGAGCAGGGCGGGGTAGCCGAGCTGCGTGTACACCAGCAGCCCGGCCGAGCCCCAGAACGCGAGCTTGGCGGCGCGCTTCACGGCGCCGCATTGTGGCGAAGCGGCGCGCCGAGCCGGGCATAGAGGTCCAGCGTGCGCCGGGCGATGGCGTCCCAGGCGTAGGTCGTGGCCGCGGCCCCGCGCGCGGCGGCAGCCATGCGCGCCCGGCGTTCGGGGTCGGCGAGCAGGGCGGCCAGCGCGTTGTGCAGCGCCGCGGGGTCGGCCGGCGCCACAACCTCGCCGGCCCCCGTCGCGGCGACCTCGCCGAAGCCGCCCACGTCGCTGGCCACGAACGGCGTGCCGAAGGCCAGCGCGGTGAACAGCACGCCGGACTGGTCGGCCTGGCGGTAGGGCAGCACGGCGAGGTCCGCGCGGCGGAACAGCGCCGCGACCTCCTCGTCGGTCACGAACCGGGGCAGGAAGCGCACGTTGGCGGGCGCCCGCGCCCGCAGCGGCTCGAGGTCCATGCGCGGGCGGCCGACGACCCACAGCTCGGCGTCCTCGATGCCGCGCCAGGCCTCGAGCAGCACGTCGAGGCCCTTGAACGGGCGCAGGAGGCCGAAGAACAGGGCGACCGGGCGCTCGGTCGCGCCCAGCTCGTGCGGCAACGGCCGGGACTCCAGCGCGGCGAGGTGGGTGAAGGCGCCGTGCGGGATGACGTGGACGCGGTCCTCGGGCACCCCGAGCGCGAGCAGGCGCGCCGCTCCGGTCTGCGAGTGCACGACGACGGCGTCGACCCGCGCGTACAGGCGCCGCTGGGCCTGGAGCTGGCCCGGGCGGGGCTCGCGCGGCAGGACGTCGTGGGCGGTGAGCACGAGCGGATGCACCGGCGGCAGCAGGTGGACGTCCAGCGGCTGCACGGTCAGCCACTGGAAGTGGACGACGTCCGCGCTCCGCGCGGCGCTGCGGTACCGCAACATGTCGGGCACGTGTTGGGCCAGCTTGGCCGCGAAGCGGGCGCGCGAGCCCGGGCCGCCCGGCGCCCAACGGTAGAAGCGCTCGTCCACCGCGTAGCCGTCGGCGCGCGGCACCGGGCCGTAGCCGAAGCGGCTGGTCTCGAGCGTGACCCGGGCGCCGGCGCGCGCCAGCGCGGCCGCCAGCGCGCGGTCATAGGGAGGCGTGTAGGCCGACGGGTCGACGATGTGGACGTTCAAGTGCGAGGCATGATGCCCGCCGCGCGCCCGAAGTCCTGCCGGGAGACCTGCTCGACCAGCTGCTTGCTCGTGCCGTCGTGCTCGACCCGCGGGATCCCCGGGCCGTCCAGGTGGATGGGGATCCAGTGCGTGGACTGGACGCGGCCGTCGGCGTCGACGCGCACGCGCAGGATGGCGCTCTCGCTCAGCGGGCCGCCCAGGCCGAAGTTGTTCCAGCCCGCGAAGTTGCCCAGCGAGTAGGCGATCACGCGTCCGTGGTAGCGCTCGACGCCGCGGATCACGTGCGGGCCCGAGCCGACCACCAGGTCGGCGCCCGCGGCGATGGCGGCGTGGGCGAAGGCGCGGCTGTCGCCGCGGTCCTCGCCGAAGGCGATCTCGGTGCCCTGGGGCACGTGGGTCTGGTCGGCGCCCTCGGCGCCGGCGTGCATGGCCACGACGACGACGTCCGCGCGCTTGGCCGCCCGCCGGACGAGCCGGCGGGCGCCGCCCAGGTCCTTGAGCGAGCTCGCCCACGGATAGGCGGCGAAGCCGAGCAGCGCCACCCGGAGCCCGTCGCGGCGCACGATCGTGATCTCGCCCGGCCGCCCCGTCGCGGCCACGCGAGCCCTGCGCAGCGCGGCCCGGGTCTGGGCCTGCCCGGTCGCGCCGAAGTCCCAGGCGTGGTTGTTGGCCAGGTTGACGACGTCGAAGCCCGCGCGGCGCAAGGCCACGGCGTGGTCGGGCGGGGCCTGGAAGGCGAAGCAGGCGTGGCCGCCGCCGCTCCCGCACTTCGAGGCGCCGCCGACCGAGTAGGTGCCCTCGAGGTTGCCGAAGGTCAGGTCGGCCGCGCGCAGCCGGCGCCGGACGTTTGCGAACTGGGCGCTGCCCTTGCCCGGCGGCACCCCCAGGGACGATCCGGGCGTGATGTCCCCGACCCACTCGATCGTGATCGGGCCACGGTGCGCCGGCGCCGGCTGCACGGTGGCGGCGCGGCTCTTCCCTGCGCCCCCGCCGGCCAGTGCGATGCCCATGACGACGACGGCGGCAAGCGCGAGCACGAGCGCGCCCAGGGCGGCGGCACGGCGACGACGGTAGGTGCCCGCGGAGGGCGTGGGCTTGGGGGGCGGGTCGGCCAGGAGCATTCCGTGCGCCCCCGGATTCGGCGGCGAAGCGCCTATCCCTACCCGAACCGCAGCGTGGCGAGGGCCTGCCGGCAGGCCCGGCCCACCTCCGCGCGGCGGCTCGCGGCCCGGCACTCGAGCTGCCAGGTCCCGCCCCCGCCGGCGAAGAAGTAGCTCGTCGTGTGCAGCGGCGTGCGGCCGCCGGCGGCCGGGTTGGACGCGGGTACGTCGACTGCGAGCACGCCCATGTCGCGGCCGGAATGGCGCTCGCGGCGCTGCACGACGACGAGGCCCTGGCGCGCGAACCCGGCGCGCAGGCCGTCCAGGTACTGGTCGGGGTCGAGCTCGCGGGCGCTCGTGCGGCGCACGGCCAGGGCGTCGCGCGGGCCGAGCGCGACCTGGGCGTAGATCGGCCCCTGGGCCGGGGCGGTGGCGCGGAAGGCGGGCGGATAGGTGAACGTGAACGGCAGCCGCTGCGCGTGCAGCGTGCGCTGCGCGGGCTTGCTCGAGCCACCGCAGCCGGCGAGCGCCAGCACGGCCGCCGCCGCGGCCAGCGCCGCCCTACGCCGCACGCGCCGCGCCCGCGCGCGAGACCAGCGCGCGCAGGCGCCGCGTCTCGCCCGCGCGCAGGAAGCCGGTGGCTGCCAGCACGGCCGGGATGGCGACCAGCGCGACCAGCCGCCCCAGGAACCCGCCGGCGCCGGCGGTGGGCAGCAGGAGCTCGCCGGCGACGGTGATGCCGCCGATCACGAGCACCAGGTGGGCGAGGCGGCCCCACTCGAACGCCACCGGGAACAGGCGGCGCGCGAACAGGTACATCGCGGTGACCATGGCCACGTAGGCCGCGCACAGGGCGATGCCGGCGCCGGCGATGCCGAGCGGGTCGACGAGCAGGACCAGCCCGAGCACGTTGACCCCCAGCCCAAGCGCCGCGGCCGGGAAATTTCGCGTCGTGATCTTCGCCCGGCCGGCCATGACGGTGAGGATGAGGAACAGGCCGTACAGCGCCCAGCCCAGCGTGACCCAGGGCAGGGCCTCGTGGGCGCCGAAGAACGCGGGCGCCGCGAACACGCGCAGGATCCAGCGGCCGAGCAGGGTCATGCCGGCGACGATCAACCCGGTGAAGAGCACGTAGTACGTCGTGACGGTGGCGTAGAGGCGCGAGGCCTCGCGGTCGTCCTTGACCGAGTAGGCCAGCGGCGGCCACGCGTACTGGAAGGCGCGCACGACCATGATGATCACGGCGGCGAACTTGACCGCCAGCGAATAGAGCCCGGCGGCTCCCGGTCCTCCGGGCCCGGTGCGGTAGATGTAGAAGCGGTCGATGACGTTGAGCAGGAAGACCGAGACCTCGGCCGGCACGGTGGGCAGGCCGAAGCGCAGCATCGGCGGCATGTGCCCGCGGACCGACGGCACGCCCAGGCGGCCGCGGAGCAGGAACCACAGGCCCAGCAGCACCACGGTGCTGGCGCCGTAGTTGCCCAGCAGCATGCCGCGGGCGCCCTGGTCGAGCGGGACGACCAGCACCACGGTCAGGCCGATGGTCAGGAGCACGTTGGTCATCGAGGCGATCAGGTACGGGCGGGCGCGCTCGTCCACGCGCAGGACGGCGTAGGCGGCCTCGAGGTTCGTGTAGGCCCAGATCCCCAGGGCGGTGAGCCACATGAGCGTGGCGTCGTGGAAGCCGAGCACGAGCTTGGAGAGCGGCTCGCCGAAGGCGCCGATGAGCAGCGCGGCGGCGGTGCTGGCGACGAAGATCCAGGCGGTCGCGGTGCGGACGACGCGGTCGCGCTCGGCGGGGTCGTCGTGCAGGTAGTAGTACCGGACGAGGGCCTCGATCCCGCCCAGGCGGACGATGATCGAGATGGTGAGGATCGCGGTCAGCAGCACCTCGGCGGTGCCGTACTGCGAGCGCGTGAGCGCCCGCGTGTAGACCGGGAGCAGCAGGAGCCCGAACGCCGCGGACACCACGTCGGAGGCCTGGTAGGCGGCCCCCGTCCGGAGAAGGCGCTTGAGATACCCGTACAAGGCGGGTTGAAGGTAGAGCACCGCGGTACGCGACGATTCGCCGTCGTCCGTCCGGCTGATCTTCACCCCCACTACTGTCCGCCGCGTGAAGGACGACGATCGCCGTCCCCTCGCGGTTCTCCTGCTCCCGCGGACGCTGGAGGAGTTCATCCTGCGCGACCAGGCCCAGGACCTCCTGCGCGCCCCCGGCGTCGTCGCGGTGGAGGCGCCGCGAGTGCGCTACGGGGTGCTCGGGCGGCTGCCGGACTGGTTCGGGGCCGCGCTGGCCGTGGGCCAGGCGCGGCGGCTCAAGCTGCCCGGCACGGTCAAGGTCGTGGTCATCTTCCACCCGTTCCAGTACCCGCTCGCGCGGGCCCTGCTGGACCGCAACCCGGGCAGCGAGCTCTGGTACGGGCGCTGGGACCGCTACGAGGAGGCCTACGACGCGCAGGGGCGCACGAAGGAGCGGCTGGTCGAGCTGCACGAGCTCGCCGCCGACCGGTCCGACCTGACCTTCGTGGCCTCGACCGAGCTCGAGCGCCTCGAGCGCGAGGAGGGCCGCACGCCCACGCTCGTCTCGCTCGCTGCCGACTCCTTCCCTGCCCCCGACCCCACCGGCACGGTCGTCGGTGTGTCGCTCGGCCACCAGGGTTGGCGCATGGACTGGGGCCTCGTGCGCAAGGTGGCCGAGGAGCTCGGCGACCAGCTCGTGCTGCTGCTCATCGGGGCGTGGCGCGACGACCAGAGCGGGTCGGATCCGGACTACGTCGCGTGCCGCGAGGCGCCGAACATCGTGTGGCTCGGCCACCGCAGCGACGACGAGGCGGCACGGCTGATCCTCACCGCCGACGTCGGGCTGCTCCCGTTCGAGCGGTCCCCGTTCAACGACGCCGCCCTGCCGTACCGGATCCTCAAGTACGCGCGGCTGGGCCGGAGGACGATTGCCCCCGACCTTCCGGGGATCGCGACCTGGGAGCGCGCGGTGGTGCGTGCGCCGGACGCGTCCGCGTGGGTGGAGGCGCTGCGCTCGTTCGCGGGAGCGCGCGCCCGCCCCGACCTCGAGCTGCGCAAGTGGGCGACGGCCCAGACGGCGTTCCGGGTCAACGGGCCGCTGTGGGACCGGCTGGAGCAGCTGGGGGTGGCTCTCGGGCGGTAGCCGGCTTGCGGCGTGGCGTTCGGTCGCCGGGCGCGGTGGGCTCGCGCGAAAGCCGCTCACCGACACCGCACCCACGCATCGAACGTCCGGTTCCGCGCCACCTCCCGGAAGCCCGGCGCTGGGACGTTCGTGCTCGCCGGGATCCCCGCCGCGAACCCGAACCGCTCCAGCGCCCGCCGCCCCGACACGAACAGCTCGACCCCGTAGGGCCGGTGCCCCGGCGCCGTCCGTGCCAGCACCGCCGACTTCGGCGCGTCCAGGATCCACCGCGTGTCCGGGATCAGGCGATCGGTGGGGAACACCACCGGCCCGCAGCGCCGCGCCGCCCGCACCGCCGGGTTGCGCAGGATCGCCACCAGGTCGTCGTGGCTCGTGCGGACGAAGGTCAGCTCGGTGCGCACGCGTCCCACGCTCGTCGCGGCCAGCACCACCGCCGCGACCACCCCGAGCGCGCCCACCACCGCCGCCAGGCGCGTCCACGGCCGGCGCCAGCCGTCGGTCGCCGGCAGCGTCGTGAAACCCACCAGCGCGTAGGCCGCGAACAGGCACAGCGCCGCCGACGGCACCGTCAGGTAGCGCTCGATGAGCGAGAACCCGGCCAGGCCGGCGAGCACGAAGATCAGGCTCCCCGCCAGCAGCAACGCCAGCGGCACCGCCAGGCGCCGCGGCCCGTAGCGCAGCCACGCCAGCAGGACGCCGACCAGCCCGAGCAGCGCCACCGGCGTGCGAATCGTCCCCGCGACGTACGTGACCAGCGCGCCCGGCACCTGCGCGGCTCCGCCCGAATGGCGCAGCTCGTCGGCCAGCGCGCTCGTGCTGTGGAACGAGAACAGCGCGTCGCCGGTCACCACGAGGTCGACGCCCAGCCAGAGCACGGGCGCCGCCGCGGTCAGCACGGTCAGCCACACCCGGTCGCGCGGCGAGGCGCTCCGCACCGTCCAGAGCCACCACAGCGCCGCGAGGACCCACGCCTCGGGCCGCAACAGCCCCGCGACGAGCAGCAGCACCGCCGTCGCCAGCGTGCGCCGGCGCACCGCCAACGCGCCCGCCCACACCACCGCGGCGAGGAACGGGATGTCCACGAACGCCCGCACCGCGTAGAGCAGGAACGCGAAGCTCGACGCCGCGAACACCGTCGCCACCACCCCGACCCAGGGCCCGAACTGCCCCGTCCCGAGCCGGTACATCCCCCACAGGAACAGCACCAGGCACCACAGCGCCACGAGCACGAGCAGGCGGTCGGCATCGCCCCCGGCCAGCGACAGCAGCCCCGACACGAGCACCCACAGCGGGTGGTGCGTCGGCGCCCGGTAGCCCGAGAACGTGGGCGAGTGGCCTCCGAACGCCTCCCGCCCCCACACCAGCGCGTAGTAGGAGTCGAGCGCCGGATACGTCGGCACCAGCGCCCAGAACACCGTGACCGCGACCAGCGCCGCCGCCACGACGGCGAGCTCGATCCGGCGCATCGCCCCTACGAGGGGGCCGGCACGCGTGCGCGCGCCTGCGCCGCGGCCTGGGCCCGCTGCGCCGGGCGCATGCGCCGCGCGGCCACCGGCGCGTAGGCGGTGCCGATGCCCAGCAGCGCCCACGTCGTGGGGTCCTCCAGGAACGACGCGTAGAGCATGGTGTGGAGGAGCAGCGCCGCGAACGCGGCGGCGATCGCCGCCCGCGGCAGCGACTCATGGGCGCCCTTGAACAGCCGGCCCAGCGCGCACGCGATGAGCGCGAGGTAGACGAGGATCCCGATCGCCCCCTGCTCGGTCGCCACGGTCAGCGGGATCGTGTGCGAGGCCGACACGGACTCGGCCTGCGAGCCCAGGTGCTCGCGGTCAAATGCCTTCGAGAAGCTCGCGGACCCCCAGCCCGCGATCGGCCGGTCGCCGAACAGCGTCGCGCCGCCCTTGACCAGCGTCACGCGGCCGGTGGAGATCTTGTCCAGCCGCTTGGTCGAGAGGTTGACGTGGAACACGCCCGGCAGCGCGAGCACCGCCACGACCCCGACCACCGCCACCCCGACGGCCACGGCGATCGTCCACTTCACGCTCCAGCGCAGCGCGGCCAGCACCGCGAGCCCGAGCAGCAGCGCCGCCAGCGAGGACTGCGACAGCGTGGTCAGCAGCGCCACGAGCAGGACCACGAGCGCACCGGCGCACAGCAGCACGTCGCGCTGCCGCCGCGACCACAGCATCACCGCCGTCGTGAGGATGGCGACGATGGCCAGGAAGCGGCCGTAGATGTTCGGGTCGAAGAAGAGCGAGTTCACGCGGAAGTAGGAGGCGAACTCGTTCGTGCGGATCACCTTCGGATTGAAGAGCACGTCGCGCGTGACCCACTCCACGAAGCCGATCGCCGCGAACACCATCGCCAGCGCGACCAGCGCGCCGAAGCACTGCATGAGCAGCCGCCGGTCCCAGTCCACGCGCGACAACAACATGAACAGCAGCGCGAACGGGATGTAGAAGAACACCATCTGGTTCAGCGCCTTGTCGAAGTCCAGCGAGTACGTCGCCTGCACCGCGTAGAGGACGACGAACCCCAGCAGCGCCCACTCCAGGCGCCCGCGCGGCCGCTCGTCTGGATCCACGCTGCCGCCGCGCAGCCGCGGCACGAGCCAGGCCAGCGCCCCGGCCGCGATCACGAAGTACAGGGGCACGAGCAGGTTCGCGGTCTGGCCGCCGGTCTCGATCGGCAGCCGGAACGGCAGCGCGACCACCGCCAGCACCGGGAACAGGCGCGGGCGGCGATACAAGAGCCAGGCCACCAGGCCCACCGCGATCAGTGCGAGCACCGCCCCCACCGCCGTGTAGAGCGGGTGGTTGCGCAGCGGGTGCAGCTGCGGCGTGTCCCACACCTGAACGAGCAGCAGCGTTGGCGTGAGCACCAGCGCCCCGGCCGTGGCCAGCGCCCGCGTGCGCGGCGGGCGTGCGAGCACGGCGACGCCCGCCAGCAGCGCGTCGACGATCATGACTACCGCGAGAGCAGCGTCCACATCCGCCTCGTCACGGCCGCGGTCTCCTGGTCGGACCCCACGCGCTGGCTCCACTGCGGCAGGCCGGTCCGGATCACCAGCCCCTTGCCCATCCGGTAGGCGACGATCACCGGCTGACCGGCCTGCTGGCCGGCCGCCGCCACGACCTTGCCGCCACCTGTCGACGCCGTCTGCTCGAACGCGTCATAGCCGGTGATCGACCCCGCCGTGGGCGCGAACAGGCCGATCTTGTCCAGGTAGGTCAGAAGCTCGGCCCGCCGGTGCTGGATCGGCTTGATCCGCGAGCCGAACAGGTCGGCCGCCTGCGGCGGGGTCGCGTGGCTGAGCTGGCCGCCCGACACCTGCACGCCGCGCCGCAGCGCGTCGGTGCCGAACGAGGCCACCGTGCCGCCCCGCGCCACGAACCGCCGCAGCGACAGGCCCAGCGAGGACGGCATCCACTCCGGGTCGCCGGCCAGCACCACGCCGTCGTGGTCGAACAGCTTGGGCCCACGCCCGGCGACCAGCGCCGCGTCGGTGGTCACGTCGTAGCCGGTGCCATGGCGCTGCAGCCAGGCCAGCAGCGCGCCTTCCTGGGTCGAGAACCCGAGCGGCAGGCCGTCGCCTGCGAATGGGCGCTCCAGGCGCGCGCTCCCCGTCGTCAGCAGCGTGTCGGGCGCGCCCTTGCCGGTGTCGTCGACCGGGTTGCGGCCCTGCCACGAGATCACCGGCAGGACCACCAGCACGGGCTTCGTGACCTTCGTCGCCGCCACCGCGACCGGGGTGCGGTAGACGTGCCCGGCCGAGGTCAGCGTGAGCAGATAGACGCCGGGCGCTCCGCTCGGCGCGCGCAGGCGCAGCCGGGCCGACGAGCTCGCGCCCGTGGCCACCGTGCGCGTGCCGCCCACCCGGCGCAGGCGCCAGCGGTAGGGCTTGCCGCGCGCGTCGACGAAGACCTCGCCCACCTTGCCCTGGGCCAGCGGCTCGGCCGGGACCTGGGCGCCGAGGTAGCGGACGGTGATCCCGGGCCGCCCCGGCGCCTGTGCCGGGTTGCGCGGCGGGACCTGGGAGGGGCTGAGGCCCACGTTGCCGGCCTGGTCGCGCGTCCGCACCTGCGCCAGATAGGTGCCGGCGGGCGCCGGGTGGCCGTTGACGCGGCCGTCCCAGTAGGTCTGGCGCGCGCCTTGAGCGGCGCCGATGTGCGCCACGGCGATCGGCTTCGGCACGTCGGTGCGCCAGATCGTCCACTGCGGCGGCTGCGTCCCCGGGTCGGCCACCCGGAGGGTCACGCCCGGGCGCGCCCCGGGCGCCGGGATGACGAACGGCCCGCTGCCCGGGCCCACCGCGGCCACCGCGGGGCGTGGCGGCGTGCGGTCGAGGATGAAGCGCTTGTTGGCGATCGACGAGCGGCCCTGGCCGCGCAGCGTGATCAGCAGCTTGTAGTAGGCGTCGGGGGCCGGTGCGCCCGAATCGGTCTTCCCGTCCCAGGAGAACGCGAACGTCTGCTTGGCCGGCACGTGGCGGCCGACGATCAGGTGGCGCACCTCGCGCCCGGTCTGGCGGTCGAGCACGGTGACGTCGACATCGTCGCCGCGCTCGAGCCGGATCGAGAACCGCGCCGTGTCGTTGACGCCGTCGCCGTTGGGCGAGAACACCCGCGTGAGCGTCTGCGCGTCCACCGCCTTGGGCTGCTGCTTGATGCGCTGGGCGAGCAGGAACGCCGCGCCGGTGGCGAGGACGAGCACGGCGAAGAGGACCTGGGCGAGGCGAATCACGTCGGCGGCAGGGCGAGGTCGGCGGTGTCCGAGCGCAGCCCCAGGCGCAGGGTCTCGAGGCCGAGCACCTCCTCGGGCGGGATGTTTCCGAGGTTGACCTCGGAGCCGAAGCGCTTGAGAAAGAACACCTGCTGCTCCTTGCGCGGGGCCTCCCACACGATCGCGTGCTGGTCGACCTCGTGGACGATCTCGTCGACGAGCCCCATCCGCGGCTCGCCGTCCGGCCGGTAGATGCCTGCGGTCCCGGACTCGCGGGCTTCGGCGATCACCTTCCACGCGCCTGCCTCGAGCTCCTGCTCGATCTGCTCGACCCAGCGGTACGGGGCCATGATCACGTCGGCATCCTTGGAGCCCACCTCGGAGAAGACGGTGAACTCGCGCGCGAGCCGCCGGATCAGGTCGAGCTTGTCCTCGTGCGCGAGCGCGATGGTCCCGTCGGAGACCTCGACGTGGCCGATCCCCAGCTCCTTCAGCCAGGTGACGAAGCCCTCGACCCGGCCCTGGGCGATGGCCAGCTCGGTCAGCGTGCCGCCGAGCACGACCGGCAGGCCGTGGGCGCGGTAACGGTCGAGCTTCTCCCGCAGGTTGCCCGTGGCCACGGCGGTGCCCCAGCCGAGCTTGACCACGTCCACGAACCCGCCCGCCACCTCGACCAGCCCCTCCACCTGAGCGACCGACAGGCCCTTGTCGAGGACGTTGGTCAGCCCCTGCTGGCGGGGTTTTGCGGATCGAGAGGGGAGGTCGAGGAAGGACAACTCATGTCTTGTCCGCGCCGACGAGGACCACGACCTTCGCGTCGTTGCCCGCGATCGCCCGCGTGTCCGGGTCGATCGGCTGCACGGGGCCGGCCTTGATGATGCTGGCCACCTCCTGCGCCGCCTTCTTCTGCCCCGAGGTGTAGTAGACGATCGTCTTCTTCGCCTGCTGGTCGGCAGCGTTGGTGACCTGGCCCTTCGCGAAGCCGCTGGCCGTGATCTGGTTCTCGACCGTGGCCGCGAGGCCGGCCTGGGTCGTGCCGTTCAGCGCCGCGACCTTGACGTCGCCGCGCTGCACCGGCGCAGCCTTCTTGGCCTTCGGCGCGGCGCCCTTGGCCTGCTGGTTGGGCGCGATCGTGTTGGGCGCCTTGGGCTTGCTGCTGCCGCCGCTGGTGGCGGCGACGATGACGACCACGAGGATGATCACCAGCACCGCAGCCACGGCGATGTAGGCGGCGCGGCGCGGGCGCCCGCCGCCGCCGTCACGGCGCGGGGGCACGGGATCGCGCCCGCCGCCACGCGGCGCGGAGGCGCGCGGGCGGTCGGCGCGCAGCGGGGCGGCGCGCGAAGCGGCGCCCGCGCCGGCGGCCGTGGCGGCGCGCCCGGGCGCGGCGGCGGCGCCGGTGGAGGGCCGGTCGCGCGGCGCCGGGCGCGGCGGCGCGGCCGGGCCGGCGGAGGCACGGGCGCCGGCAGCGCCGGCGGCCGTGGCCGCAGCTGGAGCGGCGGAGGGCGCGGCGGCCGGGCGCTCGGCCGGCGCCGCCTCCGGCTCCTCGCTCGGCTTCTCGACCTGCGCCGGGTTGCCGGGGCCGTTCTGGCGCGGCGCGGCGGCGGGCGACGCCACCGGGCTGTCGGTGGGCTCGGCCGCCGGGCCGCCCTCGCCGGGCGCGGCGGCCTCGCCCTCGCCCTCGCCCTCGGAAGGCTTGTCGTTGCGCTCGCCCGCGTGCGCGGCACCCGCGCCGGCGGCGGCCGCTGCTGCGGCGGCCGTGGCCGCGGCCGGGACAGCCGGGCTCCCCGCGGGCCGGGCAGCCGGGGAGGCGGAGGCCGCGGGGGATGGCGCCGCGGCGCCCGGGGCCACCGGACGGCCGGCGGGCCGCGCCGCACCCGGAGGCGGGGAGCGCCGGACCACGCTGACCGGATCGCGCGCGCCGGTAGGCGCGACGTGCACGCCCGAGGTCGAGCGCTCGAGGTCGCGCTCGGGCGCACGGCCCGCCCACTCGCGCAGGCGTTTGACCTCGCGGGCCTGGGCGAAGTACAGGAGCGAAAGCACGGCAAGGCCGGGAATTGCGGCCAAGCCCGCGTACGCCCCGTATTTCTCGATGAAGCCCGAGGTACTGAGGGCAATGATCAAGTCCATGGAGCCGGCCTAGTCTAGGGAGCGGTCCGTACGGCATCCGCAGCTCGCGCGGACGCGAGCGCGGAGACCTTGGCAGCAAGGGCGGCGGCATCGTCCTCGAGGACGAGCAGGTTGACCTCCTCGAAGGCCCCGGCGACCCACTCGGGGTCGCTCGGAGCGCACCCGGCCAGGAGGATCTTCTCGGCCGGCGTGGGCTGCGGCCGCTCATACGGGTTGAACAGCTCCTCGTGCAGCTTCTCGCCCGGGCGGCGGCCCACCACCTCGATGGCGATGTCGCGCTCGGGCTCGAGGCCGGAGAGCCGGATCATCTGCTCCGCCAGCTCCATGATCCCGACCGGCTCGCCCATCTCGAGCACGTAGAGGGCGCTGCGGCCGGGCGTCGCCTCCAGCGACCCGGCGCGGATGATGAGCTGGACCGCCTCGGGGATGGTCATGAAGTAGCGGGTCATGCGCGGGTCGGTCACGGTCACCGGGCCGCCGGACGCGATCTGGCGGCGGAAGATCGGCACCACCGAGCCCGACGAGCCGAGCACGTTGCCGAAGCGCACGCTGGCGAAGCGGGTGTTGGGGAAGTGGCCGCTGGCCGCCTCCAGGCCCCACTCGGCCAGCGCCTTGGAGGCGCCCATGACCGTCTTGGGCGTGACCGCCTTGTCGGTGGAGACGAGCACGAAGCGCTTGACCCCGGCCTCGCCGGCCACGTGGGTCATGAGCCGCGTGGCGAGCGCGTTGTTGCGCACCGCCTCGACCGGGTTCCACTCCATCAGCGCGACGTGCTTGTAGGCAGCGGCGTGGAAGACGACGTCGGGCCGGTGCTCGGCGAACACCTCCCGCATCCGCTCCTCCTCCTTGCAGTCGGCCAGGACCGGCGAGGCCACGCGCACGTGGCGATCCTCCTCGAGCTCGCGCGTGATCTCGAACAGGTTGTCCTCGGCGTGATCGAGCAGGATCAGCCGCCGCGGCGCCACACGCGAGATCTGGCGGCAGAGCTCGGAGCCGATCGAGCCGCCCGCGCCGGTCACCAGCACGACCTGACCGGACAAGTAGGCGCCCACCCGCTCGAGCTCCATGCGCACGGGCTCGCGCCCGAGCACGTCCTCGACCCGCACCTCGCGCACCTGCCGCACCATCGCCCCGCCGGTCTGCAGGAGCTCGAACACGGTCGGCAGCGTCCGCACCGGGATGCCCCGGTCGCGGCACGCGCTGACCACCCGGGCCCGCAGCGTGCCCGGCGCCGACGGGATCGCGATGATGACCTCCTCGGTCCCGGTCTCCTCGAGGATCCGCGGCAGGTCGTCGGTGGCGCCGAGCACCTTGACCCCGCCCTCCATGCGCAGCCCGCGCTTGGTGGGGTCGTCGTCGGCGAAGCCCACCGGCCGGTAGTTGAGCATCGGGTTGCGCAGGATCTCGCGCAGGACCAAGCGGCCGCCGTCGCCGGCGCCGATGATGAGGACGTCGCGCGCGTCGCGCCCGGCCCGGAAGCCGCGCAGCGGCCGCTCCAGCACGGCGCGCACGACGAAGCGGGCGCCGCAGGTGAAGGCGAGCAGCAGCAGGAAGTAGAGGGCGATGACGCCCAGGGGCGGCGACACCGCGGCCCGCCCGACCCCGCCGCGCGCCGTGACCTCGACCGGGTGCAGCAGGACGATGTAGCCGACCATCGCCAGCACGGCGACGACGACGGCGCGCACGACCTGCTCGTAGTCGCGCAGGCCGAGCAGGCTCCAGCGCCGCTGATAGAGCCCGAACAGGTAGAACAGGACCAGGCTGCCCAGCAGCACCGGCAGGTAGGTGGAGTCGAGCAGGCGGTCGTAGCGCGCCGGGACGCCTTGGTCGAACCGGAGCGTGAAGGCGAGGCGCCATGCCAGCACCACCAGTAGCCCGTCCACCACGATCTGGGGGAGCGAGTAGCGGTGCACGCGCAAGGCCGCGGACGGAATCCGTCGGCGCATGGCCCGCGATTCTAGGCGCCAAAGCCGTCGTTGACGGGCGAGAGCAGGAGATCGGCCAGCAGGCCCGGGTCACGACGCAGGCGCGCCGGGCGGTCGGCCTCGGGGCGCTTGCGCAGCACGACCTCGTCGGCCGCGCCCAACCGGCGCAGCCGTCTCTCGGCGAGCAGGCGCTCGTCCACCGCCCCCGGCCGGCCCTCGAACACCGTGTACACGGGCGTGCCCAGCGCCACCGCCTCACGGTTCATCGTGCCGCCGGCGGAGATGACCACGTCGGCGAAGGCGATCAGCGACTGCGCGTCGATCGCGGCCCGGGGCACGATGAAGCCACCGGCGGCGCGCAGCTCGGCCTCCTGCTCGGGCGTCCGCGGCAGCACCACGGTCTGCTCGCCCCGCAGGCGCTCGAGCACGCCCGCGAACAGGGAGTTCTCGAACCGGTGGTAGAGCGAGACCGCCGGCGGCGTGCGCACGACGGCCAGCGGGGCGCCGCGGTCGAGCCCGAGCTCGCCCAGCACGGCGGGGTCGGGCTCGAAGTCGGCCAGGTAGTACTCCTCCTTCAGCCCCGGATAGCGCTGCAGCTTGTGGGTGGCGCCGTAGCGGCGCAGCCGCTCGGGCGGGATGGCCTCGGGGACGACCACGGCGCGGGCCAGGCGGCAGTTGACCTGGTGCTGCAGCGTGGCCCACTCGTAGTCGAACATCGTGGACGAGGGGACGCGCAGCTCGGCCGCCGCCACGGTGACGTCGTTGGACCCGTGGCCGAGGGCCAGGTCGAACCGGGGTCGCCCGCGGGCCCAGCGCCGCAGCGCCGCCGATCGCCGCACCAGGCCGACCGCCTTGCCCACAACGCCGCGGCCGGCGTGCGCGCCGATCGGCGTGTGCGCGATCCCGAAACGCCGGCACAGCGCCAGCGTCTGGGCGAAGTCCCGCGCCGTCACCTCCACCTCGAAGCCCCGCGCGCGCAGCGCGGCGATGACCGGACGGAGGACGAGGACGTGGGGCGAGTTGGTCAGGTCGACCCAGACGCGCACGCTCTCACCGACGCAACGACTTCGGCCACCTGGTCGGCCTGCAGGGCCGGGCTCATGGGCAGCGCGAGGTTGGTGCGGGCCAGCTCGTCGGTCATGGGCAGCTCGAGCCCGGGCGCCACCCCGGCCATCGCGGGCTGACGGTGGACCGGCACCGTGTAGTACCGCCGCGCCCCGATCCCGGCGGCGTTCAGCGCCGCCTCGAGCGCCTCGGCGTGCGCCGAGCGCACGACGTACAGGTGCCAGGCGGGCTCGGCGCCCGCGACCGGCGCCGGCAGCGCCACCAGCTCCCCCAGTCCGGCCTCGGCGTATTCCCGCGCCACCGCACGTCGCGCCGCCGCCCAGCCGTCGAGCTCGGGCAGCTGCACGCGCAGGAGCGCCGCCTGCAGCTCGTCCAGGCGCGAGTTGCGACCGACGAGCTCGAACGTCTGCTTGTCGCGCGAGCCGTGGAAGCGCAGCATGCGCACCCGCTCGGCCACCGCGTCGTCGTCGGTGGCCACGGCGCCGGCGTCGCCGAACGCCCCAAGGTTCTTGGACGGGAAGAACGAGAGCGTGGCCACCGTGCCGAAGCTCCCTGCGGCCCGGCCGTTGCGGCTGCCGCCGATCGCCTGGGCCGCGTCCTCGAGCACGGGCACGCCGAGCGCCTCGATCTCCTCGTTGGGGGCGACGTTGCCGAACAGGTCGACGGTCACCACCGCCTTCGTGTCCGCGGTCAGCGCGGCCGACACGGCCTGCGGCGTCACGCACGCCGTGTCAGGGTCGACGTCGCAGAACACCGGCCGCGCGCCGAGGTCGGCGATCGCCTCGACCGAGGCGTAGAAGGTGAACGACGGCACCACCACGTCGTCGCCCGGCCCGACCCCCATGCCCATGAGCGCGAGGCTGAGCGCGTCGGTGCCGTTGGCCACACCGACGACGTGGCGCACGCCGAGGTGGTCGGCGAGCTCGTGCTCGAACGCGGCCACCTCGGGGCCGAGGATGTAGCGGCCCGAGTCGAGCACCTGAGCCGCCGCAGCGTGCAGGCGCTCGCGCAGCGGCTCCAGGGGCGTTGCGGTATCGAACAGGGAGACCGGCAAGGCGCGCACTACCCTAGAGCGGCTCGTGTTCGTCGTTGCCTCCATCACGGACACGGTTGCCAACTGGGCGACCGATGTGGTCCGCGACCTCGGCCTGCCCGGCATCTTCGGCCTGATGACGGCGGAGAGCGCGTGCATCCCGATCCCGTCGGAGGCGACCATGCTCTTCGCCGGCTTCAACGTCAGCGAGGGCGACTTCTCGTTGCTGGCGGTGACCGCGGTCGGGGTGGCGGGCAACCTCGTCGGTTCGTGGATCGCCTACGCGGTGGGCTACTTCGGGCGCGGTGAGGTGCTCGAGAAGCACGGCAAGTGGCTGCACATCCGCAAGTCGAGCCTCGACCGAGCCGACCGCTGGTTCGAGCGCTGGGGCGTGTGGGCGGTGTTCTTCAGCCGCATGCTCCCGATCGTGCGCACCTTCATCTCGCTGCCCGCCGGGGCGGCGCGGATGCCGTTCTGGCGCTTCACCATCGCCACCCTGCTGGGCTGCATCCCATGGGTGTTCCTGCTCGCGTTCATCGGCGAGCAGGTCGGCGGCCAGTGGCACAAGTGGAAGGACGCGCTCAGCTACGTCGACTACGCCGTGGCCGCCGCCATCGTCGTGGGCATCGTCTACCTCGTCGTGCGCTGGTGGCGCCGCCGCGGGCGGACCGAGCCGGCGACCGATGCCTCCACCGGCTGAGGCGCTCCCGCTCCGGCACGCCGTCGCGCTCGGCCTGCTGCACGGGCCGGCCGAGCTGCTGCCGGTCTCCTCGTCGGCCCACATCACGCTCGTCCCGTGGCTGCTGGGCTGGCCCTACGCCGAGCTCGACCCGGAGCTGCGCAAGGCCTTCGAGGTCGCGCTGCACGCCGGCACCGCCGCGGCCCTGCTGATCGCGCTGCGCCACGAGATCCCCGGCGTCAGCCTGCGCCGCCTCGAGCTGATCGCCCTCTCCTTCGCGCCCCCGGCGTTCGTGGGCAAGCGCTTCGAGCGCCCGATCGAGGAGCACCTGGGCACGCCGCCCACGATCGCCGCCGGCCTGGCCCTCGGGTCGCTGGCCATGCTCGCTGCCGACCGTGCCCCCCAGCGCCGCCACCGCGACGACGCCGGCGCGCTCGACGCCCTGCTGCTCGGACTGGCCCAGGCCTGCGCGCTGATGCCCGGCGTCTCGCGCAACGGCGCCACCCTGGCCGCCGCAAGGGCGCGCGCGTTCACGCGCGAGGACGCCAACGCGCTCTCGCGCCATGTCGCGCTGCCGATCATCCTCGGGGCCACGGCGCTGAAGGGCACCCGGCTGGCCCGCCGCGGCGTGCCGCGTCCGCTGCGAAGCGCCTTCGTGGCCGGCACGGCGTCGGCGTTCGTCTCCACCCTGGGCTCGACGTGGCTGATCCAGCAGGTCGAGCGCGACCGCTCGCTCGCGCCCTACGCGCTCTACCGCCTGGCGCTCGCGGCGCTGGTCACGCTGCGGGCGCGAGCGCGAACCTGAGCGTCTCGACCGGGGCCGCGCGGAAGCCCGCGTGCATGTCCTGCTCGGTCGCATAGCGCACGGCCAGGCGACGCGCCTCGCACACGACCTCGAGCGTGGGGGTCGAGAACGGCCACGGATCCACCGTGCCCGCGTTCACGTCGAGCGCGACGTCGATGAGCTCGCCGTCGGCGTCGGGCACGTGGCGCGCGACGAACCCGTCCCAGCCGTGGCACAGGGCCAGCGACAGCCCGTCCCAGGTCCACATCTGGCGGCGCGTGCGCTCGGCCTGCTCCACCGGCACGCCGAGCCTGTCGCGCAGCTCGCTCTGGCGCGCGTGCTCGGTGTCGATGTGCTCCTGCAGCTTGGCGGCCGCGCCGGCGTCGCGGGCCTTGCGCGCCTCCGACAGCGCCGCGCCGTGCATCGAGAGCACGAGGGCGGCGTGCAGGCTCGTGGTCATCAGGTGCGTAGGGGCGTCGCCCCAGATCTGCAGGTGGTCGTCGACGGTGAGCTCGAGGAAGCTGCGCGGGAGGCCCGTGTCGGGGTTCCAACGCGGCGCGAGGTCGAACAGCGCCCAGCCCACGTCGTGCTGCTCGGCGCCCAGGGCCACGTCCTCGCGCGGCTCCACGCCCCCGAAGCGCTCGTTGCCCCACCCCCACGCCAGCTGCCCGGCCAGCCAGGCGTGCGAGAGCTGGCCGATGGCCAGCGTGCCGTCCTGCACCGGGCGGATGAGCATGGCGCCGGAGGCTACTCGCGGGTCGCTGCCGCCAGCCGGCTGATCGAGTCGGGGTCGTGCGTCGGCAGGTACACGACCGGCTCCGAGCGCACGAGGGCCTGGATGCGCCCGGTGGTCTCCCGGTAGACGCCGGGGACGGTCGTGACGCCGTCCACGGTGCCCGCGTGCATGAGTGCCTCCGTGTAGGAGGTGTCGCCGGCCAGCAGCACGAGCCCGTCGCCGTTGCGGACCGCGACGGAGAGATGGCCGGGCGTGTGGCCCGCGGTCGGCAGCAGGGTCACGCCGTCGGCCAGCATGTGGCTGGCCGCGAACGGGCCGAAGGCGGGGCCGTCGAAGTCGACTGGGCGCGGCTGCAGCCACTCGGGCCAGCGGTGGGGCAGGTAGCCGTACACCTTGCCCAGCCGCCCGGTGGCGAGCGCGAGCTCGTCGCGCGACGCGTGGACCGCGCTGGCCGGGAAGTGGTGCAGGCCGCCGGCGTGGTCGGTGTGCAGGTGGGTGAGCACGACGTGGCGCACGTCGGCGGGGTCGAAGCCGAGCTCCCGCAGCTGCGGGCCGATCTCGTCCTCGGGCGTTACCGCCATGCGCACGCTGCGCTTGAAGTACGGGTTCCAGCCCGGGAAGTAGCCCGGCTCCATCACCCGCGCGGTCTCCCCGCTGTCGACGAGGATGAGCCCGTCGGGGTGCTCGACGAGCCAGGCCAGGATCGGCAGCGGCTCGGTGAAGTTCCGGTCGGCCAGCGTCGCAAGGAGCCGCGTCGGTCCCGGGCCCTTGCCCGCCCGCTGGCGCTCCTTGACGGCGACGGTCCCGGTCTGGATCGGGTGGATGCGCATCGTGCCCTCCTAGGTGGCTACGCCCCGCACGATCACGTCGGCGAGGTCGTCGGCGACGCGCCGCGTGAGCGGCCCGCCGGTGATCAGGAAGCGGTAGTAGATGACGCCCGCGAAGAGGTCGAGGCACAGCTCGGTGTCGACCTCGGGCCGCAGCTCGCCGCGCGCGCGGGCGCGCTCGACGATCGCGCACAGCGCGCTGCGCCGCTGGGCCAGGAAACCCGTGCGCACGGCGTCGGCCAACGCCGGGTTGCGCGCCATCTCCCCCACGAGGTGCGGGAAGAGCTGGCTCGGGCGGTCGTCGGCGTAGAGCTTGACCGCGTTGCGGAGCAGCGCGCGCACGTCGCCTGCAAACGAGCCGGTGTCGGGCACCGCGATCTCGCCCACGAGCGAGGCCACGGCGTCGAGCATGAGCTCCTCCTTGGAGCGCCAGCGGCGGTACATCGTCGCCTTGCTGATGCCGGCGCGCTCGGCCACCGCGTCGGTGGTCAGCCCGGGCACGCCGCGCTCGGCGATGAGATCGAGCGTGGCGTCGATCGCGGCCTGGCGGGGTTGGTCGACGGTGATCATGGTTGCGAAACTGTACCGTACCGTTTCGCAAGTGCAAGAGACCGTCGCGCCGCCGTCGGCCCTAGAGTCCCGCGCGATGACCGACGCCTACGCGGACTCCGGCGTCGACACCTCCGAGTCGGCCCGCGCCATCGACGCCCTCGTCGGGGTGCTGCGCACCGTCGACCTCGGGCGCCCGAGCCGCTCGCGCCTGGCCTCGGGGCACTACGCGGCGGTGCTGGAGATCGCGCCCAACCTCGGGCTCGCACTCTCCACGGACGGGGTCGGGTCCAAGGTGATCGTGGCCGAGCAGGCGGGCCGCTACGGCACGATCGGGATCGACTGCATCGCGATGAACGTCAACGACGTCGTCTGCGTGGGGGCCGAGCCGATCGCCGTGCTCGACTACCTGGCCGTCGAGCGCGCCGACCCCGACGTGCTGCGGGACATCGCCACCGGGCTCAAGGCGGGGGCGGAGGCGGCCGGGGTCGAGATCCCCGGCGGCGAGCTGGCCCAGCTCCCCGAGCTCATCCAGGGCCACCCGTCGCCGCACGGCTTCGACCTCACCGGCGCCTGCGTGGGCCTCGTCGGCCTCGACGCCATGGTCACCGGCGAGCGCGCGGCGCCGGGCGACGTCCTGGTCGGGCTGCCCTCCAGCGGCGTGCACGCCAACGGCCTGACCCTGGCCCGGCGAGTGCTGCTCGGCGCCTACGGCCTCGACGACCGGCCGCCCGCGCTCGGCGGCGCCACCATCGCCGACGTCCTGCTCGAGCCGACGGTGATCTACGTGCGCGCGGCGCTCGAGCTCCTGCGCTCCGACGTCCCCGTCCTCGGGCTGGGCCACATCACCGGTGACGGCCTGCGCAATCTGCTGCGCCTGCACGCGCGGGTGGGCTATGAGATCACCGACCCGCTGCCGGTGCCGCCGGTGTTTCACCTCATCGCGCGCACCGGCGACGTGCCTTCCGCCGATATGTACGACGTCTTCAACATGGGTTGCGGGTTCGTGGTCGTCGTGCCCGAGGCGCACGCCGACGCCGCGGCCGCGCTGCTGGGCGCTCGCCACCCGGGCACGCGCGCCATCGGCCGGGTGGTCGACGCGCCGGGGACGGTGACCGTGCCGCCGCTGGGCCTGCGCTACCGCTAGGCCGGCGCGAACAGCCCGTGGTCCTCGCGGGCGCGCCACTCGGCGGCGAGCGCCCAGAGCTCGGCTGGGGCGCGGGGCCCGGGCAGCGAGCACACGGCCGCCACCTCGGCGGCCGCCATCGTCCCGAAGCGGCGCAGGGCGTCCTCGACCGGCGGCGGGGCCGCGCCGTCGGGCTCGGCCCCGGCGCGCAGCGCCGCCTCGCGCAGGACGTCGTAGGGCACCAACCCCTCGAGCACGACGTCTCCGAGCTCGATCGCCGGCACGGCGAGCTCCTTGGCGCGCAGCCGCTCGAGGTCGGAGCCGAACAGCTCCACGATCGCGTTGGACGCCAGGTCGATGCGGAACCGCTCGACGTCCAGGCCCGGCGTGGCCCGCGCCTCCTCGACCAGGGCCTCGGTCGTGTCGAGCTTGCGCCCGCGCAGCGCGAAGCCCTCGCGCAGGCGGCGCAGGTAGGGCGCGGGATCACCCTGCTCAGAGGCCGCTTCGACGGCCAGGCAGGCGGGGTAGGTGGAGGCCGGTGGACCATCCAGCCACAGGCGCGGATCGACCGGCATGCCTGACCGCTCACCCGCCTCGAGCCACGTCCGAGCGGCCCCGACGGGGTCGGTGATCTCGCGCGCGAGTCCGCCCATCACGTAGGTGATCGCCACCGTGGCGCCGAATTCCACCTGCATGCGCCGCACGGATGGCTCCAGCGCCCACGACCACGGATCCCCCGGATCGGTGTAAAAGCTCGCACGGACTTGTGGCACGGGCGGCACAATACGAACGGCGCGTAGGCATGAGCACCCTCGTTGGCACCGAACTCGACGGCCGCTACCGGCTGGAGGCCCTGATCGGTGCTGGCGGCATGTCGACGGTCTACCGGGCCGTCGACGGGACCCTCGAGCGCGACGTCGCGATCAAGCTCATGCACCGCGAGATCGCGACCGACTCGGACCAGCTCGAGCGCTTCCGCCGCGAAGCGCGGGCGGTGGCCCAGCTCTCGCACCCGCACATCGTGGGCGTGATCGACGCCGGCGAGGACGAGGGGCGCCCCTACATCGTCTTCGAGTACGTCCGCGGGGAGACGCTGAAGGACCGCATCCGCCGCTGCGGCCGCCTGCCCATCGACGAGTCGCTGGCCTACGCGGTCGAGATCTCGCGCGCGCTCGGCGCCGCCCACGCCGCCCTGATCGTGCACCGGGACGTCAAGCCCCAGAACGTGCTCATCGACCCCGAGGGCTCGGCCAAGGTCACCGACTTCGGCATCGCCCGCTCGCTCGAGGAGGAGGGCCTGACCGCCGACGGGCGCGTGCTCGGGACCACCGACTACGTCTCGCCCGAGCAGGCCCTGGGCCACGCGGTCACCGGCCAGTCCGACCTCTACTCGTTGGGGATCGTGCTCTACGAGATGCTCACCGGCGAGGTCCCGTTCCGGGGCGAGAACCAGGTCGCCGTGGCCATGAAGCACGTACGCGAGGCCGTCCCCGACGTACAGACACGCCGCCCGCAGGCCTCGGCCCAGACCGCGGCCATCGTCGAGCGGCTCACGGCCAAGGACCTGGGGCGCCGCTACCAGACCGCGCAGGAGGTCGAGATCGACCTCGAGGACGCCCTCACGGTCGAGACCGCCCGCGCCGGCCAGGCCACGGCCGAGGCCACGAGCGTCCTGCGCACGCTGCCCGAGCCCAAGCGCCGCCGCCTGCCGCTGCGCCTGCGCCACCCGGCCTGGCTCTTCGTGGCCGCCCTGCTGGCCGTCGCCGCCGTCGTCGCGGTGATCCTGTTCGGCCTGGGCCAGAACACCCAGCGCGGCACCGGGCCGCCGCCGGCCGAGGCACCGACGCCGGGCCTGCAGCCGATCTCGCTGGCCGACGACTCCGCCCACGCCTTCGACCCGCCGCCGGGCGACGGCGTCGAGCACTCCGACCAGGTCGCGTTCGCGGTCGACCGCGACAAGTCCACGACGTGGTCGACCGAGAGCTACCAGGGCGGGACCATGAACAAGCCCGGCGTCGGCATCTACGTCGACGCCAACCCGGGCGTGGCCGCGGCGGCCATGCAGGCCACGACGCCGCACGGCGGCTGGGCGGCCTCGATCTACGGCGCCAACGGCGGCCCGCCCAGCAACCTGAAGGGCTGGACGCAGCTCGCGCCCAACCGGACCGTCGGCGGCTCCAAGGAGCGCTGGCTGTTCAGCACCCGGGGCAAGCGCTACCGCTACTACATGCTCTGGATCACGTCGCTGCCGCCCAACCAGCAGAACGTGCAGGTCTCCGAGCTCTCGCTCTACCGGAACGGGTCCTAGCTCAGAAGCGGTAGGCGTGCTCCTGCTCGCGCCGGTCGGAGGCGTAGCGGGCCAGCCGCTCGAGCACCTCCGCATACGGCACGCCGGAGGCGTCCCACAGCTTCCCGAACACGCTGGTCTCCGTGAACCCGGGGATCGTGTTGAGCTCGTTGAGCGTGACCTCCTCGCCATCGACGAAGAAGTCGACGCGCGCAAAGCCGCTGCAGCCGGCCAGGGCGAACGCCCGGCGCGCCAGCGCCTGCACGCGCTCGATGGCCGCGGCCGAGATCCGCGCCGGCACAACGAGCTCCATGCCGCCGGGCGTGTACTTGGCCTCGTAGTCGTACCAGGCGTCCTCGCCGCCGCCGAGCAGGATCTCGCCCGGCAGGCTGGCCTCGGGCGCGTCGGTCGGGCCCAGGATCGAGCACTCGATCTCGCGCCCGGTCGCGCCGGCCTCGACGATGGCCCGCGGGTCGTGCGCGAAGGCGGCGTCGAGCGCCGGCTCGATCCCCGCGGGCGTCTCCACCCGCACGATCCCCACCGACGAGCCCAGCCGCGCCGGCTTGACCCAGCACGGGAAGCCGAGCGCCGCGATGCCGGCGACGTCGTCGGCCCGCGTGGCCTGGTTGACGCCCACGTAGGCGACCTGGGGCAGCCCGGCGTGGGCCATGGCGTCCTTGAAGCGCACCTTGTCCATGCACAGGGCGCTGGCGGCGACGTCGGACCCGGTGTAGGGCACGTCCAGGCACTCGAGCAGCCCCTGGACGGTGCCGTCCTCGCCGAACGGCCCATGCAGCACCGGAAAGACCACGTCGCAATCCAGGAGCCCGCGCGCCGGCCGCACCGCGACCTCGTCGCCGCCGGCCCGCCACACGCCCTCGCGGTCGATCTCGACCTCAACCACCTCGTGGCCGTTGGCGCGCAGCCCCGCCGCCACCGACTGGCCCGAGGCGATCGAGATCTCGTGCTCGGACGAGCGTCCGCCCATCACCACCGCGACGCGCATGCGGGGCTAGCCGTTGGGCCCCGTCTGGTTCGGGAAGCGGCCGATGGTGATGGTCACCGTCGCACCCTGGGCGGCCTTGCCGGCGCCCGGGTCCTGGGCGACCACGGTCCCGTCCTGGGTCTCGTCCTGCACCGGCTGCTCGTCGACGGCGACCTTGAACCCGGCCGCGCGCAGCTGTGAGGTCGCGGGACCGCGGCGCTGCCCGGTCACGTCGGGCACGTCGGCCTGCGGCGGCGCCTTGGCCACGGTGATGGTCACGGTCGAGCCCTTGCCCGCCGACGTCCCCGAAGTCGGGTTCTGGCTGATCACGTTGCCCGCGGTGGAGTCGGTCGACTCCTGCTCGGTGACGTCGACCGCGAAGCCCTGGGCCTGCAGGGTCGAGGTGGCCGAGTCGCGCGACTGCCCGACCACGTTGGGCACCGCCACCGGCTGCGTGCCCTTGGAGACCACGAGGGTGACCTCGGAGCCGGCGTCGGCCTTCTCGCCCGCGCCGGGGATGGTCCGGATCACCGAGCCGTCGGGCACGGTCTGGGAGAACTGCTTGGTCGTCTTGACCTTGAAGCCCTCCTGCTTGAGGGCCTTCTTGGCGTCCTTCTCGGAGTCGTCGTTGACGTCGGGCACCACCTTCTGCGCCGGGCCCTCCGAGACCCGCACCGTGACGATCGCGCCCTTGTCGGCCTTCACCCCGGCGCCCGGCTCCTGGCCGAAGACCTGGTCGGGCGGCGCGTTGTTGACGAAGCGCTGGATGTCGGCACGGAAGCCCGCGCGGGTCAGCACGGTCTGGGCCGTGGTCGCCTGCAGCCCGACGACCTTGGGCACGACCACCTGGGGCTTGCTGGAGTCAAAGCCGCCGTCGGCTGCGAACCAGATCAGGCCGCCGGCGATGCACAGCAGCGCGATCGAGGCCACGATCCAGGGCCAGCGCTTGGGCTTGCGCCCGTCCTCCGGATCGCCCGGCTGGCCGTCCTGGGGCGGCACGTAGCCGGCGCCGTCGGCCAGCGGCGGCGCGATGTCGGACCCGACCGCGCCGAAGGCCACCGTCCCCGGGCCCAGCGCCGCGCCGGTCGCGATCCGGTCCGCGGCCGCCTGCAGCGCCGCGATGAACTCGTCGGCGCTGGTGAACCGGGCCGCCGGATCCTTCTCGAGCGCGCGCAGCACGATCGCGTCGAGCTCGGGCGGCACCGCCGGGTTCCACGCCGAGGGCGGCAGCGGGGCCTCCGACACCTGCTTGAGCGCGATGGTCACGGCGCTCTCGCCGTCGAACGGCACCCGGCCGGTGAGCATCTCGTAGAGGACGATCCCGATCGCGTAGAGGTCGGACTGCGGCGAGACCGCGTGGCCCTGGGCCTGCTCGGGCGGCAGGTACTGGGCGGTGCCCATGATCGAGCCGGTCTCGGTCATGTCCGACGCGCCGGCGCGGGCGATCCCGAAGTCGGTGACCTTGGCCCGGCCCTCGGCGTCGACGATGACGTTGTGCGGCTTGATGTCACGGTGCACGACGCCGCGCTGGTGGGCGAAGCGGGCCGCGCGCAGGATCTGGATCGTCAGGTCGATCGCGCGCAGCAGGTCGAGCGGGGCCTCCTCGCGGATGATCTGCTTCAGCGGCCGCCCGTCCAGGTACTCCATCGCGATGTAGTAGGTGCCCTCCCACTCGCCGCGGTCGAAGACCGAGACCACGTTGGGATGGGTGAGCGAGGCGGCGCTGGAGGCCTCGCGCTTGAAGCGCTCCACGAACTCGGGGTCTTCGGCGAAGCGGCGGTGCAGGAGCTTGAGCGCCACCTGCCGCCCCAGCTGAACGTCCTCGGCGCACCACACGTCGGCCATCCCGCCCGACCCGACGCGGTGCAGCAACCGGTAGCGCCCATCGATCAGCTCGTCGTCGTGCTCGCCCATCGCCTCGCGCAGGCGCGGGTCGGTCACTGTTGAGAGCCCCCCTGCAGGAGCTGCTCCATCACGGCCTTCGCGATCGGCGCGGCGACGGTGCCGCCGAACCCGCCCTGCGACCGCTCCACGGTGGCCGCGATCGCGAT
>Ga0207708_10000319_pt1 | contig 38018 bp, 30 predicted proteins | sample KBSK5101metaG_FD_184340 | JGI IMG/M metagenome (GOLD analysis project Ga0207708, IMG submission 184340) | Corn, switchgrass and miscanthus rhizosphere microbial communities from Kellogg Biological Station, Michigan, USA - KBS K5-10-1 metaG... | ecosystem: Host-associated > Plants > Roots >... | reverse complement strand
GCGTTGGTCTTTGGGAGTTCAGCGCGCATTGCCGGGAAACCTGGTTATTGACGCGTCTTATGTCGGCTCGAAGGGAACCAAGCTCTACCTCAATGAGGATATGAACCCGAGCGTCCCGGCAGTAGCCAATGCGTTCAATCCGGGAATTCAGCGCATCACTCCGCCGGGATTTACGGGCTCAACCACCTGCACGCCGGGCACTCCCGGCTGTTTAATCTCGGGCCGGCTCGATAACCTGCAAGGGTCGCGCCTGATTCGCACGAACGGCGGTTCATCGAATTACCACTCTGCTCAATTGTTGGTAACGCGCCGCTTCTCGAACGGCTTCTCAGTCAGCTCTGCTTACACGTGGTCGAAACTGATCGACAATGCGAGCGAGGTCTTTGGCGTAGGTGACACTAACCTGCCACAGCAGGCTTCGTTTCCGTCAATCTTCGGAGGGCAAGCGGCAGAGCGTGGGGTATCGTTCTTCGATCGCACACACCGCTTCTCGTTGACTTATGTTTACGAGCTTCCTTTTATGAGAAACCAGGAAGGATTTGTCGGGCATCTGCTTGGAGGTTTTCAAATCTCAGGTGTAACGACATTTGAAACCGGAGTGCCGCTCACAGTAGTGAATGGCCAGGATGCCGACTCGATTGGTGGTAACCTCGATCGTCCGGATTTCAACCCCAATGGTCAAACCGGAGTTCGGGCGGTACCCGCAATCGCTACAGCCTCAGCCAATCCATGTAGCGTGGCGGTTGGCGCAACTTTTTACACCAATCCTGATGCCGCGAATGCGTGTATTAATCCGGCGAACGCGCAGTACATTGGATTGCTTGCAGGCAGCGGACGGCGCGGTAGTCTCGGCCGCAATACTCTGCGAACTCCCGGTCAGAATAACTGGAACCTTAACCTTCTGAAACGAGTCAACATTGGTGAAGCAAAGTTCTTCGAACTGCGGGCTGAGTTCTATAACGTCTTCAATCATCCGCAGTACGGGACCGCTAGCGTGAGTCCTTTCTCACCCGGAAGTACCGGTGTACCGGCTAACGTCTTCACCTCCGCAGCCGGTCAATTCCTACATCCGGAATTCTCAGACGGTGGCGGCCGCGTCATTCGTTACCAGTTGAAGTTCTCATTCTGAGAGCCTTCACGAACACTAAAGAAAAGCCCGGCGGTTTCAAATTTCCGCCGGGCTTTTTAGTGACTACACAAACGTCTACTAGGGCTTCGTGCCGAACGAGTACAACGTGTTACGTGTGCGAATGTAGAGATTGCTGCCGGCGATCGCAGGGGTGGCCCAGACCTCTTCATCCAGGTCGTTCATCTTGAGAATCTCCCATTGAGCGTCGGCTTTAAGCACAGTCACTTTGCCGCTCGCACTTACGAGAAAGATCTTGCCGTCCGCCGCGACCGGAGAGGCGTAGTATTCCTCGAGCGCGTCCGGCGTGCGACCCTGCTTCAAAACCTCTCCACTTGCGGGATCGAGACTGGTAACAATCCCGCCCTCTTTCATCAGATACATCACGCCACGGTAGATTAACGGCGAAGGTATGCTTGGGTAGGATTTCTTGACGCGCCGAACAACGTTCGAAGCCGTAAGGTCGCCCGAACCTACTAAACGAACTACGGTTAGTCCGTGACCCGACGCAGTCGAGTTGCGAACGAAGTCGAATTCGGCACGCTCGATAGAGCCGTCGTTGTTGGAGTCTAACCAACCAAAGTGATCGTACGCCTCAGCATTAGTCTTCACTTCCTCACGTTGAATTCGCTGGTCCTTATTGCTGTCGGCCTTCAGAATCTCGTCGAAGGGTGGCAGAAACGGTTCGTCACCGCCGGAGTGGAATACGCCTCATAGTTTGTCCGGCTCTTTTGCCAGAGCACTTTTCCATCGCGGGCATCGACAGCAACGACGAAAGAACCTGCTCGCTGATCACACACCATCACGAGAGTGTTTCCTGCAAGCACGGGCGAGCCACCCATGCCGTAGAAGCTGTTGAAAGGTCCCAACGGCACTCGCCATCGCTCTTTTCCATCTGGTCCATAGGAGATCAATCCCAGCTCCCCGAAAAACGCGAACACGTTCTTTCCATCACTAACCGGGCTGGGCGAAGCTGCGTCGTTGGCCTTATAGATTGGCATGTGTCGCGCGCGTACGACGTCGCGGCGCCATAAAACCTTTCCTGTTGTTCGATCCAGGGCGAGAGTGCTCAGTTTGTCGCCCTCGCTCGCGGTAAGAAACACGCGGTCAGCAGTAACCACCGGTGACGATCGTGCGAAGGGAACTTGTGTTTTCCAAACGACATTCTTCGTCGCGTTGAATTCGGCAGGTAACGCAACGCCCTCGGCAACGCCCGCGCCATTCGGTCCGCGAAATTGCAGCCATTCATTGGTACGAGTTTGCGCGTACGTTGAAGAGTCAGCGACTACTAACAACATCGCAGCGATAAGAAGTGGGAGTTTCATATTCTGAATCGTGCGTCGAAGAAAATCGAACCAGCACGTCCTTTCGGCAGGAATTCTGGGCTATGCCGGTCATTCTCGCTGAGTTGTCACAACTAGGCAACCAAATTCGGGAACAGAGCCGGGATAATTTGATTCGTTAGCTGTTCTAATCAATGATCTAAATTCCCCTTCATATTTTGCACTTTGAAATTTTTGAGCTTTCTATCGCCGCCATGCGTCTAAAAGACTGGTTCGATATTGGGCCAGGAGTGATATATTGGCGTGGCCCCTCAATCGAGCACAGGACCTCACCTGAAACTAAGCGTCATTCGGAAATCGCGGAGCCCGTCCCTGTATGAAAACCAGCTTCCCCTGCTGCGCTGCAAAAGGCTTTGTTTTATTGGTCTGTGTTCTCATCTCCGGCAGCTTCAGCACGTCAAAGGCGGCGACTAACAAAAAACCGATCCTGGTTAGCCAGGCGACATCTACACGGGCCGTTGCGTTCGAGTCGGTGACGATGAAAGCGGAGCCCTTTTCGCCAACGGCAACCATTGCTTTCGGCAGCGACACCCGCACACGCCTTTGCATCTTCGTGATGGATCTCGAGCTTCTCGCTGGTGAAGGTGCGAATGCCTTCTCCTCCGATGTTCAGGACGGCAACGGCAAGATATACCCGTTGAAAGTTGAGTATGTCGGGCGAGTGCCGGATTTCCCCGGCATCACGATGATAGTTGTCAGATTGTCAGACGACCTCGGAGATGTGGGGGATGTATTACTGCGATTGAATCTGCACGGCATGTCGAGTAATCGAGTGCGCGTTGGGATTGGGCACACTGGTGGTGGGCCAGCAGATGATCAGGGCGCGGTGCCAACTCCAGCTCCCGTCACCCCGCCGGCTGCGGATGCGGCGTTGGTGCCGAACTCATACACAACTCCAGCCACCGACGCTGACACGGTGCGTTTTCTCGAGCAGGCGAGTTGGGGACCCACATCTGCCGAAGTCGCGCGAGTGAAAGCCATGGGTTTCATGGCTTATCTCGACGAACAGTTCACGCTCGCACCGGCTAACCCCGCGAAAGGTTCTAACTATCCGGACCTGGTATTTCCTCTCGACGACTCGACTCAGCAGTGTCCAACGAGCAATCCTTCAGATCCTAACTACAACCAGAATGTTTGCGGTCGTGATAACTATTCGATGTATCCGATCCAGCGGACCTTCTTTTCCAACGCGCTTTACGGAAACGATCAGTTGCGGCAGCGCGTGGCTTTTGCTTTGCACCAGATTCTCGTGGTTTCCGCCAACAGCGAGGTCAACCGTCCGAGTTGGATGACACCATACCTGCAAGCTCTCGACCGAAACGCATTCGGCAATTACAGAACTTTGCTAAACGAGATCACACTCACACCAGCGATGGGTGAGTATCTCGATATGCGTCTCAGCACGAGAACAAACCCGAACGAGAACTTTGCGCGCGAGGTGCTCCAGCTCTTCTCGATCGGCACGGACGTGCTCAACCTCGATGGCACGCCGGTGCGCGATGCGCAAGGGAATCCCATTCCTACTTATACCCAGGCGGACGTCGTCGAGTTTACACGCGTCTTTACAGGTTGGAACTTCGCTGCCGCTCTCGGAGCAGGCATCACTAACTATCGCGATCCGCTGATCCCGCGTGGTGGTCAGAATCATGATGCCGGCGCCAAGACGCTTTTGAACGGCTTCAGCATTCCCGCGTGTACAAGCACCAACTCAACGCAAAACATCGCGTGTGCCCAGTCAGACATGGCCGCCGTCATGACTCATCTGGCGAACCATCCCAACGTTGGGCCATTCCTGAGCAAGCAACTGATTCAGCATCTGGTAACAAGCAATCCCAGTCCCGCTTATGTGGAACGAGTGGCGCGGGTTTTCAATAACGATTGCAGTGGACTCTATCCGCAGGGCTGTGCTGATGTTCGCGGCAATCTCAAGCTCGTCGTTCGCGCTATTCTGTTGGATCCGGAAGCGCGCGGCGACGTGAAGACCGATCCAAACTACGGCAAGTTGCGCGAACCGGCGCAGTACATCAACGGGTTTCTGCGTGCCTTCAACGTGAAATCGTTTGACAAGCTTTCCACAAGTGATGGCGTCCTCGGCGGCCGATCGACGACCGACTTTACCGGCACTCTGGACCAGCCGATTTATCAACCCCCAACGGTCTTCAGTTACTACCAGCAGCATTATGAAGTCCCCGGCACGAAGATACTCGGGCCCGCATTCGGCATCCTTTCCACGACGACGACCTTGCGCCGCGCAAACGACATCAACACACTTGTATTCAATGGAGTTTCAACTACCACCACGCCGACAGCGACGAGCCCGGATCGACCGCGCGGCACTTCAATCGATCTGACCAACTTGCAGGCATTGGCTGGAAATCCGATCGACGTCGTCAACGCGCTCGACGCGTTGTTACTGCACGGAACCATGAACCCGCAGATGCGCACTTCGATCATCACCGCGATGAATGCGATCAACGACGCGGACGTGAATACGCGTAACTTGAAACGCGCGCGAACCGCCGTTTACCTCGTAGCAACTTCTTCGCAGTACGACGTGCAGAGATAACAACCATGGCGATAACACGCAGAGACTTCCTACGTTCGAGCGCATGCGCGGTCGGTGGCATGGCGCTGGCTTCCAGTATCGATACTTTCGGCGCCGTACACGCGCTCACGCCGCAAGCAGCAACTGATTACAAAGCGCTGGTTTGTGTTTTTCTGAATGGCGGAAACGATGGCAACAACATGCTGGTCTCGCTCGATCAGTACAACGAATATTCGAATGTACGCAGTGCCGCGGGTCTCGCCATACCGCAGACAGGGCAGGGAAGTTTGCTGCCGATTTCCCCGGTGAGCGGCGGGTCATACGGTCTTCATCCCAACATGCCGGAGATGCAGAACCTCTTCAACCAGGGAAAACTCGCGATACTTTGTAATAGCGGTCCGTTAGTTGAACCGCTCACGCGAACCACCTATCAGAACGGCGCCGGCAAGAAACCGCTTCAACTCTTCTCGCATTCCGATCAGGTCCAGTTGTTTCAAACGTCGATTGCCAACACGGTGAGTCAAACGGGTTGGGGAGGCAGGCTGGCCGACAAGACTGCCGGGTTAAATGGCTCAGCGACGTTTCCGAGCAATGTTTCGATTGCCGGTGTTAACCTGCTGCTGAGCGGCGTTGACACAAGACAACTGGCCGTAGCCGATTCGGGTACTTCGTTGGCTAACGTGCTGCAACTCACAATGTCCGGCACCAATAGCGAACAGGCGTCGCGCCTCGCTTCTTTCAACGAATTGCGCACGCTCGATAACCAGTTCAAACTCGTCAAAGCCGCGAGTGATATACGCTCAAGCTCGATTCAAACAGACAACGCGTTAAGCAGCGTTAACCCAACCCTCGCGACTGTCTTTCCGGCTACGTCGATCGCCAGGCAACTAAAACAAGTAGCGTTGTTGATCAAAGCGTGCACCGATTCCACGGCAGGAATAAACATGAAGCGCCAGATCTTCTTTACACAGATCGGAGGCTTCGATACACATTCAGCGGAGATCGGCGGACAGGGAAGCTTGTTGACGCAGGTGAGTCAGGCGATCAATGCGTTCTATGCTGCGACTGTCGAACTTGGTGTGCAAGACAACGTGACGACCTTTACCATGTCCGACTTTGGACGTACGTTGCAGCCTGCCGGCACCGGTGTCAATGCGGTTGGTACCGACCACGCCTGGGGAAATCATCAACTAATCGTCGGCGGATCAGTGCTGGGTCATACGCTTTACGGTACGTATCCGACTTTAGCATTAGGTGGTCCGGACGACACGGATGGTGGTTCAAATCCGCGCGGTCGCTGGATACCAACAACTTCCGTCGAGCAATACGCCGCAACTCTGGCGCTGTGGTACGGCTTGTCTACGGCTGATCTGCCGGCGGTGTTTCCATTAATTGGTCACTTCGCTACGTCGAACCTGGGATTCCTCGCCTAGCCAAAATGGTCCAACGGATCCGATTTATCATCTTACCGGCTCTGCTCGCTGCGTTTGCCGGATTCCTGCTGTCACACAACACCGGTACTCGTCCTGTTCACGCCTTCTCTGCTGGTCCACCCGCCGGTTACACCGGCGCGCCACAGGAGGAACCTGAAGCGTGCGCCGAATGTCACGTGCCGCCTGATGCGGGCACCGGCAGGATATTGATTACCGCGCCTCAAACCTATGTTCCCGGTCGCACGTATCCCATCACTGTCACTCACACGAACGCAGATCCGACTCGACTTCGCTGGGGCTTTGAACTGACTGTTCTCGATAATGCTTCCGATGAGAAGGCGGGTGAACTGCAAGGCACTGATGGGACCACGCAGGTGCTGAACAACGCTGGTCCAGGTTCGGCGCGCCAATACATCGAGCATACGGCAGTGGGAACGTTTGTGGGCCAACAAAATGGAGCCAGTTGGACTTTCAACTGGACCGCACCTTCAACCGATGTTGGCCCAGTCACTTTCTACGCCGCAGGCAATCAGGCCAACAACGACGGAAATACGTCCGGTGACAACATCTACAAGACGTTTATCCCTTCGGCTCCAGCTTCGAGCACACCCGACTTTGTACTGAGCGTGGAGCCCGCGTCGCGAAGTGTTGTGCCGGGTGGAGTCGCGGCTTACACGATTACGGTAACACCGTTGGCAGGATTTACGGGTCAAGTGAACCTAATGACGAGTAGTCTTCCGACTGGCGTTGTTGATGCTTTCAATCCCGGGTCAGTCAACATCACAGATGCCGGCTCTAAAACGTCTTTGCTATCGTTAGGGACGGGCCTGACTACTCCGATAAATACTCATACCATCAACGTCAATGCACAGTCGGGATCTATCACGCACTCAGTGCCGGCGATGTTAAAGGTTGTAAGTCCGTCGAGTGCGGATCTGTCAGTGACTAAAACCGCATCGCCGAATCCAGCACAAGTCGGCGTAACTCTTTCCTATCGCATCACGGCCACGAACAACGGGCCAGCAGTAGCGACGAACGTAAATGTTATCGATACACTTCCAGCCAGCGTCACATTTGGATCAGCGACGACAACACAGGGAAATTGCAACGGCACGAGTGCTGTGAATTGCAATCTCGGCACTCTGGCCGTTGGCGCCAGTGCCATTGTTACGATCAACGTAACACCTTCCGCCGCCGGTCAAATCACCAACTCAGCAACTGTCAACGCAAGCGAAAGCGATTTTGATTCGACCAGCAACAGCTCCACGATCACCACGTTGATTCAACCCGCTGCAATCTCACCGACAATGTTGGATGACAACCTAACCGTGAACACAGTGATCGCCGGACTCGATCAGCCGACCAGCATGGCGTTCATTGGACCAAACGATTTTCTCATATTGGAAAGAGCGACGGGCAAGGTGCAGCGAATCCTCAATGGTGCGTTGCAATCAACTCCACTCGATCTCGCAGTCAACAATGCTTCCGAGCGTGGCCTGTTGGGAATCGCTTTGCATCCGAACTTCTCGCAGAACGGTTTTGTCTATCTCTTCTGGACCGAAAGTAGTACCGGCGCAGACACTGCAAACATCGATCAAGTGCCGGTTTTGGGAAATCGAGTCGATCGTTACGTGTGGAATGGTTCGACACTCACACTCGATCGCAATCTGATCAAGCTGCGGGCGCTGCAACAGGACGCAGGTCAGCCGGCGCGAGGTAATCACAACGGCGGCGTTGTGCGCTTCGGTCCTGACGGAAAGCTTTACTTATTCTTCGGCGATAATGGCAGACGAGGTTTCCTGCAAAACATCAAGAACGGTGGTCCTGTTCCTGACGATCAGTTTGGTGGACCAGAACCTGACAATGCACATCTGACCGGAGTCATTCTTCGATTGAATGACGACGGCTCGACGCCCGGCGACAATCCATTCTTCAACGCCACTACAAACTTGACCGGCGAAGCTGCGGCCAACCTAAAGAAAGTTTTTGCGTACGGTATACGCAACAGTTTCGGCATGGACTTCGATCCGTTGAGCGGTGCCTTGTGGACACAGGAGAACGGTGACGATGCGTTCGATGAAATCAATCGCGTCACTCCGGGTTTCAATGGTGGCTGGATCCAGGCGATGGGGCCGGTTAGCCGGGTCGATGAATTTAAATCAATAGAGTCGACTTACGGTGCCGGAAACCTCCAGCAGCTTCGCTGGCCTCCGAGCAACACCGCCACCACTGCGCAGGAAGCATTGTCGCGCATGTATATGCTGCCGGGAGCGCAGTATATCGATCCGGAATTCAGTTGGAAGTATGCGCTGGCGCCGTCGCCGATTGGTTTCGTGCGTGGTCGAGGGCTGGGTTCGCAGTTTGAAGGAGACTTGTTCGTAGGTGCTTCACGCACCACGTTGCTCAACGGGTTCTTGTTTCGCTTCAAGCTAACAGCCGACCGCCAACACTTTTCCTTCACTGATCCGCGACTTGCGGATCGTGTCGCTGACAACGTCGACAAGTTCGATCTGACTGAAAGTGAGAGTCTGGCTGTAGGAAAAGACTTCGGTATCACGACTGATATTCAAACCGGACCAAACGGGAACCTGTTTGTCGTCTCGCTTTCAAATGGCGCAGTTTATGAAATCAAATCGAAACCGGGTTTGTTGTTCACGGCGACGTTGACCGGCTCGCAGGAAACTCCGCCCAACAACTCCACGGCCACCGGCGGAGCGACACTGCTTCTCAGTCCTGATGAAAAAACTGCTCGTGTTTCTCTGACCTTTGCTGGTCTTTCAAGTGGGCAGACTGATGCTCATATTCACGGGCCTGCCGCAGCGGGCGTTAGCGCTCCTGCGATCTTCCCGTTGCCGCTGGGCCAGGTTAGCGACTTTCCGATCACGCTGACTGCCGCGCAGGTACAGGATCTCAAGAACGGGCTGCTTTACATCAACGTCCACAGTTCCAATTTCCCGACGGGAGAGATAAGGGGACAGTTTGGATTGTCTTCATCGTTGAGTAGCATTCAATTCAACGCGACCAGTTATGTTGTGAATGAAGGTGGGGGCAGCGTGACTGTGGCTGTTACGCGAATCGGTAACACGTCGAACGCGGTGACAATCAACTACGCGACGAACAATGGCACCGCTGTGGCGCCGGCTGACTACACCAATACTTCCGGATCGCTTCAGTTCGCGGCGGGAGAAACTGTAAAGCAGTTCGTTGTGCCCATCGTTGATGATGCTGCGGTTGAACGCACTGAGACCATCAATTTGGTGTTGAGTGGTCCAGGCGCTGGTGCGCTCGAAGGAAGTCCGTTCGTGAGTACCATCTCAATTCTCGATAACGACAAGCCGCTGATTCTAACGGAAGAAACGAACGGAAGGGCGGCGGCACTGGATTCAGTGTTGATGTTGCGCGAACCGTTTCCGTTGAGTAACTCTTTAAATCTTAGTGGAGATCAGCACACGCGAATCATGTTTTTCGCGACCGGTATTGAGTTGACCCCCGGTGAAACTATCGTGGTCCAGGCGCAAGACAGTCAGAATCGCATCTATCCTTTGGTGGTAGAAGATGTGCGCAAGGTCCCGAATCTCGATTGGCTCTCGCAGATAGTGGTCCGCCTGCCGGATTCAATCGACACTGAGGGCGACTTTCAGCTCAGCATCACGTTTCGCGGTACAGTAGGCAACAAAGCCCTGATCAATATTTTTAGGTGATTAGAACAAGTCCTGAAGTAGCCACAAAAAGGCACAAAAAGCACAAAGGATTACCTTCTTGTTTGTGTCTTATGTGCCTTTTTGTGGCTACCTCCTCTAGCTAATGGGTGAGTCCAGTGAACGATCCACGTCGTGCGATTCTTGGTTTGGCAGTTTTAATCTTGTTGTGGGCACAGTTGGCTGTCGCACAACAATCGCCGCAACACACCGGTGTTCCTTTCACGCGCAGCGAGACGATGATCAGAATGCGCGATGGCATCCGGCTTCACACGGTCATTCTCACGCCGCAAACTCAGACCGAGCCGCTCCCGATTCTTATCCACCGCACGCCGTACGGCGTTAATGATTGGAACAGCGATTTAGTAAACGCTGCCTACAAGGAATTCGTAGCCGACGGTTACATCTTCATCTTCCAGGATATCCGCGGAAAGTTTGGTTCCCATATAGAAAGCGTCCGGTCTCAGCGCATTACGAGCCGAAAGGTTCCGGCTGGTATACCTGGCTGGCGCAGGACCAGCGTTTCCTGGGCCAGAGACCTGACGTGCTACCCTGGCAGACTGCGCCGCTCGAAGAGAACGTCACTATCACCGGCGACATCCTCGCACATCTCTTCGCGTCGACTTCGGGGACTGACAGCGATTGGGTAGTGAAACTGATCGACGTTTACCCGTCAGATGACGCAAAGATGGCCGGTTATCAATTGATGGTTGCGAGCGAAATCTTCCGCGGCCGCTACCTTAAAAGTTTTGAGAGGCCTGAAGCGGTTGCGCCGGGTCGCGTCAACGAATACAGGATCGACTTACACGGCAACGACTACGCTTTTCTGAAAGGCCACCGCATCATGGTCCAGGTCCAGAGCACCTGGTTTCCTTTGTATGATCGCAACCCGCAGAAGTTCGTCCCCAATTTTTTCTCGCCCAGGCGAGCGATTTTCAGCCCGCATCTCAGCGTATCTATCGTTCTTCGAGATATCCCTCACGCGTAAGCGTTTCCCTTGCGGTCGGCAACGGCGTGAAGAAATAACTGGCTGAACGTATGTGTTCAGCGAGATTCTGACGGCTTTTTCTTTTCGATCCCCAGGTACTTTTCCAAGTCGCTTCTCTTAAAGTAGTCGTTGACATCCGCAGAAAGTGCGCTGGGAATCTTGTCACGTGAAGGACAATTGGTGGAGTTGTATCGACAGATTAATTTGATCAACTCTGGTTTGCCGATTTCGAGTTGATATCCACCGATAATGTCGTCCACTTGCGCTGGTGAGTAACTGAGGGTTAGGAGATGTGCCTTCAACGACTCCTTTGTAACGCTGTCCAGAATCTTGCCTTTTGTTAAGTGACAGGAGGCAACCAGGCGATCAAAGTCATCTCTGTTAACCAGGTGCAACACATCAAGGACTTCACCGATATGTACCAGCGCTGGAAACGAATCAAGGTTAGGCAAGGATTCGTAATCTGTTAAGTTGTTTTTCTCGGCCGGCAACTCATATACCCACTCTTGAGAAAACATGTTGTAAGGGTCATTGAACGGCAGGCCAAGATCATCGCTCCATTTCGACATGATGTAACAATGAACCGCGAGCTGAGAAAGGTTCTTTGGACCCTTAAGCAGAACAACTCCTCGGCGAAGACCTAAAAGCGTACTATCCTTCTGACCGGAAGTATCCTCTCTGTAATTCCAGCCGAATGTCAGTTCGTCTCCGAGGAATGAATGAAAGAAGGTTTCAGTGCGCGGCGGAAATAAATTCCTAAATAGCACCGTCAGACCGTCGCCGGCCGCGGCCACCTTTTCATTGAATGTACTTGCTGGAAAGAACGGCGCTGCGGCCGTCCCTAGGCCCGAGATCGCTGAAGCGATTTGGGCCGGCACTGAATCCTGTTGCCCGCTGCTACTTTGATTCGGAAGTACCTCAAGTACACTCACCTGCGAGCTGCAATCCGAGGTCTGATTGTCTTCAGATTTACACGTTGCGCTTAACGTCACGGTAACGTCGCGCCACAACAGATCCAACTTCGTATTTACGGCCTTCCTCTTCTTTTCATTGTCATTGAGCCTATACATCGGAGATGCGGACATATCAAAGATTAATGATGGATAAACGCTCGTGCTTACTCTTGCGGAGTCGACTTTGATGTAGTCGTTGAGTCCATTTACCAGATAGAGTTCGCCAATCGGTCCAGGCTTTATCGTCACATGTTCAGCAACACGCACATTGCAGTCGGGTGAGTTTAGATTCGTTCCCTGCTGCTGGGTTTTCAACATCCGAAACATTGCGCTTGAGCCGTTCGCCAGTCTTTCTCCTTTTTCTGACTTTAAATAGATCCGCCCCTCACGAGGCTTCAAGGGCCCTGTGGGAGGAGTGGGTGACGCGGCGGGGCAGGGTAAAGGCTGCTGTTGTTGAGCGATCAAACTTCCGCTCCAGGAAAAAATCATGAGAGCCATGATTGCTAGACGTATCATAGTAAGCCTCCTTTTGTTGGTTGATTAATGGAATTATCCGAATTAATGGCTTTTCCTCACGGCGCGGTGCACGATAGCATGGTTTCAATCAGCCGATCACTTATGTGAGATAAGTTGAAAACGTTTCGGTTATCTGCACGTACGAATTTTTAGTGGCTCGACAGCGGTTCTTTACCAAAATTTTCTTGGCTGAATTCGTAAGGCCGGTCTAAACTGCCGCCATCATGTTAAACGACTTCTCCTATGCGTTTCGCACGCTGCGCAAGAGTCCTATATTCACAATCACAGTAGTGGTGACCATTGCTCTGGCTATCGGCGCCAGCACCGCTATTTTCAGCGTCACGAATGGCGTGCTGCTGCGGAAACTTCCCTACAAGGATCCGGAGCGGTTGGTCCTCGCCTGCAGCGATTTGCAGAAACGGAATGTTAAAGACTTTCCTCTTTCTAACGTCGACTTCCTCGACTTGAAGAACGGCGCCAAAAACAGTTTCGACGATTTCGCTGCCGTTCAAACCGGTCGTGTGACTATGCCTGGTTTAGACGGCACGCCTGAGCGCGTTCGCATAGCCGCAGTATCGACCAATTTCTTTCAGATGATGGGCGCTTCGATTATCGCGGGCCGAGACTTTGAGGAATCTGATGGGACGCCGCAACCACCTCCGCCCGCAGGACAGGACGGCAATGCTCCAGCCGCTAACGCACCGCCTCCACCGCCGACCATGGCGATCTTAAGTAACGATTACTTCCAACAGCGCTTTGGCGGTGATCGATCCATCGTCGGCAAACCGCTGCCGGTGTCTGCAGCATTTGGACCAGCGCCAACTGTCGTCGGTGTTCTCGCGCCTGGTTTTGAACTGCTGTTTCCGCCGTCAGTGAATGTCGAACAGTTTCCGAGTGTCTGGCTTGCGGCGCGCATTCCGTACGATGTTGCGAATCGTAATAACGTGCAGTGGCGTGTTATTGGACGATTGAAGCCCGATGCTTCGATGGTCCAGGCCCAGGCTGAGGCCGAGACGATCGCGCAAAAAATTCGCGAGGAGAACACGATCGCGAAAACAGCCGGTCAGTATTTCCGGCTTGTGCCGATGAAGCAGCATTTGGTGGACGAAGTTCGTCCCACGATTCTCGCGCTCATGGGTTCGGTTGTTTTCCTGCTGTTGATAGCGTGTGCGAATGTCGCGAACCTGATGCTCGTGAGAGCTTCATCACGTGAACGAGAGCTCGCGGTTAGGGCAGCGTTGGGCGCGGGTTGGTGGCAGTTAGTTCGGCAAACACTTGCCGAGGCGATCGTAATTGCGGCGCTCGGAACACTCATCGGTGTGGGGCTTGCTTATTTAGGCATTCGCCAACTGCTCTTGATCGCGCCCGAGAATTTGCCTCGCCTGAATGCGATCGGGATTGATTGGAAGGTGTTGGCGTTTGCGGTTTTGGCGGGACTGTTGTCTGCCGTGCTCTTTGGTGCAATTCCGGCGCTTCGTACTGCGAAGCCAAACCTCATGGAAACGTTACGCGCTGTTGGGCGTAGCGGAGCGCTCGGCGCTGCCGGTCTGCGTAATGCTGTAGTAGTCGTGGAAGTTGCGCTGGCATTTGTACTCTTGATTGGCTCGGGTTTGATGTTTCGCACTTTCCTTAACATTCAACGTGTGAACATGGGCTTTGATCCGCGCGGGCTGCTGACGTTTCAACTGCTCGGCAACATCGGCGCAACACCTCAGGAAAGGGAAACCTACAAGCGCCAGCTTCGCGAGCAACTCAAGGCGATCCCGGGTGTGAACAGTGCTACTGCGTCGTTTCCATTGCCGCTTGCCGGCGGGTTTAGTCCGGTGCGTTGGGGAGGCGCCGAAGCACAAGGTGATCCGAGTAAGTTTCAAGCTGCCGATCTTCAAATCGTTCTGCCCGGATATTTTGAAGCGATGGGCACGAAGCTTCTCGAGGGGCGGACCTTTACGGAAGACGACAGCAAGCCTGATCGGAACCTGCTCATAGTCGATCAAGCACTGGCGGTGAAGGCGTTTCCAAACGACTCTGCGGTGGGCAAGCGAATACTGTTTCGCGTGCGCACGCCTGAGGCGCAGTGGGGCGAGATCATTGGTGTGGTGGCCCATCAGCGCAACTCATCTCTGGTCGAACCGGGCCGTGAACAACTGTACGTCACCGACGGGTATGTGAATCACGGCGCTGCTTCGTGGTGGGCGCTGCGGACCGATGGCGATCCGTCGGCGCTGGCAAACTCGGTGCGAGACGTAGTCCGCAGACAGGGCAAAGAAACATTCATCAACCAGTTGCAGCCGATGGACTCGCTCGTGACGAAGGCACAGGCGCAGACGAGGTTTTCGTTGTTGCTGATCGGAGTCTTCTCGACCATCGCAGTGCTGCTCGCGGGCGTAGGTTTGTATGGTGTCCTCGCTACGTCGGTCCGCCAGAGAACTGCAGAGATCGGAGTGCGAATGGCTTTGGGTGCCGCTCCATCACGCATCTTCCGTTTGATGGTAGGCAAGGGAATTTACCTCAGCGCCATCGGCATCGCAATCGGCCTGGTCGCAGCGTTCCTGCTCACGCGTATTCTGGCGAGCATGCTGGTCGAGGTTGAACCCACGGACCCGGTTACGTTCGTCTTGGTGGCGATGCTGTTTCTAGTGATTGCGGTGATGGCTTCGTTTCTTCCGGCTCGTCGCGCCGCAGGATTGGATCCGACTACGGCGCTGCGGAATGAGTAGGGGTGCAATCTGAGTCTGAAATAACAAGAGTGAACACTACGTATTCATGGAGGTACGTTGTTTGTCCTTGATTCTAAAGGACTTACCTGAGGTTACATGTGAATCGAAATTTCAATTCACCTTCGCTCCGTTACTATGCCCTCATGCCAACGAAGAAACCGCGTCATTGTTCCAGTGCTTATAGCGCGGGGCGCATCAATCGGTAATCCCAACTCCTGAGCAATTCTTCTACCTAGTTCTCTCTGGCCCCATGGGTATAGTTGATACTTAAAAATTAGGCCGAGCCCTCCAGCCGTAATTAACTCATGCATCCAGGAACGTGGGAACATTCGTACGACAAATACAGGCCGCAGACCTAAGTGCCTACACAATCTTATTTTTATCTGAAACTCTTCATAATCCATATAACCCAAAGTGTTCTTGACCTCGATGCCGTACGGAATACCGTCGCGCTCGAATATGAAATCAAGGTCATGCTCCGTCTCCTTCCAGATCTCACTACCAAAGCTATTCATCTCTCTACCTTGCGTCACAAATTGATAGCGTGCGAATGCGTCCAAGACCATTATCTCGCCTTGCAGACCTATGAATTCGCTGATGTTTGGATTTGCATACTCATCGACGAGTGCGATGAGTCTACTTGCCTCTCGTTTGTAATACCGGTAGCTGCGATGCCAAAGTAATTTTATTGTTCCGGCTCTCGGCAGCTTCCGGACCTCACTTTTGATAAGTCCCTCACCCTCAAGATCTCGAATCGCTCGATTCGTGATCCAGTGGAAATATCGGTCTTCTTTTTTGGACCTCGAGTTGGCGGGAGAAGAAAACCCGATCGCTGTGCTGTTCGAAGAACGGTCTCAGATGTTCCCGAGCATCCCTCTCGTAAACATCCAAAGGCTGATCATCTGTACTCTGCCAGCCATAAAGATCATTGTAGTCAGTCATAAGGAGCAACAAGGACAATCACGTGAGAATAATTGTCATTGAAACCGCAGTCTAATCTTACCTTCAGTTTAATTTGTTGATCCACTGTACCATTAGCTCAAATGCGTCTCAGCAGATTCCCTTAAAGACATGACGAAGTATTCGCTCAAAGGCGGCCACGGAGGCCGCCCCATCGTTGGACCCGTGCGGTGCGTCAAGAGGTAAGCGTATCGCGCGCTAGTAACTCTCCTTCGACTATCGCAATTTGAGCATCGACTATTCCGTACAGGTTCGCGTCACCACAACATGTAAAAGCAAAATGTTTCGCTACGTTCGCGAGTAGCTTGGGTTGAGAGGAGTGCTCAAGCGTCCCCATGAACACGAAGAGCGCGGCCGCAGGTTCATCTCCAGCCGCACAGATTATTTCTGCCAACATTTCGATCTTTGCTTCGATTGAATAGTCTTCGTTGGTTTCGGGTGTTGGCGAGAAGTCGGTGGTATCGATGATCGGTTCACCCGCATCTGCGCGACGCACGAGGTCAGGGAGCCACGGATCATTGATCTCCAAAGCGTAACGGATAATGTTTCGCCATTGGGATCGATCGATCTATTGTTTATAACTGATTGAGCGTGACGTCTGAGAGCATCGCTTACGTGAGGTGTTTCTTCGAGCGCAGGTGCGCTAACATGAGTAGTCATGATCGTCATCCTTTCTTGTGAAGGTTGATGGTACAGGGTCGGCTTTGTGTTCCTGCACAAGTCGGCCCGCTTCTTTTTGGAGGCGTAGCAGCCACCATAGCACATAAATTTTCGCTTTTGTGTCTTATGTTGGAAGCGGTCAGTACCACCTGCGATAGCGGGTGGGTTAGCCATCCTGGTCCAAAACCAAGAGCAATATCGCATACTGATCACCAACCCGGTCGCTATCGCTCCCGGTACTGACCTTATCCAAGCGGAACGCATCATTCTTGAGGCACAGTCTCAGAATCTGCGCATGCTATGATTTCCTCGCATGTCCGAAGATTCGTGGAAGGAACAAATCACAGTCAGAGTCATTCGCGATGGGGTGCTGGAGCCGCCGGAGAACGACTGGTCCATGGCTACTCCTGAAGAGCGGATCGAAGCCGTGTGGATGTTGACCGAGCTTTGTTTGGCCTGGAATAATCCTCCAACAAGTGTACCGAGACTTCAAGAACTGGTACCCGCGTTCAACGAGCGCGACATGGTTTCGGTTCTTGGTCTCGGTCCTATTCCCAGTTGCGACCTGGATGTACGTTATACGTGCGTGATGGCTTGATTAAGAAGAGAAGATTGGATGGCGAAAACAAATACAATGCGGAAAGCTTTGACGCAGAAAGCCTCACGTTTTAGTATTCGTGCATCGGCCACGCAGAAGAGAGTTATCGCGGAAGCGGCCCGTATTAAAGACACGACGATTAGTGACTTTGTGCTCGAACAGTCGCTCACAGCGGCGCAACATGTCATCGCCGATCAGGTGCATTTTAAGCTGCCCAAAAAGCAGTGGAAGGAGTTCTGTAACGCTCTTGATGCACCGCCAAAAACGATCACTGCCCTGCGTAGACTTCTGACTAAGAGGGGGCTATTTGATGCCACTCGCTAAAACCTCAATCCGCCGGTACTGCTAACAAAGACCATGACGATTGTGGTGTGCCGGCGCTTAGTGAGTGGATCGTAATCAGCCGCCGAACAATGTGGGTAGCCAAGCGACTGCTTTGAAAGAAATTATTATCTAAGACTCGACAGAATATCTGAAAGTCTCACTCGCCATTCAACGTAATTACGCCCTTTCAGGGCTGGTGACTTTTCTAATTTTGTTACCAGGGGCGACGTGCTCCGCTTCGCTTCGCACTTGCCCCTGGCTTTCATATCCCGCGCCTTTGGCGCTGAGTCCCGCGCCTTTTGGCGCTGCGGGCCGCGCCTTTGGCGCTGCGTCGCGCGCCTTTGGCGGTGCGTCCCGGGCCTTTGGCGCTGCGTCGCGCGCCTTTGGCGGTGCGTCCCGGGCCTTTGGCGCTGCGGGACGCGGCCTTTGGCGCTGCGGGACGCGCCAAGCCCAACGCACAAGCGGCTCTATTGATTACGATGTCGGCTAGAACACGAGGGGACTGTTTGTTGGCGGCGATTATTCGCTCGCGCCGGCCTGCTTAAGAACTCGCACTACCTCATCGTGATTGCCCTGAATCGCTAGTTGCAGCGCGGTTTTGCCGTCTTTGTCCTTTGACTTGAGGTTCGCGCCGGCCGCGATCAAGATGCGGCAGATGTCGTCATGACCGTAACGAGCTGCTTCAAGCAGCGGCGTGCTTCCTGTCTGATCTGTGGCATTAACATCGACGCCCGGCGCGGATGTTAACGACCTAACCATATCAGTGTTGCCTTCGCGCGTCGCGCGGAAGAGAGCAGCTACCTGTGCATTATTTGTCGTGCTTTGTCGACCGCAGCCTGCGAGGAACAGGCAGAATGTCAGGAACGTAAAGACTATGCGACTCTTCATGTCTGAAGCTTGCAATGAAAGAGTTACAGAGTCGTTCTGGATTTACGTCATTTTTGATGAGCCAATATAATCAGAGTCAAAGTTATGAAATTGAATTCACTTCAAGAGCACAATATTTGGCAACGCGGTGAATATACGATCAGCACCGATCGTTCCCGTCTGGACATAGATCTTATTCACGACTACATCTGCAATCATTCATATTGGGGAAGCGGTCGGGCGCGCGATGTTGTGCAACGCTCGATCGAAAACTCAATGGCATTTGGCTTATACCATGGCGCCGAGCAGGTGGGATTCACGCGAATCGTAACAGACTACGCCACGTTCGCCTGGGTTGCTGATGTTTTCATAGTGCCGGAACACCGCGGGCGCGGACTATCAAAGTGGCTCATGGAAATCATCATTACTCATCCCGAGTTACAGGGATTTCGTCGTTGGGTTTTGGCGACTAAAGACGCACATGGACTGTACGAGCAATTTGGCTTTATCAAGTTGCATCGTCCTGAACGTTGGATGGAACGCCCCGATGCGAATATGAAAGAAAGTCCCGATTACTGGCAGCCGTAGCGTTTACTCTTTCCAGTGGATTGTGGTCCAGAACTGCGGATCGAATAGTTTAGGATCGAGTTCAACGTCGGCGCGCATGTCAGAGTACTTTTCAGTCGTCAAAACTTTGCCGTCGACCATGAAGATCACTTCAGGCGCGATCCAACCACCGCCGAGTTTCTGATACTTATTGAACTGGGTCTCCTGCGTTTGTGCCCCATCCTTACCTGCGGGACGAAGCATTCTGACGAAGTAAAGATTCTTTTGATCGATCCAGAATTGCGGCGAATGCAGGTCGCCCGCTTTGGCTCCAACAACGTAGACCGGCCGTCCCTGCCATGTGTCCTCCCTGAATTGTGAGAGATCGAATTTCAGCGCCTGTAATTTCATGATCACCTCGGTGGCCGGTGAGCGATAGATGTCGAATCCCAGAATCAGTAGCGGATGTTCGAAAGGGCGCTCTGTGTCGACCTTGCCGTTTTTGAAAACAAAAATTTTTCCACCGGTGAACAGGATCCCGTTGCCCTCACTTGTTGGAGTGAAGTCGATGCGCAAACTGCCGGGCACTGACATCGCTTCGTACCAGGTTTCGACTTTGGAGGTCCCGTCGGGTTGGATATTCGTTGTTTCCTGAACGAAGGTGGCAGTTTTGTACCACGACTTGCCATACTGCTTCTGCATGGCCGCGATCAGTTCATTCGTATTCGTGATTTTGGCGTACGACGCGATAGGCAATAGCAGCGAAGAAATCGCAACCATCAAAAAGAAATATTTCATTGTGCGAGTCTAACTGAGTTGAGGCCTCATTTGCGACCGCAGCCAATGAAACGTTAGCCAAAAGACAAAACTTACGACATACGCAGCGAAGACCGCGGAGAAGTTGAACTCCGGATCGGCGCGGTTACCAATCAACGTCGCAATGAGTAAGAGGGCTCCGTTGACTAAGAGTAGAGTCCACAACGCAGTGCGGAAGGCTGACAAACGCGTCGCCATCACGAGCGGGAAGATTATTAAGTTACTTACGACGCCGGCTGTGACGATGGCGTCGAGGGCAAACATCCAGATCGTTCCGATTTCATGTCTGCGGCCATAACCGAATAGGAGAAACGTGGCGACGAGAATCGCCGCGCACGCAACCAACCCGATCAAATCGCCTTTCAGGTTCTTCATAGTTTTGTAGCGCCTTTCTAACGCTTCCCACCGCTCCAACGGGGCGGTTCGAATTACATCCAAAATCATGCGCCGCCAAAAAGCGATCGCACATATCAAACCGGTCCGTTGAATGTCGCGGTAACAGTCACGAAAAAGTTGTGTCATGTCCGATCCGTACTCGAGTCGGAATTCTCGCGGATACGCAAGGAGCATGAGTTGAAATATTCGTTTCGAAAGCGACATAAGAAACTCAGGTTCGTTTCGGCAGCAGGCGTTTCCGTTGTGCGACAGAAACCAGCCTGGAGATGCGTTGCACTTCCGCTTTCAAGACTTGCTGCCCGAAGTCGGTCAAGCGGTAATAACGACGACGCTCGTCGTCCATCTCGGGGTCGGGGCGCTCGTCGGTCTCGACGATCATGCCGTTGCCGAGCAGTCGCTTGATTGCGCCGTAGAGAGTGCCTGGTCCAAGCTTGATTTGGCCGCCGGTATGCTCCGCCACCTCCTGCATGATTCCGTAACCGTGCAGATCGCCGTCGGAGAGGGCGAGCAAAATGTGAAACACCGACGAAGTCAGTGGCAGCAGTTTTTCCGGATTGGGTTTTTCCTTCGCCATGTTGAATTCTTTCGAAGCTATATCGTCACACGATATATCGGCAAGCGAGATAATAGGACGGCCTACCCGTTTTGTCAATATAGTTTCGCGGTGTGCAGTGCACTCAAAGCGGAACCACCCTTGGACAAGATCGGCAGCCTGATTCCGACTCTGTGGCGTGCATTCTTGACTAATGACAGCGTGTCACCGGCTTGAGCGCCAAAGGCGCGCAATATGATAGCCAGGGGCAAGCGCGTAGCGCAGCGGAGCGCGTCGCCCCTGGACCGACGACCCAAAAATAGACGGAAGCCCTGAAAGGGCGGAATAGTTCAGTCCCAAACGTAACGTTCGTCGTACTTCACGTCATACGCTTTCAAAAACTTCCGGTACTCATCCTGAAATGTCACGCGACGATGGTGCTCCTTCTGTCGCCCGATGTAACGCTTGACGGTTGGCACTTGCGATTGGCCAATGGAGAAAGCTCCGTAACCACTCTGCCAATGAAAGTTTCGAAACTCCCTTCCTTTGGTCTTGATCCACTTTGACGACTCTGTTTTTACTTCTTCCACCACGTTCGCGATGGTCACCACGCGTGAAAGTGAAAACAATGTGTGGACGTGATCGGAGGTGCCGTTGATGATCAGCGCTGGCGAGTTCAGGGCCTTAAAAATTGCAGCCATGTAAGGATAGAGTTCGGCGTCAATTTCGGGCGTCAGAAATGGTTCGCGATTTTTGGTGCTGAAAATGAGATGAATGAGGATTGACGACAAGGATTGAGGCATGTCTGGTCTCGCTTTCTGATTGTGAGGTTTGTAAAACGCCCGCCAGCATACACTCGGATCGAATTGAACGCCAACATTCTATTTCGCCCTTTCAGGGCTCTACGCAGAGGGGTTATGCGCGATCCAGGGGCGACGCGCTTCGCGCTTGCCCCTGGCTATCATATCTCGCGCCGTTGGCGCTGCGACCCTAAGCACCAATGATTTTCGATTTCAATGTAGAGTAGGACAGGAAGCGGAACTGGTCGTTAGTAGGGACGCAACGTTCAGACAAACAACTGCGAGCTTAACGCTTCATAACTTTCTGATCCGCACGTCTCCAGATCTCTCGCCTGGGACCACTTCCCAGCCGTTCGTTAGTTCTAAGGTCCAACCTTCCCCTTTCAACGGGCGGGCGGAGAGGTCTGGCGGGGCAGGCACGCGAGCGCGGACGAGGTGCCCTGTTGCATCACGTTCGAGCCATGCGCCATTGCTTACGGTTAGAACGCCCCAGGCATCCACTAACCGCATAGTTGGATATACGGTGTTGCTTGCGTCAATGCCGATCACATTATTTGGGTCGTAGCTGTAATGTACGTCTGCTGTTAAAGACAGTATCAGTACAGGTCCATCCAGGAATTTCTTTCTTGCTTCTGCGATTTGCTGTGTGCGTCTCTGTTCCTGTTGAGTCTCAACTGTAACGATCTCCTCACCTTCGTAACGCGATACAGCCGCACCCGCGGCTGCTTCCGACACGTGGATTCGAACTCCGTAGCACTGTTGTAACAGTTGTCCGAGATCAGCATTGGGGTTCACGCTAACACGCCATGGCTTGCTACTGAGATCGAGTAAAGCGCCGTACGCCGGGCCTGAGATGTACGCAAACGAGCGGGCAAACGTAGGATTGTTGCGCGCCTGGCGAAGGATGAGGTCAGCGCGCACCGCGGCTTCCTGCGAATCTGCCGAACTTAATTTCACGCCTGTATACTCCGCCAGTCCTTCATTCAGCTCCAGTGCGTTTTCATTTTTGGCGGAGTCCGGAAACAGTGAACGGCGATAAGCGCGGAAGAGCAGCGCATCAGCGATCGCCGTGGTTCGTGCAGCTCCGGTCTGGCGTAATGCGCGCTCAAGTGCTCTCCATTCCATCTGTATCCAGATACGACCGGCGAGAGTGTCGAGATGTGCATTCACTGCATCGCGCCCAGGTAATCCGAGTTTCTCCTGTAGGCGATGGAAGCACTCGTGTAGTAACAACCGTTCGCGAGCCTGACGGAATTCCGCAACGGGCCACATCACCATGGTCCAATGGACGCCGGCCCAGTCGATTGCCGTATTCGCCGGACTGATCTCGCTGGGAAGTTTGCCGGTAAAGACTCCGTCCTGCGGCACCAGCTTATGTTCGAGATCTGCTTGATTGGCGACAATGTTGCCGGTTCGCGGATCGACAAACATGACTGGACCATACAAAGTTAGACCCCAGGTCTTGCCGCCGTCACGATCAGAAGTCTGCTTGAGTTGCTGGAAATATTGTTTAGCCAGTTTGGTGTCGATACCGGGAGACTGTGCTGCCGGGCACGTAATGAATACGAGCAGGCTCACGACCCCGAGGATAAATCGAGAAGTCACTTTACAGATACGATGAGTCATCTCACAATGCCTCAAGAAATGATTCCGACCAGTGAACAAGTGAATGATGCACGCGAACTGTTGCGGCGGTTTCTGCGGCCGACGCGGTTAGTGTCGGCCGAGCGAATCGGCCGCGAGACAGATACTCACATTTACCTGAAACTCGAGACTGATCTGCCGACCGGATCATTCAAACCACGCGGCGCGATCTACGCTTTGATGACGACTCTTCAAAGGCGATCGATAAAAGGTGTCGTTGCTGCGAGCACCGGCAATCATGGCGCTGCGGTCGCTTATGCCGCACGTCTCGCACAACTTCCCGCAACGATCATCCTGCCGCAATCCCCAAACCCGATCAAGCGCGCGCGTATTGTTGCACTCGGTGCAAACATCGAGGAGGTTGAGTGGAAACCAGAGTCATTGGGAAACGCGGCCGCAGCATACGCTGAAGAACATAATTACTATTTTCTGAATGACGCCAGCGATGAATTGGTCCCCGCCGGCACCGCGACGATCGCCGCTGAAATTCTGGACGAGCTGCCGGCGCCGGACGTGATCATCGTACCGATGGGTGACACTGCGCTGGTCCGAGGCGTGGCGAGTGAAGCAAAACGTGCGTTTCACGGAGTTAAAATCGTAGGTGTACAGGCTGCGCAAGCACCATCGTATGTTCGATCATGGCAGGAAGATCGTGTGGTCACAACTGAGACGTGCAATACGATTGCGGACGGCTTAGCGACCTACGTTCCACTCGCGCCCAATGTTCGTGCGATACGTGAGTTGGTTGATGACGTAAGTCTGGTATCAGAAGATGAATTGGTCCATGGTATTCGCACGCTTCTTTTCGATGAGCATGTAGTTGCAGAACCCGCCGGTGCGGCGGCGCTCGCTGCGTATCTTCAGAACCAGGCTGCTTATGCAGGTCTTAGTGTTGTGTTGTTGGTGACAGGATCCAACATTCCCGATGAGCTGCTTCGACATGTGGCAAGCTCGCGATAGCAGGAGGAACGATATGAGTCAGCAGGAACTGACAAAACCAACTGCAGATATCGACCGAGCATGGGCCATTCTGTTTGCACGCCTTGTTCTCGGGTTGATCTTCTTCATGGCCGGAGTAATGAAGGTCTTTCAGCTTGGACCACTCAATCACGCTCGCAAATATTTTCTGCCATTCGCTGACACCTTTCTGCCGGTCTGGTCGCTTTGGGCGATGGGTGTGATCATTCCCTTCGTCGAGCTTATCGCAGGCGCGCTGGTGATCTTAGGGCTTCGTGTTCGCGAGTCGCTGGTGGCTCTGGGCTTCGTTCTTGCGGTCGTCACCTTTGGACACTTGCTCAGAGAGCCTCTCTATGAATTTCACACTCACGTGATACCGCGGCTGGCGTTGCTGCTATTTGTTTTTCTACTGCCACGCGCTGACGATCGTTTTTCGCTGGATCACTTTGTAGCGAAACGGTAGCGGATTGAAGCAACTCCAACACGTCTACTGGATCGGTGGTGGGAGCGCTGCGGGCAAATCGACGATTGCTCGTCGCATAGCCGCTCAGCACGGTCTACGTGTCTACGCAACCGACGACGTAATGGCGGATCACGCCCGCCGGTGTTCACCCGAAGACGGCCCGTTGCTGCACGCGTTCATGACGATGGACATGGACCAGCGATGGGTGAGCCGATCTCCGAAAACCATGCTCGAAACGTTTCACTGGTTCCGCGGCGAGGGCTTCAATTTGATCATCGAAGATTTGCTTCGCCTCCCACGCGAGCCCGGCATCATCGTCGAGGGGTTCCGGCTGTTGCCACACCTCGTCAAGCCTCTCCTCTCAGTACCCAGTCGTGCGGTCTGGCTCCTCCCGACGCCCGACTTCCGTCAGGCAGTGGTCGAGAGTCGAGGCGGATCAGCGTGGGGATTTCTCGCCAGGACCAGTAATCCGGAAACGGCTTTGCGCAACCTGCTCGAACGCGATCGGATGTTCACGGACATCCTCCGCGACGAAATGGCACGTCTCGGGTTGCACGCCATTGAGGTTGACACCACGACGACCGCGGACGATCTCAGCAGGCGAGTGGCGAACGTGTTCGGATTCTGACAGTGTCTTATTAAGACACCGTCCGGATTCTGAGACAGCGCGAAAGGCGCGCAATATCATAGCCAGGGGCAAGCGCGAAGCGCGTCGCCCCTTGACCACGCACAAAACAAAGGCCGAGACGTTCCTAATAAATATTTCCGCCGGCCTGCGTTGACGTCACCGATCCGTTGTTTACGTTTAGCGTGTAGGCGACGCCGCCGGTGCCTGTCCAACTCGATAAGTTGAAAGTGCCGCCTTGCGGCAACTTGTAGACGCCGATGTTGAGATAGGTCAAAGGCGTTCTGTCAGCGAGGACCTGAGCTGGCCCAGGCGCCTGAAGGAAATATGCTGCGCCCGTGCCGACCATCGTAGCTGCGCCGGTCGGCAACACGAGTAACGCCGTCTCCTCGTCAATTCCGATCCCGCGGGGTTGCGCGGCCCAACCGTTATTCACGATGCGCGCCAAAAAGGTGAGCGATCTTCCCATTCGATCGCGCGTCACAAAATGCGAGTCGTAAAGTTTGCTTACTCCCAATGGAGATTGAAACAGGTCTCGATCGAGTGTGACGTAACGATGAAAAGGATTGGCCAATGCCTGACTCGACGTCACCGATCCGAGAGCGCCCGTGTAAATAAACTGACTGAGCACCGCCAGTCCTGCGCTCGTTCCGCCAACCGGCGCCTGCTTGGAATTGATCAGAAAATTCACTCCAGTCTGCACTGCGGTGCCGCGCCACAACGCAACATAGGTCGACTGGTCGCCACCCGCGATCCAAAGTGCTTCCGCGTTTTGAATCTGACTGCTGACGTACGCGGAGTTTGCCCCAGTCACACTCGTGATAATGATCGTTTCAACTGAATCCATCTGCGGACAGAGTTGTTGAATGTACGGATTGTAAGCATCTGTACCAGTGGTGCGGATCACAACGAAGTCGCCACCACCGGCGCGCCCGCACATCCATTGAAACGCAGCGTCGACGTCTGTCCCCCCACCCATCAGAACCAGCCCGGGACTCAGCGACTGAGACGGTTGCGCGTCGGCGGGATTGCCGACAATGAACGAAGTGAATCCGGTTTTCGGAGCCGCATAAAGTGTGACTGAAAGCCCGCACAAAACGGCCATTAATATTAGAAAGCGCAGAGAAGTTGCGACGACGCGTGTGAGCATTGGGAATCCTCCTGAAAAGTGTGATAAGAGTGTCGGACCTTATATCACTTAAGTGCAGCGAGTACCTATAGAAAAATCTCATGTCTATATCACGACGTAAGTTCATCGAACTGGCCGCATCATTCGGCGCTTCGCTCGCGTTCCGATCGGCTTACACACATGGGTCAAGCATTCAGTGGCGCGAGCGGCGCGATCTTTATCCTCAGGGCGTTGCCTCGGGCGATCCGCATTCGGACAGTGTGATCCTCTGGACTCGACGCCCGCCATCAAAAGACAGCGAGGCGAGAAAGTTAATAGTCGAGATAGCTGCCGATCCGGAGTTTCGTCGCGTGGTTGCTACTGCCAAGTCAGCACTTTCCGCGGACGCTGATTGGACCACTCGCGTGCTCGCGGCCGGCCTCAAACCGCGACACGTTTACTGGTATCGTTTTACCGACGAGCATGGTTTCGGCAGCCGAGTCGGCCGCACGATCACTGCGCCTGCCGAAAACGACAAGCGCCCGGTGAGCTTCACTTTTGTGAGTTGCCAGAACATGCAGATGGGTGGAGCAAACGCCTATCGTCGAATGATCTGGGAAGACGAGCGTAAGCCCGCGGACGATCAGCTCGGCTTCGTGCTGCACCTCGGAGATTTTGTCTATGAAGTTGTCTGGTATCCGGAAGACCGGCCGCAAGGCTACTACGCACGCCGCCTGCGCGACATTGTGCGTTACCCACACGGCGAAAAGATTCGGGACTTTCACGTGCCTACAACCGTTGACGACTATCGCGCTTTGTACCGAGCGTATCTCCTCGATCCTGATTTGCAGGATGCGCGCGCGCGCTGGCCGTTCGTCTGCATGTGGGACAACCACGAGTTTTCCTGGAAAGGTTGGCAAAGCCAGGCAGACTTTAGCGGAGTGCGACCGGCACAAACGCGCAAGGTTGCGGCGAACCAGGCTTGGTTTGAATATCAACCGGCCCGGGTAGTTAAGAACAATCCTGAGATTGATACTTACAACGCGCCGGCTGTTCGCGACACCTCGATTCGCGAATTCGACGATCATGGATTGGGACTGGAGCCGGGAAACCTCGCTGCGATTAACAGTCTCAAGCTTTATCGGACGTTGCGTTGGGGCGGTAACGTCGAACTGATTCTCACCGATAATCGCTCATATCGATCTGAACCGGCGATGCATCGCCCGGATGCAGCTAAGTTTCAGCCGCAACAGTTTCCTTTTGTGTTTTCGAATAATGTGGTTGACGTTTTTGACGCAGGCCGGGAATTCAATCACAGACATCCGCCTGACGAGATCGACTTCAATGGAGCGAAAGTTTCAAATCCTCGTAAACAGTCGGCGCCGCAGTCGATGCTTGGCGTTGCGCAGACCGCCTGGCTCGCTGACAAGTTGCTTGCTTCATCAGTGCCCTGGAAAGTGTGGGGGAATTCAGTTGGAATGCTCGAGTGGCGTATCGACTTCCAAAACCTGCCTGAAGGTGTCGGGCCGAAGTGGCCTGACTCTGGTTACGCGACCTTTATCGATGACGACTGGTCTGCGTATCGTCACGAGCGTGCAGAGATCCTGAACTTGATCCGCGCTAACCAAATCAACGGGGTAGTTGCGATTTGCGGTGACCGGCACGCCTTCGAAGCCGGGCTCGTCTCTGCGTCATTGGAGCCTAAGGCTTTCAAACCGATAATGGCAGAGTTCGTCACCGGTTCGATCTCGGCGCCGGGCCTGTTCGAAGCAGCGGAATACGCGCTTCCTAAAGATCATCCGCTGCGTGCGATCTATTTGCACCAGTCTCCAGCAGAAGCTGCGGTTCAGCCGGCCGTAAACTTTTCGATGATGCATGGAGTGCGCGCCAGTCTCGCGCTTACGCGCACCGGCGATTTACGCGAGGCACTGGCTGAACGTAATCCGCAACTCGCACCACATCTTTCATTCGTGGATCTCGGTGGTCACGGCTATTCACTCGTACGCGCGAGCAGTGATGAGTTCGAAGTGGAGTTTGTCTGCATCGTGCGACCGCTGGAGCGTAGCGACCGCGCTGACGGCGGACCTCTGGCTTATCGCGTTACGCATCGTGTGAAACGATGGACCCACGAAGTCACGCCACAAATCGAACGCACTAAAGTTGAAGGGATACTGCCGGTCGTTTTGTGACTAAACCATGAGGACGTCGTCTATGTTTACTTGTGCGAAGTTTGTCCGCGTTACTTTCTTAACTTGTTTACTCTTCCTGCCGGTCCAGCTTTCGGCCCAGACCGCAACGAGCCCGCAAGGTGTACCGATCAATGAGTATCAGACCTATGCTGTTTTATGGACACAATCATCCGCGGAATATCGAGCACTTGCTCTTCAGGCATTTACCCTCGCCAGGCTGCGCATCGATCAAGATTTGGCCCAACACCGGTCTCGTCGCCGTATGAAGCCGCCCGCAATCATCGTGGACGCTGATGAAACCGTGTTGGATAACAGCCGGTTCCAGGCCGAACTGATTTTGCGAAACGTCGCTTACACGTCTCAGGCATGGCAGGACTGGGTTAACCGCGCTGAAGCGGGTGCAGTACCGGGTGCGCTCGAGTTTCTTAATTACTCGTTTCGTCGTGGCGTGCGTGTTTTCTACATTACTAATCGCCGCCAAACGGAGAAGGCTGGCACCGTAGCGAATCTAAAGAAGCTCGGCTTTCCTGACGTTAGCGAAGAGACGGTCATGATTCGCGAGCAGGGCACAACGTCCAGCAAGGAATCTCGCCGGCAGAGCGTGCGCTCACGTTATCGCGTTGTATTGTTGGTGGGCGACAACCTGAACGATTTCAACGATGACTTTGCCGGCAAGTCGATTGCGGATCGCAAGGCACAGGTCGATCGTGAACAATCTGAGTTTGGTACTCAGTTCATCGTAGTGCCAAATCCGATGTATGGCGATTGGGAGAGTGCCGTTTACGGAAACGCATCGAACGAAAAAGAAAGATACGAGCGTCGCCGAGCCGCTTTGCGGGGAATCACCGTTCAGCCCGGACCATGATCAGTCACCGCGCAACGTCCGAATCGGATCGATCTTTGTGGCTCGACGCGCGGGGATGAAAGAGGCGAGGAGCGCAATAGAGATTACTAACGTCGCCATCAGAAGGTAGATCAACGGATCGGTCGCGCTTACCGCAAACAGAATAGATTTGATTAACTGATTTAGTGCCAGTGACGCGGCGAAGCCGATCGCAAGTCCGGAGATGACTAAGATGGCGCCCTCGCCGAGAATCAACTTCATCACCGCGCTCTTCTGTGCACCCAAAGCGACTCTGATTCCGATTTCTCTGTTTCGCTGGACCACGGCGAAATTCATGATTGCATAGATTCCCGCTGCTGCTAACAGAGCAGCCAGAAATCCAAACGCCGAAAAAAGCCACAAGTTGAAACGTCGTGGCGCGACAGCGTCAGCAACAAACTTGTCAAATGGTCTCACGTTGAAGACGACACCGCGTGAGTCGAGTGCCTGAAGTCTTTGTTGGACGGGAACTGTCAATGTGGAAGGATCAGCATTCGTCTTGACGATGAAGTTCATGATCGGAAACGTCGAAGACTGCTGATACGACACGTAAAGCGCGGGTTCTGCATCAAGCTCCAGACTTCTATGCTTGATGCTCGCCACTACTCCTATAATTTCACCTTTAACGAACTTGTTGTCCCCGTCGAGTCGAACCCCAAGGGGTTCTCTTCCGGCAAGGTATGTTCGAGCGAACGCCTCATTTACGACGAACAACTGTGGTGCACCCTGCCGCTCACTGCCATCGAACAAACGTCCCTTCTTCAATTCCACTCCAGCGGTCTCAAAGAACGAGGGCGACACGACTCGGTAATCGGCAACTCGTTCATCGGCCTTCGTAACATTCGCGTCGCCGGCGATCCAAAACGACTGCTTCATCGTGCGTCCGCCCAGTGGCAGGTGCGATATCGCTCCAACCGAGGTCACACCCGGTAACGTACTCAACGTTTCCAATGCGTCGCGAAAAAGTTGCGTGCGTTTGGCGCCATTCGGATAGTCACCAAAACTCAACGACAGTCCAGCCGTTAATAGGTGGTCACTCTTGATTCCGGGATCTACAGCTTGCAACCGCCAGAAACTCTTTACAACGAGACCCGCACCGGTCAAAAGGACCAACGCTAACGCAATCTGTCCCACGACAAGTGTCCGGCGGATTCGATTTGATCGTCGAGGAGTTGTGCCGAGACTGTTAGAGTTTTTAAGCGCATCGTTGAGTTCTAGCTGTGACGCTTGAAACGCGGGAAACAGACCAAACAAGATCGTGCTCAGACACGAGATTGCCAACGCGAAACAGTAAGCAGGTACGCTCAGCGCGGATTCTGCGAGTCGAGGTATCGAATCAGGGCCGAGTGTACGTACCACGGAAAGACAGGCTGCGGCGACAAACACGCCGAGAGCACCTCCTAACACGGAGAGCAGCATGTTTTCGATCAGGAACTGCCGCACAATGCGTGCGCGTCCGGCGCCGAGTGCGAGTCGCACCGCCAATTCTCGACGTCTGGTGTGAATACGTCCGAGTTGTAGATTCGCGACATTCGCACACGCGATAACCAGCACGATTGCAACGGCGCCAAACAACAGCAGCAATGCTGCGCGTGAGTTGCCGAAGAGATAATCACTCAATGACTGAATCTGAACGTGCCAACCTTTATTGGTGTCGGGATAAAGTTCTGCCTGTCGTTGTGTCAACGTATCGAGTTCCGCTTGAGCTTGTTCAATGCTGACTCCGGGCTTGAGTTTTCCGATGGTGCGCCAGTTATGTGAGCCGCCGCGCTCGTCGGAGTTTTCATGTGTGATCTCGGTTACGGTGAAGACATCAATGCGTGGCGGGAAATTGGTTTCCGCGGGGAGAACACCAACTATTTCATTTACATCACTCCCTGATGCCAGGCCGAACGTAATCTTCTTGCCGATGACGGATTGGTCACCGCCGAATTGTCGCAGCCACAATGCGTGACTAATGATGACAGTGGTTTCTGGTTCGTTGACGTCTGCGAAATCTCTCCCGAGTTCAGGTCGCACTCCGAGTGTGCGAAAGAAATTAGGTGTGACAAAAACCCCTTCGACGCGTTCGAGAGTTCTGGCGCCGTAAAGATTGACAGGGAGAGTTCCCCACGCAGCGATACGCTCGAAGCTTTGACTCTGCTCACGAAAATCGAGGATGTCGGCGGGATTCAGAAAAGCCCCATTGACGCCAAGGGTCGCATTTCGATTGGACAACCAGACAACCCGTTCGGCATCAGCGTACGGCAGTGGTCGAATCAGCACGGTCAGCACTACACTGAAGAGCGCGGTGTTGGCGCCGATACCGAGCGCCAGCATGAGTGTTGCGATGACGACAAAACTTCGACTTCTCGCGAGTGTGCGACACGCATAGCGAAGATCTTGCGGGATGATGTTCATGGCTTGTTTTGTTTGTCCTCCGCGTTACCCAGCACAAGAATCTCCGGCCAGCTTCCGAATAGGCTTACAGGCATGCGCCCCAGTACCTTGAAACCGCTGCGTTCTATATTGACTTGATACTCATCAGCAGCATCCATCAGCAGCACGATCCGCACTCCAGCGGCTGATACTCGTTTGAGCTCGTCGAAAAACGAATCCTTCGCGCTACCACGAACTCCAACGGCGCGTCCCCAGGGTGGGTTGCTGATGATCCGGTGGATCTCTCCATCGGCGAATGGAAGTTGTCCCGCGTCACCAACGATAAATTGAATGTCTTTATTTGCAGTTTCAGCAATGCTGATCGCTTTACGAATGGATTCACTGTCGATGTCGAGTCCCGAAGCGCAAAGCCGCGGTTCCAACGTTAACGCCTCAATGAGAATGGTGCCAACGCCGCAGAATGGATCCAGGAGCCTCTGATTTTCAGCCGGACTGGAAAGCCTCACCATCGCAAATGCCAACGGAGGATGAAGAGTGCCGGTCCGGGATTCGATTTTGTACGTTCTTCGATGAAGCGGCGCGCTAGTCAGGCGCACGCCGATTATAGCTTCCTGATCGCTTAAATGGATCCGGAAAGATAAATCAAGATCGGACTTGTGTTCTCGTTGCGGCGTATAACTCCAACGTGTCTGACGTTGAATGACTTCAGCGACTGTATCTTCGATTTCAAAACGGTTGTAGTTCCGCCGTCCCAGAAAACTCGCGACAACGTCGAAGTTTGGTTTATCAGGAATTTTCCGGAGGTGTTTGAGGGGTGCGACTGTCTCGACAAAACTGATCCGGTTCGAACGTTTTGCGAGGGCGTGGAGCGCTGCTCGCGTGTGGTCCACTTCGCTTATGAGCCCGCAGGTCAGGAAAACGTCGTCGACACTACCTAGATCCAGCAGTCCTGGTTTCAATGAGTCAAGCTGAAACCTGATCTCACGATGCCGAATCTCAATGATCGCGGCGCCGCAGCGCTGCACGATTTCGGCAGCAGCAATCGATTCGATTCCTCGAATCGTCCGCGCAAAGAAAGAGATCCGTTCAGGAGACATGCTTCGTATGGTTTAAAACGCCGAAGGCGTTCGCTAATTTCAGCCAGTTGAAATACGCCGAAAGCGTTCGCTAATGGCAGCCCAGTTGAAATACGCCGAAAGGCGTTGGCTAATCCCAGTTCAGTTGAATACGCCGAAGGCGTTTGCTAATTCCAGCCCAAGGTTGGAGCTTGCGACAACCTTGGGATCAAATCAATAAGAAAGAAAGCGATTAAACCCTGCAAGGGTTAGGCATGTGCGGGAATAACCCTTTCAGGGTTCATCCGGTTTTTCTCAGATTTTTTCCCAGGGTTGTCGCTTCGCTCCAACCGCTGGGCTGAAATTAGCGAACGCCTTCGGCGTATTTCAACTGGGCTGAAATTAGCGAACGCCTTCGGCGTATTTTCAAACTGTCCAACACCTCACAGTGGTCCATTCCAACTCCGGATTACGCGTTACTCGATGGAGTGCGAACGCCCCTATCGTGCGTTCCTCATATTCCTGCCGCTGGAGGTTCTTATGACGAGACCGAATAATCCCGCCGTTTACCTAACCCTGCTCCTTACAATTATTACCACCATTCAAGTGCGCGTCTTTGCACAGTCATCGAGTGTGGCGACGCTCGAGCGACCTATCAAAGCGCCCCCATCCGCGAACTTCGAAAACTCCGGTGCAATAACAGCAGCAAAGCTCGTCGCGGACGGGTTGCGCATCGAAGAACCCGCTACCGCAGTTTCCAGGCGAAAGGCAATCGAAAAATATCAGCAGGCAATTCCACTCTGGCAGGCGGCGACTGACACGGCCCAGGAAGCCAGAACGCTCGCTTTGATCGCCAGTGCTTACATCAATTTAGGTGAAAAGCAAAACGCGTTCGACTTCGCAAACCGCGCGCTTCCGCTTTCGGAAAAGGCCATCAACGATTGCTCTGAGCACGAGCGGCCCGCGGCGGTCGGAGTAAAAGCCTATGTACTCGATACCATTGGCCGGGCGAACCAGGACTTCGGTGACAGGAAAAAGGCGCTCGAACTTTTTAATAACGCCATTAGTCTAAGCCGGTCAATTAATGATCGTGCGGGAGAAGCCAATTCGCTGATCAATCTGGCCAGGAGTTCGCAATTCATGGGCGATTATCCAAAGGCTTTCGAACTGGCGGAGCGAGCACAAGTGATAGTCAACGAGCTGGGTGACCGTCGTAAACAAGCGATGGTCCTCAACAACAAGTGTAATTCTTATCAGTCCACGGGAGCCTACCAGCAGGCGTTTGAGGCCTGTAATCAATCATTGTCGATCGCGCGCGACACTCACGATAGAACGACTGAAGCATCTGCACTCATCAACTTAGGAAACGTCTACTACAGCACCGGAGATTATCAAAAGACGATCGATCTCTATATCCAGGCTAAGGACCTCAATAAAGAGTTAGGTAATCGTCGTGGTGAAGCCATGGCGCTCAATAATATTGGTTGGCTCTATGCCAGTCTGGGTGACGCTCAGAAATCGATTGACTCATACAATCGGGCCCTGGAGCTCTTCCGCGCGCTGGACGACATAGCGAGGCAGGCAACCGTCCTTAATAATATCGCCGTCAATTACTCCAACACTGGCGACTTTCGTAAGGCACTCGAAGCGCACTTGAAAATCTTGCCGCTACGTGAGCATTCCGGTAACAGCGATCAGAAGGCGACTACCCTCGAAAATATCGCCGAGTGCCATGACCACCTGGGTGAGAAAGACAAAGCAATCGATTATTACAACCAGACGCTCGCGCTCCTGCGCCCAAGCGGAGACCCACGACTCATCGCCGCAACGCTCAAGAATCTTGGCCGCGTCTATCGAGAGCTGGGCCAGTATGAAAAGGCACTCCAACTCCTTAACGAGGCCTCACAAACTGCACTGCGAACTGGTGACAAATTCAACGAAGGCGTAGCGGTCGCCGAGACGGCCTATGTCGAGCGCGCCAGGGGAAATTTGCTGGAAGCGAAGAGACTTATTGGACAAGCACTGGCGGCGGTTGAATCGTTGCGCGTTAGTGTGAAAAGTCCGCAATTGCGCGCCTCATTCATGGCTACTGCCAGGGACTACTACGAGTTCGAAATAGACTTGTTGATGCGTCTTCATAAGCAAAACCCTGCTGAAGGATTCGATGCCGCTGCTCTTGCCGCGAGTGAGAAGGGCCGCGCGCGATCTCTCCTGGAATTGCTGGCCGAATCACGTACTGAGATTCGCGAAGGTGTCGATGCGTCGCTGCTCGCGCGTGAGCAGGAGTTACGAGATTTGATCGCTGAAAAGGCAGAACGTCAGATCCGTCTGCGTAGCGGTCAAAACAATGAAGACGCCGCCGACAAGGTAGCCAAAGAGATTACTGCGCTCACGATGGAGTACGAACAGGTGCTGGCGCGAATCAGGGAAACCAGCCCGCGCTATGCTGCTTTGACACAGCCATTGCCGCTCACCCTCAAAGATATTCAGACCAGGGTGCTCGACGGTGAAACACTGCTACTCGAGTATGCGCTCGGTGAAGAAAGAAGTTTTTTGTGGGCCATCACGCAAGACTCAATCAACACTTTTGAATTACCAAAACAGGAGGAAGTTGAAACAGCAGCGCGGCATCTCTATGAGCTTGTCACTGAACGAAACCGCGTCGTCAAGGATGAAACTATGACGCAGAGGCGTTTGCGCCTCGCGCGAAGTGATGACGAATATCAGCGTGCGGCGTTGGTATTGAGCAACATGTTGCTGCAACCGGCCGCCTCTCAACTCAAGGGCAAGCGCTTGTTGTTCGTCGGTGATGGCGTGCTTCAGTACGTACCGTTTGCTGCTTTGCCTGCTCCGGCCGACACGCCAGCCTCCGCTTACAGACCCTTAATCCTGGATCACGAGATTATCAATCTGCCGTCGGCGTCGGTAATGGCAGTGTTACGAGAAGAGACAGCGGGACGGAGCCGTGCACCCAAAACGCTCGCAGTGCTCGCCGACCCCGTTTTTCAAAGTGACGATTCGAGGATCGGCAAACCCCCTGGATCTGAAAAGACCAGCCTGACTGACTCTTCGACCGAGGCTTACAGATCTGCGAAAGAATCAGGATTGGATAGCTTCGTGCGGTTACGTTTCACCAGGCAGGAAGCCAATGAGATAACGCGGCTTGTGCCTGCTGACAAGCGACTCGAGGCGCTGGATTTCGCCGCCAGCCGGGCTAGTGCGACCGGCGCTGGGCTGGACCAGTACCAGATCGTTCACTTTGCAACTCACGGACTCATCAATAATCGCCATCCGGAATTATCGGGAATAGTCTTGTCCCTCGTGGATGAGAAAGGCCAGGCACAAAACGGTTTCCTGCGACTTTACGAGATCTACAACTTAAAGCTGAGAGCCGACCTCGTCGTGCTGAGTGCATGCCAAACCGCTGTGGGACAAGAGATTAGAGGTGAAGGGCTGCTCGGCTTAACGCGTGGTTTCATGTACGCGGGGGCGCCTCGCGTAGTGGCCACATTGTGGCAGGTCGACGATCGGGCTACCGCGGAGCTGATGAAGCGGTTTTACCAGAAAATGCTGGGCGAAGGACTGCGGCCGGCGGCTGCGCTCAAGGCGGCCCAAGTCTCAATGCAGGCTGACAAACGTTGGAGTTCGCCGCATTTTTGGGCTGCGTTCACGGTCCAGGGAGAGTGGAAATAATGATCTATTGAGCATATGTTCAAAGTTGACGGTTTTGAGATAGCTAACGCATAATGCCCGCTGACTCCCCGGAACCCCTACGTTAGCTCTCTCCCACAACTGTTGAGACTAAAAAATGCTCATTAGAACATTTAGAACTAGAACTGTCTTTCGCTCGCTGTGCGTATCAATCATCTCTGGTTTGATGGTTACGATATGCCTGCTATTGGTTGCGCCTGAATCGGCTTTTTCCCAGACTCCGACGTTCAGCATTAATGACGTTACTGTAGTCGAAGGAGATGGGGGGATACTAGCCTCCGCTACCTTCAACGTAACCCTGTCTGCTGCAAGTCAACAAGAGACAAGCGTATTAGTTACTACGCAATCAGGAACCGCAACTGGTGACGTCGACTTTGTAGCCGGTTCGATAAGGTTAACCTTCGAACCCGGTCGAGTCGCACAGACGGTGACTGTTTTTGTCAGGGGCGATTCAGTGGTTGAAGGGACGGAAGAGTTTTTCGTGAATCTCAGCAGTCCAGTTAGTGCAACGATCGCGGATGGGCAGGGCATTGGAACAATCGTTGACGACGATGGTCTCATGCTGGTCACTGAACCAGGTTCGCAACGTGCTGTAGCACTTGAGTCTGTTTTCTTAACTCGTGATCCCTTTCCGATTCACAACGATTTTAATACCAGCTCCGATCATCTCACGCGGATAAGTTTATTTGCGATCGGGTTGAAATTGGCGGCCGGCGAAACGGCATCCGCCGTGACCGCGACGGCCGAAGATTCGCAGGGAACGGTGCGCCCGCTTACGGTTGAATTCGCAGGCAAACCAAACTTCGAGGGATTTATACAAGTAGTGCTGAAACTGAACGATCAACTCGCTACCGGAGACGTGAAGATCAAGATCACGTCACATGGGGAGACAAGTAATACGGTGCTGGTAGGCGTAAAGCCTTAGTGACGATCGTCCTCACCGCAAAACTAACATTTCGATCACCAGTGGTCGGGCATCGGCGAACAACGTAGAGCGGAATAGCCTCGCCTCGTAGAAACCTCGTTCCTGAATCTTTCACAAGACCAATCTCTGCAACGGTTAGTATGCGCAGCGCCAAAGGCGCGGAATATGATAGCCATCTATGAAGCCGGGTCGTGTCAAGAAATGAGTTTGGGTTGATTGGTTCACCCATCTATTCGAGATTCCACGTGGTCGAGGTTTGAA
>Ga0207708_10000318_pt1 | contig 38045 bp, 35 predicted proteins | sample KBSK5101metaG_FD_184340 | JGI IMG/M metagenome (GOLD analysis project Ga0207708, IMG submission 184340) | Corn, switchgrass and miscanthus rhizosphere microbial communities from Kellogg Biological Station, Michigan, USA - KBS K5-10-1 metaG... | ecosystem: Host-associated > Plants > Roots >... | reverse complement strand
TCATCACGTTCGGCTTCTACAACCGCTGGTGGCGCTACGTCTCAACGCGGGACATGTGGGGCGCGGCGCGCGGCGTCACCGTCGCGTGCGTTCTCGCCGACCTCGTCGTCTACTTCGCACATCCCATCAGCGGCTTTCCGCTACCGCGCTCGATCGCCGTGCTCGACTGGTTGATCTTGCTCGCGTTCGTGGCGGGCACTCGGCTGATCGCGCGGAGCCTGATCGAGCGGCCCGGCGCGGCGTCTCTGATCGCGCGCGGGAAGGAAGTGATCGTCGTCGGCGCGGGTGACGCGGCCCAGCTTGTGGTTCGCGAGATGCTGAAGGCGCCGGGCCTCGGCTACACGCCGATCGGGCTGATCGACGACGATCCGCGCAAGAAGAACATCCGCCTGCACGGGATCCGCGTGCTCGGGACGACGGACGATCTGCCGCACATCCTGCGCGACAACCCGCCGGACGAGGTGCTGATCGCCATTCCCTCCGCCTCGGGTGAGACGCGCCAGCGCGTCGTCGAGGTGGCCCAGGACGCCAACGTCGCCGTGAAGACGCTGCCAGGCCTGTACGAGCTGATCTCCGGCGACCTGAACCTCGCCGGCCAGATCCGTCCCGTCCAGGTGGAGGACGTTCTCGGCCGGGAGCCGATCGAGGTGGACGTCGGCTCGATCGCCGAGTACCTCGCCGGTGAGACCGTGCTGGTCACCGGCGCCGGCGGGTCGATCGGCGCGGAGCTCTGCCGTCAGATTGCCCGGATGAGCCCGGCCCGGATCGTGCTCGTGGAACAGTCCGAGGCTGCTCTCTTCGACATCGAGCGCGAGCTCGTCGGCGAGCGTGACTTCTCGGCCGCCGCCGCGGTTCTGGGCGACTGCGGCGACCGGGCCAAGATGAGCCAGGTCTTCGAGCGCTACAGGCCGAAGGTCGTCTTCCACGCCGCCGCGTACAAGCACGTCGCACTCCTGGAGGCCAATCCACTCGAGGCCGTTCGCAACAACACGCTGGCGACGCGCGTGATCGCGGACGTCGCCGTCGAGTACGGCGCGGCCCGCTTCGTGCTCGTCTCGACCGACAAGGCCGCGAACCCGAAGAACCTGCTCGGACAGTCGAAAGCGCTTTGCGAGTGGATCGTTGAGGCCTACGGGCACCGTAAGGACATCAGCACGCGCTTCGTCGCCGTCCGCTTCGGCAACGTGCTCAATTCCTCGGGAAGCGTGATTCCGATCTTCCGGCGCCAGATCGAGAAGGGCGGGCCGGTGACCGTGACGCATCCGGAGATGACGCGCTACTTCATGACGATCCCGGAGGCCGTGTCGCTCGTCGTGCAGGCCGGAGCGATCGGCGGCCGCGGTCAGGTGTACGTGCTCGACATGGGCGAGCCGGTCAAGATCCTCGACCTCGCCCGCAACATGATCCGCCTCTCCGGCAAGGAGCCCGAGACGGACATCGCGATTGCTTTCGTCGGCGTCCGCCCGGGCGAGAAGCTCCACGAGGAGCTCTGGACCGCGGGCGAGACGGTCGGCGCCACCTCACACCCGAAGATCCTGCGGGCTGCGCGCGCTCCGATCGATGGTTCGTGGCTCGACGAAGAGCTCACCGACCTCGAGCGGATGGTCGAGCGCGGCGAGACGCTGGACGTCGTCTCGAGACTGACCGCCATGCTGCGCGAGCCGAAGCGCGCCGGCTCCGCCGTATTGGAAGACACCCTCCATTGACCCGAGGGGGAACCCATGGTTCCCCCACGAGCCCCCTCCTTCGGCTCGGCAACGCCCGCGGTCGGTAACGCTGCGGCGTGAGCGCGGTCACGCCTCCGCGCCCGCTCGGCACTCGCCCAAGGATGTCATTGCAGTTGCTTCAGGTCTGGCACACCCCTGTAACGCCGCCGAAGGCCATCCGTCTCAGCCGGTCCTTAGGGTGAGTCCGTGAACGTTGATGGCATCTTCGCTGGGCTGAACGCCGAGCAGCGCCGCGCCGTCGAGGCGGTGCGCGGCCCGGTCTGCATCCTTGCGGGCGCAGGGTCCGGAAAGACGACGACGATCACCCGGCGGATCGCGAACCAGGTGGCGATCGGCGAGTTCGAGCCGCACGAGATCCTCGCGGTCACCTTCACCGACAAGGCAGCGACCGAGATGAGGGAACGGCTCGAGCGACTCGGCGTAGGTGGCGTGACCGCCCGGACCTTCCACTCCGCGGCGCTGCGGCAGCTGCACCGGCTCGGCACTCCGCCGGAGCGGATCATGTCCTCGAAAGCGCTCCTGTTGCGCCAGCTCGGGAACACGCTTCCTCCGCCCTACAAGTTCCGGCCCGCGGGAGACCTTGCGACGGAGGTCGAGTGGGCGAAGAACCGCCGGCTGACTCCGGCGACGTACCTCGGCGGCCTGGGCGACCACGAGCCGCCGATCCCGCCGGATCTCATGTTCCGCATCTTCCGCGGCTATGAGGTCGAGAAGGAGGAGCGGGGGTTCGTCGACTTCGAGGATCTCCTCGAATCGACGATCCGCCTCTTCGACGAGGATCCCGGCGCCCTGGCCGAGGTTCGCGGCTACTTCAATGCGTTCACCGTCGACGAGTACCAGGACGTGAACCTTCTGCAGCAGACGCTGCTCGATCGGTGGCTCGGCGACCGCGACGAGCTCTGCGCGGTCGGCGACGACTACCAGTCGATCTACGCGTTCACCGGTGCGACGCCTGACTACCTCCTCGGGCTTCCGAGCAGGTTCCCCAACACGACCGTGATCAGGCTCGAGGACAACTACCGCTCGTCGCCGGAGGTGCTCGCACTGGCGAATCGAATCGTCCCTTCACTCGGCGGTGCGGAGAAGATCCTGCGCGCAACGCTCCCCGGCGGACCGGAGCCGCTGACACGCCCTTTCCCCGCGCGCGAGGCGGAGACGGCATTCGTCGTCGACCGGATCCGGGCGTTGCAGGCGGAAGGCGTCGCGCTGGGACAGATCGCCGTGCTGTGTCGCACGAACGCGCGGCTGGCCGACTTCGAGGAACCCTTCCACGAGGCGGAGATCCCCTTTCAGGGTGCGGCGCTGCTCGCCCGCGAGGCGGCGCGGCAGCTCCTGAAGCAGCTGCGCCAGCACGACACGACGGAGGTGGCCGTGACCGTGCGAACACTCGTCAGAGACGCCGGCTGGCGCGAGCGGCTGCCCGAGAAGCTCGGCGAGCGCGAGATGGTGCGGCAGTCCGATCTCGGGCGCATCGTCAGGCTTGCGGCGGAGTTCGACGACGGGCAACGGACCACTCGAGACTTCATCGCCGACCTCGACGAGCGGTTCAGCTCGAGGGGTGTCGATCGGCAGGGCGTCCACCTACTGACCCTGCACGGTGCGAAGGGTCTCGAGTTCGACGCAGTCTTCATCCCGCGGCTCGAGGAGAAGGAGCTGCCGATCAGGCAGGCGAAGAAGCCGCACGAGATCGCGGAAGAGCGACGACTGTTCTACGTCGGCCTGACGCGGGCGAAGCGTCACCTCGCGTTGTCGTGGGGCGGCAAGCCGAGCCGGTTCCTCGCCGAGCTCGACATCGCGGCCGCGCCGGCGCGGAAGCTGCGGGAGGCCGAGCCCGACGATCCGCTGTATGCGGCACTGAAGCGCTGGCGGCTCGAGCGTGCGACCGCTGACGACCTGCCGGCCTACGTCGTCTTCCACAACTCGACGCTCGCGGAGATTGCGGGACGGCGTCCGCGTGATCTGTCCGAGTTGAGCGCGGTTCCCGGTGTGGGCCCGTCGAAGCTCGAACGCTACGGGCCGGAAGTTCTCGCCGTGCTCGAAGCCGCCTGATTGGAAGGACTAGGCGGCTTTGTCCCGGGCGCTGAGCAGGAGCCCGAGCAGGATCGCGGGATCCCGGCGGACACGGCTCCCTTCTGAGCCGTCTTCGCGCTTGTTGAGCTCGAGGGCACGCGGGTCGGTGAGCGGCTTCAGGCGTCCCTCACGGATCAGTTCCTCGTCGACGCCGCCCAGACGGCCGCCGTACGTCGTGTAGACCGGGACACCGAGCGCGGCTGCCTCACGATTCATCGTCCCGCCCGCAGAGACGACCACGTCGGCGAGCGAGATCAGGCTCTGCGCGTCCACCGCGCGGTCGGGGACGATCACGGAAGGTAGATCGAGCGCGCGAACGTAGTCGCGTTGCTCTTCGGTGCGTGGGATCACGACGGAGTTCACACCTTCGAGCCTGCCCAGGAAGTCGAGCGTCTGCGGGAAGAGTGGATTCGAATGCCGGTGGTAGAGCGAGACGTCCGGCGGAGGCCGAAGGACGACGAGCACACGGTCGCGGTCGACACCCAGAGTCTCGAGCACCGTCGGGTCCGGCTCGAAGTCGGAGAGGTAGTACTCCTCCTTCAGCCCGGGATAGCGCAGCAGCTTCGGTGGTCGCACGCCCAGATGCGCGAGCCGGTCTGCTGGGATCGATTCCGGCACGACCACCTTCGTCGCCGCTCGCATGCCGAGCTGGTGTTGCAGCGTTGCGAACTCGTAGTCGTGCGTCGTCGCACTCGCGACTCCGAGCCTGCGTGCCGTGATCGTCAGCTCGTGCGAGCCGTGCGCGAGCGCGATGTCGAACTCGCGCGGCCCTGCCCACTTGCGCAGCGCGCGGAGGCGCGAGGTGAGCGAGCGTGCCTTCCCGAGTCGCGACCGTCCCCCGTGGCGGCCGATCACGGTTGCTTCGAGCCCGTGCAGCTCGAGCAGCTGCAGCGTCTGCGCGTAGTCGCGGGCGGTGATCTCGACCTCGTCGCCCCGGTCCCGCAAGAGCCGGATCAGCGGCCGGAAGACCAGGACGTGCGCCGACGCCGTCATGTCCACCCAGACCTTCAGGCGGTGACTCCAACCACGAGGCGTTCGATCTCCTCGGCTGCCCGTTCTCCCGCATGCCCATCCCAGAGCGGCGGGATTTGCCCGTCCTTCCGATCGCTGAGTAGAGCGGGCACCTCCCGTAAGCGTTCCGGCTCGAGGCCGAGCAGCGTGTTCGTGCCGAGCTCGATCGTGACGGGCCGCTCGGTGTTGTCGCGCAGCGTGAAGCAGGGAACGCGCAGCACAGTCGTCTCCTCCTGGATCCCGCCGGAGTCCGTCACGACGGCGGCCGCCTTCGCCTCGAGCGAGAGAAACTGCCGGTAGGGCAGCGGCTCAGTCAGGAGAACGCGTGTCGACCCTTCAAGGTTGCGACGGGTTCGTGGATGCACGGGGAAGATCACCGGCAGCGTCTCCGCGACGTCGTCGAGTGCGGCGACTGTCCGGGCGAGCAGGTCCGGCACGTCGACGAGGCTCGGGCGGTGCAGGGTCACGAGGAGGTAGCCACCGGGCTCCAATCCGAATTCACGCCAGGCCTCGAGCGCCAGCGCGTCCTCCTCGTTCGCCCGAAGCGTGTCGATCATCGTGTTGCCGACGAACGAGATCCTCGCCGTCAGGGCTTCGGCGTTCAGATTCTTGTTCGCGTCGTCGCTATGGGTCAGGAGCAGGGTCGAGAGGTGGTCGGTGATGACGCGGTTGCGCTCCTCGGGCATCGACCAGTCCCCACTGCGCAAACCGGACTCGATGTGGCAGACGGTGATGCCGCATTTGGCCGCGGCGACGGCCGCGGCCTGTGTCGAGTTCACGTCTCCGGCAACGACGACGAGCTCCGGTCTGAGATCGGCAAACAAGCCTTCGAGCTCTCGCAGTGTGTCCGCGAGCGTCGTCGTTTCGAACTGGACGTGCGGTTTCGGCAACGGGAGCTCTGCGAAGAAGACGTCTTTCATGATCGCGTCGTAGTGCTGGCCGGTGTGGATGAGCCGCTGGTCGACGTTGCCCTGCTGTTCGAGGGCGGCGTAGACGGGCGCTACCTTCATGTAGTTCGGCCGCGCGCCGACGACGTGGACGACGAGGGGTCGGCTGGCCATTCGCAGGAGTCTAGGTCAGCGCTCGACGAGCACTTCGGGTCGCGCTGCTCCCTGCGGAGCCCGCTCGACGTGCCGCTCGTGCCACAGCGTGAACGCGAGCAGTCCCCAGAGCTGGCGGCTGCGATCCTCCCGGCCGGCGACGTGGTCGTCGAGCAGCCTTGTCACCACCTCGGGCCGGAAGAAGCCTTGACGCCGAAGGACGTCCGGGGAGAGCGTCTCCCTCGCGAACGGCTCGAGCTCGCCGCGGAGCCAGGCCGCTGCGGGAATCGAGAAGCCGCGCTTCTTGCCCTGCACGATCTGTCGTGGCAGGAGCGGTGCTGCGGCCTTGCGCAGCAGCACCTTCTTCGAGAAGCCGCGGAGCTTGTGCTTCGTCGGCAGGGCGAGCGCGAGATTCGTCACGACCGTGTCGAGATACGGCACGCGCGCCTCGAGCGAGTGCGCCATCGAGGCGCGGTCCGTCTTCACCAGCAGGTCATCTACCAGATAGACGCCGAGATCGACGTCCTGCAGGCGCGCGAGCTCTTCGGCGCCGTCCGTCTCGGCGTAACGCGCGCGCAACAGATCCACGGGGTCGAATGACGACTGCCGCCCGGTCAGCTCTGCCCGCAAGTCCGGCGAGAAGATCTCCTTCCAGCCGTGATGGCGTTCGAGCGGTGGCAGGTGAGCGGCGCGCACGAAGCGCTTCGCCTTGTAGTCGAAGCTTGCCCGCGAGCTCGAGGTCGGCAGGCGTTCGACAACGGGCGCGGCAAATCGCGCGAGTCCACCGACGCGGGCGGCGAGCAGGTCCGCTGCGTACGTGTAGTAGCCGCCGAAGAGCTCGTCGCCGCCCTCACCGGAGAGGGCGACCTTGACATCACTCGCGGCCAGCTGCGAGACGAGATACGTCGGCAGCGCCGACGAGTCGGCGAACGGCTCGTCGAACGCGTCGGCGAGCGCAGGCAGAAGCAACGCGGCGTCGGGCCGCAGCACCAGCTCGCGATGCTGCGTGCCGTAGCGCTCCGCCACGAGGCGCGCATCCGCAAGCTCGTCGAACGAGCGCTCCTCGAAGCCGATCGAGAATGTGCGCAGCGGCTCGGAGCTTTCCTCCGCGGCAAGCGCCGCGAGGAAGGCCGAATCCACGCCGCCGGAGAGCAGGACGCCGACGGGGACGTCGCTGACCAGGTGTGCCCGGACCGAGTCGCGCAGACGGGAGCGCAGCTCCTCGACGAGCTCGGCCTCGTCGTCGTCGCGCATTTCCGCGCTCGGCGCCGGGCGGGCGAACCGCCGGATGTCGACACGGCCTTCTTCCCAGACGAGCAAGTGCCCGGCGGGAAGCTTCCGCACTTCCTTGAAGATGGTCAGCGGCGCGGGAATGGCATTGAAGGCGAGGAACGCCTCGAGCGCGTCGAGGTCGATCTCCCCTCGGGGAAGCGCCCGCAGCTCGGAGGCGAACGCGAGCTCGCCGTCGACCGCACGGTAGTAGAGCGGCTTGATCCCGAAGCGGTCCCGGGCGAGCACGAGCCGCCGCCGGCGCGCGTCCCAGATCGCGACGGCGAACATCCCGCGCAGGCGCTCTGCGAACTGTTCGCCGTGCTCTTCGTAGAGATGGAGCATCACTTCGGTGTCGCCATGCGTCCGGAAGTGATGTCCGGCGCGCTCCAGTTCGTGGCGCAGCTCGCGGTAGTTATAGATCTCACCGTTCTGGACGACGTGGAGCGTGCCGTCCTCGTTGGCGATCGGCTGGTCGCCCGTCGCGAGGTCGATGATCGAAAGGCGCCGCGCGGCGAGGGCGACGTCGCCGTCGCTGAACTCCCCGAAGCTGTCAGGGCCGCGATGAACCAGAGTCCCGCTCATCTCTGCGACGCGATCCGTCACGGCGGAGCCGTTCGTCGACGCGATTCCGCAGATCCCACACACGGTGCGTCAGTCTAGAGAGGCCCTCGAACGAGGGATTGCGCCATCCCCCTTCTGGGTGACATCCTGCCGTCGGGAGGGGTGAGGTTGGATCCACAGACTCAAGCATTCGTTCATGCGACCGCGGCGATCACCTCGATCGTCTTCACGATCTCGGTCCTGAACGTGATCGCAGTCGTGCTCTCGCACGTCCTGCGCTAGGCCCGTCGCGTAGCCACCCGTAGGCCGAATAGGCTCGCGGGATGGACTTCGGGGTCCATGAGCAGCTGATCCTGATGGGCCTTCTGCTGGCCATCGCGGCGCTCTTGGTCGCGGCGCCCGCGCTGCATGTTCCCTACCCGATCCTGCTCGTCCTTGGTGGCCTGGCGCTCGGGTTCATTCCGGGGGTGCCGACCCTTCAGCTGCCGCCAGAGCTCGTTCTGATCGCATTCCTGCCGCCGCTCCTCTATTCGGCCGCGTTCTTCACGTCGTTGCGGGAGCTCCGGGAGAACATCCGTCCAATCGGCACGCTTGCGATCGGGCTTGTGCTCGCGACGATGACCGCGGTCGCCGTCGTGGCGCACGCGCTGGTCGACGACATGTCCTGGGGCGCAGCCTTCGTCCTCGGCGCAGTGGTTGCGCCGACTGACCCGCTCGCAGCCTCCTCGATCATGCACCGGCTGGGAGTGCCGCGCCGCGCCATCACGATTGTGGAAGGCGAGAGCCTCGTGAACGACGGCACCGCACTCGTCCTCTACCGCGTCGCGGTGACGGCAGTGGTCGCGGGAACGTTCTCGGTCTGGGAGGCGTCCTGGCGGCTCGTGTGGAGCGTCGTCGGAGGCGTCGCGATCGGCCTGATCGTCGGCTTTCTCGTGGCGTTCGTCAGGCGCCGAATCGACAACCCGCCGGTCGAGGTGACGATCGCGCTGATCACCGGTTACCTCGCATTCATTCCGGCGAACGCTGCGCAGGCGTCAGGTGTCCTCGCCGTCGTCACCGCCGGGATCTACCTCGGCTGGCGCACACCGGAGCTCACGTCGTTCCAGACGCGGCTCTCGGGATCAGCCGTCTGGGAGATCTTCACGTTCGTCATCAATGCGGTGCTGTTCGCCCTGATCGGGCTTCAGCTGCCGAGCATCCTCGACGCGCTCACCGGGTACGCGGGGACGAAGCTCGTGTGGTGGGGGGTGCTCGTCACCGGCACGGTCGTGGTGACGCGGCTCGTGTTCGTGCCCGTGTTCACGTACTTGCCGAAGCGGATCGGGGGATCGTTCGGCGGGAACAATCCGGCGCCTCCGCTCAACCGTTCGATGATCGTGGCCTGGGCGGGGATGCGCGGCGCCGTGTCTCTCGCCGCGGCGCTGGCGGTGCCGTTGACGACGAACGGCGGCAGCTCGTTTCCGCAGCGCGACCTGATCGTGTTCCTCACGTTCTGTGTCATCCTCGGCACGCTCGTCTTCCAGGGGCTGACGCTGCCGATGCTGATCAGCGTGCTTGGAGTCGAGGCCGACCATCTCGACGAGAAGGAAGAGGCGAAGGCGCGCATCAAGGCTGCGGACGCTGCGATCGCAAGGCTGTCGGAGCTGGAGAGCGAGGACTGGGTGCGTGACGATACGGCCGAGCGTCTGCGCGGCCTCTACGGGTTCCGCCGCAACCGGTTTGCGTCACGATTCGACAGGGACGACGACGGTGCCATCGAGGAACAGTCTCTGAGCTATCAGCGGCTGCGCCGCGAGCTGCTCGACGCCGAGCGGTCGGAGCTCGTCAACCTCCGACGCGAAGGGGTGATCAGCTCCGACGTCGAGCGAAGGCTGCACCGCGACCTCGATCTCGAGGACGCGCGACTCGACGTCTAGCGCGAGCGCCCGGAGAGGCCGCGGGCGAACTGGCCAAGCACGCGCCACGCCGTCGTCGTGAGCGTGCGCAGGTAGAGACGGACCGAGCGGTCGGCGATCCACTCGAGATCGTGCGCGAGCTTCTCGGCCATCGACGTCTCGTAACCGCGTCGCACCTGAGCGAGCCCGGTCAGCCCCGGGCGCACGACCAGGCGTTGCCAGTAGGCCGGCAGCTCGTCGACGAGTGAGGCGAAGAAGCGCGGCCGGATCGGGCGCGGCCCGACGAGGCTCATGTCGCCGCGCACGACGTTCCAGAGCTGGGGGATTTCATCGAGCTGCGTCGCGCGGAGCCATCCGCCGATCGCGGTCGTCTCCGCGCGAGTGCGGCGGACGAGCTCCTCGCCGAGGAACGGGCCGAGTCGGTCCTCGGCACTCGCGTTCAGCGTCCTGAACTTGAGCATCGCGAAGACACGGCCGCCACGCCCCACCCGCTCCCCGCGGTAGAGCACCGGCCGTCCGCTCGTCAGCAGGACCACGAGCGCGATCGGAATCGTGACAGGCGCCGTGACGAGCAGGAAGAACGCGGACAGCAGCACATCGAGCCCGCGCAGCGCGGCATCCCGTGGCCGTGTCGGGCTTGCCTGCGCCAGCTCGGAGAACCGCAAGCTGAGCGAGTCGCCGGGATGGGGGCCTGTCGCCACGTTTGGATCGTAGAGCGTCATCCACTCGGATCCTTTTGCATAATGAACGCTTATGGACACGCGTCAGTTGGCTGCGTTCTGCGCGGTGGTCGAGCGGAAGAGCTTCTCCCAGGCCGCGGAACGCCTCGGGGTGACTCAGCCTGCGGTCAGCCTCCAGATCCGGTCGCTCGAGCAGCGACTCGGACGGCAGCTGCTCGACCGCTCCGGGCGCCGGGTGGAACCGACGGAGGCCGGGCGCCTGCTCTACGCGTCTGCACAGCGGCTCCTCGCGCTCGAGGAGCATCTCCTCGAAGAGCTCCAGGCGGACGACGAGGGCGCGGTCACCGGGACGCTCGAGCTCGGGGCCTCGACCGGCCCCGGCGGCACCGTCGTGCCACTCCTGCTCTGCGAGTTCCACGAGCAGCATCCGGACGTGCGCGTGCGCCTGACCGTGTCCGACACCCAGACGCTCGTCGACCAGGTGGCGAACCGGGAGCTCGAGCTCGGCATCGTCGGAGCTGCACGCCGCCACCGCGGTGTGACCTTCGAGCCGTTCTTCCGTGACGAGGTCGTGCTCGCCTGTCCGGCCGGCCACCGCCTCGCCGGTAAGACGATCTCGCTCGACGATCTGAAGAACGAGCAGCTGATCGTGATGCAGGAAGGCGCCGGGGTTCGCCAGGTGATCGAGGACGAGCTACGCAAGGCGGGATTGCGTCTGCGCGATCTCGACGTCTCACTCGAGCTCGGCCTCCAGGAGTCTGTGCGGAGCGCAGTCCTGGCCGGCCACGGCATCGCGTTCATCTCCCGCCTCGCGGTCGACGCCGATCTCGACGAAGGCCGTGTCGTGACGGCGCGCGTGCGCGGGCTCGATCCCGTGCGCGAGATCTTCCTCGCCCGGGCAGGCGGGCGAAGCGAGACCCGCGCCGCGCGCGCGTTCGTCGCGTTCGCGCAGGAGCGGCTGCCCGCGTGATCGTCCGCTGGGGTCTTGCCAAGCTGCCGATGGTGCTCGGGGAGCTCGGGATCCAAGAGCCGCTTCTGGTCGCGAGTGAACGGTGGGCGGGTACCAACCTCGGCGTCCGGACTGTGGCGCGCTGGACCGAGGTGCCTTCGGACCAGGTGGCGGCCGCTGCGGAGCACGTCGGCGACGGCGTGCTCGCGGTCGGAGGCGGCAGCGCGATCGATCTCGGCAAGGCCATCTCCGTCGAGGCCGGCGTGCCCGTCGTCTCGGTGCCGACGACCTATGCGGGCGCAGAGTGGACGCCGTTCTTCGGCATTCGCGACCCCGAACGGAGGATGCGCGGCGGCGGAGTTGGCGCGCAGCTCGCCGGGGTTGTCTACGAGCCGGAGCTGACCCTTTCGCTTCCGCGCCCGGAGACGGTCGGCACCGCGCTCAACGCGCTCGCGCACAGTGCCGAGGCTCTGTACGTCGAGGGACACAACCCTACGGCGGACGAACACGCCCTCGAGGGGGCGAAGCTGATCGGCGAGTGGCTGCCTCGTGTGGTCGCGCGCCCGCAGGATCTCGGCGCGCGGAGGAAGCTGCTCGAAGGCGCGATGCACGCAGGCATGGCGCTCGGCGGCTCGATGCTCGCCCTCGGCCACGCGATGGCGCAGGCCCTCGGCGGCCGCTACGGCCTGCCGCACGGCGCGATGAACGCCCTCACCCTGCCGCCGGCGCTGCGCTTCAACGCCGGCGTGGCCCCGGACGCCCTGCGCCGTTTCGGCGAGGCGCTCGGAACCGACGATCCGGCCGCCCGTGTCGAGGAGCTTGCACGCCTGGGCGGGTTCCGGGAGCTCCGCGACTTCGGCATCCCCGAGGACGAGCTGCCAGAGGTCGCCAGCGCGACTGCCCAACGGCCGGGCGCGAAAGCGAACCCGCGAACGGTGACGGCGGCGGAGGTCGAGACCCTGCTGCGCTCGATCTACTGAATAACGACTCCTGATACGTCGAATTAGTCGAAGCGTGGTAGAGTCCCGTGGTCGTGGCGGACTCTCCTTTTGACGTGCTCGTGATCGGCAGCGGGGCCTCCGGCCTCGCAGCGGCCGTCTCCGCGCAGCGGGCCGGAGCACGGGTCGCTCTCGCTGCGAAGGGGTCGCTGCAGTCGTGCAACTCGGCCAAGGCGCAGGGCGGCATCCAGGCAGCCTTCGGCGAGGACGACTCGCCCGAGCAGCACGCAGACGACGTGTGGAAGTCCTCACACGAAACCGCCGACCGGAAGCTCGTCGAGATCCTCACCGGCGAGGCGCCGTCCGCGATCCACTGGCTCGAGGAGCTCGGCGTCGAGTTCACGCGCGAGAACGGCGGCTATCGCCTCGCGCGCTGCGGCGGCGCGTCGCGCAAGCGCCTGCTGCAGGTCGGCGACCGCACGGGACACGCGATCACGACCGCGCTCCGCGAAAACGCCGAGGGCTCCGCCATTCAAACCTTTCCCAAATCACCGCTCGCCGAGCTCGCACGGACGGAGAACGGCTGGCGCGCACGCTGCGGAGACCACACGATCGTCGCCACGACGGTGGTCCTCGCAGCGGGCGGGCGGTGCTTCCGCGTCGCCGAGGAACGAGGCGAGCTGTCGACGAACCATCCAGGCGCAACCGGCGAGGTGACGCAGATCGCGGTCGACCTCGGTGCCGACGTGCGCGACTTCGACGCATTGCAGTACCACCCGAACGGCGGGGCCTGGCCAGAGAACATGCAGGGCTACTCGATTCCCGAGACGACGCGCGCGTACGGCGCCGTCCTCCTGAACGCCGACGGCGAGGAGTTCACGGACTCGCTCGGGCCTCGCGACGCGGTGAGTCAGGCGATCGTCGAGGAGGTCGAAAAGGGCAAAGGCGTCGAGACGCCAGACGGCCGGCCCGCTGTCTACCTCGACACCACCCGGATACCGGAAAGCGACGCGAACGTCTCCCTCCCGTACATGTTGCGCCGGTACCGTGCGGGCGGGATCGACCCGCTGCGTGAACGACTGTTCACGTATCCCGTCCTTCATTACCAGAACGGCGGCCTCGTGATCGACGCGAATGCCGAGACGACGCTCGAAGGGCTCTACGCATGCGGCGAGATCGCCGGCGGGACGCACGGCCGCAACCGCATGATGGGAAACAGCCTGCTCGAGTGCTGCGTTTTCGGCCGGCGCGCGGGCAAGGCCGCTGCAGAGAAAGCGAGCGCATGAGCACGATCACCGTCACCGATCTCGAAGCCGCAGTCGAAGATGCCGCGGCGTACCTCTACGTCTGGGCGCTGAAGGACATTCCACAGGACCTGCGTGACGCGCTTGCAGATGCCGCAGGGCGCGAGACGTCCGTCCCCGGACAGCGCGTTCTGCAGACGATCCTGAAGAACGTCACCGTCGCGGAGACCGAGAAGAACCTCGTCTGCCAGGACACCGGAATCGCCGTCTACACCTGTCGCGTGGGTGAGCATTTTCCCCTGCATCCGGCCCGAATTTACGCCGCGCTGAAGACCGGTACCGAGCGCGCGACCGTCGAGCATCCGCTGCGCTCGAACGCGGTGCACACGATCACGCGCGAGAACACCGGACCGAACACGGGCTACCGACTGCCGATCGTTCACTGGGAGTTCATTCCCGACTGGGACGGGCTCGACGTCAAATGCGTGCCGAAGGGATCCGGTAGCGAGAACATGAGCTTCCTGAAGATGTGCGTCCCCGCCGACGGCGTGAAGGGCGTGAAGCAGTTTGTGCTCGAGTCGATCGTCGGCGCGGGTGGCAAGCCCTGCCCGCCCGGGATCGTTGGCGTCGGCATCGGCGGCAGCGCCGACTACGCGATGTATCTCGCCAAGGAAGCGATCGCGCGACCGGTCGGCACGCGCAACGCGGATCCGCACGTCGCGAAGCTGGAGGAAGAGCTGTACGAGCTGCTGAACGAGACGGGCATCGGCCCGATGGGTCTCGGCGGTGACGTGACGGTGCTGTCGTGCCACGTCGAGCACGCGGACACGCACATGACGCTGAACCCGGTCGCGGTCAACTACCAGTGCTGGGCGGCACGGCGCGCAAGCGCGCACGTCGCGGCCAACGGAGAAGTGGAGTTCGACCGTGAGTTCTAACGTCGACCTTCGAAGCCAGGCCCCGAACTGCAAGGGTCTGACCCGAGCCTTGAGGAGCGAGTCCGCTCCGGCCCCTGTCATTAAGAGCACGCGTCTGACCCCGGCTCTTGGTGAGGTGCGTTAGATGGCCGCTGTTCGCATGCAGTTTCCGGCTACCGAAGAGGCGATCCGCGACCTGCGCGCCGGCGACGAGGTGACCGTCGACGGGCACATCATCGGCATCCGTGACCGGACGCAGATCCGGATCTTCGACCAGGGCATCGAGCCGCCGATGGACTTGAGCGGCGCGTTCCTGCTGCACACCGCGCCCGGCGTGCGCAAGCTCGGCCCCGGCAAGTACGAGAAGGTCTGCATCGGGACGACCACGTCGGCACGAATGGTGCGCTTCACGGAGGGTCTCGGCTCGCAGTACGGCGTGCGCGCGATCTGCGGCAAGGGCGGTCTGCCGGACGAGGCGATCGAGCCCATGCAGAGATTGGGCATGGTCTATTTCGCGATCGTTGGCGGCGCTGCGGCGCTCGAGACGACGCAGATCGAGGAGATCGAAGAGGTCGCCTGGGAAGAGCTGATGCCCGAGTGCCTCTGGAAGTTCCGGGTCAAAGACTTCGGCCCGCTCACCGTCGGGATCGACTCGCACGGCAACTCGCTCTTCCACGACGTGCAGGAGCGCGCGAAGGCGAAGCTCGAGGAGCTCTATGAGCGACTTTGACCTCGGCTTGACCCCGCACCACGGGCTGACCCACGTGATCGACAAGGGCCTCGGCCCCCGCGCGTGGGAGGACGTGCTCGAGGTCGCCGGCGAGCACATCTCGATCGTCAAGCTCGGCTGGGGCACGGCCGCCGTCACCGCCAACCTGCGCGGGAAGCTCGACGTCTTGCGCGACAAGCCCGTCGTGATCGGCGGGACGTTCTTCGAGGTCGTCTACGCGAAAAACAAGCTCGACGAGTACAAGTCGTGGCTGCAGGGCCTTGGGCTCCGGCACGTCGAGATCTCCGACGGGACGATCGAGATTCCGCGGGAGCGAAAGCTCGAGCTGATCGCCGACTTCGCGCGCGACTTTACCGTCCTGTCCGAGGTGGGCTCGAAGGACTCAGCGGTCGAGTACAGCACGGAGCAGTGGGTGCAGTGGCTCCAGGAGGAGCTCGACGCCGGCGCCTGGAAGGTGATCACCGAGGCGCGAGAGGGTGGCACGGCCGGGATCTTCGATTCTTCCGGCGGCATGCGGACCGACCTGATTGGCGAGATCGCGCTGGCCGTGGGACCTGTGCACGTCGTCTTCGAGGCACCGACGAAAGCGGCTCAGGTCTGGTTCATCAAGCAGTTCGGTCCCTCCGTGAACCTCGGCAACATCCCGCCCGACGAGGTCATCCCGCTCGAGACGCTTCGCCGCGGCCTGCGCGGCGACACGCTGAAGGAGGTGCTTCTTGGCGACCGTGCCGGAGCTCCAGCTTCCTGACGTCGAAGCGATGACCGCCGAGGAGGCGCTGCTCTGGGCCTACGAGCAGTTCGGCGACCACATGTGCCTGACGTGCTCCTGGCAGCGGCAGTCCTCCGTGCTCGTGCACATGGTCTTCGGCGAGCTCGGCCTCGACGTCCCGGTCGTCGAGCTCGACACGCAGCTCTTCTTCAAGGAGACCTACGAGACACGCGACCGGCTCGTCGAGCGCTACGGGCTCCGGCTCGAGCGCCCCGAGGTGATCACGGTCGCGCAGCAGGCGATCCAGGAAGGGCCGAACCTCTGGGAGAGCAACCCCGACCGCTGCTGTCACATCCGTAAGGTCGAGCCGCTCGAGCGGGCGCTGTCTCCCTACGACGCGTGGATCACCGGCATCCGCCGCGAGCAGGCGCTGACGCGCGCCGATGCAAAGCGGGTCGAGTGGTCGGAGCGTTATGGCGTCTGGAAGATCCAACCCGTTGTCGACTGGGACGCCAAGCGCGTCCAGGCGTACATCCACGTCAACGAGATTCCCTACAACCCGCTGCACGACGCGGGCTATCCGTCCATCGGCTGCATCCCCTGCACTCGCCCAGTCGTCGACGGCGAGGACGAGCGAGCTGGACGCTGGGCCGGCTCGGACAAGCTCGAGTGCGGCATCCACGGCAACACGCGACTAGTGAAGGAGTCGAATGACTGAGCACATCTATGCGCATGAGCATCCGGAGACGGAGCGCAGGCGCGACGGCGGTTTCACACTCTGGTTCACGGGGCTGTCCGGTTCGGGCAAGACGACGATCGCCCACCTCGTCGGTCCCGCAATCGAGGAACGCGGCCCGATCGTCGAGTACCTCGACGGCGACACGGTGCGCACGCACCTGTCGAAGGGGCTCGGCTTCTCGAAGGAGGACCGCGACGCGAACATCGAGAGAATTGGCTGGGTCGCCGCGCGCCTGACCAGACACGGCGCCGCGGTGCTGGCCGCCGCGATCTCCCCGTACGAGGAGACGCGGCAGAAGGCGCGGGAGCTCGTCGAGGAGTGGGGCACGTTCGTCGAGGTGCACGTCGCCACGTCGGTCGAGGAGTGCGCGCGCCGCGACGTCAAAGGTCTCTACGAGAAGGCGTTCAAGGGTGAGATCAAGGGCTTCACCGGTGTCGACGATCCGTACGAGGAGCCGAGCAATCCCGAGGTGCGCATCGACACCGAGCAGCACGAGCCGGAGGAGAGCGCTCAGCTCATCCTGCAGCACCTCGAAGAGCGCGGTCTGATCCCCGCTGCGGTGCGAGTATGAGCGTCGCCACCGAGACCAAGTTGATCGCGCCGCACGGCGGCACGCTCGTCGACCGGACGGCTGAACGGCCTGACGACGTCGAGACCCTCGAGGTCGTGACGCTGACCTCGCGCGAGCTCTCCGACCTGGACATGATCGCCTGCGGTGCGCTGTCGCCCCTGGAGGGCTTCATGGGCCACGAGGACTACGAGTCGGTGCTCGACACGATGCGGCTCCCCAGCGGCCTGCCGTGGGCACTGCCCGTCTGCCTGGCCGTCGAGTCGGCGCCGACAGGCGATCGTGTTGCGCTCGCCGACGAGAGCGGCAAGCTCGTCGCCGTCCTCGAGGTCGCCGAGACGTACGAGTACGACCGAGAGCGGGAGGCGCAGCAGGCATTCCGCACGACCGACGATGCGCATCCCGGTGTAGCGCGGCTCTATGAGCAGAAGCCGCTCTACCTCGCGGGACGCGTCATGGTCTTCGAGCGGGCTGAGCCGGCGTTCCCCGAGCTGGCAAAGGACCCGGCCGAAACGCGGGCCGAGTTCGCGGAGCGTGGCTGGCGCCGCGTCGTCGGGTTCCAGACGCGCAACCCGATCCACCGTGCGCACGAGTATCTGACGAAGGTGGCGCTCGAGACGGTCGACGGACTCCTGATCCATCCACTGGTCGGCGACACGAAGTCGGACGACGTGCCCGCCGCGACACGGGTCGAGTGCTACCGCGTCCTGCTCGATGGCTACTACCCATTCGACCGGGTCGTGCTCTCCGCTTTCCCGGCCGCGATGCGCTACGCCGGTCCGCGCGAGGCCATCTGGCACGCGATCTGCCGCAAGAACTATGGCTGCTCGCACTTCATCGTCGGCCGCGACCACGCAGGTGTCGGCGACTACTACGGCACTTACGACGCGCAGCTGATCTTCGACGAGTTCGAGCCGCACGAGCTCGACATCGAACCGATGTTCTTCGAGCATTCGTTCTGGTGCAAGGCGTGCGGATCGATGGCCTCGGCGAAAACCTGCCCGCACGGCGGAGACGATCACGTCTTCCTCTCGGGCACGAAGGTGAGAGAGATGCTGGAAGCAGGAGAGCTTCCGCCTTCGGAGTTCTCGCGACCAGAAGTTGCCGAGGTGCTGATCCAGGCGTACCGGAGGTAGCTTGACCTGGCAGTTCACCCTCACTGGGCTCCTGATCGGGGTCCTGGTCGGGCTCACCGGTATGGGCGGGGGCGCGCTGCTGACTCCCATCCTCGTGATCGTGTTCGGCTTCAAGCCGACCTACGCGGTCGGCACCGACATCCTGCACGGCGCCGTCTTCAAGAGCTTCGGCGCGGTGCGTCACCGGCGACTCGGCAACGTGCACGCGCACCTGACGCTGTGGATGTTCGCGGGCTCGGGACCGATGTCCCTCCTCGGTGTTGCGGTCGCCGGCTGGCTTGCGAGCTCCTACGGCGACGGGGTGCAGTCCGCCGAGGGCTATGCGGTCGGGGCCGCGCTCGTGCTCGGCGCGGCCGGGCTCGTGGCCAAGACCTTCATCAAGCGAGGTGTGCAGCCGAGCGAGGCGGCGTTCGTCCTGCGGCGCAAGGACAAGATCCGCGCGGTGCTGATCGGCGCCGTGTTCGGCTTCATCGTCGGGCTCACGTCCGTCGGTAGCGGCACCTTCTTCGGCCTCGTCATGGTGATGATCTATCCCCTCACGATCGCGAGGATCGTCGGGACGGACATCTTCCACGCAGCCGCGCTGCTCTGGGTCGCCGGCTTCGGCCACCTCGTGCAGGGCAATGTCGATCTCCACGCCATGGCGTGGCTCCTGATCGGATCGATTCCGGGAATCTGGATCTCCAGTCGATTCACGTTGCACATCCCTCAGGACGCGCTCCGGCTCGGTCTCGCCGGGGTGCTCGCGCTCAGCGGCGTGAAGCTCCTGAACGTCCCGGCCGCCGGCTACGTGATCACGATCGGGCTCGGCGTCGGGCTGATTGCTTTCATCGTCTGGCTGGTTACCGGTATGCGCGGCGTACAATCGCGCACCGATGAAGAGGAACGCCCCGACGATCCTGGCTCTGCTGCTGCTCGTCGCGACGGCGACCGCCTTCGCGGTGACGCAGCGCCTCAAGCTCGAACCTAGCCCCATCTCCCAGACCCGCATCGACAAGGTCTTCTCGCCGGTCTGCCGCTGCGACTCCGCCGCCGCGAACATCGACTTCTCGCTTCGGCGCGCAGATCGCCTCACGATCGCGATCCGCGTCGGCGCAGGCGAAGTGACGGTGGCTCGTGGCTTGTTCCCGCGCGGGAACGTGCGCGTGCGGTGGAACGGACGCGACGCGAACGGAAAGCGCGTGCCCGACGGCGTCTATCTGCCGCTCGTCAAGCTCGAGCGGGCAGGCCGCACGATCGATCTGCCTAACCCAATCCGCGTCGACACCGTGAAGCCGAGGATCATTGCGACCCACCTCCGGAGCAACGGCCGGAAGCTGAGGATCAACTACACGCTCTCCGAGCCGGGGCACGGCATCCTGATCGTCAACAGGCACCGCGTGGTCTTCACGTACGGGACGCGCCGTCATGGCAGGTTGACCTGGTACGGGCGCATCAAGGGGCGTGTGGTCAAGCCAAAACGTCATCAGCTGCTGCTCGTGGCGCAGGACCTCGCAGGAAACCGTTCGGCACCCGTTCAGTTACCGTGACGCCGGGCGGGCCGCCGATCCTCGTCCTCGGCGTGCGCCGCTCGGGCACGACGCTGCTGCGCGTCATGCTCGATCGTCACTCCGAGCTCGCCGTTCCGGACGAGTCGTACTTCGTCCCACAGCTCGCCGACCGGCATCTCCGTCGCGTCGACCCCGATGCGTTCGTCGACGACCTTCGCCGCATCGACACGCTCGCGGAGTGGAACGTGCCACTCGACAAGGTGCGGACGCGGCTGCGCAGGGGCATGCCGATCGGAGCGGCGATCGCAACGGTGTACGCGGTGTACGCGGAGGAGCGTGGCAAGGAACGCTGGGGCGACAAGACGCCTATGTACATGCAGAACCTGCACCTGCTCGAAAGGCTGTTCCCCGATGCGCTGTTCGTGCATCTGATCCGCGACGGCCGCGACGCGGCCACGTCGTTTCTCTCGATGCCGAAGGACGTGATGACGGAGACCTGGATGCAGCCCGAGAGCGTCGCCGAGTTCGCCTGTCAGTGGCGAGCCGAGGTCAAGGCGGCGCGCAGGCTCGGTTGGCGGGTCGGGGGCTCGCGTTACCTCGAGGTTCGCTACGAGGAGCTTGTCCAGGACGTCGAGACCGTTCTGCGACGGATCTCGACGTTCGCCCTCCTTCCGTACGAGCCCCGGATGGTGGACTACGTGGGGAACGTCGAGGGCAGCTCGGCGAAGCCGCACCAGCAGAGCCTCAACCGGCCTCCCACCGTCGGCCTGCGCGACTGGCGGCTGCAGATGTCCCCCGAGGAGGTCGGAGCATTCGAGCAGGTCGCCGGAGACCTCCTCGGAGAGCTCGGCTACGAATCGCATGAGCGGCCGGATCCGAGGGGAAGGCTGCGGCGCGCCTCGTACAACACACGTGCCGCGGCGTGGCGCGCGGCGAGCTTCGGCCTAAGGCGCTCCCCGCTTTGGCGCCGTCGTCACCCGCCCCTGCGCTGACCTCTTTTTTTGGCGCTGCTCGGCGAGGATCTGCGGGCTGCGGCGCGCGTGCCACGCCATCACGATGCCGTTCAGGGTGAAGAAGTAATGGCGCTCAGTGACGATTCCCGGCGAATACTTGCCGATGGGGAGCTGCCAGAGGATCTTGCCGTCGGTGACTCGCATGGCGAACGTGTGCTCCGCGAGCGTCGACGTGAAGACGAGGTTCCCGGCGACGAACGAACCGCCGAGTATGCGCCCGCCCAGATAGCGACGCCAGAGAAGGCGGCCGTCACTCGCACGGAATGCGCGCAGGTAGCCGTCGAAGCCGCCGATGAAGACGCGTCCCTGAGAGATCGCCGGCGTCGAGTAGCCGAGCCCACCAACATGCGCGGTCCAGATCACGTGGCCGCTGCTTGCCGAGAGCGCATAGATCTTCCCGGACCGGGCGATCGTGAAGACGCGCCTGCCGTCGGTCGAGGCGCTCGCATAGAAGCTCTCGTAGCGCAGGACGTCGCGGCGTAGGTACGTGTCCCAGAGCTTGTGCCCGTCACTGGCGCGAAGGGCGTAGATCGAACCTGCGTACGTCGAGATGAAGATGCGATTGCCCGAGATCGACGGGCTCGAGTTGATGCGCCCGCCGGTGTCGTATGCCCACTTCACGTTGCCCGTGCGCACGTAGACGGCGAAGAGCCTGCCGTCGGTCGCGCCGAAGTAGACGACCCGCCCGACCACGACGGGCGACGACTCGATCCTGGAGTTGACGTGCAAGCGCCAGAGCGTCTGCCCGTTGTAACGGTTGTACGCCGTCGCGTTCCCGTCGTGCGACGTCACGATCACGCGCGGCCCGGCGATCGCGGGCGTCGACGGTTTCTTCCCGCCTTGCCGCTCCCAGATCTTGTGCCCGTTGTGGGAGTCGAGCGCGACTGTTCTTCCGCCGAATGAGTTGACGTAGAGGATGCCGCCGCAGTAGCTGGGTGGGTACTCGATATAGCTCCGGAGGCCGACTACCCAGAAGTGACTGAGTGGCAGGCCGATGTCGATCCCGGGTCGTGAGAGCGTGCGTCCGGGATCGCCACCGAAGTTGTCCCAGCAGCGCTTGTCGTCGACCAGGTGGTAGCGCCCCTTCTTCTTCGGCGGCGCCGTCACTGTGACGTTGGTCGCAACAGATTGCGAAACGCCGCTGAGCTTCGTGTCGAGCTTCCCGCCCGGATGCTCCCGTGACTTGAGCAAGTAGGCCGCTCCCGCTCCCACGATCAGCAGCACGACGAGAAGAACGATGAGAAGGATCCTGCGGCGCACCCGGCCGAACTAGTCTGCCAGCGGAGCCTGATGCTGCAGCTGGGGAACCGATTGCTCGCCCGAGCCGTCGTCGTTCGACCGGTCTTCGGCGTCGGCGACTGCTGCGCTCCGAAGGGTGAGAGGCAGGGCGACGTAGGCCCAGCCGGCGAGCGCCATCACACCCCAGACGATCGGATCTTCGAAGAAGCCGGCGTAGAACAGCGAGTGAATGAACAGCGCGAGGAACACCGCGCCTGCGGCGAGCCCGAGAGCGCGGTCGCGGCGCGTGACGAGGTAGAGGAGCCGGCTCGCGCCCGCAAGCAGCGCGGCATAGACGAGGAGGCCGAGCAAGCCGAGCTCTGCCGCGACGGTGAGCGGCGTCGTATGCGAGCGGTCGCGCTTGGCGGAGAGCTCCGTGTTTGCCTCGTCCCTGCTCGCCTGTGGCTGGCCCCCGATTCCGACACCGACGAGCGGATGGTTCGCGAAGACGACCCACGTCACTCGTGCGAGCCGCGTGCGCCCGCTCGTCGCCTGGCGCGCGGAGTCGCTGACCGCGTTCGCAGCGACGAACGCCGCTCCGGCGAGCACGCAGGCCGCCGCGCCCACGAGCAGCACGCGCCGCAGTCTCGGTCCACCGAGGACGTACGAGATCGCAACGCCGACCGCGAAGAGCGCGACGAAGCTCGACTGCGAGTACGAGAAGAAGAGACCGGCCCACAGGAACGTGACCAGCGCGGCTCCGGCCCAGAAGCCGATCCGCCCGAGCCAGATCACGACGAGCAACACCGCGATCGCGATCACGACGTGACGGCCGAAGATGCTCGGGTCTTTGAACAGCGAGGTGACGCGGAAATACGTCGTGTACGCGTTCGCCCGCTCGACGTCCCCTGCCAGCAGATGCCCGTGGGTCACGCGTTGGAAGAGGGCGACGGCGGAGAAGAGGGCGGCAAGCGCAATGAGCGTTGTTGCGAGCGCGCGTGGATCCCATTTGCGCCACGGCGAGCGGCAAACGACAACGACGAGGGCGGAGAAGGGGAAGAGAAAGAAGAGGAGCTCGATGCTGCCCTGGCGCAGATCGCGGGTCCAGAGCAGCGATGTTCCCGCGAGTGCGACAAACGCCGCAGCAGGAACGGCCAGCAGCGGCGGCAGCGGCTTTCCCAGATCGCCATGTAGTGCACGCCAGGTGAACGCGAGCATCGCCGCAGCGAGCACGACGTAGAGGGGAACGAGGAGATACGCCTTCTGTGCGCCGATCGAGACCGAGACCCGAAACGGCGCTACTGCGAGCAGTGCCACCGGCACGACAGCTGGATAGCGGGCAAGCGCCCACGCCCCTGCGGCCACGGCGACGACTCCGACCACGAACGCGGCTGCATGGCTCGCAGGGTTGACGACCAACTTGAGATCCGCGCCCGGGATCAGCGCCGCGGCCAGCCCGATCTCTGCGGCTGCGGTCGCCGCAAGGCCGGCCAGGAGCTGGGTGCGTGTGCGCGCAAGGAGCATCGCCGCCGCTCCCAGCCCGCCGATCACCGCGGACAGCTGAGCCAGGTCGCCATGGGGCATGGAGAACAGAGACTACGGACCCGTGATAGGAAAGGCCGCGTGATCGGATCCTGGGAACGAGTCCTCGTGCTCGCACCGCACACCGACGACGGTGAATTCGGCGCCGGCGGGACGATGGCGAGGCTTGTCGAAGAAGGCGCGGAGGTGCGGTACGTGGCGTTCTCGATCGCCACGAGGTCGCTGCCGGAGGGCTTTCCGCCGGACACGCTCGCCCGCGAGGTGGAGGACGCGACCGCCGAGCTAGGGATCGCGCGGGAGAATCTCACGGTGCACGACTTCGACGTGCGCACCTTCCCCGAGCACCGGCAGGACATCCTCGAGCTGCTCGTCGCGCTGTGGGAGGAGTGGCGGCCGGACGCCGTCTTCCAGCCGAGCCTGCACGACATCCACCAGGATCATCAGGTGATCGCGGCCGAGGGGCTGCGCGCGTTCAAGCGCACGACGATTCTCGGCTACGAGATCCCCTGGAACAACTTCGACTTCGCCTACCAGGCGTACTTCGCCCTTGAAGAGCCCCACATCGAGCGCAAGGTCGCCGCGCTTCGCAAGTACGCTTCCCAGCAACACCGGCGCTACAGCGACCCCGAGTACATCCGGAATGTCGCCCGGACCCACGGAATCAACGTCAACCGCGAGTACGCCGAGGTTTTCGAGGTCTACCGGGTCGTGACCTGATCCCCGGGGCGTCCGTCTGGCAGCCCCGCTTGAATCCCCACGTCATTTCGCCCACAACCGAAGGAGTACGAATGCCACTCACGCAGACACAGCTCGCAAGCGAGGTCGCAGAACGCAGCGGCCTGAGCAAGAGCGACGCCAAGGCAGCGCTGGCGGCGCTCGAGGAGATCGTCCTCGACGAGCTCGCGAACGCCGAGAAGGTCCGGATCGGCGGCGTCGTCCAGCTCGTCGTGCGCGTCAAGGAGGCGACGAAGCCGCGCAAGGGCCGCAACCCGGCCACCGGCGAGGAGATCACGATCTCGGCGAAGCCCGCTTCCGTCGCGCTGCGCGCGCGACCGCTGGCGAAGGCCAAGGCGGCTCTGCCGTCAGTGCAGAAGGCGCGCAAGCGCCTGGCCGCCTAGCAGTCCGAAGCAGGTCGTTCGCGGGCCCCGGCGAGTCTGCCGGGGCCTACACGTCCCTCGACCAGAGCTCGAGCAGGTTGCCGTCCGGGTCGTAGAAGTAGTACGACGTCGCCTGCATCCACTCAAAGCGAGTCGGTCCGTAGACGTCCGTGCTCGTCCCAACGTGTTCGACGGCTTCGTCGAGCCGGTCGCGCGGGACCTCGAGGGCGAAGTGCACGTTCCCGAACCGATGACCTTCGGGGTGCGGTGAATGCTCCTCGAAGAGGAGCGATCCCTTGTGCAGCGCGATTCGCTGCGACCGGTCCGCCGCTCCCGCGAAGAACCAGGCCCACTCCTCGTCGGGCGGGCTCTCGGGCTCCAGGCCGACAACCTCGCGATAGAAGTCCGCCGCGCGCGGAACGTCGTCGACGATCAGTACGAGCTCGGCGAGCCCGGTTGTGAAACGCCGAGCGCTCACCGGACGACGACGTCGGCGACCGCTTCGTCGATCGCCTGCAGCGTCGCGTCGTCGAGTGAGATCCCCGATGCCCCTGCATTCTCCTCGACCTGTTCGGGTCGTGACGCTCCGACGATCGCTGCCGCGACGTTGTCTTCGCGAAGCACCCAGGCAAGCGCGAGTTGCGCCATCGTCACTCCCAGCCCTTCGGCGATCGGCACGAGCCGCTGCACTCTCTCGAGGACCTCGTCGTCGCGGTAGCTGTCCATCGCCCACCCCATCTGCTGGGAGGCAGCGCGCGTTCCGGCGGCGGGCTCCTGGCCGGGCTTGTACTTCCCGGTCAGGGCTCCCTGCGCGAGCGGCGACCAGACGATCTGGGAGATGCCGTTGTCCTTGCAGAGCGGGATCACCTCGCGCTCGGGGACGCGGTACAGAAGCGAGTACTGCGGCTGCGACGACACGAACTTCTCTACGCCGGGAACCAGTGCGAGCGCGGCGCGGATCTGGTCGGCCGTCCATTCGCTGAAGCCGAGGTAGCGGGCTTTGCCCTGGCGGACGACCTCGGTGAGTGCTTCCATCGTCTCCTCGAGCGGCGTTTCCTGGTCGTAGCGATGGCACTGGTAGAGATCGACGTAGTCGGTGCGAAGCCGGCCGAGCGAGAGGTCGATCTGCTTGAAGACCTGCTCGCGTGAGAGCCCACGGTCGCCGTTGACCGAGAAGTAGAGCTTAGTCGCGAGGACGTACGAGTCGCGCGGGCGTCTCGCGAGAACCTCGCCGAGAAATTCCTCGGCCCCGCCGCCTCCATAGACGTTCGCAGTGTCGATGAAGTTGATCCCGACGTCGAACGCTTTTTCCACGCACGCCTCTGCCTGCCTGTTCGAGACGCCGCCGCCGTAGGTCAGCCAGGACCCGAGGCTGATCTCCGAGACGTTCAGGTCACTCGAGCCAAGGCGGCGGTAGAGCACAGTGAAGGTCTACCATCCGCGGCCGTGCGTACACGCCGCCTCGGCAAGGAAGGCCCAGACGTCTCGGTCGTCGGTCTCGGCTGCAACAACTTCGGCGGCCGTGTCGATCTCGACGGAACGCGTGCAGTCGTCGATGCCGCGTTGGACGCGGGCGTGACGCTCTTCGACACAGCGGACAGCTACGGCAATCAGGGCGGCAGCGAGTCGTTCCTCGGCGAAGTGCTCGAAGGCCGTCGCGATCGCGTCTTTCTTGCGACGAAGTTCGGCAGCAACATGGGCGACGGCACCAAGGCGCGCGGTTCCCGCGAGTACATCCGCAAGGCGATCGAAGGTTCGTTGCAGCGCCTGAGAACCGACGTGATCGACCTCTACCAGTACCACACTCCCGACGGCATCACGCCGTTCGAGGAGACGTTTGGCGCGCTCGACGAGCTCGTGCGCGAAGGGAAGGTGCGCTACGTCGGCCACTCGAATCTCGTGGCCGCGCAGGTCGAGGAGGTCGACGTGTTCTGTCGTGAGCAGGGATTCGCGCGGCCGGTGAGCGCGCAGAACCGGTACTCGCTGATGCGCCGCGAGGCGGAGGAAGAGCTGTTACCGACGTGCGAGCGCCTGGGGATCGGCGTGCTCCCGTACTTCCCGCTCGCGAGCGGACTGCTCACGGGGAAGTACCGCCGGGGTGTCGATCGGCCAGAAGGAACGCGGCTCTCGGGTCGCGACGAGGTCTTCACGGACGAGACCTTCGATCGCCTTGAAGCGCTCGAGGAGTTTGCGCGAGCGCGTGGCCTGACGCTGTTGAAGGTTGCGGTCGGCGGCCTTCTTGGACAACCGGCGATCGCGTCCGTCATCGCCGGCGCGACGAAGCCCGAGCAGATCCGCGCGAACGTGGAAGCAGCCGAATGGGAGCCGACGCCGGAAGACCTGGCGGCGCTCAACGCCCTCCGCTAGCGCGGCATGTCCCAACTGGCGCTGTTTTGGGTCAGACCCCAAGACCTGTCCCGTTTGCCAAAGCGCCTGCAAACGGCGCCTTTATTCTCGCACGGCGCACTGGGCTCGGGGTATCGAAACGGGGACGAATGTGTGTCGCTTCTCGCACGCTCGGCAGAATCGGACGCGATGACACGAGTTGGAACAGTGCACGAGGTGCCCGCTGCGGTTGTGGACGTCGGCTGGGTCAACGGGCTCGCCGCAATTCGCTCGCTCGGCCGCGCAGGCATCCGCGTTCTCGCCGTCGACCATCGCCCGAGCGCGCTCGGGTTTCGCTCGCGCTACGCCGAGCCGTTTCTGAGCGCTGATCCCGGCGCCGACCCGCAGAGGTTCGTCGCCTCGATCCGTGCGCTCGGCAAGGTCGTCGTCTTTCCGACACACGACCGCGAGCTCAACCTGATCTCGGAACATCTCGGCGACCTGGAGGTCCTTGCTCCCTTTCCCGAGTGGGACCTCCTCGAGCGCGTGCAGAGCAAGCGCGAACAACTCGACACCGCAGCGCTCGCAGGCGTCGACGTGCCCCGCACCCACTATCCCGGCTCGACGCAAGAGGCCCGCGACGCGGCCGAGGAGCTCGGCCTGCCGGTGCTCGTCAAGCCCGAGCATCCGGTCGGCTTCAAACAACGGTTCCGTAAACAGGCGTTCCGCTGCGCGACGGTCGACGAGGTCGCGGAGGCCTACACGAGCGCCGAGGAGTTCGCTCCGATGGTGCAGGAGCTGATCCCCGGCGGAGACGACACGCTCTACACGGTCGGCAGCTACCTCTCGCGGACAGGCGTCCCGCTCGGCGTCTTCTCGGGACGGAAGCTGCGCCAGACCCCTCCGGGTGTCGGCACCTGCCGCGTGGGCGAGGCCGTCTGGATGCAGGAGGCGGTTGACGCGGCGCTGCGGCTCCTCGAGGCGTTCGGCTACTACGGCCTGTCGCAGGTGGAGTTCAAGCGCGATCCTCGCGACGGCGGCTTCAAGTTGATGGAGATCAACCCGCGGCTGTGGCAATGGCATGGGCTCGCGACGGCCTGCGGCATCGACCTCCCGCGCATCGCCTACGACGACCTCGTCAGTGAGAGCTCACCCCCGCCGGCCACTATGAACGGTGGCGGGAAGCGCTGGGCGATCACGCTCCTGCCTGGCGAGCGACCTGCCGTGCAACGGCCGCCCTACCTCGACGCGGTCTTCGCCCGCGACGACCCGAAGCCCGGAGCCGTGCACCTCGCGCGGCTCGTACGAAGCGCGCTTCGATGATTCCGGCCATCGTCGAACGACGTGCGCGCTGGGTGCTCGACTCGATCGGCGCGACCGAGCTCGGCTTCGGCGACGACCTGCCGTACGACGCCGCCGCCTGGGAGCAAATCGATCGCGGCGAGCGACCGGTCGGCGACGACCTCGCGGACGGCTTCTTCCATCTTGCCCGCGTCGAGGAGCGGAACGGCGCGCGTGACGAGCACGGCCGCTTTCGCGCCGAGTGGTCGTGCCTGGATCCACTCGATCCACCGCTCGAGCGTCTGCGGCAAAAGCTCGGCGTCACCACGAGAGACGATCGACCGCGCTTCACGATCGCGCTGACGCACGACGTCGACACGCCGTGGCGCTGGACGCGCATCGGCCTGCGCGGTGCGGCCGCACGGCTGAAGCAGAACGTTCGCCATGCGCAACTCGGCCCTGCGGTGCGTGAGACGACAGGGCTCGCGACCGTGCCGCTACACCGCTTGCGCGGCACTGATCCCAACTGGCGCTTCGAGCAGATCCTGGCGGAGGAACGCCGCCGCGGCGCGACCGGCTCGTCCTTCTACGTGATCGCGAGCCATCACGACCCGCACGACGGCGCCGCAGCCGATGAATACGGCCGGCTGCGGCCGCGCCTCGTCGAGACCCTGCTCGAGGCCGGCGGAGAGGTCGGCCTGCACGGGAGCTACACCGCGGCGGACGATGCCGCGCGGCTCGCGGCGGAGAAGCACAAGCTCGAAGCGCTCGCCGGACCGATCACCGGCCATCGCTACCACTACCTGCGCGTCGATCCGCACCGGAATTTCGCGCCGCTCGCGGACCTCCGCCTCCGTTACGACACGACGCTCGGCTTTCCCGACGCCCTCGGCTTCCGCGCCGGCATCGCGCGGCCCTTCAGGCCCTGGAACTTTGAACGCGAAGAGCCGCTCGACCTGATCGAGGTACCCCTTGCCGCGATGGATGCGACGCTCGCGGAGGAGCGCTACCTCGGCCTCGCCGCAAAGCGCGCCGAGCCGCAGCTGATGCAACTGCTCGACCGGGCCGCGGAGTTCGGCGGCGCCTTCGCCGTCCTCTGGCATCCGGACCGCTTCGATCCCGCCACCTCCGGCGGCTGGGATCGCCTCTACTCGAGGCTGCTGGCAGGAGCTCAGGAACGCGGAGGCAGCTGCGTTCCGGCGGCCGAGCTGGTGTCGTCCCACTCGACCTGATCGAAGTAGCGCAACGCGCGCCGGGTCGGGCGCACCCGGGCGCTCAGCTGTGCGAGCTCTTCTCGCGAGATTTCGCCGAGCGCGCTCTTGATCCCGAGGTACGGGAGGTTCAGGTCCTCCTGGTAGACGATCGTCGAGATCCGTGGGTTGATCTCGATCACCTGGTCGCCGACGAGCTGGATGTTGAAGAAGTACTCGATGCCGAGCTCGGCGACGATGCGCGACGCCACCTCCATCAGCCAGTGGTCCTGCAGCGTCTCGAAGTACATCGCGAGCCCGGCGCGCATCGACTCGCGCGTCTTCGCGTGAGCGAGCAGCACCTGTCCCGAGCGCGCGATGCCGTCGATCGTTCGCTCCTTCCCCTGCGCGAGCTCCATCACGAGCAGATCCGGTCCGCCCTCGTCGGGTAGCAGCTCGACGACGTCCTTCAAGCGCATCGCGAGGTTCCCCGGCCGTTCCTCGAGCAGCTGTCGCGATCGGTCGACCGTTGCGTCGAGGATGCGAAAGCCGCGCGATCCCGAGCTGAAGACCGGCTTGAAGCAGACCGCGCGGTCCGGATAGCCCAGCTCGTCGGCTGCATGGGCAAGTGCCCGGGCGCCGCTCACCCGCTGCCAGGCGGGCGCCCGCAGACCGAGTCGCTGGACGAGTGCATAGGTCGCAGCCTTGTCGTTCGCCGTCTGGATTGCCTCGGGAGGTGAGACGAGCACCGTCGTGCCGAGAAACCGGTCGCGCGAGTCGGCGAGCGCCTGCAGGTCGTGCGAGGACTGCGGCAGGATCGCGTCGATGTTCTCGCGCCGAACGACATCGACCAGCGCATCCGCGAAGGCTGGGTCCTTGCCCGGCGGCACCACGTAGAACCGGTCGCAGAAGTGGCGTCCGATCGCCTGCGGCGACATGTCGGTCCCGACGATGCGCACGCCGCGCTCCCCGTTCTGACGGAGCGCTCGCAGGAGAGCGGCGGTGCCGGGGGCGCCCGACGCGGTGACGAGGACGGTGATGTCGCGCATGGACGCCGGGCGATGCTACTTCGGGTCGATCCCTCCGTGGACCAGCTTCAGCAGCGCGTCGGCATCGAGCTCGAGGCCGAGGGTCGTCGCAAGGGCCACACCGTTGGCCACGATGTTGACGAAAGCTGCGACGTCTTCGAGCCTGACGTCGCTGCGGAACCCGCCGCTCGCGTGCAGCTCCTCGAGCCAGGCTTTCACCTGTGCGTCGCGTCCTTCGCCGCCGCGGACGTGCCACTCCTGCATCAGCTCCGGCCTGCGCCGCAGTCGCCGGAGCACCTCGAAGTAGACGGCCATCCAGTCTGGGCTCTCGGTCGTCAGGTGCCGGAGCGTCGCGTCCAGCCCTTGCTCCATCAGGAGCGCCGTCAGCTCGTACTGGTCACGCGAGGCGAGCTCGAAGAAGAGCGACCACTTGTCCGGGAAGTAGTTGAAGATCGCCCCGCGCGAGAGGCCGATCTCCTCCTCGAGCCGCGCGACCGTCGCCCCCTCGTAGCCGTAGCGCGCAAACGCGCGACGCGCCCCCTCGAGAATCTGCTCCCGGCGGGCCTCGAGGTGCTCTTCGGAGACCTTCGGCACCCTCCCACTTTACAAAACCGTACGTCCGTATTATATTCTCGGCCAGATGGGGCTGCTCCGGAACCGCAACCTCGCCGCGGTGCTCACGGCCGAGCTCGTCTCGCTCACCGGCTCGGCGATGACCTACGTCGCGCTCCCGTGGTTCGTCCTCACCACGACGGGCTCGACGGCCAAGATGGGCTGGGTCCTCGCGGCCGAGCTCCTTCCCGTCGGCCTCCTCGGCATTCCAGCCGGCTCGCTGATCGCCCGCCTCGGCGCGAAGCGGACGATGAACGTCGCAGACGCGGCGCGCGCACCCCTGATGGCCGCGGTGCCCGTGCTCTATTGGACGGGCCACCTGTCCTTTCCGCTCCTCTTGACGTTCACGTTCCTGATCGGCTGCTTCATGGCGCCGTACTACGCATCGTCTCGCCTCATCCTCCCGGAGGTCGTCGGCGAGGACGAGCAACTCGTCGCGCAAGGCTCCGCGTTCGTCCAGGCGATCACGCAGCTGACCCAGCTCGGCGGACCGATCCTCGGCGGCCTGCTCATCTCCCTCACCAGCGCTCCTGCAGTTCTCATCGTCGACGCCGCGACCTATGCGTTCTCGTTCGTCGTGATCTTCACCTTCGTGCGCGTGGGCAAGCGAGTCGAGCAGGACGAGTCGTCACGTGGCCTCTTCGCAGGGCTGCGCTACGTGTGGCACGACCAGTTGCTTCGGCCGATGCTCTGCGCGGCGTCCTTCATCAACTTCACGGCACAAGGGTTGTTCGCCACCATCCCCGTGCTCGTGCTGCGGCGCTATGACGCGGAGCCGAAGATCCTCGGCTTCTTCTTCGCGGCCTTCGGCGCGGGGGCACTCATCGGGAGCCTCGTCGCGGCGAACATCGTCCGCAGGGTGCCACTGCTCCGGCTCGCCGGCGTCGCAATCCTCGGGATGGCCGTGCCGCTGTGGTTCCTGGCGATCAGCATGCCCTGGCCGGTCGTGCTCGTCGTGCTCGCAGTGTTCGGTTTCTGCGCACCGCTCGTCAACGCCCCGGTGCTCGCCATCGTCACGATGCGCGCCCCGGAGGCGTTGCGACCGAAGGTGATGACGGCGGTGATGACGTTCGCATTGATCATCGGGCCGCTTGGCTTCCTGGCAGTCGGTCAAGCACTCCAGCACGTCGGCCTGCGCGTGGTCTTTCTTGCGATCGCAGCCGGTTTCACGGCCGGCGCCGTGGCCTTCTCAGCGGCTGTTGGACGCAGCGACGCCCGGGAACAGGAACCGGACGCGTTTCGAACAGGCGAGCTCGCAACCAGACGGTGATGTGCAGCCACATGCTCGCCGGAGGATCGCCGCGACGAGATTCATCGACCCAGGATAGGCAACACTCGCCGTAACCTCCGCCGCTCGGCCGGCAGGTAGAAGCCGAGCAGGCCGACCACGAGCGGGAACGCTGCCGTCAGCGCCAGAGCCACTCCGAGCGGGACGTCGAGTAGCTTGCCGACCAGCGTCAGACCGACTGCCGCGACAGCGAGCGTCGCGACTCGGCGCCACTGGTACGGAACCGGGAAGACCCGCTGTGCGCGCCAGGCCATGCCGAGAAAGAGCAGCGTGTAGGCGATCACGGTGGCGATCGCTGCGCCCATTCGTCCGTACGAAGGGATGAGGGCGAAGTTGAGGCTCACGTTCACGACCGCGGCCGCGCCGCTGACGAGCCAGTTCGACCGCGTTTGTCGTGCACGCCCGGTGCCGATTTGCACGACCACGTACGCGCCGAACGCCGCGACCCCGAACGCGAGCGGCGCCACGACGTTCTGCGCGGGATAGAAGGCCTCCGTCGTGATCAGCCTTACGATCCAGGGCGCAAGCAGTCCAAGTGCGAGCGCGAGCCAGCAGCAGACGTAGACGACGTAGGTGAGCACGAAGCTGTAGGTGCGCTGCGCTTCGCGGTCGTCCTCGATCGAGTAGGCGAAGGCGGGCCACGCCATCCGGAACGCGGTCAGGAGTAGGACGATCGCTGACGCGATTCGCACGCCGATCGAGTAGAGCCCCACCTCGTGCGCGTCTGAGAGCTTGATCAGGAAGAAGCGGTCGCTGAAGTTCGTGAGCCAGAGCGCGACGGCGGACGGAACGAGCGGCAGCCCGAAGCGGTTCATCGCGCGATAGAGCTTGCGGTCGAACTGCAGGCCGAGCGCGTGTCTGCTGTACATGAGCAGTGCGGCGTAGACGATCAACGTGCCGGTGAAGTTGCCGACCAGGACGCCGAGAGGTCCCTTGTCGAACACGACGACGAGCAGGATCGTGGCGCTGATTGTGATCGCCACGTTGCAAAGCGTCGCGGCGACGTAGGCGGTCGAGCGCTGCTCGACGCGGAACAGCGACGTCATCTGCTCGTAGTTCAGCGCTGCCCAGAAGCCGATGAACGCGGCGATGACCAGATTCCCGTGATCGTGTGTTCCGAAGAGCAGCCAGGAGATCTGCGGTGCAAGGACGATCCCCGCCAGCGAGACGACCGTCGACGCGGCCATGACGTACCAGAACGCGGTGCGGACCACGAGATGCCGGCGCTCCAGCTCGGCCGAGTCGAAGTAGAAGCGGAAGAACGCGCTCTTCATCCCCTGCGCGACGAGTGCGGTGAGCACAGCGGCCAGCGCGACGAGCGTCTCGATCAGTCCGTAGTCGCTTGGCGACAGATAGCGCGTGTACAGCGGCAGAAGCAGCACACCGAGGACGCGCGCGATGATGCTGCCCACGCCGTAGATGGCCGAGTGCCGCAGCAGCTCCTTGAGGCGCTGGAGGATCACCCGAGCACCGAGGCGTAGATCTCGATGAAGCGGTCGGCGACCTTGTCGAGATCGTGAACCTGCTCGACGTAGATCCGGCCCTCCTGACCGAGCTGTTTGCGCAGCTCGAAGGACTCCACGAGCGGCCTGAGCTTCTCCACGAGGTCGTCCTTCGTCGCCGCCACGATGGGCACCTTCAGGCCGAACGCCTCTTCCGTCTGGCGGACTGCTTCCGGATCGAGGTGCGTGACCACCGGCTTGCCGTACGCCATCGACTCGATCGCAAAGACGCCGTGCCAGAGGTAGTGCAGCTGGTCGACGACTATGTCGGCCCGCTTGAAGCGCTCGACAGCCTCGTCATGGGGGACGCCGTGCACCACGTCGAGATCCACCGGCAGCCGGCTGCACGCGTCGATCACGTGCCGTGTGCCCTTCTTCTCGGGGTTCGACGGCGCATGGACGACGAGCGGCCGCTCGCGCTGGACGGGCGGCACCGCCTCGTAATCGCGCAGGTCGAGACCCGGAGGGACGACCGCCGTCGGATCGGGGACCCAACGTGTCGCGGCATACGAGCCGACGATGCACGCGTCGAACTTCTTGCGGTACGCGAGCTCCTCTCGCCGCTTGCCCCGGATGTCGTCGCCGAGGAAGTGCATCACCGACTTCTTTCGAGTTGCGCGCAGGATCGGCACGTTCACCGACTTCGGGACGAGCGTCTTGCCGAAGTAGAAGTGGAAGACGTCCGTCTGCGGCAGGTACCTGGCGAGCGCGCGCCACTGGACGGCCTGCTGGCGAAGCAATCCCTGCCGCGGCAGATCGAGGTTGATGTCGTACTCGTCCGGCCGCCACTTCTGCGGCCAGAAGACGAGGAGGCGCGCGTCGACGCCTTTGCGGCGCAGGGCGTTCACGTGGGCCCAACCTGTACCGGCCAGATTGACCGGCAAATGGAGGATTCGGGCATCCACGCAGGCAACGATACGATCCGCGGCCGTGTCCGCCGGGCTGAAACGCCGTCTCTACCGCGCCGTTCGGGACGTTCGCGATCCGCGCCGTGCGGCCGATCGGCGACGCATTCGCGACGGAGTGGCGCGTTTTCTCGGCGGTCGAGACGTGCTCGAGGGCTACGAGCGCGAGGTGCGGGCGAGCGGCCTGATGGATCACCTGCTCGAGAAGGGGCGCGAGCACCACGAGGCAGTCGTCGAGACCGGCGCGGGCCACTCCCTCGGTGCGATCGGCTACACGGAGGGCGTCTATCTCTACGCTGTCCTCCGCAAGGTGCAACCAAAGATCGCTGTCGAGACCGGGGTCGCGAACGGGTTCTCAACCGCGTTCTCGCTCCTTGCGCTGCAGGCGAACGGCGAGGGGCAGCTGCACTCGATCGACCTGCCGCGAGAAGTTGGCCGGGACTACGAGCCCGGGACATTCTTCGAAGGGGAGGGCCGCGCAGGCATCCCGGCGGGCTCGGAGCCTGGGTGGTTGATCCCGGCTGACCTGAAGGAGCGCTGGACGCTCGTGCTCGGGCGGAGCCAGGAGGAGCTGCCGCCGCTGCTCGACCGGCTCGGCGCGATCGACACGTTCATGCACGACAGCGAGCACTCGTTCGAGTGCATGTGGTTCGAGTTCAACGCCGGCTGGCCCGCGCTCCGCGCCGGGGGAGTGCTCCTGTCTGACGACGTGAACTCGACGGAGGCCTTCGCGCGCTTCGCCGCCGAGCAGGGCCGCGAGCCGGTGCGCCTGGCCCGCGGCATGGCTCTCCTGCAGAAGTGATTTGACAAGTTAGTGAGTAATCGCTAACAATACGAGCCATGCCAGTCGCCGAACGAAAGAGCGCCGAGGAGCGCCGTGAGGAGATTCTCGAGGCCGCGCTCGTGGAGTTCGCCGCGCACGGGCTCTACGGCGGCTCGACCGAGGCGATCGCCCGGGCGGTCGGGATCTCGCAGCCCTATGTGTTTCGCCTCTTCGGGACGAAGAAGGAGCTCTTCACGGCGACGATCGAGCGCTGCATGCGAGGGACGCTCGAGATGATGCAGTCGGCGGCCGCCGGCCTGAAGGGCGAGGACGCCCTGCACGCGATCGGCGAGGCTTATGGCGAGCGGCTCAGGACCGATCCGACCTATCTCCATTCGCAGATGCAGGCCTACGCCGCCTGCGACGACCCGGCGATTCGCACGGTGGTGCGGAACGGCTACCGCGAGCTCGTCGACTACGTCGAACGGGTTTCAGGACTGCCGCCCGAACGGGTCTCGCACTTCTTCGCGAAGGGGATGCTTCTGAACGTGATCGCGTCGATGGACCTGCTCGGCGCCGACGAAGGCTGGGCGCAGCGCCTCATCGAGGGCTGCCGCCAGGACGTCTGAGACCTTTTTTTCGAGTTGAAGTTAGTGACCACTCACAAGCATATGCCGGTTTTCCGCACCACCAGACACCAGACGGCCGCATTCGCAGGCCTCTCCCGCAACAGCACGATCGAGTTGACGACCCGAAGGAGGAATCCATGACAGCCAAGACCCGAACCATCTGGACTTTTGCGATCACCTCGGCGGCGGTCTTCATGGCCACGCTCGACAACCTCGTGGTCACGACCGCACTGCCGGTCATCCGCGAGGACCTGCATGCGACGGTCGAGAGCCTCGAGTGGACCGTCAACGCCTACACGCTGACCTTCGCGGTCCTCCTGCTCACGGGCGCTGCGCTCGGCGATCGCTTCGGGCGACGCCGGATGCTCGCGGTCGGCCTCGCGATCTTCACGGTGTCGTCCGCCGCCGCCGCCCTCGCGCCGTCGGCCGGAGTGCTGATCGCCGCGCGTGCGGCTCAGGGCGTCGGCGGCGCGATCATCACTCCGCTGACGCTGACCATCCTGAGCGCGGGCGTTCCCGCCAACCGGCGCGGAGCGTTCATCGGCGCGTGGAGCGGCATCGCCGGCCTCGCGGTCGCATTCGGGCCGCTCGTCGGCGGAGCGGTCGTGAGCGGCATCTCCTGGCACTGGATCTTCTGGCTCAACGTCCCGATCGGCGTCGTCCTGATCCCGCTCGCGCTGCGGCGGCTGGACGAGACGTACGGGCCCGCCGCCAAGCTCGACCTGCCGGGGGTCACGCTGGCGAGCGTGGGGCTCACCGGGATCGTCTGGGGTCTCGTGCGCGGACACGGGCAGGGCTGGACGTCGCCCGAGATCGTCATCTCCCTCGTTGCCGGCGCTCTCGTCTTCGCGCTGTTCGTGCTCTGGGAGCTGCGGACGCCGGAACCGATGCTGCCGATGCGCTTCTTCGAGAACCGCGTCTTCACGCTCGCGAACGTCGCCTCGCTCCTGATGTTCTTCGGGATGTTCGGGTCGATCTTCCTGCTGTCGCAGTTCTTCCAGACCGTGCAGGGCTACTCGCCGTTCGGCTCGGGCCTGCGCATCCTCCCGTGGACGATCATGCCGATGTTCGTCGCGCCGATCGCCGGCGCTCTCTCCGACAGGATCGGCGGCGCGCGGCTGATGGGCATCGGACTGACGTTGCAGGCCGGCGGGCTCGCCTCGCTCGCGGCGATCTCGACCCCGACGACTCCCTATTGGCATCTCGTCGTGCCGTTCATGGTCTCGGGCATCGGGATGGCGATGTTCTGGGCACCGGTGGCGAACGTCGTCCTCGCCGCGGTTCGGCCGGAGGAGGAGGGCAAGGCCTCGGGTGCGCAGAACGCGATTCGCGAGCTCGGCGGAGTGTTCGGTGTGGCCGTGCTGGCTTCCGTCTGGTCGCACTACGGGAGCTACTCGAACGGCCAGTCGTTCGTCGACGGGATGGTGCCCGCCCTCTGGATCGGCGCGGCGGTCGTCTTCCTCGGCGCCGTGGCCGCGTTCCTGATCCCGAGCCGCAAGCGGGCTGCCGAGGCGACGGTCGACGAGCCGGTCGCCTTCGCGGAAGCGGCTTAGCCCGAACGGTCTTTTGCGCGGGCGGCTCGGGCCGCCCGCGCAAGTGCTAGCGGGTGCCTGCCAGCTGCGTGACGACCCGGTGGTTCCTCTGAATGAGCTTGGCGGCGTAGAGGCGGTCGTCGGCCTTGCGGAACAGCTCCATCGGGCGGAGCCCGTCGTCCGGCCAGGCGGACCAGCCGAAGGTCACCTGCAGATCCTGCGCTTCGAGGTCGGCACGGAGCCGCGCGCAGAGTTGCGCAGCGCCTGCCAGTCGTCCTCCGACGAGGATCGCGAACTCGTCACCGCCGACGCGCGCCAGCTCGTCCTCGGAGCCGGTGAGCCGGCGCAACGCGTCCGCCAGATCACGCAGCTTCTGGTTTCCGGCCGTGTGCCCGTGCGTGTCGTTCAACAGCTTCAGGTCGTCCATGTCTCCGAGCACGAGGA
>Ga0207708_10000317_pt1 | contig 38082 bp, 34 predicted proteins | sample KBSK5101metaG_FD_184340 | JGI IMG/M metagenome (GOLD analysis project Ga0207708, IMG submission 184340) | Corn, switchgrass and miscanthus rhizosphere microbial communities from Kellogg Biological Station, Michigan, USA - KBS K5-10-1 metaG... | ecosystem: Host-associated > Plants > Roots >... | reverse complement strand
GAACGGGCAGTCGAGAGGTCCGAGATGAGCGCAGACCCGGAGCGCGATCGAGGTGTCATGTTCGCTCATGGCGTGCGAGTCGGCGCAGCGGCGTGCATGCTCCTCCTGCTGGTCGCTTGCGGCGGTGAGAGCGGCGGCGTGCGACCTACGCCGAGCATCACGGCCTCGGTGACCGCGTCAGCCACCAGATCGCCGACTCTGCCGAGCCCAACGCGGTCCGTGGGGGAACGGGAGTCGCGCACGGCGACCCCATCGGCCCCATCGGCCACGTCCCCTCCGTCCAGCCCATCCAGCCCCCCGACGACCGCGGCGTCGCCCACCTCCTCGCGGAGCCCGGACTCGGAGACCGAGCCGCCGAGCGACTCGCCGAGCGAGACGCCGACCGAGACGCCGAGCGACTCGCCGACCGAGCTGCCGAGCCCGACTGCCAGCGCCACCGCGGAGGCCTCTGATGAGGTGGAGGGGACGCCGGAAGAGTCCTCAGGCGTCCCGGCCTGGGTCTGGTGGCTCCTCGCCCTCCTTCTCGTTGCCGGCGCCGTGAGCATCCCGTTGATCGTCCGGGCTCGGCGCCGCAATGCCTGGCTCGCGGACCTCTCCGCGAACCAGACAGAGGTGGCGTGGTTCGCACGGGTGCTGATCCCGCAGGTGCGCGGGGCCGGGTCACCCGAGGCTGCCGCGGGCGCGTGGAGGGTGGCCGGGGAGGCCCGCGTCGCCGAGACCGAGGACCGGCTCACCGCCCTGGAGGCCACTGCTCCCGACGAGGCATCCCGGGACCGGGCGACCGTCCTCCGTGACACCGTCCGGGCTGCGCGCGCCCGGATGGCGACGGTCGTCACGACGAGCACGGAACAGACGTTGGCTGCTGACCTGGACGACGTCGCTGCCCAGATCGAGCTGGCGCTGCCAACCGCGGAGCAACCTTCACTGAACTGAGCGTCTCACCCATTGTGGATGAGGCCGACCGGGACAGGGAGGGGGAAGGGTGGTCGACAACTGCGGAAGGAGCGAACGGTGGGTGAGCCCGCACAGCGTCGGGATTTTTCCGACTCGGTCGCTGTGGCGGGAGCCAGGCGGCTGGGCCACATCAACCGCGTCGCCGCCGTTGCCTTCACCATCGGCGGTTCCTTGTTCGCGCTGGGCGCAGCCTTCGCCCAGTTGGGGGTCGGAAGCCTGGAGACGGTCAACATCACCTATCTGGTCGGTGGATTCTTCTTCAGCCTCGGCGGCTACACGTCGATCGTCCTCGTCAACATGGCCCAGGTAGCGCCCGGGACGGCCAGGCGGATGCGCTGGTGGAGCTTCCAGCCCCATCACCTCGGATGGCTCAGTGCCGTCGTGTTGTTCGTCGGGACCCTGCTCTTCGCGGTGAGCCTCGTGGCGGCGTTCGCCTCTGGGCTCACGCCACGTCAGTCCAACGGATGGATCTGGTTCCCCGACATCCTCGGCTGCCTCTGCTTCCTCGTGTCGGGACACCTCGCGCTGCTCGATGTGTGCGGGGGCAGGATCGGGGTGCGTGCGCACCAGATCGACTGGTGGGTGGTGGCTGTCAACCAGATCGGTTCGGTCCTGTTCTTCCTCGCGGGACTCGCAGCATTCACGCGGCCGGCGACCTCCCGGGCCGTCGACATCGGCCTCGTGAACTGGGGGACCTTCGCGGGGGCGGTGTGCTTCGCGTTCGGCGGGCTCATCCAGGTGTTCGACAAACCCACTCCAACAAGAACGGCGGTTCAACACACGTCATGACGAAACTCAGTGAAGCAGAGGCGGTAGCGCTCTTCGGTAATCGGTTCCTGACCGAACCGGCGCCGGCGACGGTGTTCCCGGAGGGCGGCATGCGTCCGATCGACGCGAGGCGGCTGCTGGCCGAGGACCTCAACCTCGAGGGCGATCCGCAGCGGAACCTCGCGACGTTCGTCACGACCTGGATGGAGCCGGAGGCCCAGCAGATCATCGCCGAGAACCTGCACCGCAACTTCATCGACCATGCCGAGTATCCGATCTCGGCCGAGATCGAGCAGCGCTGTGTCCGGATGCTTGCCGACCTGTTCAACGCGCCCGGCGCCACCACCGGATGCCGCACCCAGGGGTCGTCCGAGGCGATCATGCTCGGCGCCCTGTCCCTGAAGTGGAAGTGGAAGGAGCGCCGCCAGGCAGAGAAGATGTCGACCGAGCGACCAAACCTCGTTTTCGGAGGCGACGTCCACGTGGTGTGGGAGAAGTTCTGCCGGTACTTCGACGTCGAGCCACGGATCGTCCCCCTCGAGGAGAGCAAGTACACGATCGGCCCGGAGGACGTGGAGCCGCACCTCGACGAGAACACGATCGGCGTCGTGGGCGTCCTGGGCACGACCTTCACCGGGCACATGGACGACATCGTCGGGATCAACGACCTCCTTCTCGACGTCAAGAAGGAGCGCGGCCTCGACATCCCGCTCCACGTGGATGGCGCCAGCGGCGGGTTCGTGTGGCCCTTCCTCTATCCAGACTCCAAGTGGGACTTCCGGCTCGAGCAGGTCCGCTCGATCAACGTGTCAGGTCACAAGTACGGGCTCGTCTACCCGGGAATCGGCTGGCTGATCTTCCGCGAGGAGTCCGACCTCGCACAGGATCTCGTGTTCTACGAGAACTACCTCGGCAAGACCGACGCGACGTTCACGCTGAACTTCTCCACTGGCGCGTCGATGGTGCTGGCGCAGTACTACAACTTCATCCGGCTGGGCCGCGACGGCTACACCTACGTGATGAAGCAGATGCAGCAGAACGCCCAGGCGCTCGCGGCGAACCTGCGCGAGAGCGGCCGGTTCGAGGTGATCGGCGACGACCTGGAACAGCTACCGCTCGTGGCGTTCCGGCTGTCCGGGGACCACACGGGGTACGACGAGTCAGACATCGCGTGGCAGCTCTCGGCGGAGCGTGGCTGGATGGTGCCGGCGTACACGCTTCCCCCCAATGCCGAGAAGGTGAAGATCATGCGGGCCCTGGTCAAGGAGACCATGAGTCGCGAACAGGTCGAACGGCTGACCCGCGACATCGCGGACGCGTGCTCGACCCTCGACAAGAAGGGCGGAGCCCACCAGGTCGAGCGTGAGCAGACCAAGATCGGCACCGGGTACTGACGACGCCGTTGGTGGGCGACAGGGTGATGGTGTCGGCGCGGTCAGCGGTCGAAGAAGCCTGATCCGAGGTCGCCGATGATCGCGTCGAGCGGGTGGCCGCTCACGACGAGCGGTCCACCCCACGGCGCAGTGATGGAGAACAGCAGCGCCAGGCTCAGGCCCACGACCATCGCCAGGCCCACGACGAGGAGCGAGGTTCGCAGTCGGCTGCGGATCGTCAGAGCCCCGGCGTTGACGATCAGCGCCAGGCCGCTCACCACGAGTGTGCCGACGTAGAGAGCCGGGATGTCTCGGGAGGCTGCCGCGACGCGGGCGCGACGACTGCTCGTGACGGCGTCCAGAGTGTTCAGCAGCTCCGAGCTCGCCGGGGTCCCGAGATCGGGCCGGGCCGCCTCGGCGCGGACCTCCCTCTCCAGCTCGGCGATCGCCCGGGCGGTTGCCGGGTCATCGCCGCTGGCCACGTCCGTGTCCTCCCACTCGCGAGCGCGAGTGGTCTGCAGGTAGTTGCGCAGCGCCGAGTGGATCCGCTGCGAGTCGACTCCTGGACTGGTCGCCGCCCAGGCCAGGCGGGAGGCGGCGGCCGCCTCGTCGCTCACCAGGCCCTCAGCTGCGCGCAGGTATCCGGCCTCGCCGGCCAGCGTGAGCGCCGCGAAGATCGCGAAGGCAGCGCCGAGGGCGGGCATCAGCGGCGAGGCGATATGAGGCACCTGGTCCCTCTCCTCGGCCGGCACGAGTGAGCGGACACCGATCCGCCCGATGGCCGCGACGAGCAGCGCAATCCCGAGCCAGCCGACGACGAGGATCCCGACCGGCAAGGAGCTCAACCAGCTCACCCGAGCCGCCTACCGCGCGTTCCCGCGCGCATCGCAGGGGGGAGCGGCATCGGCCTCACTGATCTGCAGCTCCTCGTCGATCACTTGCAGGGCCCGTTCCATGGCCACGGGACGGAGCCCTCCTACGCCGTCGTGGATCGGGTGGTCCAGGAAGGTCAGGAGCAGCAGCATGGACGTGATGACCGAGACCACCGTGCCCATCATGAGCCCCTGCACGACCGCCCGCTCACCGCTGTCGGCGAAGAACAGCATGTAAACGAAGATCAGCGCCGATGTGAAGAACAGCACCACCCATAGCGGCGTCGGGATCACGCCGACCGCCCCGTGGATGCGGTCACTTCGGGCCGCCTCCCTGGCCTGCCTCTGGCTCAGCCACGTGTCGAAGGCGGACTGCTCGGTGGGGGTGCGCGGCTCGACGGTCTGCAGCGTGCGGAACATGGCGCTCGCCCAGGGGTTGAGGTCCTCGCCCAGGGTGCCGGCTTCCATCCGGTCCCACTGCACGCCTGCCACCGAGCGGGCATAGCACACCAGCTGACCCGTGAGCTGCCGGTCCGCGGGTGCGGGGAAGGACTGGGCCGTCTCGACCTGCTGCGACACGATCAGCGCTTCCTCCTCCGCACCCGTCCGCGTGGCGTCGTAGCTGGCGAATGCCAGGAACACCACGAACCCGAGCAGCACGGCAAACCCGGTCGCCAGCACCCCGAACACCCCAGCAGCGCGATCGCCGTCGTGGAAGTAGCTGCCATCGGGTGCCCTGCGGCGCACAACCAGCATCGTCGCGATGGCGGCTGAGGACGCCACGACGACAACGAGGACGGCTATGAGGAGGTTCATCCGGCTGGCGACGGCTTGTCCCCGCCGAACGCGTCGTCGCCGAAGACGGTCGCCCAGTCGTTCGCCATGCTGACGACGGTCCAGCCCTGCCGGGCGCCGACCTCGGCAATGGGTTCCGGCTCGACGAAGGTCTCGGCCGAGCTCACGTAGCTGAACTCGCGCTGCTCGTCGTCGTGGTCGACGAGCAGCGCCACGGTTGGCCCATCCCCGGCGGCCGCCCACTCCAGCATCTGCCGGTCGCCTCCCGAGTTGCCTGCGGCGAGGATCGGTCGGCGGCCCAGCTGGGCCTGGATGTTGGAGACCTTGGTGGCCCCCTCGTTGGCCTCGCCCGTCAGCCCGGTTGTCCGGCGGAGGAGGGGCAGCGGAATCCCGTCCGAGCCGGCCGGGGCGGCGGAGTAGGCGTACGTCACCATCGTGCCCACGACTGCCTCGGGCGGTACGCCATAAAGGTCCTGGCTGATGGCGCGTACGAACTCGGTGCCGCCGCCGGTGACGATGCAGACGGTGAACTCGCGGCCGCGGAGGGCATCGATGAGCTCGAGCATCGGCCGGTACGTCGTCGCACGCAGGGGCACACCGAGGGTCGGGTGGGTGGCGAGGTCTAGGAAGTCCCGCACGCGGTGGGTGAAGGCCTCGGGTGTCATGCCCTCGAAGAGCCCGACCAGGGCCATGGCGATCCGGGCCAGGCCGAGCTCGCCCATCGCCGCCTTGTCGCCGGAGAGCAGGGCGGCGAACTCCGGGGTCGAGGCCACGGACGGGTCCTCGGCAGTTCGGGCTCTCAGGGCGTCGATGAAGAAGTCGAGCTGGACGTAGTTGGGGCGTTCGCACCACAAGGTGCCGTCGTTGTCGAGGCAGGCCACGCGGTCCCGCGGCGCGACCTCCATCGCCGCGTCGAGGAAGCCAGTGACGGCGTCGCGGACGGGTCCCGGCCGCCAGGACGGGAGAAGCTGCGGATCCTCGGACACGTCAGACCCCTCCGTGTTCCCTGGTGTCGTTGCGGCGCACGCACCGGAACCCGACGTGGCTCATCCCGGTGTCCACCATCTGCGGCCGGCGGGCCGCCGGGCGGTAGCGCAGGCAGTAGGTGTCCGCGCACAGGTGCGAGCCGCCCTTGATCACCCTGCGGCCGATGCGGAACTGCGGCTGGGCGCGGTCGTAGCTTGACTCGACGTCGCCGCCGCGCGGGTTCTCCGGCGCGCAGCAGGGGCTGCCGGAGTCGTCGGGGTGCCGGCCGGTCCACCAGTCGTCGGTCCACTCCCACACGTTCCCGGCCATGTCGAAAAGCCCGTACGCGTTCGCCGGGAAGCTGCCCACCGGCGACGTGCGGATCCACGGGCTCTCCCGGGTGCTTCGCCAGGGGAAGTCGGGCCCGTCCCAGGTGTTGGCCATGATCCGTCCGCCGGGCCGGGGCTCGTCGCCCCAGGTGAAGGCGGTGCCCTCGAGGCCGCCGCGGGCGGCGTACTCCCACTCGGCCTCGGTGGGCAGGGCGGCGTCCGCCCAAGCCGCGTACGCCTGCGCGTCCTCGTGCGCCACGTGCACCACCGGGTGATCGGGGCGCCGCTTGACCGAGCTGCCCGGCCCCTCCGGTGCTCTCCAGGATGCGCCGGGTGTCCAGGTCCACCACTGGCTGAGGTGACGCAGGTCGACGGGGCCTTCGGTGGGGGTGAACACCATCGACCCCGGTTGGAGGTTCTCGGGCGCCGCGAGGGGGTAGTCGGCCGGGTCCACGGGACGTTCGGCGACGGTCGTGTAGCCGGTATCGCGCACGAACGCCGTGAACTGCTCGTTGGTCACCGGATGCGCGGCGATCGAGAACGCGCTGACCCGGACGCGGTGCACCGGTGACTCCTCGGGGTAGTGCGTGTCGGAGCCCATCGCGAAGCAGCCGCCGGACAGGCTGACCAGCGTGGCGTGCCTGCGTGCGTGGGTGGCCATCCCTTTCAGGAGCTCGGGATGCCGGTCTTGAGCCTGGCCATCATCTTGCCAATGCTGAAGTCCGCCGGTTCCTGCCGCGGCGGGAACTCCTGGAGCGTCTTCATCATTCGCGCCACGTAGGCCTGGGCAGGGATGGCTGCCCAGGCATGGTCGAGCAGCCAGTCGTAGTAGGTGTTCGAGGTGATGTCCGCCCGCTCGTACGGGTCGGTCCGCAGGTTGAAGATCTTCGGTACCCGTAGCACCGTGTACGGCTCGGCCCAGACGTTCAGCGTGCCGCGGGCGCGCTGCTCCAGGAAGACGAACTTCCAGTTGTCGTAGCGCAGCGCCGTCAGGTCACCGTCGTCGGAGACGTAGAAGAAGTGCTGGCGCGGACTGGCGTCAGCGCTGCCGGTGACGTAGTCGAGCTGATTGTGGCCGTCGAGGTGCACCTTGTACGTCGTACCGGCCAGGTCGGTCCCTGCCTTGAGCCGGTCGGCGACGCCGGCGTCCCCCGCCGCGGCGAGGAACGTCACGAACCAGTCGTTGTGGGACACGATGCCGTTCAGGATCGTGCCCGCGGGGATGCGGCCGGGCCACCGGACCATCGCCGGCACCCGGTAGGCACCCTCCCAGTTGGAGTTCTTCTCGTTGCGGAACGGCGTCATCCCGGCGTCCGGCCAGCTGTTCATGTGCGGCCCGTTGTCCGTGGAGTACATGACGATCGTGTCGTCGGCGAGCCCCTCGGCGTCGAGGAACCCCAACACGTCGCCGACGAGCTCGTCGTGGTCGACCATGACGTCGTGGTACTCCGACTGCCACCGGCCGGCCTTGCCGCGGCTGCCGTCCTTGGCGTGCGTACGGAAGTGCATGTGCGTGGTGTTGAGCCACACGAAGAACGGGGTGTCGGCCGCCTTGGCGTCGCGCATGAACCGGAGGGCCTCGGGCAGCACCTCGTCGTCGATCGTCTTCATCCGCTCCTTCGTCAACGGCCCGGTGTCCTCGATGCGCTGGGTGCCGTCAGGGTCGGCCCAGGCGTGGATCACGCCGCGGGGGCCGAAGTTCTTGCGGAAGTCAGGGAACTCGTCCTCGCTCGGGTAGTCGTCGAGCTCCGGTTCCTCCTCCGCGTTGAGGTGGTAGAGGTTGCCGAAGAACTCGTCGAAGCCGTGCGACGTCGGCAGGAACTCGTCACGGTCACCGAAGTGGTTCTTGCCGAACTGCCCCGTCGTGTAGCCCCGTGCCTTGAGAGCGGTGGCGATGGTCGGATCCTCGGCTCGGAGACCGATGTCGGCGCCCGGCATTCCCACCTTGGTCAGCCCCGTGCGGTAGGGGTTCTGGCCCGTGATGAACGCCGCGCGCCCTGCCGTGCAGCTCTGTTCCCCGTAGTAGTCGGTGAAGCGCACGCCCTCGGCCGCGATCCGGTCGATGTTCGGCGTGCGGTACCCCATCAGGCCGTCGGAGTAGCAGCTCAGGTTGCTGATCCCGATGTCGTCACCCCAGATGACCAGGATGTTGGGCTGGTCGGACATGAGTGCCTCCTGGGGCAGGTGCCTCCCCGCTGGAGCGGCAACGATGCCCGCGAACCTAACGCCGCTCGCGCAGGTCGGGGATCATCCGTTGAGGGTGAACCCCGGTGCCGATGTCCGCGATACTTCCGTCATGAGCGGCTGCTGCGACCCCCGCGGGTGCAACGACATGTTCGGACCCCGGTTCTCGCGACACCTGAGGTCCCGGTACCGCAAGCGTGGTCTCGACAAGACGGCGACCCGTATCGTCGACTTCGTCGCCAGCCACGGCGTCGACCGCGCGACCGTCCTCGAGGTCGGCGGCGGTATCGGCGACATCCAGCTCGAGCTGCTGCGCCGCGGTGCCGAGCACGCGACGAACCTCGAGCTCGTCGACGTGTACGACACGGACGCGACGCAGATCGCCGCTGCGGCGGGGCTGAGCGACCGGGTCACCCGCCGTCTGGTCGACATTGCCGCCACCCCGGAGGCCGTCGAACCGGCCGACATCGTCATCCTGCACCGGGTGGTGTGCTGCTATCCGGACTACGAGCGACTTCTCGCGGCAGCCGCCGACCACGCACGGCACCTGCTCGTCTTCAGCCACCCACCCCGCAACGTGGTGAGCCGTGCGTTCATGACCGCGCAGAACGCCACCTTCCGGTTGCTGGGCAAGTCGTTCCGGACGTTCACCCATCCGCCGGCAGCCATGGTGGCGGTCGCGGAGAGCCGCGGCATGAACGCCGAGTACACCCACCGCGGCCGCGTCTGGCAGGTCGTCGGCCTCGCCCGGACGACGCCGGCCGCGTAGCGCCTTTCACAGCGAACCGCCGCAGGGATGGTGCGTCGGTCCGGCGCATGTGGCTTACTCGGACCAGAGACGGACCTCGTCAACGGTTTGACACCTCGGGCTGCCAAGCCACTGACTGACCGCCTCAGGTCCCCGGGCAGAACCTCGCTTAGCTCAGGTCCTCGCTCGGGGGCCGCCCAGGCCGGGTCGGCCGAGCCCCGAGCATGGTCGTCCGATGTCACAGGCGGCTGACCAGTGTCCGCAACACCACCTCGACCTCCTCGAGCGCTCGCGCGGCCCGGTCCCCGCCGTCCGGTCGCAGCCCGGCTGCGAGCCGGGCCACCCTCGCCAACCGCCGGTGTGCGACGTACAGGGCCAGCCGTTCCGCGTCGATCCTGCCCGCGACCTCACGGAAACCGCCGACGGCTGCGTCCTCGAACGCCTCGCCGGTCCGCCCCTTGTCCAGCGCCTCCCGTTCCACGAGGAAGCTCGCCAGGTCGAACTCGGGCTCACCCCACGCGAAACGGTCGAAGTCGACGAGCCCGAGCCGGCCCGTCTCGTCAACGAGCCACTGTCCGGGATGTGCCGCCCCGTGGACCGGGACCAGGCGGCGAGGTCCCAAGCGGTCGTGGAGGCGGGCGAGCACCACCAACCCTCGCTGCAGTCCGCTGCTCAGGGCGGGGGACGCCCGTGCTCCCCGGGCCAGGGCCCGCTCGGTCCGCCTCAGCTGGTGTGCCGCGTCATCGGTGTGGGCGGGGGACAACGGGGCGATGGCGAGCTCGCCGAGCGAGATTCCGACCTGTCGAGCGAGCCGGAGGCCCTGGGAGCCGAGCAGGCGTGGCTCCAGCGGTTCGCCCGGCACGACGCCGTACCAGCTAGACCGCGACCGCTGGTCCCAACCCTGCGGTTCGGCCACGGCGAACGTCAGGGCTCCGGAGGTCGACAGGGTCCAACGGTCGTGTGCCTCCCGCTGGTCGTCGGTCTCCGTGGCGGACACCTTCACGTACCGACCCGCAGGCCCGAGTCGGCCGTGCACGGTGCAACGGCTGCCGGGGTGGTAGCGCACGACCCTCGGATCCTCCAGAGCCTCGAGCACCGAGCGCAGTCCCGGCAGCGCCGGGTCCTGCACGCAGGGCACGATCTCGGCGACGCCGAGGTCACCGACGGGCACAAGTCCTCGGGCGTTGATGGCCGTGTCGTCCGGCTCGAGCAGTCGGATCCCCACGGTGTCCCCGGAGTCGGCACGAAAGACGAGCAGCGCCCACGGCGAGCGCTGCGGCTGGAGCTTGCCGTAGATGCGATGCCAGCTCCCGAACGGGTGGGACGACTGCTCCGCCGCCCACGAGTCGAGAAGATCCTCGACGATCCGTCCTTCCGCCAGCAAGGACAAGCGGTAACGGTACGGCGCCCCCAGATCGGCCGCGGGAGTCTCCCCGCTCATGGAACGCAGTGTGGCACGTCGCGCCAGCCGTGGTTCTGAGCAGCTCGAGCCGAGTCCTACTACCTATGTCCACTGGTTCTGACAGTGCACCTGGGGCCACGATGGGATCCGGGCATCTCGCTGAACAGGACCGGGGCGGGAACGCGACTGCTCGACCATTCGGCACCGACTGGTCCTCCTCGCCGCGAAAGGGGGCACTGTGGTCCGTCGATACCTCTTCTACTCGCACGACGGTTACGGTCTCGGCCACGTGCGCCGCAACAGCCTCATCGCGCGAGCGGTTCTGGAGGCCGATACCGAAGCCGAGGTGAGCCTGGTCACCGGACTCACGGCGCACCCGCACTGGCTGGACGAGTCGGAGCGCATGCGCGTCCACCGGGTGCCGCCCCTGCTGAAGGCGGCGGACGGTTCCTACCGGCACGAGACGCTTTCCTTCGAGGACGCCGTCCGAGAGCGCGAGCGGATCTTCCGAGGGCTGGTCGAGCAGGAACGCCCCGACGTCGTGGTCGTCGACCGGCACCCCTACGGGACGGCCGGTGAGCTGCGTGCGGGGCTCGACCTGGCGCGCCGGTGCGGAGCCGCCGCGGTGCTCGGGCTGCGCGACGTCCTCGACGAGCCGTCGGTCGTCCGGGAGGAGCTGCAAGGACTCGGCTGGGCAGGCGTCGGAGACGTGTACGACGACATCCTGGTCTACGGTGCGCGCCACTTCGTCGACCACGCGGCGGCGTACGGCCTCACACTCCCGGTGCGCTACTGCGGCTGGGTCGTGGAGCGGGTCGGACCGAGCGAGATGGACCCCCACCTGCTGGTCGTCACGGCCGGCGGTGGAGGCGACGGAGCAGCGGTGTTCGAGCTGGGCGGCCAGCTGCTCGCTCTCCACCCCGAGATGTCCGGACTCTTCGCCCCCGGTCCCTATGCCGGGTCCGACGCCCTCCGCCGACTGGACGAGCTGGTCCCGGGGCGGGCCCGGGTCGTGAGCTCGTCGAACTCGTGCAACGCGTGGTTCTCCCGCGCCGCGGCGATCCTGTGCATGGCGGGATACAACTCGACCCTTGAGGCGCTCGCGGCCGGCCGTCGCCCGATCCTGGTGCCCCGCCGCTACCCGCGCAGCGAGCAGGAGATCCGAGCGATGCGGCTTCAGTCACTGGGGCTGGCCGACGTGGTCCACGCAGGGGCGGACCCGGCCGAGGTCGCCACACTCCTGCGACAGGGTCCCCGTCATCTGGCGGACGGCGAGCTCGAGGCCGCCGGCATCGACCTCGGCGGGGCAGATGCGGCAGCCCACCTGCTGCACGATCTCGGCACGACGCGGGTCGCGCGATGAGCGGCACTGCCACTCCGGCACCTCCGCGCAACCCGGCGATGCGCCTGCTCTGGGACCACGCGCGTCGGCACTGGGGTGCGCTGGTCGGTGCCGCCGCGTCGACGGTCGCGCTCACGCTCGCTCAGCTGGCGGCGCCATGGCCCCTGAAGTTCGCGATCGACGAGCTGGTCACGGGCCGGGGCACGAGCTTCCACCTCGACCGCGACGACTTCACGATGCTCCTCGGGCTCGCGGCCCTCGTGCTCTGCATCGCGGTCGTGAGCGCACTGGCCGACTACTTCGCGGAGTTCTGGTTGAGCAGGTCGGGTGAGCAGATCGTCCACGACCTGCGAACAGCCGTCTACGAGCACCTGCAGCGCCTGTCACTGATGTTCCACGCGAAGCGTCCCACGGGCGACCTCGTCAACCGCGTGACCGGCGACGTCAATGCCGTGGGTGATCTGTTCACCCAGACCCTCGGAACCCTGGCTTCTGCCTCGCTCGTGCTGATCGGCATGTTCGCGGTGACCTTCTGGCTGGACCCGCTGCTGGCGTTCGTCGCCTTCCTGGTCACACCGCTGCTGCTGGCGACGACGATGCACTACCAGAAGCGGATCCGGCTGATGGCACGCAGCCAGCGGGCCAAGGAGGGCGAGATCGCGTCGCTGGCAACCGAGGCGCTGTCGGCCATGCAGGTCATCAAGGCCTTCGGCACCGAGCGCTTCGAGCACGATCGAGTACAGCGAACCAGTGCCGAGCGGCTGAAGGTGGGTGTTGAGAGCTCCCGCGTCGAGGCGCGCTTCGGCGCCCTCGTCGACGTGCTCGGGGCGGTCGCGACGGCACTCGTTCTCGTCCTCGGCGTGATGTCCGTCGCCGACGGTCGGATCAGCCCGGGCGACCTGGTCGTCGTCGTGTCCTACACCAACAAGATCTACAAGCCGCTCAAGGACATCGCGAAGCAGGCCAGCCGTGCCGCCCGGTCCCTGGCCCGGCTCGAGCGCATCGCCGAGATCCTGTCGTCGGACATGGTGCTGATCGACGGCACCGACGGCTCGAAGCCCGACCACCCGGCGGTGGGCACGGTCCGGCTCGACGACGTGCACTTCCGCTACGTCGAGAACCGACCGGCACTGAACGGGGTCTCCCTGCATGTGCCCAAGGGCTCCCGCCTCGCGCTCGTCGGGGAGTCGGGCGCCGGCAAGTCGACGGTCGGAGCCCTCGTGGCGCGCTTCTACGACCCCTCGCACGGCTCCGTCTGGATCGACGGCCGCGACGCCCGGTCGTGGCCGTTGCGCTGGGTGCGCAACCAGGTCGGTGTCCTGCTCCAGGACACGATCCTCTTCAGCGGCAGCGTCCGGGACAACATCGCCTACGGGACCGACGCCGACATGGACATGGTCCGCCACGTTGCCCAGGCATCCGGCGCCCTCACGTTCATCCAGTCCCTTCCCGACGGGTTCGACACTCTGCTCGGCCCGGGTGGCGTGGGCCTCTCCGGCGGCCAGCGACAGCGGATCGGGATCGCACGCGTCCTGCTGCGCAACCCACCCCTACTCGTGCTGGACGAGCCGACGACCGGTCTGGACGCCGAGAGCGAGGCGCAGGTGATGGCGGGGCTGCAGCGACTGATCGAGGGCCGCACGACGATCCTGATCACCCACTCGACCTCCCTGGCGCGGAGCGCCGACCACGTCGCGGTGATGTCCGCAGGACGGATCGTCGAGTACGACACCCCGGAGCGGCTGCTGTCCCGGGACTCGGCGTTCCGGACGCTGACGAGGACCCAGCAGCCACTGGCCTTCGAGCACCTCGATCCGTCGGCGGTTCTCGACGCGCGCATCCCCGACGACAGTCCTGTGGAGCGGACATGACGACTGGACCTGTACGACGAGCGGTGGTGACCGGCGCGGCCGGCTTCATCGGCTCGCACCTGTGCGAACGACTCGTGGGTGACGGCTGGCGGGTGACCGGCGTCGACTGCTTCACCGACTACTACGCACGGGAGGACAAGCTGTCGAACCTCGAGGGCCTCACCCGCGCGCCCGCCTTCGACCTGCTGGAGCGCGACCTGTTGGGCGACGGCTGGCAGGCGTCACTCTCGGGAGCGGACGTCGTGTTCCACCTGGCCGCCCAGGCCGGCGTTCGCGACAGCTTCGGCCGGAGCTTCCAGCACTATGCCGACAACAACCTGGTCGCCACGCAGCGTGTGTTCGAGGCGGCCGGCGCCGCCGGCACCGCGCGGGTCGTGTGGGCCTCGTCCTCGTCCGTCTACGGCGACGCGGAGACCCACCCGTGCCGCGAGGGGTCGACCGCCACGCTCCCGCGGTCGCCCTACGGCGTCACGAAGCGGGCCTGCGAGGATCTCGCGAGGGTCTATCGCAGCCCGGAACTGGCCATCACCGGACTCCGGTACTTCACCGTCTACGGTCCCCGGCAGCGGCCGGACATGGCGATGCGTCGCATCTGCGATGCCCTCGCCCTCGGCGGCACGTTCCAGCTGTTCGGCGACGGGTCGCAGTCGCGTGACTTCACGTACGTCGCCGACGCCGTCGACGCGACGGTGAGATGCGCGGACGCCACCGCCACGGCCCCCGTCTACAACATCGGCGGTGGCGAGGAGGCGACGATGGCGCACGTGATCGCGACCCTCGAGTCGCTCGCTCACGCCCGACTCCTGCTCGACCGTCGCCCGCCCCAGCGCGGGGACGTGCGCCGCACCTCGGCCGACGTGGCGCTGGCCCGCCGCGACCTCGGCTGGTCACCGACCGTCTCCCTCAGCGAGGGGTTGGCAGCCCAGCTCGCCTGGGTGCGCGCGCGGGAACCGCATCGCGAGGTCTCCGCGTGAGGACCCGGCTCGCGGTCGTGATGAGCGGGTTCCCCCGGACGTCCGAGACGTTCGCGGTCGGCGAGCTCGTCGCCCTGTCCCGGGCAGGGATGCTCGCGCGCCTCTACGCAACCAAGGCCGGCGACGGCGCAGTGCCGCAGCCCGGAGTCGACGAGCTGCTCCCCCTCCTGCGGATGCTGCCGGTCGGTGATGCGGCCGAGCAGGCGGCCGCTCTCGTCACCGACCTGGGGGAGCTCGAGGTCGACGGCGTGCACGGCTACTTCGCCCACCAGCCCGCAGAAGTCGCGGCCCACGCCGCATCGGCTCTCGGGGTGGGGTTCAGCTTCAGTGTGCACGCGCTGGACGCTCGCAAGGTGCCTGCGCCCGAGCTGGCCGGACGCGCCGCGGCGGCGGTCGGCGTCGTCGCCTGCAACGCCGACGTCGCGCAGCACGTCGACGTACCCGGTGCCCGGGTGCGGCGTCTGGCTCACGGTGTCGACCTCAGCAGGTTCGTCCCGCGTGCTCGCCCCGAGGATGACGACCGGCTCCGGGTGCTGGCCGTGGGGCGGCTCGTGGAGAAGAAGGGTTTCCAGACACTGGTGGCCGCGGCGGCCCGAGTGCGCGGCCCGGTCTCGGTGAGGATCGTCGGTGCCGGTGTCGAGCGGACCGCGCTCGAGAGGGCGATCCACGACCACGATGCGACGCGGCGCGTCCAGATCGTGGGTCCCCGGTCGCACCAGCACCTGCCCGAGGACTACGCCTGGGCCGACGTCGTGGCCGTGCCCTCGGTCGTGGACAGCAACGGCGACCGCGACGGGCTGCCCAACGTCGCCCTCGAGGCGATGGCCAGCGGCCGTCCGCTCGTCGTCTCCGACGTCTCCGACCTGGGTCCTACGGTCCAGGCAGCCAGGAGCGGTGTTGTCGTTCCTCCCGGCGACAGCCAGGCGCTGGCCGAGGCGCTGGACACCTTGAGGGCACCGGCGCTGCGCGCGGCTCTGGCGACCGCCGGCCGTCGCCACGTCGAGACGCACTTCGACCTCGCCGCCTGCACCCGCCGCTTCGTCGAGCACCTGGACGCCTTGCACGTCCGACAGTCCGAGGGCGCCGATGTCTGAGGCGACACCAGGGACGGGCCGCGTCGCCTATGTCCTCAAGGGCTACCCCCGGCTCTCCGAGGTGTTCATCACCAGCGAGATCTACCGCGTGGAGCGTCTCGGCGTCCCGCTCCGCCTCTACGTCATCAAGGCGGCCGACGAGGACGTCCACCACGACGTCGTACGTCGGGTGCGGACGCGGCCCGAGTACCTCCTGCAGCCGACGTCGCTGACCAGGGCGCAGCTGCCGCGTTGGCTCGCGCAGAACCGGGGACTGTTCCTCCCCGCGGTCGTCCGCACCGGTCGGCGCCACCCCGTGGGTCTGGCCCGAGCGGCCGGCCGGGCACTCGCCCAGGCGGTCCGCGCACGACGGAGGTTCTGGGCCGCGCCCCGCAAGCTGTACGTCCTCGAGCTCCTTCGTGCCGTGGACCTGGCCGACCGGCTCGACCGGGCCGGGGACGTGGCCCGGATCCACGCCCACTTCGCGCACGGAACGACGACGGTCACCTGGCTGGCCTCGACGATCACCGGCCTGCCGTTCTCGTTCACCGGCCACGCCAAGGACATCTACACCGAGGAGCTCAACCCTGCGGGCCTGCTGCGGCGCAAGATGGACGCCGCCTCGTTCGTCGTGACCTGCACCGAGGCCAACCGCCGCCACCTGGCCTCGCTCGGCTCGCGGACGCCGGTGCACGTGCTCTACCACGGCCTGAACGCCGACTTCGAGCCCCTGGTGGCGACGGGTGCGCCACGCGACACGCCCGGGCGGGTCCGGCTGCTGGCGGTGGGACGGCTGGTCCGGAAGAAGGGGCTCGACACGCTCGTGGACGCGTGCGCACTCCTCCGGGATCGCGGCCTCGACTTCGAGGCCGTGATCGTCGGCGAGAGCGGCGAGAGCGAGCAGGAGGTTCGCGACCGGGTGGCTGCCGGTGGGCTGGAGGACCGGGTCACGCTCCAGGGCCCGCTGACCCAGGACGCCCTCTTCGAGGAGTACCGCCGCGCCAGCGTGTTCGCCCTGCCCTGCCGCGTGCTCGAGGACGGCGACCGCGACGGGATCCCGAACGTGCTGATGGAGGCCATGGCCTGCAGCGTCCCCGTGGTCACCACCGGTGTCTCCGGCATCACCGAGCTGGTGCGTGATGGTGAGAACGGGCTGATCGTCGGGCCCGACCGCCCCGTCGATCTCGCCGATGCCTTGCACCGGCTGGTCAAGGACCCGGGGCTGGCGCGCCAGCTAGCCGAGCAAGGGCGCCTCACGGTCGAGGAGCGGTTCGACGCGGCGACGACCGCCGGCCGGATGGCCTCGCTCCTCACCGGCGGGGGCGGCCGGTGAGCGGCTTGCCCTCCCTGCGCGACGGCTCCGCGGAGCCACCCGCGATCCGGGTCCGGCCGAGACAGGTGTTCTGCCCGATCGAGGCGCAGCACCGGGACCTGCACGTGGCCCAGGACGCGGTGTCCGGCCGGTTCCGCTACGCCGGCGTGACCCTCGACCTCGGCCAGCCGCCGGACTGGCAGCACGGCGGGCTGGCCGACGACGAGGAGTGGCACATCGAGTGGAGCAAGTTCTACTTCGGTCTCGATCTCGCCCACGCGTTCTCGGTCACCGATGACCGGTCCTACCTGGACGCCTGGCAGGGCCTGGTCGCCAGCTGGATCGACCAACGCGACCCCGACTGCGACCCACCCGAGGTCACCGCCCGCCGGGTGCAGAACTGGCTGTACGCCTGGCAGGGGTTCGACCGGGTGCCGGGGTACCCCGGGCTGGACCCCCAGCTGGAGGATCGGCTGCTGACCAGCCTGGCGCTGCAGATCGACCACGTCGCGACCAACCTCACCCCCGAACGCAACCACCGCACTCTCGAGCTGTTCGCCCTCCTGGTCGTGTCGCTGGGGCTCCCCGTCCTCGACCCGGGTGGCGTCCGTGCGTCACGAGCCTGGGCCGACCTCCAGGACAACCTGCTCACCGACGTGTGGAGCGACGGGGTGCACCGCGAGCGGTCCAGCCACTACCACCTGATCGCCCTGCGCTCGTTCGTGGCGGCGCGGGTCAACATCACACGCTTCGGCGGCCAGATCCCGCCCGCATATGACGAGCGACTCCGCGCTGCCCTGCGGTTCGGCATGCACCTGCACCGACCCGACGGCTACGTCCCCGCGCTGTCCGACAGCGACTCCGACAGCTACCTGGACCTGCTGGGGCTCGCGGCCGACTGCCTCGACGCCGCGGACCTGCGCTACGTGGCGACCCGGGGCCGCGAGGGCGCGCCACCGTCCGAGCGTTGCGCTGACTTCCCGGTCGGCGGCTACTACGTGCAGCGCAGCGGCTGGGGAGCGCAGGAGCCGTTGCCCGACGAGCGCTTCCTGGTCTTCGGCTGCGGGCCGCTCGGCGACGGGGGACACGGCCACTACGACGCCCTCGCCGTGGAGGCGTACGGGCACGGCCACTCCCTCGTCGTCGACCCCGGCCGTTATACCTACGCCGAGGGCAGCCCGAACTGGCGACACTGGTTCAAGGGCACCGCCGCGCACAACACCCTGAGCGTCGACGACCTCGACCAGCAGCCCTACCGGCGTGGCAAGCCCAAGGGTCCGTTGATGAGCAGCCGGCTGCTCGACCGGCAGTCCGTCGGCGGCGTGGACCTTCTGCGCGGAGAGGTCACCAGTCCGGCGTACGACGCCGTGCACCAGCGGACCGTGCTCTTCGTGGCCGGCGAGTACTGGCTGGTCTTCGACACGGTGCGCTCCGACCTACCGCACGACTACGCGATCCGCTGGCATCTCGCCGACGACCCGCCGCCCGACCTCGCATCGCCGAGCGCGGGACAGGCACGCGTCACGACTCCGACCGTGTTCCTCGACATCGTCGGTCCCACGCTGGTCACGACGGAGCGGGGGTGGATCTCCACCGAGTACGGCGTGAAGAAGGCGGCGCCGGTCGTGGTGGCGTCGCTAGCGCACGAGACGGACGTCGACGTCGTGTCGCTGCTGGCGCCCCGGCTCGACGACCGCGCGCCGACACTGCGCGCCGCGGACCCGACGTCGGGGGCGGTGGTGGTGGATCTGCCCGACGGCACGGCGGACCAGATCAGCTGGCGTGCTCCCCGCCTCGAAGCACGGCTCGCCCGACGCGGCAGCGTCAGCGTACGGCGCGCTCCAGGAGAGCCGTCGTGACGTCCGTCCCCCAGCTGACCGCTCTGCTCGCGCCCGATCCGGCCCTCCCGCGGCGCGATGACCTGCTCGACGGCACTCTGGTCGGCGCACGGCTTGGTGAGCTGTGGGGTGAGGGCGGTGGCCAGACGCTCGGGAGCTGCACCAGGGTCCGCGCGACGTACCGGCGAGGTGAGAGCCTCCGGACGACCTACCGCATCGAGGACGGGGCCGGTGCGCGGCTGGTCAGCGCCCGCATGTTCACGGCGAGCAGGGCGTCGGCCAAGTTCGTCCAGGCCCGCGACGCCGCGATCCGTCGGGGCGCGTCGTCCGCCTCGGTGCTGTTCGACGACTCGCTCGACACCGTGTTCTGGGTCTTCCCGGAGGACCGCAAGCTACGTGGTCTCGGCGAGCTGACGTCCCCGTCGCCCGCCACGCGGGCGGTGTTGGCCGAATCGTGGTCGCGCAGCGAGCTCCTGGCGTACACCCCGGAGAAGGCGGCGACCGTGCGGTGCGAGGACGCGTCCGGCGGCGTCCTCGGGTTCGCGAAGGTCCAGGTCGGTGACGAGGGCCGGCGGAGTGTCGCCGTTCTGCGTGCCGCGCGACGAGGGATCACGGATGCCGGACCGCTGCGTCTGCCCGATGCGGTCGCCTACCTGGCGGACCGGCACATGGCGCTGTTCACTCCTGCCCCGGGCCGGCCCCTCCACCAGCTGTCGCGGGACCGCTTGCCCGAGGCGATGGCTGCGCTCGGCGCGGGGCTCGCGGTGCTGCATCGACAGCCCACCGACGGGTTCGCTCCGTTCATGCGATTGGATCCCAGCCGGCTCGGCGCCGCGGCCGAGGTGCTGCAGCTCGCGCGACCGGACCTGGCTCCTCTCGTGCAGAGCCTGGCGCAGGCGTTGCTCCTCTCGCCGCCGTCGCGGGGCGAGCCGGTCCTGCTGCACGGCGACCTCCACCCCAAGAACGTGCTGGTGCACGACGCCGGGATCAGCCTCGTCGACCTCGACCAGGCCGGATCCGGGCCGGCCGCGGCCGAGCTCGGCGGCATGCTGGCGCGCCTGTGGTGCCCGCGCCCCGGGGACGAGATCACGGACGACACCGCCGCAACCGCGGCCGACGCGTTCCTCGCGTCCTACGGATCGGCTCCGGAACACCGAGACCTGCACTGGTACGCCGCCGCGGCGCTCCTCGTCGAGCGGGCAGCACGCGCCGTCCACCGGGTCGACGTACGCACCCTGTCAGTCCTGGAGCAGGTGCTCGTGACGGCGCTCCGATGGACCGAGGACCGCGCGGACGGACGACCATGAGGCGACCACGACTGCTGTTCTACTGCCAGCACTCGGTGGGGCTCGGGCACCTGGTGCGCTCGATGCACCTGGCCGACGGCCTGGCCGGCGACTTCGACGTCACGCTCCTGAACGGTGGCCCGTGGCCCGCGGACCTCCCGCAGCCCGGGTCCCTCGAGATCGTGCACCTGCCCGCACTTGGGCTGGACGCGGACTACGCGCTGGTCAGCCGTGACGAGCGGTTCACGGTCGAGGAGGCGGTGCGACTCCGCCAGGCGATGATCCTGGAGGCCTACCGGGGGACCGCCCCGGACGTGGTCCTGATCGAGCTGTGGCCGTTCGGGCGGAAGAAGTTCACGCCCGAGCTGATGCCGCTGCTGGAGGCCGCTCACGCCGACCGCCCGACCACCCTGGTGGCGTGCAGCCTCCGCGACATCCTGGTGGGAAGCCGACGCGACCAGCAGGGGCACGACGACCGGGCAGGTCGGCTCGCGAACGAGTACTTCGACGCCCTGCTCGTCCACGCCGACGCCCGCTTCGCGACCCTCGAGGAGACGTTCCACCCCACCGACCCGCTCCGCACCCCGGTCCACTACACGGGCTTCGTCCGCGGCGAACCCACGCCAGGGCCGGGTCGGGAGCGCGAGGCCCGGGTCCTCGTGTCGGCAGGCGGTGGGATGGTCGGGGCGCCGTTGTTCCGGGCGGCGGTCGCGGCCCACCCGCGGTTGCTCGCCGACCACGGCCTGCGCACGGTGGTCGTGACCGGCCCGTTCCTCCCCGAGCCCCATGTCGACGAGCTCACCCGCGCGGCGGCGGGTACGGCGGGGCTGGACGTCGTCCGCTACGTGCCGGACCTCGCCGCCGAGATGGCCGCGTCGGCGGTGTCGGTGAGCCAGGTCGGCTACAACACGACGATGGACATCCTCGGGTGCGCGACCCCGGCCGTCGTGGTGCCGTACGGCGAGGGCCGCGAGGACGAGCAGGCCGAACGGGCAAGACGGCTCGAACGGCTCGGTGCCGTGCGCGTCATCGACCCGGACCTGCTGTCGGCACACACGTTCGCCGACGCCGTACGCGACGCCCTGGACTGGACGCCGTTGGCCGTCCCTCTCGACCTCGACGGACGCACCCGGACCCCGGAGCTGTTGAGGTCGCTGCTCCGGGCGAAGGACGAGGCGGCACCGTGAGCGGCTGGCTCGACCCGCTGCGCTCCGTGCTCGATGCCAGCGACGACCAGGTGCGCTTCTTCTTCCGCGACGACGACGCCGGCTGGGACGACGACGCCCTGGAAAGGCTGCTCGACGTGTTCGAGCCGCACGGCACCCCGCTGGACGTCGCCGCCATCCCCACGGCCGTCACCCCCCGGACGGTGGAGCTGCTCACCGCTCGACACTCAGCGGGCAGGAACGACGTTGCCGTGCACCAGCACGGATTCGCGCACGTGAACCACGAGCCGGAGGGGCGCAAGTGTGAGTTCGGCGTCAGCCGCACCGTGACAGAGCAGGCCGATGACATCGCTGCCGGCCGCGACCTGCTCCGCTCACAGCTGGGAAGCCTCGCACCGGTCTTCACCCCACCTTGGAACAGGTGCGCCCCCTGGACCGCCGAGGTGCTTCGCGACCTCGGCGTCGCCATCCTCTCGAGGGACCTCTCCGCCGGCGTGGCGGGGGTCCCCGGCCTGCAGGAGGTCCCGGTGGCGGTGGACTGGTTCGCCAAGCGGAGGAAGGTGCCCGTGGACCGCACCGGGAGGGGCCAGCTGCTCGCCGACAGGGCCCGGGAGCAGGGGCCGGTCGGGGTGATGCTGCATCACGAGGTCATGGCCGATCAGGACCGCGCCGACGTCGGGGCGCTGCTCGGCCTGCTCGCCGCGCATCCGTCGGCCTCGGTCGCACACCTCGACCAGCTGGCGCTCCCGGACGCCTGACCGGTACGGAAGGTCACCCGCGGTCAGAGTGTGACGACGTGCGGCGCGGGGTGGTGTGCGGTCAGGTTGCGGGTGTCGAAGACCTTCCTGCTGTGCTGGACGATCATCGCCGGGTCGTACGCCGAGTGGTCGGTGTGCACGACGACCAGATCGGCGGCAGCGAGCTCCTCCGCGCTCAGCTCGCCCTCGACCGCCACGGCCGACGTGTCGGCGAGGCCCTGCGTGGGGACGTGGGGGTCGTGCCAGCGCACGTCGGCTCCACGGCTCTCCAGCCGGCGGATCAGGATCGGGGCGCTCGACTCGCGCATGTCCCCGACATCTCGCTTGTACGCGACGCCCAGGACCAGGATGCGTGAGCCCGCGACCGCCTTGCGCTCGTCGTTGAGCAGGGCGGCGACGCGCGACGCGACGTACGACGGCATCCGGTCGTTGATCTCCGCGGCGAGCTCCACGAACCGGAAGGGATACCCGAGCCGGCGAACCCGCCAGGACAGGTAGGACGGGTCCACCGGAATGCAGTGTCCTCCGACCCCGGGCCCCGGTGAGAACGGAGCGAACCCGAACGGCTTGGTCGACGCGGCGCCGATCGACTCCCACAGGTCGATGTCCAGCTCCTCGCAGAAGATCGCCATCTCGTTCACCAGCGCGATGTTGACGTGCCGGTAGGTGTTCTCGAGCAGCTTTGCCATCTCGGCCTCGCGCGGTCCCGACACCCGGTGCACCTGCTCGACGAAGGTCGAGTAGAACGCCTCGGCTGCGTCTCCCGCCGCCGTTCCCAGCCCCCCGATCACCCGGGGCGTGTTCACCAGGGAGTAGACGGGGTTGCCCGGGTCGACGCGCTCCGGTGAGAAGACGAGGTCGTAGTCGTCCGGTGCCGTCAGACCGGTGGCCGCGGCCAGCCGCGGAGCGACCCGCTCCTCGGTCGTGCCCGGGTAGGTGGTCGACTCGAGGATCACCATGCCACCCGGCCGGAGAGCCTCGGAGACGACGTCGACCGCCGAGTCGACCATGGTCAGGTCAGGGGTCTTGTCCCTCAGCGGCGTGGGGACGCAGATCACGAACGTGTCGCTGCCCCGGATCTCCCGGGCGTCGTCCGTGAAGGAGATCCGACCGCTCGCCAGCACCTTCTCGAGCATGCGGTCCTCGATGTCCTCGACCGGGCTGTGCCCCTGGCGCAGCCCCTCGATGCGCTCGGTGTCGGGGTCGTACCCGATCACTCGATGTCCTGCTTCAGCGGCAGCACAGGCCACGGGGAGCCCGGCATAGCCGAGACCGAGGACGCACACATCCCTCGTGTCCATGCCCGCGCCTCCCTGGAAAGCCTTGGCCACAAGTGTCCCAGCGCATTCCGGTGTCAGCCAGTGCACTTCGGTCGTAGTACCAGCAGCGTCCTGCACAATGAGCACCTGGTGCGAAGTGGTGACGGGAGGAAGCGGCATGTGGCTTCCCGACCTGGCTGACCCTGCCTGGGTGCGCGACGTCCTGTCCCGCCACGCCGGGCAACTGGGGCTGATCGGCGAGGTCGCCAGCACGCAGCTCGTCGATGTCCGGCTCACGCACCCTCACCGCCCGGAGTCGTCGCGCTGCCGAGGGTGGGCGACGTACGTCGTCGCGCTGCACGGGGGCTCGTCGGTGCAGCTGTACCTCAAGGGGTTCCCGGACCGTGCGACCAGCGAGGCCGCATGGCGCCAGGATCGCGCGGCCCGGCCTGCGGGGCGCAGCGAGCACCTGGCCGAGCACCACCTGGTCGTGTGGCGGTTCCCCGAGGACCCGCGGCTTCCCGCGTTGCCGGAGCTGCTCGCCTCGCCCCTCGCGCCGCGGGTCGTCCCGGCGGCGGTCGGCGCGGCACTTGGGCCGCGGTCCTGGCTGTGCGTCACCGTGGTCCGCTACCAACCCGAGGCGAGCGCCACCCTTCGCGTGGGTGCCCAGGCCGGTGGACCGACCGTGTTCGCCAAGCATCTCGGTGCCGGCTCGGTCGAAGCTGTCGGCGCACGGCACCGCGCGCTGTGGTCCATGACGGGACCGGGGCAGCCGCTTCGTGTCGCCGAGCCGCTCGCCGTCGACCCGGTACGCCGGGTGTTGTGGACGCGCGGAGTGCCGGGTCCGACGCTGACGGACGCGGTTCCCCCGCGTGAGCTCGCGGGGGCAACCGGACCCACGGGCGCACTGCTGGCGGCTCTCCACGGGTCCGCGACCGGGCCCCTGCCGCCGACGTCGGTCGACGGCCTGCTCACCGAGATGCGCAAGAAGTCGGGGAAGCTCGCCCATGCCCACCCCGCGGTCGAGCCGATCGTGTCCGACCTGCTGGCGGCCGCGGCGAAGCGGCGCGGCGACGTCGCTCGCGAGCGTGTGTGCACGCTCCACGGGGACTTCCACCTCGACCAGCTCGTCGCCTCCGCGGACGGTCCCGTCCTCGTCGACCTCGACACGATGGCGCACGGTCCCCCCGAGGTCGACCTCGCGGAGTTCCTCGTCGACCTGGCCCTGCGCGCTGTTCCCGACGGCGTCGCGGAGGCCGTCGCGGACCAGCTGCTGTCGTCCTACTCTGCTGCCGCCGGCACCGGAGTCGACGCCGCAATGCTCGCCGTCTGCGCGGACGCCGAGTTCGTCAACCGCTGCTACCGGCACCTACGCCGGCACACGTCCGGGTGGCAGCAGGACCTCGAGGCCGAGCTGAGCCGGCACCGCGACGTCGCGAGGCTGCTCGGACGCTGAGCGGTGTCATGGGAGGCTGACGTCGTCTCGGCGCGAGAGCCGCTCGAGCACCGCCTGTGTCTCCCCGGGGGCGACCCGGCCCTTCATCAGCCTTTTGCCGAGCTCTGCGAGCTGCAGCAGCACGAGGAACCAGTGCCAGCGGGCCTCGTCGAACCGGTCGCCGGCGCGCGAGGCATACGCCTGCAGATAGGTACGCCGCGCCCGCTCGGCCTGCTCGGCCGGCAGACCGAGCTCACGTGGCAGAGCGGCGTACATGGCAGCGACATCGGAGAGCGGATCGGCGTACCGGCTGTCGTCGAAGTCGATCACCGACCAGCCGGTCGGGTGGCACAGGATCTGTCCCGGAAGGAAGTCACCCTGGCAGAACAGGAGGCGCTCGTCCGCCGGGGCCGTGCGCACGAGCTCCGCGTAGACCTCCTCGGCCCGTCCGGCGCTCGACGGCACGAACAGGCCGATCTGGGTGGCGGCAACGCGGGCGGTCTGCAGCCAGTCGCCGATGGTCCGGCGCGCGGTGATTCCGCCCACCTCGAGCTCCTGCAGCGCACGATGGAGCGCTCCGAGGTGCTGCAGCGCCGTCGTCAGGTCCAGGGTGCCGATGGCGATGTTCAGCGGAACACCTGGCAGCTCCTCGAGGTAGAGCACGTGGCGTGGCGGGTCCAGCCGCAGCAGCTGAGGCACGGTCGGCGCGTCCGACCGCCGCTTGCTGGCGGCCAGGTGGACGGCGAGGAACGCGGTGGCCGCCCGGTTCAGGCCACTCGCGCGCTTGACCTTGGCGATGACCCGGCCCGGAAGCCCTGCGCCGTCGTGCAAACGAAAGGTCAGCCTCCGTAGCGGGATGTAGCGCAGGACGTCGACCCGCTGCGGGTCGCTCCGGTGAGGAAGCGGTCCGGGGTCGTCGCCGAGCCAGCTCAGCGCGGGCTCGGACGGGAACTCGAACAGCCGAGGCTGGGTCGCATCGGCATCGCAGTAGAGGGTCCGCGCCGAGAAGCCCCAGGGCGAGCGCGGGTCCGGCTGCTGGGTCGACCAGTAGAAACGTCTCAGCTCGGCCGTGCCGTCGGCCGCGCTAGCGGCCCGGAGCTCGGCCTTGACGGCGACGCCGGGCCGTTGCCGGCGCTCGATCTCGTCGCGCACCGACGGCCACAGGCGCTCGAGAAGGGGGAGGACGGCCGCCTCGGGCTCTGTCGCGGGGAAGAAGCCACTCGGCATCACTGCGACATCACCCGCGCCCCCGGGTCGTCATCTCCGGATCGTACGCACGACGACCCGGACTGGACCACAGATGGACCAGGGTGCCGGCCCGGCCCGACGGGCCCGAAACCATCGCCGGGCCTGAAAGCCATCGATGCGCGTGACACCGAGTGTCACGCGCATCGATTCAGGCCCCCCAGCCCGTCGAGTGAAACCATAAGGAGGAAAGGCTCCCGGCGGGCCGAGTTGCACAAATACGCAGTCACACAAACCTGAATGTTTCAGTTTGCATACTTTTTGATCGCCACGGGTGACCCGTACATACTGTTCTTGCTGGGCCCCCCGCCCAGCACCAAAGCGACACAGACCCGCCGCTCCACGAGGCCATCCCCAGGCCCGTAGGCCATGCCCCCCGGCCACTGGAACCGGCGGGTTCGTCGTACTCCGGGCCGGGATCTCCAGCCCGTCGGTACGCCGGCTGCGCCGTGTCAGATCCAGCGATGGAACCAGATCCGCTGCAGCCAGTGCGGCGTCGTGATCAGCTGGTCGGTCCAGATCGGCCAGAACCAGGCGAACAGCGCAAGCACCGTGACCAGGTAGACGCCGCCGGCGATCGCCCCCACCTGTCTCCTCCGGTACGACGCGGCGGCAGGACCGAGGATCCGCCCCAGCAGCAGGGTCACCCCGAGCACCAGGAACGGCTCGATCACGATCGCGTAGTAGCTGAAGATCGGCCGGTCGTCGTACCGCAGCCACGGCAGCCAGGTCACGAGCACGCCGACCACGACCACGCCGTAGCGCCAGTCACGGCGACCGACCCAGGCGCCGATCGCGTAGAGGAAGGCGAGCGTGCCGCCCCACCAGACCGCCGGGTTGCCGAGCAGCAGCACCTGGCGCAGGCAGGTGCTCCCCGCGGGTGCGTCGCAGCCCTGCACGCCGGGCTTGATCCCGAGCTGGGCATCGACCCCGACCGGGCGGTTGAGGATCAGCCAGCCGCCGGGGTTGGACTGGTAGACGTGCGTGGACCCGGCGAGGTCCTTGCCGGTGTGGAAGCTGTAGACGTCGTGGTGGTAGTGCCACAGCGAGCGAAGCGCCCGGACCGCGTGCTCGAGGAACCCGTGCGCCGGCCTCTTGAGGTAGCTCCCCCAGTAGGGCCCGTACTGGGTGTCGGACAGCGACTTCTCGTAGGCGTCGGCGTGCAGCAGCCAGCCGGTCCAGGTGGCCACGTAGATCACGGCCGGGAGCAGCACCAGCCAGCCGAACGCCGGGAGCGCGTCCACCACGGCGGCCTTCATCACCGAGCCGCGCACGCCGAGTCGCCGCCGCGCGCCCGCGTCCCAGGCCCACACCAGCAGGCCGAACGCGGCGATCACGAAGACGGTGCTCCACTTCGTGCCGAGGCCGAGGCCGAACCACACTCCCGCAAGCACCCGCCAGGGACGGAACAGCATCCCGTGCACGGGGCCCCAGGAGTCGCCGCCCACCCCACCGGGAGCGAGGCGAGCCAGCCGTTCTCGGCCCCAGTCGCGGTCCGCGACCAGGCAGGACACGGCGCAGAGCACGAAGAACGCCTGGAAGATGTCGAGCAGCGCGAGCCGCGACAGCACGAGATGCAGCCCGTCGAAGCACATGATCAGGCCGGCTGCGACGCCGAGCAGTGTGGAGCCGGTCATCCTGCGCGCGGTGCGCACCATCACCAGGATCATCAGTGAGCCGACCACGGCCGAAGCGATCCGCCAGCCGAACGGGTCCATGCCGAACAGCGCCTCGCCGGCCCCGATCAGCCACTTCCCGACCTCCGGATGGACCACCATGCTCGGGTCCTTGGTCCAGAGGTCGGGCCCACTCCGGCCGGACAGGATCTTGTCGTTGGCGTCAGAGATGTAGCCGAGCACGTAGCCGTTGTGGACAAGGGACCACGCGTCCTTGGCGTAGTAGGTCTCGTCGAAGAGGAACGCCCTCGGCTTGCCGAGGTCCCAGAGGCGCAGGAACAGCGCGAGCGTCGTGACCGCGGCCGTCGCGAGCCAGGACACCAGCTCGTCGGAGTCGCGGATCGCGGCGACGCTGCGTCGGCGCAGACTGGGGACGGTCCGGCCGTCGGCGGTGCGCGACAGACCCAGGGAGCGCACGGGGCGCTTCTCCGGGGTCATGGTGTCGTGCACGCGGGAAAGGGTACGGCTGGGATGATGTCGGACGTGGAGGTGAGTGGGCGGAGCGGCGTGCTGGTGCTCGCGGCCACCCCGATCGGGCAGGTGGGCGACGCCCCGCCGCGGCTGGCGGCCGAGCTGGCCGGAGCCGACGTGGTCGCCGCCGAGGACACCCGTCGGCTCCGTCGGCTGACCACCGAGCTCGGGATCACGGTCGGCGGCAGGGTGGTCTCCTACTTCGAGGGCAACGAGTCGGCGCGCACGCCTGCGCTGGTGGAGGCCCTCCGCGCCGGCCAGCGGGTGGTGCTGGTGACCGACGCCGGCATGCCGTCGGTGTCCGACCCCGGCTACCGGCTGGTGGCGGCCGCAGTCGAGCTCGGCGTCCAGGTGACCGCGGTGCCGGGACCTAGCGCGGTGCTCACCGCGCTGGCCGTCTCGGGGCTGCCGGTCGACCGGTTCTGCTTCGAGGGCTTCCTGCCGCGCAAGCCCGGTGAGCGCGCCCGGCGGCTGGCGGCGCTGGCTGCCGAGGAACGCACGCTGGTGTTCTTCGAGGCGCCGCACCGCACCGAGGCGACGCTGGCGGCGATGTCCGAGGTGTGGGGCGACGACCGCCGCGCGGCCGTGTGCCGGGAGCTGACCAAGACCCACGAGGAGGTACGGCGGGGCGGGCTGGCCGAGCTCGCCACCTGGGCCGGCCAGGGGGTGCGGGGCGAGGTCACGCTGGTCGTCGCGGGCGCCGTACCGGAGCAGCTGGACACCGCCCCTGCCAGCCTGGCCGGGCGCGTGGCGGACGCCGAGGCGACCGGAACGCCCCGCAAGCAGGCCATCCTCGACGTCGCCCGCCTGGCCGGCGTCCCCAAGCGTGAGGTGTACGACGCGGTGCACAAGACATGAGAACCACCCCACGAGAACACTCGCTGCGCTCCGGTTTCCGCGGGGATCCCGCATGACGGACAAGCCGACCCGCAGCCGGCACGACACCGACGACGGACGCAGCCGCGATCGCGAGCGACCGCCGGCTCCCGACCCGCTGCCGCACCCGGTCGTGGACAACCACTGCCATCTCGACATCGCCGACGGACCCGACGGAGCATGGCTGGAGGCCGGCGAGGCGCTGCGCCGGGCCGCCGACGTCGGCGTCACCCGGATCGTGCAGATCGGGTGCGACCTCCCTGGAGCGCGCTGGGCCGTGCAGGCCGCGCACGCGCACGAGCAGGTGGTCGCCGGGGTCGCGCTGCACCCCAACGAGGCGCCGCGTCTCGCGGGGGAGGATGCGATGGAGCGGGCGTTCGCGGAGATCGTCTCCCTGGCGGAGGACCCGCGCGTGCGCGCCGTGGGCGAGACCGGGCTGGACTACTTCCGCACCGGTGAAGACGGCCGCTCCGCGCAGCAGCGGTCCTTCCGCTGGCACGTCGAGCTCGCGAAAGCGCTTGACCGGACTCTGGTGATCCACGACCGGGACGCGCACGACGACGTGCTGCGGATCGTCGACGAGGTGGGTGCCCCGGACCGCTGGGTGATGCACTGCTTCTCCGGCGACGCGGAGCTCGCGCGACGCTGTCTCGACCGCGGTGCGTACCTGTCCTTCGCCGGCACGGTCACGTTCAAGAACGCCGAGCCCCTCCGCGAGGCCCTGCGGGTCGCCCCCCAGGACCGGATCCTGGTCGAGACGGACGCGCCGTATCTGACGCCGATGCCGTACCGCGGCCGGCCCAACGCGTCGTACCTCGTGCCGCTGACGATGCGGTCCATGGCCGAGACCAGGGGTGACGACCTCGGGGAGCTCTGCCGTGCGGTGGACGCGAACACCGACCGCGCGTTCGGCGGCACCTGGGGCTGACCGGTCGGCGGTATCAGCCGGTGCCTCTTGTGGCGGTTCGACGCGCCGGGGCAAACGTGACCTCCGCCACGGCAAGTCGGTGGAATCCGGAAAGGACACGCCTTAAACAGGGACAATTCGTACAAGGCGTGTTTGCGGATCCGCACGTCTCCGGTTAGTTTCAATGCCTTGTTGGCCGGGAACGGGGCTTGTACCAACCCACCGACCGATGTCACCACTGATGCTGGCTCCACTCCGGGGGAGTGCTGGGCCGGCCGACATCGGCACCCGTGGCCCGGAGATATCGACGTCTGGAGAACCCATGCGTATCGCCCTTGCGCGCATGAGCAAGAAGAGGTCCCTGCTGACCGCACTCGTCGCCCTGGTGGTGCTGGCTGTGGCAGGCACCACCGTGGGTTACGCCACGGTGAGCAAGAACGTGACCCTGTCCGTCGACGGCAAGTCGCGGGAGGTCCACACCCTCAAAGGCACGGTGCGCGACCTGCTCGCCAGCCAGCACATCGACCTCAATAGCCACGACGTGGTCGCTCCGTCGCTGGACTCCGAGATCGGGGAGGACTCCCGCATCGCGGTGCGCTACGGCAAGCCGCTGGCCGTGAACCTCGACGGTGAGCGGACCACCTACTGGACCACCGCCACCACCGTTCGCGGGGCGGTCAACCAGCTCGGCCTGAGGTTCTTCGGTGCGGACTACTCGAGCTCCCGCTCCGCGGACATCGACCGCGAGGGCATGGCCCTACGGATCGCGACGCCGAAGAAGCTCACGCTGAAGATCGCCGGTGCGAAGAAGCAGAAGCGCAACGTCAGCGCGATGACCGTGCGCGGCGTGCTCGGCAAGCTCCACGTCGGCCACGACAAGAACGACAAGGTCACGCCGTCGCTCGACTCCTTCGTGAAGGACGGCGACAAGGTCGTGTTCACCAAGGTCACCAAGAGGAAGGTGCACGTCGGCCACGAGAAGCTCGGCTTCGACACGGTCACGCGCGCCGACGCCTCGATGACCAAGGGTGAGACCAGCACCGTGCGTGAGGGCCGATCCGGGTTCCGTGACGTGACCTACCGCGTGGTGACCCACAACGGTGATGTCGTCACGAAGAGGGTGCTCAAGGCGAAGGTGCTGCGGGCCCCGGTCTCGCGCATCGTGCACGTCGGCACCAAGCCCAAGCCCCAGCCCAAGCCAGAGCCCCAGCCGGCGGCGGTGCCGGCGGCGCCGAACTACTCCAGCGGCGGCTCCGCCTGGGACCGGATCGCCGCGTGCGAGTCCGGTGGCAACTGGGCTGCGAACACCGGCAACGGCTACTACGGCGGGCTGCAGTTCAGCCTCGGCACCTGGCAGGCGTACGGCGGCTCCGGAAGGCCGGACCAGAACAGCCGCGAGCAGCAGATCGCCGTGGCCGAGCGGGTCCGCGCTGCCGAGGGTGGCTACGGTGCGTGGCCCGTGTGCGGCGCTCGGGCCTGACGACCGTAGGTCGAGCCTGTCGAGACTACGCTCGCCCGTGTGGTGAGCGAACCTGACGATTTCTCCGCCGGACCGAGGTTCCTCGGTCCGGCGGAGGTCCGTTCGCTCGCGGCCGCGCTCGGCCTCCGGCCCACCAAGCAGCGCGGACAGAACTTCGTGATCGACGCCAACACCGTGCGCCGGATCGTCCGCGACGCGGGCGTCGACGGCGACGACGTGGTGCTCGAGGTCGGCCCTGGGCTCGGCTCCCTGACCCTGGCCCTGCTGGCGGTCGCGCGTCGCGTTGTCGCGGTCGAGGTCGACCCCGCGCTCGCGGCGGCACTGCCCGCGACGATCGCGTCGTACGCGCCTGAACAGGCGGAACACTTCGAGGTGGTGCAGGGCGACGCGATGCGGGTCGAGGATCTGCCCGGTCCGGCGCCGACCGCGCTGGTCGCGAACCTGCCGTACAACGTCTCCGTTCCGGTGCTGCTCCACCTGCTGGCGCTGCTCCCGTCGCTGGAGCACGGCCTGGTCATGGTGCAGGCCGAGGTCGCCGACCGGCTGGCGGCGCCGCCCGGCTCCAAGGTGTACGGCGGGCCGTCGGTGAAGGCGGCCTGGTTCGCCGACGTCCGCCGGGCCGGCTCGGTGAGTCGCTCCGTGTTCTGGCCGGCACCCAACGTCGACTCGGGTCTGGTGGCGTGGAAACGTCGCGAGCCACCTTCGACCCAGGTCAGCCGCCAGGACGTGTTCGCCGTGGTCGACGCGGCGTTCGCCCACCGCCGCAAGGCGTTGCGGCGCACCCTGCGCGAGCTCGCCGGTTCCGCCGAGGCGGCCGAGGACGCGCTGCGCCGCTCCGGGATCGACCCGATGGCGCGGGGAGAGTCGCTCGACGTCCGACAGTTCACCCGCATCGCCGAGGAGATCCTCAGATGATCGCCCGAATGAGCGTCACGGTCCGGGCGGCCGCCAAGATCAACCTCCGGCTGGCCGTGGGACCTCCCCGCGAGGACGGCTTCCACCCGCTGCTGACCGTCTACCAGGCGATCAGCCTGTACGACGACGTCACGGTGAGCGACGCCGACGCATGGTCGGTGGCCGTCGAGCCCACGGGCGACCTGGACTGCTCGGGTGCCCCGCTCGACGGGTCCAACATCGCCGTGCGGGCCGGCCGTCTGCTGAGCACGCACCACGGGGTGCGGCGTGCCGCCGCGATCCGCATCGCCAAGGGGATCCCGGTGGCCGGTGGGCTGGCCGGGGGGAGCGCGGACGCGGCGGCGGCGCTGGTGGCGCTGGACCGGCTGTGGGACCTCAACACAACCGACGAGGACCTCCTGCGGCTCGCCGCAGAGCTCGGGAGCGACGTGCCGTTCGCGCTGATCGGCGGCACCGCCCGAGGCACCGGTCGCGGGGAGGTGGTGGAGCAGATCGACGACCCCGGCACCTGGTGGTGGGTGGTGGTTCCCAATGCGACGGGCATGTCGACCCCCGAGGTCTACCGGGAGTTCGACCGGCTCTACCCGGATCTGCTCTCGCACCACCATCTACGGGTGCACGACATGCCGGGCATCCTCCGGACGCGCGACTTCCGGCTCCTCGGCCGCAACCTCGAGAACGACCTGCAGCCGGCCGCCCTCAGCCTGCGACCGGACCTGGAGCAGACCGACCTGGACCTGTTCGAGGCCCGCGCGTTCCGGCTGCTGAGTGGCTCAGGGCCGACGTTCCTCGGCCTGGTCGAGACCCAGGAGCGCGCACACGAGGTGTGTGAGCACATGCTGGACCGGGGCTACCGCGACATCCGGGTGGCGACCGGGCCGGTCGCCGGCGCCCACGTGGTGGAGTACGCCTGATGGCCAACCTGGTCTCCCTCGAGCGAGTCTCCAAGTCCTACGGCGTGCGCATCCTGCTCGACGGCGTCAGCCTCGGTGTCGGGGACACCGACCGGATCGGGGTCGTCGGCCGCAACGGCGACGGCAAGACCACGCTGCTGAACCTGATCGCGGGGCGCGAGGTGCCCGACGGCGGACGGGTTGCCCGCACTCGCGGTCTGCAGGTCGGGTACCTCGACCAGCGCGACGAGCTGGACGACAGCCACACCGTCCGCGAGGTGGTGCTCGGTGGCAAGGCCGACCACGAGTGGGCCGCCGAGGCGACGACGCGCGAGGTGGTCGAGGAGCTGCTGGCCGGGGTCTCGCTGGACCGCGTCGTGCACGGGCTCTCCGGCGGGGAGCGCCGGCGCTGCTCGCTCGCCCGCCTGCTGCTCGAGCCGCACGACCTGGTGATCCTCGACGAGCCGACCAACCACCTCGACGTCGAGGCCGTGTCCTGGCTCGCGCAGCACCTGTCGGCCCGTCGTACCGCCCTGGTGGTGGTGACGCACGACCGCTGGTTCCTCGACGCGGTGTGCGAGACGACGTGGGAGGTGCACCCGGCGGCGAACGGCGCCGGGGTCGTCGATGTGTACGACGGCGGCTACGCGGCGTTCGTGCTGGCCAAGGCGGAGCGGCAGCGGCAGGCGGCGTCGAGCGAGCAGCGGCGGCAGAACCTGGTGCGCAAGGAGCTGGCCTGGCTGCGGCGGGGGCCGCCGGCGCGGACCTCGAAGCCGAAGTTCCGGATCGACGCCGCCAACGCGCTGATCGACGACGTGCCCGAGCCTCGCGACCGACTCGAGCTCCAGAAGTTCGCGACCCAGCGGCTCGGCAAGGACGTGCTCGACATGGAGCACGTCGACCTGGTGCGCGGCGAGCGCACGCTGCTGCGCGACGCCACCTGGCGGCTCGGCCCGGGCGACCGGGTCGGGATCGTCGGCGTCAACGGCGCGGGCAAGACCTCGGTGCTGTCGCTGCTCGCGCACGAGCTGTCGCCGCAGAGCGGTCGGGTGAAGCACGGCCGGACGGTCGCGCTGCAGCACCTCACCCAGGCGATCGACGTGGTCCCTTCGACAGGCTCAGGACAAGCGACCGAGGCGCGGGTGCTGGCCACGGTCGAGGGCATCCGCCGGGTGACGCGGCTCTCCGACGGGTCCGACGTCTCGGCGACGGCGATGCTGGAGCGGTTCGGCTTCACCGGCGACCGGCTGACCGCGCGCCTCGGCGACCTGTCCGGCGGCGAGCGCCGTCGGTTCCAGCTGCTCAAGCTGCTGCTGACCGAGCCCAACGTGCTGCTCCTGGACGAGCCCACCAACGACCTCGACATCGAGACCCTCAACGTGCTCGAGGACTTCCTTGACCGCTGGCCCGGCACCCTCGTCGTGGTCTCGCACGACCGTTACTTCCTCGAGCGCGTCACCGACTCCACCTGGGCCCTCCTCGGCGACGGCCAGGTCTCCATGCTCCCCAACGGCGTCGACCAGTACCTCGCGCACCGCCGCCGAGCGGCCGCGCATGTACCCTCCCAGCCCGCCGACCGGTCAGAGATGGTTGGCGAAATTGCGCCGACCGGTCACACGAAGGCGAAGTCGGGCGGCGCGGAGGAGCGGGCGGCTCGCAAGACCGTGGCGCGTGTGGACAAGCAGCTCGCCCGGCTCGCCGTGCGCGAGGCGGAGCTGAACCAGCAGATCCTCGACAACGCGGCCGACCACGAGCTGCTCACCACGGTCTCCACACAGCTCTCGGACCTGGCCGCCGAGCGCGACGCGCTCGAGCAGGAGTGGCTGGAGGCCGCCGCGCTGCTGGAGTGACGCGGGTCAGCCGAGCGGTGTCATCAGGACCTTGAGCAGCGTGGCCAGCGTCGCGCGGTCGTCAGCGGGCAGCGCCGCGAGCAGGTCGCGCTCGTGGGCGAGCAGCTCCTCGAACGCGGCGTCGACGGTGCTCCTGCCCTCGGCGGTCAGCCGCACCAGCACCCCGCGCCGGTCGCCGGGGTCGGGCAGCCGGTCGACCAGGCCGCGCCCGGCGAGCCGGTCGACCCGGTTGGTCATGGTGCCGCTGGTGACCAGGGTCTCGTGCAGCAGGCGCCCGGGGGAGAGCTGGTACGGCGCGCCCGCCCGGCGCAACGCCGCCAGCACGTCGAACTCCCACGGCTCGATCCGGTGCGCCGTGAAGGCACGGCGGCGGGCACGGTCGAGCAGCCGGGCCAGCCGGCTGATCCGGCTGAACACCTCAACCGGGGCCAGGTCGAGGTCGGCCCGCTCGCGGTGCCACGCCTCGACCAGCCGGTCGACCTCGTCCCGCATGAGGTCATGCTAGTGCGCTCAAGAATCTTGACGTCAAGATAAGGCGGTCCTACGCTCGGTCCATGACCACTGCAGACGACTTCACCCAGCTCGGCCTGACCGAGTGGCAGGTCTCCGGCGACACCGCCGAGGCGTCGTACGAGTGCGGCAGCTTCACCGCCGGCGGCACCCTGGTAGCCCGGATCGCGGCCATCGCCGACAGCCAGAACCACCATCCCGACGTCTCGCTGGGCTACCCGGGCGTGGTGAAGGTGACGACGAGCTCGCACGACGTCGGCGCGCTCACCGACCGTGACCTGACCCTGGCGCGGGCGATCCACGACGCCGCAGCCGAGAGCGCGGCTTGACCCATACCTGGGACCCGGAGCGCTACCTGAGGTTCGCCGACGAGCGCGGGCGCCCGTTCGTGGAGCTGGTCGGCCGGGTCGCCGCCGACGCCCCCCGGACCGTCGTCGACCTCGGCTGCGGGCCGGGCAACCTCACCGCCCTGCTCAAGCAACGCTGGCCCTCGGCGCAGGTGACCGGCCTCGACTCGTCCCCCGAGATGATCGCCACCGCGCGGGGTCGCGACGACGGGGTGGCCTACGACGTCGCCGACCTGCGCGACTGGCGTCCGTCGACCCCGGTCGACGTGCTGGTGTCCAACGCCACGCTCCAGTGGGTGCCGGACCACCTCGCCTTGCTCCCGTCGCTGGTCGAGGCCGTGCGCCCGGGTGGCTGGTTCGCGTTCCAGGTGCCGGCGAACTTCAACGAGCCGAGCCACACGCTTCGCCGCGACCTCGCCGCGACGCCGCCGTACGACGCGCAGACCGCGGGCGTGGCCACGCCCGACGGCCACGACGCCGCGACGTACCTCCGCGCGCTCCAGCCGCTCGTGACCTCCGTCGATGCCTGGGAGACGACGTACCTGCACGTGCTTCACGGCGAGGACCCGGTGTTCACCTGGGTCAGCGGCACCGGCGCCCGGCCGACCCTGCAGGCGCTGGACGAGAGTCTGCGGCCTCGTTTCGAGGACGAGTTCAAGCGACGCCTGCGGGCGGCGTACCCGGACGACGGGAGCGGCGTCGTGCTGCCGTTCCGGCGGGTGTTCGTGGTGGTGCAGAGGTGAGGGGAGGGCTGGTGGTTTGGGGTTTGAGGGAAGAGAGAATCCCAAGGTATCTAGGTTTCCTGACCCACCGGGCCCAGCCACTTCCCAATCTGATCTGATGCTTCCCAACCCGATCTCACGCTTCCAACGGTGTACATGGCCCGGGAAGCGACAGAAGAGATTGGGAGGTTCGGGACGACACGCAGCTTGCTCGAAGAATTCCGGGCCACCCCCTAGCGCCCCCGCAGCTCCGGGTCCTGCTCGAGGTTCGCCAGCCCGTTCCACGCCAGGTTCACCAGGTGCGCGGCGACGACGTCCTTGTCCGGCGTCCGCGCGTCCAGCCACCACTGGCCGGTCGTGCTCACCATGCCGACCAGCATCTGCGCGTACAGCGGCGCCACCTTGGGGTCGAACCCGCGCGCCGCGAACTGGTCGCCCAGGATCCCCTCCACCCGGGTGACGGTGTCGCTGATGATCGAGACGTACGTGCCCGTGCCCGAGCCGGGCGGGCTGTCGCGCACCAGGATCCGGAAGCCGTCCGAGGAGCCCTCGACGTAGTCGAGCAACGCGTACGTCGCCTGCTCCAGCAGCATCCGCTGCGACGTCGCGGTCAGCGCCTCGCGCATCGTGCCGAGCAGCTGCTGCACCTCGCGGTCGACGACCACGGCGTACAGGCCCTCCTTGCCACCGAAGTGCTCGTAGACGACCGGCTTCGACACCGCGGCGCGCGCTGCGATCTCCTCGACGGACACGCCGTCGAAGCCGCGCTCGGCGAACGCTCCTCGGGCGATCGCGATCAGCTGCTCGCGGCGCTCGGCGGCGGTCATCCGCCCGCGCGGTGCCTTGCGTGCGGGGGGAGGGGTGGCCGTCACGCCGCGCTGGCCACCGACCGGTTCGCGACCAGCTTGCCCTCGATCCGCTCCGCGACCGGCCAGCGGACGTCGCTGACCCATCCCGCCTGCTCGAGCCAGCGGATCACCCGCGCCGACGTGTCGACCTGGCCGCGGAGCACGCCGTGGCGCGCGCAGGTCGGGTCGGCGTGGTGCAGGTTGTGCCACGACTCGCCCATGGACGGTATGGCGAGCCACCACACGTTCGCGGACTTGTCGCGCGAGACGAACGGCCGTTCGCCCAGCGTGTGGCAGATCGAGTTGATCGACCAGGTCACGTGGTGCAGCAGGGAGACCCGCACCAGCGAACCCCAGAAGAAGGCGGTGACGGCGCCCTGCCACGACCACGTGATCAGGCCACCGGCGATGGCCGGCGCGATCAGGGAGACTGCCACCCACAACGGGAACTGACGCGAGATCCGGACGATGTCGCGGTCCTTCATCAGGTCGGGGGCGTACTTGCGCTGCGGTGTCTGTTCCTCGTCGAAGAGCCACATCATGTGGGCGTGCGCGAAGCCCTTCAGCAGCGCCCGCAGGCTGGTGCCGTACTTCCACGGGCTGTGCGGGTCGCCGTCGCGGTCGGAGAACTTGTGGT
>Ga0207708_10000316_pt1 | contig 38103 bp, 37 predicted proteins | sample KBSK5101metaG_FD_184340 | JGI IMG/M metagenome (GOLD analysis project Ga0207708, IMG submission 184340) | Corn, switchgrass and miscanthus rhizosphere microbial communities from Kellogg Biological Station, Michigan, USA - KBS K5-10-1 metaG... | ecosystem: Host-associated > Plants > Roots >... | reverse complement strand
GATGGATTCGGCTCGAACGCTCGACGGAAGGAGCTGAGATGTCTGAACACAAGGTTGGAAGCCGCGAGGAATGGCAGGCGGCGCGGAACGAGCTCGCAAAGCTCGAGGCAGAGCAGGCGGAACGAAACGAGGAGATCAAGAGCAAGCGACTCGATCTCCCCTGGGTCCCGGTCGAGAAGGAATACGAGTTCGACACCGAGGACGGCAAGAAGACCCTCGCCGAGCTCTTCGACGGGCGCTCGCAGCTGCTCGCCTACAACATCATGTTTGGCCCCGACTACACACGCGGCGCCTGCCCCGGTTGCACCAACTTGGCCGATGGGCTCGACGGCTCACTCGTCCACCTGAACCACCGCGACGTGACCCTACTCTGCTTCTCGCGGGCGCCGATCGAGCGGCTGACCGCCTATAAGCGGCGGATGGGTTGGCAGTTCCCGTACGTCTCAACCCGCAACACCGATTTCGCATTCGACTTTGGCCTCGCTTTGACCGAGGAGCAGGCGCAGCAGATACCCGAGGTCAAGGAGATGATCGACGCACCGCCCGACTGGCTGCAGGAGTGGTCAGGCCAAATTGGGGCCGAGCTCAAGGACGGGCTGCGAGAGGGCCCGACCTGGATAGCGTTCGCACGCGAGAACGGGACCGTCTACCACACCTATACGGTGATGGCGCCCGATCCGTTCGTCGCGCCTTATTACAACTTCCTGCTCGAGCGAACGCCGAAAGCCCAACCCCCCGAGCCCCGCGCGTGGCGGAAGGACGAGTACCCGGACTGACGGCGACCGGCCCGGTGCCGCAACTGTTGCACGATCCGATCGCCCACTGGCTCATCGTCGCACGATCCGATCGCCCACTGGCTCATCGTCGCCGCAGCCGTCGCGGTCGTAACCGGCGAGCTAGTCGCCACCTATCTCGGTCATGCCCGGGAGGGGAAGAGTCAGATCTTCGGGGGCCTGGCGGACTCACTGCTGCTGTACAGGCACGGCCGAGGTGCGGCGGTGCGCCAGGACCGCGGGACGAGGGTGATTGTCGCCCTCGCCCTCTACCTCGCCATCGCCGCCGCCCTTGCGGCTGCAAGGGTCCCACGCCTCCGGGTTGACGCTAACAACTGGTGGACTCTCGGCCTGGGGCTCGCCATCGTCTTCGCGGGGGCGGCCCTTCGAGACTGGGCGATCCTGAGCCTCGGCCGCTACTTCCGCCGCGAGGTGACAATCGAGCCGGGCCAGGGGATTGTGCGTCGTGGGCCGTATCGCGTGCTTCGCCACCCTTCCTATGCCGGCATCTGTCTCATCCTCGCCGGTTTCGGGCTTACCTTCGGAAGTTGGGTGAGCGCCGTCTTCGCGCTGCTCATCGTCTTCGTGGGGCTACTGCCGCGTATTCGGGTCGAGGAACACGCGCTCGCACAAGCATTCGGCTCCGACTACGCCACCTACGCCACTTCGACGGACCGCATGCTCCCCCGCGTCTGGTAAGGGAAACCGTCTCGGACGATGACCTATCGGGCCGTGGCGATCGCGATGACGGCGAGGGCCGCGCACACCACGAGGACGCCGGCCAGGCCGGTGAAGATCGCGGCGATCGCAAGTAGGGGGATTGAGATTCCCATCGCGCCGAGCACCATTTCCTTCTGATGGTCGCGCTTCCGCTTCAGCGACCTCTCGCGCTCCTCCGCCCGTTCGTCAAGCCGCCGCTCGACCCGCTCCACGAACGCGTCAATCACTGCCGGTTCCATTTCAGTGCCGAGTTCGCGTCTTGCCTCGATCGCAGCCTGCAACTCGTCCTTCGGGACTAGGCTCACGCCGTCGATTCTCTCCGACGACTGGCTGCGAGCGCAAATCCCGAGACGCCGAGGTCGTGCCGCATAATCATCGGCCGGAGTGTGGCCATGACCGAGCATGCGGTGGTGATCGCCGGAGGCGGGCCGACGGGGCTGATGTTGGCGGCCGAGTTGGCGTTGGCGGGGGTTGACGTTGCCATCGTCGAGCGGCGCGCCAGCCAGGACCTCCCCGGCTCGCGTGCCGGCGGTCTGCACTCACGCACCATCGAGGTTCTCGATCAGCGTGGAATCGCCGATCGGTTCCTCTCGGAAGGGCAGGTGGTGCAGGTCGCGGCGTTCGGCAGCACTCGTTTTGACATCAGCGACTTTCCCACCCGGCACCCCTACGCGCTCGGTCTGTGGCAGAACCACATCGAGCGCATCCTGGCCGGGTGGGTCGGGGAGCTGGCGGTGACTGTCTACCGCGGACATGAAGTGACGGGGTTCGCGCAGGACGACACCGGCGTCGACGTTGCGCTGTCCGACGGTCAGTCGCTGCGGACGCAATATCTCGTCGGGTGCGACGGAGGACGCAGTGTCGTCCGTAAAGCAGCAGACATCGAATTCCCTGGGTCGGATGCGACGACGAGCGCCCTGCTGGCCGAGGTCGAGATGGTCGAAGAACCGGAATTAGGCACGCGCCGCGATGCCTCTGGCATCCATTCCTTGGGCAAGGTGGAGTACGAGATCCGCGACGGCGAGGTCGTCTACAACGAAGGCGGAACGGTACGGGTCATGGTGACCGAGCCCCACGTCGGAACCACGAGCGAACCCATGCTGCGCGATCTCAGCGAGGGACTCATCGCCGTCTACGGGACCGACTACGGGATCCACAGTCCCACCTGGATCACGAGGTTCACGGACATGACTCGGCAGGCCGCGGCCTATCGCGACAGACGGATCCTGCTCGCCGGCGACGCGGCGCACGTGCATTCCCCGGTCGGTGGACAGGGCCTCAACACCGGTGTGCAGGATGCGGTGAATCTCGGCTGGAAGCTGGCCCAGGTCGTCCACCAGACAGCGCCGGAAAGTCTCCTGGACACCTACCATGCGGAGCGCCACCCGGTCGCTGCCCGCGTGCTCCGCAACACGATGGCGCAGGTCGCGCTCATGCGCGCCGACGACCGCACCGAGGCGTTGCGCGACACGGTGTCCGAGCTGCTGAGCATGGACGAGCCACGCAAACGATTCGCCGCGATGATGTCCGGCCTGGACATCCATTACGACCTGGGCGAGGGACATCTGCTGCTTGGACGCCGCATGCCCGATCTCGACCTGGCCACGCGCGATGGAACGGTGCGTGTATTCACCCTCCTCCACGACGCCCACCCGGTCCTTCTGAACCTCGGCAAGCCCTCGGGTTTCGACATCTCTCGATGGGCAGACAGACTGGTGGCGATGGACGCCGAATATGCCGGCGACTGGGAGCTTCCGGCGATCGGCCAAGTGGCGGCCCCTGCTGCCGTGCTGATCAGACCCGATGGGTACGTCGCGTGGGTGGGCGACGGCACGGACCACGGGTTGCGCGACGTCCTGACTACCTGGTTCGGATCATAGTTACGCCCCCTCGGCTTTCTGAGCAGCGTTCATCCCCTTGTGTGCAGGACATCTTTGATGGCCGGTCTCGAGGCGACGATGCTTCGTCGAGGGCCGGCACCCTCGCCCTATTCCAGGTCTCAGGAGGGTCGCGGGCGTGGACTCTCGCCACGGATCGGAAGCCAGTAAAAGGCGTTGAACGCGGCTATGACCACCACGCCCAAGACGGGTAGCACTGCGCCAAGCAGTGCGCCAGTCGTGAGCCAGGCTAGGGCGAGTTGAAAGCGCCTGCTGATGGCTGTCGCGCCCGCAGAATCAAGGTCCTCGCTAACCAGCCGGTGACGGCGCGCGTACTGCCACACGGCGTTGAACGTCAGCGCCGTCACGTCGAACGCGATGCCGTAGAACAAGACGGCCGTTCGCCGGCCGTCTCCAGTGCGCAGCGCCCCGGCAAGCACGGAGGTAGCGAAGGGAAGGAACACCACGGCCATCAGCAGCAGGGTGTTCAGGAGCAGCACGACCCGGTCGGCCGCACGGATGTGGTCGAACAGGACGTGGTGGTTGGCCCACACCTGCCCGATGAACAGGAACGTAACGCCGTAGGCGAGATAGGACGGCCAGAGCGCGAGAAGGTCATGCCGCAAGTTGCTGTAGTCAGTCGGTGGCCTGATCTCCAGCACCAACAGGGTGATGGTGATGGCGAAGACTGCATCGCTGAACGCGACCAACCGACCGGTGTCGCGGTACACCGAGGGTGAGTCGGCCCCTGCCTTGCCTCCGGGCGCTCGCGCCATCGCGAGCCAACGCAGCGAACGGATCAAAGAGGACACCACCCCTGTTGCGCTCCGGAGGGGTGGGCGGGGTTGCATCGCCGCGACCGCCGCGTCAACGGCCGCAAGATTGAACTGTTCACTCGGTGCGAGGAAAGCCGTCTGCAGGGTAATCCTCGAGCGTGATAGCAACGAGCTCTACGCGGCATACACTCTGATCCGAGACCCCCACATGAACGATCCTGGGAGAACGAGATGACACGTTCGATTGCGTGGGACAAGGTGGCCCATGCTGACGTGTTGCGTGCGATACAGGAGTACGACCGACTAGGGCCGGAGCAGTTCTTCTCTGCCCATGGATTCGCTCCTACCACGACTTATGATCTGGTCTGGGACAAACGCCGCTACCCGCCGAAAGCAATCCTGGGCACCGCCTATGAGTTCGCTACGGGCAAGCGCCTTGCCTCCGGTGATTTCGAGGGCGGGAAGACCGGCGCCGTCAAGGTACTCGGAGAGCTTGGATTCACCGTTCAGCCGCGGTGAGGAAGAGCCGCTTCTCCGTTACGAGGTGGGGTGCCCAGTCGAGGCGGTCGGCGCTGGCGAAGCGTAGGTAGGCACGGAACCCGTCGCGCATCGCATCGACGAACCCTTCGGCGCGACGCGGCGTGAAGCCGTCCTCCCACCAGAGGTCGAGCACCTCCACGCGAGCTCGGTCCCGGTCGATCCGCGGTTCGATCCGGCCGACGAAGCGGTCCCCGAAGACGATCGGGAGCACGTAATAGCCCCAACGACGTTTGGCCGCCGGGAAAAAGCCCTCCCACACGTAGTCGAATGCGAACAGGCTCGAGAGAAGCGCGGTGTCCCACAGCAGCGGGTCGAACGGGGCGACAAACGCGACCGAGGGCGTTGGCTCCGGCGGCGCCTCCAGAAGCTCGACCTCCTCGGCGAGGACGAGGCGCTTGCCGCGCACGGCCTCGAGGTCGACGGGCACGAGCGCGCCGAGATCGACCAGGTCATCGCGGAGTTCGTTGCGTCCCACCCGCTCCGGGGTCGACTTCGGTGGGGCGATGCGGTCGAACGTGCCGCCGGCGCCCCCGAGGCCGAGCAGGCCGTGGGCGCGGTACCGAGACAGCATCTTGTGCCGGAGCTGTTCTAGCTCCGGCACCTGGCGGGCGAGTACTTCGGCCGGGAGCAACCGTTCGAGGAGGTCGTAGTATCGGAGATTGCCGTCGCGCCGCGCGAGGCCGATCACGCCCGTGACGGTGTACGCCTCGAGCACGGCGCGCACGGCGTTCTCGGGCATGCCGAACCAGTCTTTCGTCGGACCAGCCTCTCGCTCGAAGTCGCGCGACGACAGCGGTCCTTCCGCACGGATCCGTTCGAGCACGCGCTCGGCCACGGCGGCGTTCTCGGCGAGGGCCGCGGCGTGGAACCGGGGTCCCTTGCGGCCCATCACATGACGGAACCAGGGGAACTCGCTCGTCGGTACAAACGACAGCGCCTTGTTCGTCGCCTCGAAGATCTCACGGCGTTCATAGAGCTCGTCGCACCAGTCGGGCTCGTAGCCGGCGACACGCGCGTGCAGCACGAGGTCGTGGTTCCGGCCGGCGACCGCGATCGGATCGAACTGGATCGACCCGAACTTCCGGAAGACCTCGAGCACCCCGTCGAGGCCTCCCGCGAGAGACCTTGGAGGCGCGAGAAAGTGTCGGGCAACGAGAAAGCGACGCGCCGCCTCTGCGGTGACCTTCACCCCGAGGACACTAGCCGCATGACGTTCCGCCTGGTCTCTAAAACCGATCGGCAGGCCGTGGGTGCCGGACCCGAGGACCGGCGTGCTAGAAACAGAGGGAGGTGCCCGCTGCCACATCACTCACGCTCCAGTTGCTCGAGTGGATCGCCGAGCGAGAACGCACGTACGCGCAAACGATGGAGGCCTGGAAGAGCTCTTGCCCCCGTCTCACCGTGTGGGAAGACGCGGTCGCCGACGGCCTGGTGCGCGTCCAGCGCGGCACTGTCCTCCTGACTGCAGCCGGCACGGAGCTTCTCCGTACGCAGCCGGTCACTTAACGGCTCATTTCGTAGGGTAATCCCCTCTTTCGCAGCCGCTCGACGGCTCGTACCTTCGCAGCATGATCGAGCAAGAGGATGCGAGCTTCGTCGCGGAGTGTTTCTGGCCCGGTGTCGCCGCGGACGATCTCGACGCCCTCGATCAGAGGGTGAGGAAAAGCGTCGCCGACCTCGCGCGTGGCGGGTTGCACGTCCGCTATCTCGGCTCGATCCTGATGGCCGAGGACGAAGTCGTGCTCTGCCAGTTCGAGGGCACAGCTGCCGCAGTCCGCGAGGCTGCGGAACGTGCCCAGATTCCGTTCGAGCGGATCGTCGAAGCCTTCCGGCCGTCGACCCGGACCGCAGACAGAGACTGAAGGGAGCTTCCAATGCGTCATTCGTCCGTACTTGCCGTTTTGATCGCGGTCATCGCACTCGTCCCGCTCACGGCGAGCGCGACGACGTCACGCTCGGACGCCCGCACCGCCTGGGATCGGATCAGCGGACCGACCCAGCCCAGCGTTCAGCTCGGGCTGGCACGAACGAAGGACGGCGTCCTCCACGCGATCTCGAATTCGAACGCGCACGTACGCTGCTCGTTCTTGGGCAGGTCCACCGACGGGCGAAGCGGAAGCGACTTGCGAAGGAGGCGCTCACGGCAGCGCTCGGCATCTTCGAGAATGTCCGCTCCGAGCTCTGGGCCGAGCGCACCCGCGCCGAACTGCAGCGCGTCGCGACGCGACAGGCGCCTGCAACCTTGACGCCGACCGAAAGACAAATCGCGCAGCTCGCCGCCGATGGGCTGACGAACAAGGGCATCGCCGCAAGGATGTTCGTCAGCGCGAAGACCGTCGAGGCCAATCTCAGCCGTGTCTACCGCAAGCTCGGTATCTCGGCGCGGACGCAACTCGGCCGCGCGCTCGCCGAGGCCCAGGAATAACGCCCCAAACCGAGACGTTTGAGCACTCAAGTAACTTGATAGAGCGGCGTGGCCCTCGGGGGCCAAAGCGAACGAAGACGACTCCAGGAGGGAGGAAGCAAGTGATGAAAACGCTCGAATTCGGACTCGACACGTTCCTCCCGGTGACGGTCGACGCGGCCGGACTGCCGATCAGAGGCGACCAGGTGATCCGGAACACGGTCCAGGAGGCGATCGTCGCCGAGACGGTCGGAATCGACTCGTTCAACATCGGCGAGCACTACCGCAAGGAGTTCATGGACTCGGCGAGCCATGTGGTCCTCGCCGCAATCGCGAGCCGGACGGAACGGATCCGGCTCGGTACCGCGGTCACGGTTCTGAGCACTCAGGACCCCGTGCGCCTGTACACCGACTTCGCCACGCTCGACGCAGTCTCGAACGGGCGCGCGCAGCTGATCGTCGGCCGCGGCTCGCTGACCGAGTCCTTCCCGCTCTTCGGCTTCGACCTTGCCGACTACGAGGAGTTGTTCGAAGAGAAGCTCGACTTGCTTGTGCGCCTGCTTCGTGAGCAGCCCGTGACCTGGTCGGGGAACTTCCGGTCGTCGGTGACGGACCAGTTCGTGAGCCCGCCGATCGCCGAGGGGCACATCCCGACCTGGGTGGGCGTCGGCGGCAGCCCACAGTCGGTCGTGCGCGCGGCACGATTCGGCCTCCCACTGATGCTGGCGGTCATCGCCGGCAAGCCCGAGCGCTTCGCACCCTACGTCGAGCTCTACAAGCGCGCGCTCCAGCAGTACGGACAGCCGGAACTGCCGATCGGGCTGCACTCCCTCGGCTTCGTCGCCGAGACCGATGACGAGGCTCTCGAGATCCAGTGGCCGTACTACAAGGAGCAGTTCGACTGGGCAGCACGCGAGCGCGGCTGGCGGCCACCGACCTACGAGCAGTTCCTCGCGGAAGTCGATCACGGCTCGATGTATGTCGGATCACCGGAGACCGTCGCGAACAGAATTGCCGCCGCGATGCAAGCGCTCAGCCTGAGCCGGTTCGACCTGCTCTATGCAGTCGGCCGCATCCCACACGATCAACGAATTGCCACCATCGAGCTCTACGGCCGCGAAGTGATCCCCCGGGTACGCGAACTGCTCGCCGCAACTCCCGAGGCGGACCACGCGCCGGCGGTGGTCAGGAGCTGACCGTGGCGGCCGCAGCGACTGCATTCGCCGAAGACGTCGCGAGTGCGGCAAACCCAGAGGTCGACGATCTCCGCCTCGGCATCGTCGGCGCCGGCAAGTTCGGCACCACGGTTGCCCGTGCCGCCATCGCCGCCGGCTACGACGTCGCGATCTCCGGATCAGGCCCGGCCGACGACATCGCGCTGACGGTCGACGTGCTCGCAGCCGGCGCGCATGCGGCGACAACCGACGAGGTCGTACGTCACGCCGACATCATCGTCCTCGCCGTCCCCACGCACCGCTTCCGCGAGCTTCCCGGCGATCAGTTCGCCGGCAAGATCCTCATCGACGCGATGAACTACTGGCAGCCCGTGGACGGCGACGACCCGGAGCTCACAGCCGCACTCGGCGGCACCAGCACGATCGTCCAAGGGCACTTTCCCACCGCGCGGGTAGTCAAGAGCCTCAACCAGCTCGGCTACCACCAACTCGAAGAGACCCAGCGTCCCATGGGAGAGCCAGACCGCATCGCGATTGGCGCGGCCGGCGACGACCGGCTCGCCGTCAGAAGGGTCATGCGACTCCTCGACCGACTCGGTTTCGACCCCGTCGATGCCGGGCCGTTGAAGAACGGCTCGGCGCTGGAACCCGACGGTTCACCGATCGCCGCTACCTACAGCGCAGAACAGCTCTCCGAGCTCGTCTCACTGCGGACCGCTCGCAACTGACGTGAGGCTCAGCTCGGCTCGTGCTTCGGTCGAGTCGCGAGCTCGCCAGCATCGCCCTCGAGCGAGATCGGATCGACCTCCCAGTCGAGATGCTCGTGCCTCGCGATGACGCGGCCGGCAGCATCCAGCTCGACGACTTCACCGCGGACCGCGATGCTCTCTTCTTCGGTGCGGTTCCCATCGGCGTCGTAGAGGAACGTCTCGATCCTGCTGGGTTGCTCGGTCATCGCCCACATCTTAGGCGCCGATCGGTGAGAGCCCCTGCACCTCCCCGACGAGCCACTCCCGCACCGCCTGTGCGATGGCGTCGAGATCTTTCTTGAGCCCGTGGTCCCCCGGCACGATCACGACCTCTCGAGACGGGCCGGGCGGCGGTATCCCGAACGGGTCACTCTCTCCCTGCACGACAAGAGTCGGAACGCTCACCGCATCGAGCTCATCCAGGCGGCTTTGCTGCGGCTTGTCTGCGCGGCGCGGTGGCTCGAGCGGAAAGGCAAGGCAGAGCACTCCCACGGCGCCCGTCTGCTCTGCCGTGCGGCAGGCAACTCGAGCGCCCAGCGAACGGCCGCCCGCGACGATTGGCAGGCCGGCCAGGGCGCTGGCCGACAGTAGCCCGACGATCGAGATCCACGCTGCGTCGAGCACCGGTGGACGCGGTGGAGCGCGTCGGCCCGCGACACGATAAGGCTGCTCGATCAACGCAACGGCGATTCCGATGGAGAGTGCCGCTTGTGTCGCTGCCGTGAGGTCAGGGGCAGCGACGCCACCACCTGCACCGTGACCGAGCACGAGTGCAGCACGTGGCTCGTCGACGTAGCGCACGTCGGCGCGCGCGAGGCCTTGGGCGGTCTCGATCTCGACGGTCAAGAGCAGACGGCGTTCGTCAACTCCGAGCGCCCGGGACCGGACAGACGCGCGTAAAGACGAGGTAGCCGCACGGGTCGACCGACACCTTCGCCGAGGTGACGTCGCGCTGGACCATTGTCGAGGTCCCGCGAATGTCAAATGCCACGGTCGCGCCGCGACGAGTGATTGCGTCGGCGAGGTCGTAGCCGGTCGACACGATTCGCCCCCGGCTGTCGAGAACAACACCGTAGATCGTCGCGCTTGCGGGTAACGGCTTCTTGTACGGGTTGGCAAACGACCCAATCACGCGTCCGGAACTCGTCACCGATACATGTTTGACCGGCGGCAGTCTCCGATGCCGCGGCGCGGTTTGCCCGACATGTACCTCGGTCTCGATGCCGGCGAGCTCAGTCGCGCCCCTCCAGATCAGCGCGCCGCTGATGACGAAGTCCGCCCCGGCGGGTATCAGGGTGACGGTCGTGTAACTGTCCGTGATCGACTGGCCACCAGCGTCGACTGCCTCCACCTCGACAGTGACGTCAAGCGCGTCCCTGGCCGACGACCGATTCCGCAGTACCAGTCCATAATCCGCGTAGCCGTAGTCCCCGCTGCCGACGACCCCTGCTTCCGGCACAACGCCGCTCGTGATCACAACGACCGTCGCTGTCGGGTCAGTCGCTGCACGGCCGCCTCCGCCAGAGAAGACCAGCGTGAGCAAGGCGAGCGAGAACGCGGTCGCGAGAACACGCCGTCGCACCATCTGCATGAACCGATTGTCGGGCCGGGGCCCAAGGAACGCAAGAAACCCGACGCACACCGGCTTACTAGTGGTTTAGCCGTCGACGACGAGACCGTTGATCGGGCCCAGGATGCGCCTAGTTCGTCGCGAGACGTGCGGCAGCCGGACGAGCCGGTGCGTGAGGCGCTCGCCGCGGGTGCGCCGTTCGAGTTGTTCCTTGCTGATCGGTTTCCAGAGTTCGTCGATCGCCTGGGTGGGACTTGCTGGGATCTGGTCCGCGGGGAGCTCGAGGTGTTCGGACCAGAGTCGCTGCCGAGTTCGGAGGGCGAGCTCCGGGGCGTGGGCGACGATGTTCATCTCGGTGTCGTTGAAGAGCGAGTGCTCGTTCAGATTCGCCGAGCCGAGGGTCAGCCAGCGGTCGTCGACGATGGCAACCTTGGCGTGGACGTAGATCGGGTCGACGCGGGAGCCCGAGCGGGCGCTGAGCGCGCAGGCGAGGATGCGTCCGTTGTCGCCGTCTGCGTCGATCAGTTCGGCCAGGACGCCGCGGGTGTCGTCCTTGCCGCTCTTCGGGCTGGAAGGCAGCACCATCAGGACCCGAAAGTCCGGGGTCGGCGGGTTGACGAGCTTCTCTCGGAGTAGGCGGGCGATCTCCGGCGACCAGAGGAACTGGTTCTCGAGGTAGATGAACCGCTGCGCACTACGGATCGCCCGCGTGTACGACTCCAGGATGCGAAAGTCGCCGCGCGGAACGGCGTCGTAGACGCGCTCCGGCACCGTCCTCACGATCTGCAGCTCGACATCGCCTGCCCGCTCGGGCGGCGAGACCGGCGCCAGCTGCTCGCCGTTCACCTCGTCCCAGCGCATGCGGAAGTGCTCGGCGACATCGGCGACCGCCGGGCCCTCGATCCGGGCGGTCGCGTCGTGCCAACCGATCGCGTTCCGGGCTGGGTGATGGACCGAGTCGAATCGATCGCCCGACTGCGAGGTGAGGTCGATACCACCGACGAAGGCGACGCGGTCGTCGATCACGATCGTCTTCTCATGGTGGCAGTGCATTGGGCGTTCTCTCGCATCGAGCTCGCACTGGATGCGCGTCCCCTTCGTCAACCGTTCGCGCATGTCGCGCACCTCGCGACGAGACGGCCGAAAGAGCGGCAGCGGTGCTCCGGCCCAGACGAGGATCCGCACATCGACCCGCTCGGCCAGCTCGGCGAGGAGGTGCCGCAAGACGACCGGCTTGTCGCCGCGCACCAACTCGAAGTCCGGAGAGAGAAACCAGTTCGTCATGTGGATGTGCGAGCGGGCGGCAGCGAGCTCGCGCGCCATCATCGGCAGCGCCTCGGCGCCGTCGATCATGATGTCGACCGCGTTGCCGGGCCGCGGTGAAGGCTCCCCGCTGGCCCAGCCAGTTCCACCTGCGTCTAATGCGTGCTCCCAACCGATCCGGCGTAGGCGCCGGCGGTGGTGACGCGAGATCTGGTCTGAGATCGCCTCGCCGACCAGGCATTCAGCCGACAGAAGCGCCTCCCGGAGGCGCGCCATTCAGATCCTTCGATAGCGCGCGTCGGTCAGCGAATAGACCGCGAACGCGATGAGCCCGGCGGCGACGATCCCGAGCAGATACGAGCCATACGAGTGATTCGCCAGTTTCGCGAGCGCGCCGTCGAGCCCGACTGCCTTGTTCGGGTTGTAGTCGAGTGCGGCCTTGATCACAAAGATGCCGATGAGACCGAAGACGACCATGCGGGCGAGGTGGCCGAAGGTGCCGATCCAGGTGATCCACTTCCGCACGCCCGGGCTCATCTCCTCGGTCTTCGAGTCGTCCAGGAAGTCCTTGCTGATGCCTCGATAGCCCTGGTAGGCGGCAATGCCGCAGAGCGCTGCTCCCGCGGCGCCCACGATCCACGTACCGGCAGGCCAGCCGAGGACGCCCGCAGTCGGATGCTTCGGGCTGCCCGAGCTGCTGTTTCCGCCGGAGCCGATCAGGATCTCGATCGCAATCGCGAAGATCAGCGCGTACGCGATGCCGCTGCCGAAGGCCGCAAGCCGCTCGAAGCCACTGTCGGTGTCCTCCGGCCCGTGACCGAGCAAGGCGCGAGTGAGCCGCCAAAGCGAGTAGCCGGCGAGACCGATCGCCACCAGGATCAAGAGCACCTCCCCGAAGGGCTGCTGGGCGATCGTCCTCAGGGCGCCGCTCTGGCTAGTTGTCTTGCCGCCTGCTCCGAGTGCGAGCTTGATCGCGAGGATGCCGATCACGCCGTAGATGACGCCGCGCGCGACGAAACCCGCTCGCGCAAGCGCTTCGAACCCGGTGGTGTGTTCGACCTTGTCGCCGGCTCGTTCGACCTGGCGGACGGATGACGGTTTGGAGGGCGTTTGAATGCTCACCCCATGACAACGGCGCCGACGCCCTGTTGGTTACGGCAAGGCACAACACCGCGAGTTGCCTCGAGCAGTCAGGCGCCCGTGTAGAGGCGATCCGGTCGGCGCGTCTCCGTGGATCCTGGCGGAGCGGTCCTCTCCGCGACCTGGGTGGCTGTCTCGACTGCCGCGCCAAAACGCAGAATTCGTCCGCCGAAGGCGATCGCGCAGACCGCGAACCATGCCCAGCCGAGCGAGAGCCCGGCGATCACGTCCGTTAGCCAGTGCACGTCCAGTAGGACGCGGGTCGCCGCAACCCCGACTGCAATTCCTGCAGCAAGCCCGGTGATTACTGCGCGCACGGGGCGAGGACGCCACCTTCCGATGAGAAGTGCTGCTGTCGCGTAGAACGCCGCCGCAGTCGCCGAGTGGCCGCTTGGGAATGACGGCCCGAGCGTCGCGGCTACGGGATTGAATGTCGGGCGGACACGGTCCGCGAGTTGCTTGACGGACAAGGTCAAGATCTCCTCACCGCCCATGACGCAGATGATGAACAGTGGAACCCAGACGCTCCGCTGCCTGAAGGTCTCGGCAACCGCCAGGACCACGCACAGCCCGACGACCACGTAGATGCCTCCAAGCTGAGTAAAGTCATTGAGGACGTGGCTCGAGGTCGCCGTCGCGTGTCGATTGCCCCACTTCGCCACACCGTTGTCGATTCCGAGCAGGTGCGCGTTCGTCCGGATCAAGTACGCGAGGACGCCGAACACGACGCCTCCCGCAATCGCGGCGATCATCGCAACGGTGAGGGCAAGGCCTGTTGCTGTCTCGGGATTGAGCCGCGGGGCAAGGAGGGCGCGAAGCCGCGGATGTCGCCTCACCGTCTTGCCCACCTCACGAGCTGTGGCGATGGTCGTGTGCGGGGCCGGCGCTGTGACCCGCGGGTATCGCCAGGTGACGAACCCGACGACAGCGGCGACGGTCAAGACGAGTATGAGGAGAAGGAGAAGTGGCATCGCGTTGGGGGCCTCCGGCGATTCACGTCACCGACGGCCACGTATCTCTTTCCGGTTCCGAAACGTTCGACACATCGAGGCAATGGAAGGTTTCGCATGACCGAGCTGAAGACACATCTACAGGCGACAGGCCCTTGGGCCGTGCGCGGTACCGACGCGATGTCGGAGGACCGGCCGCACGCTCCCGTCCTGTCGGCATGCAGGGGCGGCCCGGCCGAAAGGCTGGGCGGCGCCCTACGGAGCCTTCACCCCGCGCTTGTTTTCGTCGTCCTGATGCTCGCCGGGCTGGCTGCGACAGCGCTCCTGTCGATCTGCTTGGGACTTCTCGTCACGCGCGTACTGGAGCCCGCCTGGGGCATTGGCGCGGCGAACGAACGCGTCAACGGGTGGTTCGCTGCCCACCGGACTGCCTCCCTCACGGATGCGTCGTTGATCGGATCGATCATCGCCGGCGGAGTCGTGCTACCGATCGTCGTCGGATCGATCGCGTTCGTTTGCGCAGTGCTGCGCAGATGGAGGATCGCCGCATTCCTCCTGTTTGCGCTTGGGGTCGAGTCCGCGTCGTATCGCCTGACAACCCTTGTCGTCAACTCGCACCGTCCGCACGTCGCCCGTCTCGAGAACCTGCCCGTCGATGCCAGCTACCCGTCCGGTCACACTGCCGCGTCGATTGCGGTCTACTGTGGACTGGCCCTCCTGATCACGTCAAGGTTGAAACACGGCGCCGCGCGTGCTCTCGTCTGGACGTTCGCCGTGGCGATAGTGACCTTCGTCGGGCTCTCACGCACGTATCGCGGTATGCATCACCCGATCGACGTGGCGGGCGGGATCGCCCTCGGCGCCGTCGCACTCACTGTCCTCGTCTTCGTCTGCCGGACAGCCGGCGCTGCCGCAGACGCGCGCGACAGATGAGGAGGACGTGGTGAACGTCGCCGTGGTCGCCCATACGGGCAAGACACTCGGTGGCGGGCTGCCCGAGCTTCGCCGTGTGCTCGAAGGCGCGGGAATTGCGGACCCGTTCTGGTGCGAGGTGCCCAAGAGCCGCAAGGCACCGGCGCAAGTGCGGAGGGCTCTCGACGAGGGCGCGGAGCTGATCGTCGCCTGGGGCGGCGACGGGATGGTCCAGCGGTGCGTGGACGTGCTCGCCGGCTCCGACGTCGCACTGGCGATCATTCCCGCGGGCACGGCGAACCTTTTCGCGTCGAACCTCGGCATACCCTCGGACATCGAAGGCGCCGTGGCCGTGGGACTTCACGGTGCGCGCCGGCGCGTCGATCTAGGTCGGTTCAACGGTGAGCGTTTCGCCGTCATGGCCGGTGCGGGCTTCGATGCGGCGATGATTCGCGACGCGGGAGAGGGCAGCCTCAAAGAGCGGCTCGGTCGGGTCGCATATGTCTGGACAGGGTCGGAGAATCTGCGCTCAAAGCCGTTTCGCGCCGAGATCGAAGTGGACGGCGCGAACTGGTACAAGGGAAAGGCGAGCTGCATCCTGCTTGGCAATGTCGGGAAGCTCGTGGGCGGAGTCGAGGCATTCGAAGACGCACGGCCCGACGACGGCAGACTCGAGCTCGGGATCGTGACAGCCGAGGGTCTCCTCGAATGGGGGCGGATGATCGCCCGCGCTGCGGTCGGTCCGGTGGACAAATCACCCTTGGCGCAGACGACCAAGGCGCGCTCGGTGAAAGTGAAGTTGAACCGCAAGGTCCTGTACGAGCTCGACGGCGGAGATCGAACCAAAGTCAAGACCTTCAAGGTGAAGGTGGAACCCGGCGCGGTCACCGTGTGCGTGCCCAAGGACGGCGCGTAGCCTGCGCGGGCCGCTAGCGTTCAACGCTTGGCCACGATGAACGCAAGACGGGCAACAGAGCGCTCACGAGCGAGGGCCCTCGACAGTTCCGTGCGAGCGGGTAAGAAAGCCGGCAGGGGTACCCGTAGAGCAACGGTCGCGCTCATCCACGCCGTCTCTGATCTCGTCAACAAGGCAGTCGATCAAGTCGTGCTCGGCGGGGAGCGAGTTGGCTCGGCGGCTGAGGCAAGACAACTGCTGAAGCGGGACGAGCGGGTTGAAGCGCTTACGGGCGACATTCATCGGGTCGTCGCGCTCGCTGTCCCGGTTCTCCGTCGACTCGCGCGCGGCGCGCGCTTCACGAGAATCCCCTGGGTGTTCGTCGCCACGACGACGCTCTCGATCGGAATCGCCGTCAAAAGTGGTGTCAAGGAGATCCAAACGCTGTCGTCGCTCGTCGCACACAGGCTCGAGCGGGCAACCGGCGCCCCAGCCGATCCGGCGCTGGTCAAGAAACTTGCGGTCGACCTGTATCTGCATCCGCGGCGCACGCCGAGCCTGGACAACGACCGAGTGCGGATCGTTCGACTGACGCGCAAATGGTTGATCGGCGGCGCCTTCGGCCGCAAGACGGAGCGGCGTGCCTCACGCGCATTCGAGGCGGCCGAACGGATCGACGTGGCCGCGCTCGCGGCCGAGTGGGACAATGCGCGCAGGGACAAGGATGGTCGGATGGACCGGGTTACATCGAGTGGATCTTCTGGTTAGCGGCCGGGATCGCCTGTGACTTCGGACTCACCGAGGTTCTCGAGCTCGTAGCGAACGATCTTCCCGTCGCGAACCGTGTACACGAGCCGCGCAGTCTTCACGTCCGCGACTTCGCCTGATTCCTTCCGGGTGTAGATCAATCGATTGAGCGAGCCGACTCGGCCCTCCCCGAAGTCTTCCAGTTCGCCCCGCTCTTCCGAGACGTCGAGACTCTCGGCGCCTCCGAGGTCCTCTGGTGCTCCCGCGTCGGCGGCTCCCCCGGCTGCGTACCACTCGAGAACCGCGTCGATTCCGCGCACGGTGGTTACTCCGCCGCGGCCCGGGACAACCCACTCCACGTCTTCTGCAAGGACGTCCTCAACAGCTCGGCGCTCGAAGTTTGATGCTCGCCAGCGGTTGACGACTTCCATGGCGTCTTTACTCACTCGGAAAGCTTACGCCTGTGCCGACTCGGTCGCCACCAGGCGCATTACGTGGGCGTTGCCGGCAGTGGCTTCGTGCTCACCTGCCCAGCCTGGTCGACGCCGACAAGCATGAGGTCGCCGCCACGCCGAAGAACCGCCGAGTCGGCCGTCTGGTTCTCGACCGCCCAGCCCTGCGCGACCCAACTACCGATGGCACCGTCGAGGCGACGCTGACGCTCCTCGACTGAGACTCCTCCACCACCGCGGCGCGAAAACACCACTACAAGCAGCACGACCACACCAAGAGCGAGGACCCCGAGCAGCACCCAGACCCACGTCGGCGTGTCGTCTACATTCGACCCTGACTCGGTCGTGGTCGTGGGCACGATGACCCTCCTGGTCGTCGTCTGCTCAACGGTCTCGGTCGTGCCGGGAGCGGTTGTGGTCTCGACAGTCGTTTCCGTACTCGTCAAGACCTGTGCTCGCCCTCCGCTGACGATGACTGCGGAGACGAGAAAACCGGCGGCGAAGAGAGCGGCGAGGGCTGAGAGCTTCACGGCTCTGGGCACTCCCACATACTGCCAAATCGCCGAACCGCCGCGATCTTCGCGGGGTCGCACGTTTGTGCGGTGTTACTTGAGGACGTCGACCTCGGCGTACCAGTGGGTGCCGGCGTACGGGCGCACCGTAAGCCGGTAGCTGCCGGCGCCGTCGTCCGTGATGTACGTGCCGAGGGAACCGGCGCGGCTCGCGAGGAAGCTGTGACCGCCGAACTCGTCGACGCCCGCCCAGCTGAACTGAGCGAACGCGAGGCCATAGTTGTTGCCCGCGAGCCGGTACCGGATCCGCCAGTGCTCGGGCACCGTGAAGGGGTCGCTTACGTAGTCGTCGCTGTTCGACACTGCGAAGAGCTTGACCCAACGCAACGTGCGCGTAACCGTCAGCCGGATCTGCGCTCCCTGATAGACCGTCATTCCGGGGGCGGGAATCTGGTCGAGCACCTGCCCCGGCGTTCCCTCGGTGAGACGCCACACGAGCCGGTAGCGGAGGTGTTTGGCGGCGAGCTCCTCTTGCGCCGAGGCGACGTCGGTACCGCGGACGTCAGGGACGACCGAGTGCGGATACCCAGTCGCGACGACGAGCGTGACCTGCGCGGGCCTGCGCAGGCGGGTGCCTACGCGTGGCTGCAGCCCGACCACCGATCCTTTGCGCACCGTCCAGGAAGGTGCGTACGCGTACCGGCTCGTGAATCCCTGGCGGAGCAGCGACGCTTTCGCTTCCTCGGCCGGGCGGCCGGCGACCGCCGGCACCAGCGCGTACGGGGAGCCTTTGCTGACGACAAGGCGCACCTGCGTCCCGATCGGAAACGGTGACCGCGCCCGCGGTTGCTGACGGATGACGACGCCGGCGCCGACTCGCGTGCTGTAGACCCTCTGTACTGAAACCGTTGCGGCCGGCATCGAGCCCTCAATCTGGGCGCGTGCCGCGTCTTCTCGCAGCGACACGACGTTTGGCACACGCAGGAGTGGATTCCGCACCTCGCCCGCGACCACGAATGAGGCGACGACGACCGCAGCCGACGCAGCGAGACCGATGACCACGCGTCGCCGTGCCCACGAGCGCCGCCGCGTCGACGCGGGCTGTGCTTCTGGCGGCGCCGCCGGGTCGATCGTGGCCGAAGCACGCGCAAGGTGGGCCGTCGGCTGCTCAGACAACAGCGCGACGGTCTGCTCGTCCGGCGCCGACGCACCGACCGCCACGCCTAAACTCGCAGTCGAGGCGTCGGCGAGCGCAGCAAGCTCGTCGGCCACGTGGGTGGCATCCGGACGTCGTTCCGGGTCGCGCGCGAGCAAGGAGTCGACGAGCGCGGCGACGGGAGCGCGCACATCCGGGAGGAACGCTTGCAGCGAGGGCGCGTCGTCGTGCGCGCGACGCAGGCCCACGGCAAGGCGATCCTCTCCTTCGAACGGCAGGCGGCCGCTCAGCAGCAGGAAGAGAATGCAGCCGAGCGCGTAGAGGTCGGCGGCGGCGCCGTTTTCCCGTCCGAGCGCGAGCTCCGGAGACCAGTACTCGGGTGTTCCGAGCAGAACACCGGTCGCGGTCAACGAGCCAGTGCTGCGTACGATGCGCGCGAGTCCGAAGTCGGTGGTGACGACACGTCCGCTCCCTCGCTCGATCAGGATGTTCGACGGCGTCAGGTCACGGTGCACGACTCCTCTTCCGTGTGCATACGCGAGGGCCTGCGCGACCGGTCTCATGTAGGCAGCGGCCTCGCCGGTTGCGAGCGGGAGCCGCCCACGCGTCGTCTGCGCGAGGTTGGCGCCGTCGACGTACTCCATGACCAGGAACGACTGCTCGTCGTTCGATATGTAGTCGTAGATGCGAACGATGTGCCCATGCGCGAGCGCCGCAAGCGCGCGCGCTTCGCGGTGGAAGCGGTGCAACTGTGCCGGATCTGGCGCGACGAACGAGCGCAGCATCTTGATCGCGACCTCGCGCTCGAGCTCGCGGTCGCGGGCGCGCCAAACGACGCTCATACCCCCTTCGCCGAGCTTGTCGAGCAGCTCGTAGCGGGCGGCCAACACCGTCATCGGCAGTCGAGCGCTCCGTTGGAGCTATCGGCAGGTTCGGACACGCCACCACCCCGCTTCGATGGCGTCACTCTACCGCCGGCAGTCCGCGACGCGCCACCACCGGAACGGTGCGTCCGCTGGCCACATCCGGGGATGCCATCCCGATCACGGGCAGCACGCTCCAGCGGCGACGAGGATGATTGTGCGGTCGGCGTCCTAGGGACCGCGGACGATGGTTATCAAGTCGCCGAGCGCCCACTCCTTGATGAAGTCGTCGCGTCCGGGTACCCGTAACGTGGCACGCACGGTGCTCTCTGTTCGGTCGATCGCGCGTACCACGGTCGCCTCGACGTCCGCGCCTTGGTCGGGAAGGTGGGTCAGCACGACGTCGCCGATCTCCAGCCTCTGCACCTCGACCTCGATCGCCATCGCACAATCGTACGTTCTCGCGGAACCGCCCGCGCTGCGACGGCGCTATTCAACACGGATCGCACATCAGACCAGTCAGTCCGTCGTCTTCGGGCCTGACACTCACGACCTGCCAGCATTCACCGGCCGACGCCGGTATCAAGTCGCCGACGGAGTATGAGCCACTAAGGCTGGTCAGCTCACGAGGTTCCTCGTGGCCATCAAGGTGAACCAGGTGGATTCGGTAGGTGACGGCAGCGGGCCGCACGTCGACCGTGAGACCGTCCCAGAGCGAGACGAGGCCCGCACTCAACTCGTCACGCGCGGCCAGATGCTCCAGGGCTCGAAGGACCTTCTCGTTCTCAGCGACGTCTAACAGCTCGACGGCGTTCACGGAGCGCTCGCGTGCAGCCGTTCCCACGCGCCGTGCAAGGCGTGCGTAATCCTGCCCTGTTGGTCGCGCACCGAGCCGGTGCAGCTCCTCGAACAACCTCTGGGCCTCAGTCGCCTCGACTGCAATAGAGACTTCTGGAAGCTGGAAGCTCAGCTCCCTCATGATCTGCTGCGGGGCGAACGAGATTCCAGAGTGTGCGACATCAGCCTTGGTGGGCCACCACGCCTGCCGCGAGGATGCACATCAATCCATCCTAGTCACGCGTCGGGCTTGCGAATTGTTTGAACGCCGGGAGAGCGCTAGCGTTTCTCCTCGCTGCGTCCAGCGGCGACTTGCTCGAGGGCCTCACGGTTCAGCTCCTCGCCGGAGACGCCAACGACCTTCGCCGCTGTCTTCGCGCGCAGGCTCGCCGTTCTCGCACCGTCTCGAGCGCGGCACGCTCACCGACGATCGCTCCTGGCCCAAGCTCTCCGACCACTTCACCGTCGACGATGACCTCGAGCACACCGTCGAGCACGAGGTACACGATGTTCGAGCTCTCACCCGTCTCGCCTTGTTCGACGAGAGGTCCCCGGGGGACATGCACATGCCGGATCCCGACTGGCTCGATCAACGCGAAGGCGTCGGTCGCATGCTTATACAGCGCATCACTGATACAGCTAGCCGGACTCGAACCGGCTACATCTCCTTCCCGCGTGACTAGCGGTCCTGGAGCGCGTCGAGCGCGACCGTGAAGGCGACGAGAAGCCGGCGATCGACATCGTCGAGGCCTGGCTCGAGTTCGAGCACGTAGCGGTCGCGGACTGTTCCGAGTATTCGCTTGTAGCTGCCGACTTCACTTTCCGCACGCTTGAGCACGAAGTTGAATGGCAGCCAGGTCAACAGGTCGAACCAGTCGGGCCCGAGCTGGCCGAAGCGTCGCAGAAGCGCGATGATCCAGCTCGCCTCGTGCGCCTCGAGCAGTTCTTGGCCCGCCGCGTCGCGCACGTGCCAGTGGCTGCGCAGCAGCGACTTGCGGAAGTTCTTCTCCAGCATCCCGATCACGGCGCCGTCAGCGTCGAGCACTTCATGGCGGCCACGGAACTCGAACACCGACTTCGACTTGATCATGAACAGGTGATCGCCGTCATCTGGCGAGAGGCGGAAGCGGATGTCCTCCTTGATCTTCATCTTCTTCTGCTTCACATAGAGCAGAGGGCGGCCCTCCTCTCTCGAGCCGGGAGTGGGGATGCTGATCCGGTATTCGTTCGCGATCGGCTTGAAGACCTGCTGGACGAGCAGCCGGTTCGCAGCCTCGAGCTCGCTCAGAACGGTCGCTGCTTCAGGGACGGCGGAAGTCATCGGTCGGAATCGTAAACGGTCAGCACAGACGGCTTGTTCAAGCGATGGAGCTAGCCGGGCTCGAACCGGCGACCTCCTGGTGCGATAGCGCCGCATCCTCATCTCCTGCCACGGGAGCGGAACGCGCTATCGTCTCGACATGGCCCGGAAGGCCAAGGCGGACAGCGGTCATGCGATCTCCCGGCTGACAGACTCGGGCGAGGAAACAATCCGCCATCTCGTCGCCCTCCCGCTGCGGATGCTCGCCGGGACGCTCGGCATCTTCGAGTCAGTGCTCCGTACGGCCGCCGACACACTCCGCGAAATGGATCCGCTCGACGAACGTGTCGTGGAATTGGAGATGCGCATGGACTCACTCGAGGAGCAAGCGACTGGTCGCCGAGAGAGCGCACGCTCGACGGGTGCAGCAAGAAAGAGGACGCCGACAGCCGGAGCGGACGCCGAACCTGAACGCAGTGGTTCCTCAAGCCCCGCACCGGGATCGGACACCGCCGCGGGCCGGGGTGCCAGCCCGCCGGGAGTGCCCGAAACCTCGAGCTAGGCGTCCTCCGTTCCTCGCGCTCGGAAGCGCATACTGACCGCGTGGGTGTGACGGAGAGGCTGGCGCGAGCGTCGAGCCGCCACCCGTGGCGGACGATCCTCGCGTGGGTTGGGGCGATCGTCCTCGCCCTTGTGCTCGCCGCAACGCTCCTGCCAGGGAATCTGACGACGAACGGGCACGTCACCGGGAACCCGCAGTCCAAGCAGGCCGAGAACCTCTTCCAGCAGCGCTTCCCGCCGGACAAGAACGCAGTCGACGAGCTGATCGTCGTCCGCTCGGCGGCCCAGACCGTCAACGCTCCCGTGTTCACCTCGTTCCTCACCCGCCTGCGTGCCGAGGCGACCGCTACGGGGGTTGTCTACCGGTACTCGGCCCTCGGCGTCTCGCGCGACCGGCACGCCGTGCTCATCGGCGTCCAGCGCCAGGCCGACGTCGACAAGCTCCTGAGCCTCGTCGAGCGCGATGACGGCCAGGAGGGTTTCAGCGTCGTGATGACGGGCGGGGGAACGCTCGACCACGACTTCAACACACTCTCGCAGCACGACCTCAAGTCGGGCGAGCTCGAGTTCGGCCTCCCCGCGGCGCTGATCATCCTGATCCTCGTGTTCGGCGCCGTGGTGGCCGGGCTCGTCCCGCTACTGATGGCGATCGTCGCGATCGTGGTCGCGCTCGGCCTGTGCGCGCCGATCGCCGCCGCGTTTTCGCTCTCGGTCTTCTTCGTGAACATGCTCACCGGGATGGGGCTCGCGCTCGGGATCGACTACTCGCTGTTCGTCGTCTCGCGCTACCGCGAGGAGCGAGTGGCCGGGCGGGAGGAGCTCGACGCGATCGCCGCCGCCGGCGCGACCTCGAGCCGCGCCGTGCTCGTCAGCGGGTCCGTCTTCGTGATCGCGCTGACCGGAATGCTGCTCGTGCCCTCGAACGTGATGAAGAGCCTCGCCGTCGGCGCTATCAGCGTCGGCATCGTGTCGGTGCTAGCTGCGCTCACGCTGCTGCCCGCGCTGCTCGGTAGGCTCGGTGACCACGTCGACTCGCTGCGCGTGCCGTTCATCGGCCGGAACATCGGCAGCGGCGACGAAGGGCGATTCTGGGGCGGCGTCGTTAGGGCCGTGATGCGCCACCCCGTCGTCTACCTGGTCACCTTCGGCGCGCTGCTCATCGCTCTTGCCATTCCGACTCTTGGCCTTAATCTCGGTGCCAGCGGCGTCAGCACGCTGCCGAACCGGCTCGAGTCCAAGCAAGGATACGAGGCGCTCAACCGCGACTTCCCGCAGGCCAGTGCGAGCCCGGCACTGATCGCTGTGAAGGGGGACGTACGGTCGCCACAGGTGCGCGCCGCGATCGCGCGCCTGCGGCACGAGCTCGGCACCGACCCAGTCTTCGGCCGCAGCGACGTGCGTTTCTCCGCTGACGGAAAGCTCGCGGCGATCGGCGTCGAGGTCGGCGGCGACAAAACCGGGCCTCGGGCGCTGGCGGCGATCCGGCACTTACGCTCGACGCTGATTCCGCAGACGTTCCGCGGCACCAACACGCAGGCCGTCGTGGGAGGCGACACCGCCGACAACGTCGACTTTATCGACGCGATGAACCGCTGGCTGCCGTTCGTCTTCGCCTTCGTGCTCGGCCTGAGCTTCGTCCTCCTGACGATCGTCTTCCGCTCCATCGTCATTGCGGGGACGTCGATCGTCCTCAACCTGCTCTCGGTGGGCGCCGCCTACGGGCTCGTGATCCTCGTCTTCCGCCATGGAATCGGGAACGGGCTGTTCGGTTTCCAGCGGGTGAGCGCGATCGAGGCGTGGGTGCCGCTGTTCCTGTTCTCGGTCCTGTTCGGCCTGTCGATGGACTACCAGGTCTTCCTCCTGAGCCGCATCAAGGAGCGCTACGACGCGACTGGCTCGACCACCGACGCAGTCACCCACACAGTCGCCTCGACCGCGCGGCTGATCACGGGCGCGGCCCTGATCATCGTCGCGGTCTTCAGCGGCTTCGCGCGGGGCGACCTCGTCATGTTCCAGCAGATGGGCTTCGGCGTGGCGGTCGCGCTGCTGATCGATGCGACGATCATTCGCTCGGTGCTCCTGCCCGCGGCGATGAGGCTCCTCGGCGGCTGGAACTGGTACCTCCCGCACTGGCTCGAGTGGCTTCCCAGGATCGAGGTCGAGCCGCATCGCAAGGACCATGCACCACTGCCAAGCCCCGGAAGCTGAATGGACATACGGAGAGGGCCTTGGCGCCGTTCGAGGCGTCGTTCAGGCGCTCGAAGCGCTTTCTTGCTCGAGCGGGCGGAGCTCCATACGACGAATCTTCCGGTCAGCGAGGCGGGGCGAATGCTCGCGCGCGGCGGATAATCCCAGCATGAAGGTGCGGCAGCGGGACAGAGCGCAGCTCCTGGGCCAGGTGCCGCTCTTCTCGTACTGCTCGCAGCGCGAGCTCGTGAAGGTCGCCAAGCTTGCGAACGAACTCGAGCTGCCCGCGGGCCACACGCTGATCCACGAGGACGCCGAAGTGGCGTATTCGTTCTTCGTGCTGGTCGACGGCGAAGCTGAAGTGCGCCGGCGGAACCGCCGGGTTGGGACTCTCGGGCCGGGCGACTGCTTCGGTGAGCTGGCGCTCATCCTGCGCCGGCCCCGAACCGCCACGGTGACGCTGACGGCGCCCTCCCGGCTGCTCTCGATCAGCGCGCACAACTTCCGTCCGTTGCTGATGGCGTCGCCCGAGATCCAGTTCAAGCTGCTCGAGGCGCTGGCGGAGCGGCTCGCACCCGCGACGACATAGGGCGTTCAGCTAGGTGAGGCCTGTTCTGTCGACCGGTCGGGAGGCTCGGGAGCCGGCGCATCTCCTGATCCGGCGCCCGCAGTAGGAGGCACGGGTGGCGGAGGCTGTGGCCGGCGCGTCCGCGCGGCAAGGACGACCAGTGCGGCGCTTCCCCCGGTGACGAGCACGCCGGCGAGGAGCCCCCCGATCGCAACCCAGAGCAGGAAGGACATCTTGGCGCCCACGTCGATGTTCGCGGCGACCCCACGCGAGCCGTCGGAGTTCATGAGGACGACCGACCAGTCGCCCTCCCGCACCTTCCACGTCAGCGTCTGTGTCCCGACGCCGGAGGCGGAGGCCGCCCAGAAGCGCTGCTCCGTCGGCGGCCCTTGGGGCGTGCCTCCGGTGACTGGAAGGTACGTGACTCGGAAGGGATCGAAGTCAATCTCCTCGACATTCGCGTGGGCGACGGGCCCCAGGTACTTGGCGACAGCCGCTTCCGGCCCAATGCCCATGAAGAGCGTCTTCCCGCCGGCACTCTCGCCGCGGATCCGAACCTTGCCGAACCAGCTGTCGTTCAGGACCCAGCCGGCTCCGTCTGTGTCGACTTCGAGCCGCGTACGCGTGAGAGCGTAGGTCGGCGTCGCAAATCGCTCGGTCGGTGTCGTGATGTAGCCGTCCTCGCGCTGCGTGCGGTCGGCCCAGAGCAGGAAGCCTCCCCCCGCGAGCAGGGCAAGCCCGAACAGGACTCCGATGCTGCCGAGGACTATGAGGATGACGCGACCCGCGCTCATCGGTTCCGAACGACGTCAGCAGGACGATCTCGTGCCGCGCTCCATGCAGCGCGAGACATGGTCGCGACTGGACAGACGACGGCGAAGATGACGCCGAGATTGCCTCATGGCACCCAAGTCGTCAAGGGCGCCGCGAACCCGGGCGGCCTGAATGCCCCCTTTAATCATCATGCCCTGCGAAGCAGGCCGGATTTCGGATCGGCCACGATCCATTAACCCTTGAGGGCGCCGCCAAGTCCCGTGCCCCGCAGGAACGTGCGTTGGAAGACCAGGAATCCGATCAGCGGGACGAGGGACGCGATCAGCATCGAGGCGAGCAGCACGCCGATCTGCGTCTGGGGCTGAATCGCTGGCAGCCGAACAGAGAGGGGCTGTCGGTCCGGACTGTTGGTCAAGACGAGGAACGGCCAGAGAAAGTTCTTCCACTCGGCGAGGATCGCAAAGATCGACACGACGCCGAGGATGGGCTTGGACAGCGGCAGCACGATCGAGAAGAACAGCCGCACAGGTCCGGCACCGTCGATCTTTGCCGCTTCAAAGAGCTCGCGCGGCAAGTTGTCGAAGAACCGTTTCATCAGCACGACGTTGAAGGCGCTAGCGCCGGCCGGCAGCCAGATCGCCCAGTAGCTCTCGACGAACGAGTGCCTGATCAGCGGCGGATGAACGATCTCGATGTACAGCGGGACAACCAGGACGATCGCCGGAACGAAGAGAGTCCCGAGCAGGAGCCAGTAGATGAATTTTCCCCACGCCGGCCGTAGCACCGAGAGGACGAAGGCACCGGTTGTCGCAACGACGATCTGACAGAGCCACGAACCGAACGCCAGAACGACCGTGTTCCAGAAGTAGCGGCCAACGTGCACCTGGGACCAGGCCTCGGTGAGGTTGCTCCAGGCCACACCGTGCGGGAAGAGCGCGAGCGGATTCCGCAGCGTGTCGATCGTCGGGGTGATCGCTCCCTTTGCCAGCCACACGACTGGGCCGAGGCCGATCAAAATCAGGAGGACGAAAAGGAGAGCCTGCGCAGACCCGAAGAGCCACCTGAGGTCGCGCCGCGCCCACTCGTTGTGCGACAGCAGGCCGCCGGTCTTCTCCTCAGAGCTCATGTCGTGCTCCACGATCGAGTCAGTCGGAGGAAGACGAGGGAGAAGATCGCCAGGAACACCGCGACCATCAGGCTCAGCGCCGCAGCCTGTCCGAAGCCTACGCCAATCGAGTTTCCGAATGCGTACTGGTATACGAGGAGCAGCAACGTCAGCGTCGCGTTCGCCGGGCCGCCCGAGGTGAACAGGTACGGCTCGAGAAAGACCTGGGCGGTCCCAATGATCTGCAGCATGAACATGACGAGCAGCACGCCACGAATCTGGGGGACCGTCACGTGCCAGACCTTCCGCCAGAGGTTTGCGCCGTCGACCGATGCGGCGTCGTACAGATCACGGTCGACTGACATCAGTGCCGCGAGGTAGATGATCACCGTGGTGCCGGCATTGGCCCATGTCGACTCGACGACGAGCGCGGGCATTGCCGTGCCCGTCGACTGCAGCCATCCGTAAGGACCCATGTGGAACCAGCCGAGCACGGTGTTGAAGAGCCCGACGCTGCTCGGCTCGTAGAACACGTACCTCCAGAGCATCACGCCGACAACCGGCGGAATGACGACAGGGAGGTACGCCAGAGCGCTGTAGGCACCGCGGAAGCGCCGTGACTCGCTGATCAAGACCGCCGCGATGAGCGGGATCGGGAAGCCGAAGAGGAGGGCGAGGAGCGCGAAGTACGCCGTGTTCTTCAACGCCGTCATGAACAACGGGTCATTCAAGACGTCGCGGAAGTTCTGCAGCCCAACCCAGCTCGGCGGATCGACCAGGTTGGTGGTTTGGAGCGAGAGGACGACTAACCGGGTGATCGGATACCACGAGAACGCCGTGAAGATCACGAGCATCGGCAGGGCGAACGCAACCGCTGAAAGCCCACCGCGCCGAACCCAGTCGAGCGGAGAGAAACGGCCGCGCACACGAGGGCGCGTGACAGCCGCGCCGCCGATCGCGACCGGCTCGCCGGCCCTCGTACTGTCTCCGGAGATCACGTCCGTTGGGTCCACCTACAGACCCCAGTGTCACCTACACAGGCGGGCGGGGAGCCCGAAGGCTCCCCGCCGAGCCAACCGGTCAAGGACTACTTCCCTTCCCTGATGGCCTTTTGTGCGACGTCGTTCGCCTGTGCGAGGAGGGCTGAGACGTTGGCGTTCTTGTCTGCGAAAACAGCCTGCACGACCGGGTCGAGGGCGTGGTAGACGCTCTGGGTCGAGGCCGCCGGCTCGGGATAGAGGTTCTGCTTGAAGATGCCCTTGAGGAACGGGTTCATCTGCTTGATCGGGACGTTGATGTACGACTTGATCCAGGAGTTGGCGCGGTCGTATTGCACCTTGTTGAAGATCGGGAAGGCAGGGACACCGACCGGCTGCTGGTTGGCGACGAGAATCCGTGCATCCCGAAGCGCAGCCGGCTTCTTGATGAGCTTCTCCATGTAGAAGAAGTCGATCCACTGGAGGGCGGCGTTCAGCTTCGCACCCTTCGTGTCCGGCCGAACGACTGCGATCGACCCACCGCCCATGACACCGGCGTTCTTCTGCTTCGCGAGCGGAAGCGGTGCGATGCCGTAGATCTTCGGATCGAGGTTCGCAGCCTGGACGAGGAACGTGTAGATGTCCGAGCCGTTGATGAACATGCCGATCTTGCCGGCCGCGAAGGCCTGGTTGATCGTGGGCCAGGTGTAGTCGAACGTTGAGCCCATCGACTTGTCCGTCCAGCGCATCTGCTTCAGCAGGTTCAGCGCCTGAACCGTGAATGGACTGTTCAGCGTCGCAGTTGCGTTCGCCCCGCGACCCTGCTCCATCCGTCCGCCGAGTGTGTACGCCACGGTCGTCGCGATCCAGCCTGCGGTGTTGTCGTTCAGCCCCATCTGGGCGTAACCCGCCGCGCCGGTTCGTTGTGAGATCTGCTTCGCGTACTTCCGAAGTTGCGCCCAGGTCGTCGGCGGCTTGTTCGGGTCGAGCCCGGCCTGTTTAAAGAGCTGCCGGTTGTAATGAAGCGCCTGCGCGTATGCGGCGTAGGGCACGCCGATGATGCGGCCCTTCGACGTCGTCGCCTCCGCGATGATCGTCTTCTGGAACTTCTTGTAGTACGCCCACTTCTTCACGCCGGCCGTGATGTCGGCGACCTGGCGGTGCTCGCCAAGCGTACGTGCGTCGGTGAACGGCACCGTGAAGACGGTCGGTAGTCGGCCTGCAGCAAGCTGCGCGGCAAAGGTGGCACCGTTCCATGCGTACTCGACGGGCTTCACCGCGATGTTCGGATGCTGCTTCTCGAAGAGCGCGACGTTGTCGTCGAACTGCTTCTGCGCATCCGCCGAACTGCCCGGGCGAAGCGCGGCCACATTGATCGTGACCTTCGCCTGGGAGCCCGCATTAGCCAGTGAGGCCGCGCCGACAACGAGGAACAGCGCCGCGGCCACCACGAGGAGCCTTATCGCCCTGAAACTGGACTTCATCGTCCTTTCTCCTTTCGCAGGGAGTCCCGGGTCGGCCCCGGCGCCCTCCAGCATTTCACACTCGACAAATCAATGCAAATACTTTTCATTTCCTTGCAGAAATACGACTTTCAAGCGAAACTGCGGAGCCAAACCGCACTGTCCGAGGGGAGCCGACCGTTCTCGAGGGGCTCGCTGGCAAGTAGTAGGGCCGCGTGGCCCGGCAGTTCGATGGCCGAGTCCGAGAGGTTGAGGACGCACATGAAACCATCGCCGCGACCGAAGGCGACCACCCCAAATGGGGCATTCAGCCATCGCAGCGGCCCGTCTTGCAGCTCAGGCTCGGATCGCCTGATGCGCAGCGCGTCTCTGTAGAGGGAGAGCATCGACGCTTTGAGACGGGCCTGCCCTTCCGCGGTCAACTCACTCCAGGACGACGGCTGCGGCAGCCACGGCTCGGCGCTTGCTCCGACGCCGCTGAAGCCGAAAGGCGGCTCCGCGCCGTCCCACGGGAGCGGCACCCGGCAGCCGTCACGGCCGGGATCCGTCCCGTTCGAACGGAAGAACATGGGGTCCTGCAGGGCCCCGGTCGGTAGATCTTCCACTTCGGGAAGCCCGAGCTCTTCTCCCTGATAGATGTAGACCGCGCCCGGCAAGGAAAGCGTCAGGAGCGCGGCGGCTCGAGCGCGCCGCGTGCCGAGCTCGAGATCGACTTCCGGGATCGCGCTTGTCTTCGCCGCGAACTCGAACTTTGTGTCCTTGCGCCCGTACCGCGTGACGTGCCGCGTCACGTCGTGGTTCGAGAGAACCCAGGTCGCGGTCGCTCCAACCGGCGCATGGGCGGCGAGGGTGGCGTCGATGCTGGCGCGCAGCCGCTCCGGTTCCCACGGGCACGCGAGGAAGTCGAAGTTGAAGGCGGTGTGCATCTCGTCCGGGCGCAGATAACGGGCGAAGCGCTCGGGGTCGGGGAGCCAGATCTCTCCGATCAGGATCCGGTCGCCGGCGTAGCCATCCGCCAGGGCCCGCCAGGAGCGGTAGACCTCGTGCAGCTCGTCCCGATCCGAGAACGGGTGGGGCGCCGGTGCGTTGTCCGGGTCGAAGTTCGGAAGGGTGGCGTCTTTGAAGAGCAATGCGGCCGAGTCGATGCGCACTCCGGCGACCCCGCGGTCGAACCAGAAGCGGAGCACGTCTTCATGCTCCTTCCGCACATCGTCGTTGTCCCAGTTGAGGTCAGGCTGCTCGGGGGCGAAAAGATGGAGGTACCACTCTCCCCCCGTCCCGTCTTCGTTTTGCGTGCGTGTCCACGCGCTGCCGCCGAAGATGGAAGACCAGTCGTTTGGAGGCAGCTCGCCCTCCTTGCCGCGACCGGCACGGAACCAGAAACGATCGCGCTCGCGGGATCCCGGCCCGCTGCTGAGCGCCTCCTGGAACCAGCAATGCCGATCGGAGCAATGGTTGGGAACGATGTCGACGATGACCCGGATGCCGAGATCGGCAGCTTCCTTGATCAGCTGCTCGGCCTCTCCCAGGGTCCCGAACATCGGGTCGATGTCGCGGTAGTCGGCGACGTCATAGCCGCCGTCCGCCATCGGGGAGGGGTACCAGGGCGTGAACCAGATGGCATCTACGCCGAGGTCGCGCAGGTAAGGAAGCTTCGCCCGCACCCCGGCCAAATCCCCGATCCCGTCCCCGTTGCCGTCCGCGAAGCTGCGGACGTACACCTCATAGATCGCAGCGCTACGCCACCACGGGTGTGGCACGCCTGCTGGCCGCTGCGCCCCTCGGCGCCGGGTTTTCTGCGTCGTCGCCACTCCGAGTTGCAGACACTACACCGTATCCCGCAAAAAAGTCCACAATGATTGCAAGAACTTGATTGTGACTAGCGGCTCACGGCGAAGGCCGCACGCACGGGAGCCGCAGGGGCGGTCGAGGCTCGTACGACGAGCTCGGGCTCGAAGAGGAGCTCCTCGCTCGAGACCTGGCTACCACCGACCTGGCTCAGCAGCTGTGCGACCGCGGCCTGACCCATGGCTGCGATCGGCTGCCGCACCGTCGTCAGCGGCGGGTCCGTGCACATCATCAGGGCCGAGTCGTCGAAACCCACGACGGACAGATCACGGGGGACGCCTAGGCCACCCCGGTGGGCTTGCCGGATGACGCCCAGCGCGAGCATGTCGCTCGCGCAGATGACGGCCGTGACGTCGCGCTTGATCAGCCGGTTTGCGGCAGCAACGCCTCCCTGGATCGAGAACATCGTGTGCTCGACAAGCGCTTCGTGCTCGCCCCGCACGCGGCGGTACGCCTGATCCTTGCGAATCGAAGGGACGTGGTCGGTCGGTCCGAGCACGATGCCGATCCGCTCGTGGCCGAGGGACTCGAGATGGGCGAGCGCCTGCTCGATCGCATGGCCGTCGTCTACCGAGACGCGCGGAAAGCCCAGATCTTCATAGGCCGCGTTGATGAGGACCACCGGCAACCCGCGTTCGGTGAGCAGGTGGTAGTGGCGGTGATCCGCGCCGGCTTCGTGGTACTGGCCCCCGAAGAAAATGATCCCGGAGACCTGCTGCTCAAGCAGCATGTCCACGTAGGCAGCTTCAGTGACGCCGGCGGCGGTCCGGGTGCAGAGGACGGGTGTGATGCCCCGCCGCGAGAGCGCGTCGGCAACCACCTCGGCAAAGGCAGGAAAGATCGGATTCTGGAGCTCGGGCAGCACGAGCCCGACGAGGCGTGCACGCTGGCCGCGCAACTGCGTCGGCCGCTCGTACCCGAGGACATCGAGGGCAGTCAACACCGCCTGCTGCGTTGCCTTGGAGACTCCGGCCTTGCCGTTGAGGACGCGGCTGACGGTCGCCTCGCTGACTTTGGCGTAGGCGGCAACGTCGGCGAGTCGGCGCGTCATGCAAGAAAATGTAGTCGGTTTTCCGGTTGTCGTCGAAATCTTCCAACGACAGACGACGCCGCGGTCGGCTCATTCCGATTTTGAGCGGCTCCCCTCTGCCGCGAATCCGGGTGTCCGCCATCACCGTCTCGATCTCTGTCCGGTTGGGACGCACCTGCTGTCACTTGATCTCGGTGCTACGGCGGTGGAGAATCGACTGTCGCCTTGGGGGAGCGTCCATGGGGAGGGATCGACAGAAGGTCTGGGTCTCATCTTCGCCGTCGAGGCGGGACGTTGGATCCACGGACAGCTTGCGCGAGCAATTGCTCGCGTGGCTGAAGGGAGGTTTCGGATGATCGGGAGAAGTCTGCTCCTGAGCGCGAGCCTGATCTGCGCCTTGTGTGTGGCCGCGCCCGCGCTCGCAGGCGACGTCAGTGTCGGCAGCCCGCCCAACATGACGCCGCAGAACCATCAGAACGAACCGGCGGTCGCGATCGACGCGAACCACCCGAACATCGCCGTCGCCGCCTGGAACGACTTCGTCGACTGGGCGCCCTGCCCACAGACGGACGCGCTCCAGTTCGGCACCTGCGCGGACCCGGCCGACGACGGCGTCGGCCTTAGCGCGTTCGCGTTCTCATTCGACAATGGACACAGCTGGATTCAGCCGACCTATACGGGCTGGACTGCTAACGACTGCGACCCGACGAAGGTTTGCACGCCGCACGTCGGATCGATCCATACGCTTCCGGGCTACTTCGAGAACCGGCTCGTCTCTTCTGGTGATCCGGCGCTCGCGGTTGGCCCGATCCGGGTCAACGGTCAGTTCTCCTGGGCGAACGGCTCGCGTGTGTACTACGCAAACCTGACCGGTGCCTGGCCGTCCGGCTTCGCTTTCCCGAACCCGGAGTTCCACGGCTACCTCGCTGTCGGCGTCTCGCGACTCGACAATCCGACCCCGACCCGCATCGCCTCTGCGAGCAACTGGAAGTCACCGGTGATTGCCAACCAGCACGCCGGCCAGACGGCGTTCGAGGACAAGGAGCAGATCTGGGCTGACAACGCCGCCTCGAGTCCGTTCTTCGGCCGTGTCTACATATGCAATCCCGAGTTCCGAAGCAACGGTCAACATTTGGGATTGGGCGGGACGTTCCCGGCGCCCTTGACGGTCTCGGTCTCGGGCGACGGCGGCGACAGCTGGACGTCGAAGCAGGTCACGCCGGCCGGCACCAACGGCAACGGGCCGACCCAGTTCGGCCTCAGCGGGTGCACGGTCCGCACCGATAGCCACGGCGTCGCCTACCTGTTCTCCGAGATGTTCGAGAACCCGACCCTGGTCGGGCTGCCGACGCACGGTTTCCATGTGATGTGGAAATCGTTCGACGGCGGCAAGTCGTGGACCAAGATGCAGGTGATCCGCCAGATCACCGACCCCTGCTTCTTCGTCGATCCCGTGTACGGCCGTTGTGTCATGGACGGCTTCGCCGGCGCACGCACCGACCTGTCGGCAATTCCGAGCGTCGACATCGCCAACGGCGCGCCCACCGGTGTCGGCGCGACAAACGAGATCGTCGACGCCTGGGCCGACAGCGGTTCGAATGTCAACGACAACAAGGCACTTGTCAGCTGGTCGACCGACGGCGGCACGACTTGGAGCAACCCGCTGACGGCATCGCGCGCCGGCGACCGGCCGCTCTACGCGGCGCCCGCGATCGCGCCCGGCGGCACTCGGATGTATCTCACCTACGAGGCCGACACGGCCCCGTGGAGGGGCGCGGACATGACCTCGCCGCGGCCATACCACGGTGTCTTCATGACCGCGCCGGTCGGAGCCGGCGGCGCACCAGGCGCGTGGTCGGTCGTCTACAACGGCTCGACCGACACGTCCGCCGGCCACAACGACCTGCGCGGAACCTACCCAGGGCACGACATCTACCAGGAGCGGATCGGCGACTATGTCTACGCCGCCGCAACGGCAACCTACGGGCTCGGCGTCTGGACGGATGCGCAGAACGCGACCGTCTGCGGTCCGGTTCAGACATACCGCGCCGCATCGCTTGCAGCCGGCACGCTCGCACTGCCGGCACCATGGCCACTCGGCCCTTGCCCCGGCACGTTCGGCAACACCGACACCTGGTCGGCAACAACCGGCTGAAATGAACACGTTGGGAGGGGCGGCATCCCGTCGCCCCTCCACTCTCTGGCGCACTAACGAAAGCTGTACCACCGGCCGACCAATTGTCGTTTCCCATGGCTTTGCTCGCGCTCGCCCACCTGAGCTGAAGAGCCGCGGTCGAGTTCTGGGTTAGCGGCTAGGCGCTGCTCGATCTGACGCTAGGCGTGCTGGTGGGACTCAGCCCTCAAGCGTGGCTCGCGAACGAGCCATCTGCTGGGCGAGCCGCTGCGCTTCGAGCATCACGCGCTCGCACGCAACCGCCGGCTTCACGGCCGGGCGGGTGGGTGCGACCGCCCGGTATGGCTGCTTGCGGCCAAAGAATCTGTGGAGATTCATCTCGCCGGAGGCTAGCCCTAGACTGCCGCCTTGACTTCGGGAGGATTCCCTATCTTCCGTTGATCCCTAGCCGCGCCGCCTCGGCAGCGGCCTGTCCGCGGCTTTCGACGCCGAGCTTGCGGAGGATCGCGGAAACGTGGTGATCGACGGTCTTCTCAGAGAGAAAGAGCTGAGCCGCGATCTCACGGTTGCGCAGGCCTTTACCGAGGAGAGACAGAACTTCCAGCTCCCGTGTGGTCAGGCCAGCCGGGTTTTCGCGGGTCGAGACTCGCGGTCCGAGACTCACGCGGCGGATGCCGCGCTCGCGCAGTATCCGCGCAACACGCGCGCTCGCCCGTGGTGCGCCGAGCTGTTGGAGCTCGGTCACGCTGCGGCGCAGCGAGTCTTCGTCGTCGGCCGACGAAAGCGCAAGCGCGGCCTCGTATGGGCAACCGATTGACCTCCAGCGCTCCGCTGCTTGCTCAGCCTCGCCCGCTAGCTCGAGCTCGAACGGCTCGGCGAGCGCGTCCGGAGTGGGCGTGTCCTCGACGCCTCCTCGCCGGCGCCACGCGCAGAGCTCCCCGGCCGACCACCTGTCTGCGTGCGCGAGCGCGAGCTCTAGGGCGATCTCGGTTTCCTCCTCGATGCGATCGTTTTCACCGCTTAGCCAGCGCGCCTCTGCCCGTGCAGCGGCGACAGGCGCTAGGCGCTGGACTTCGGCTGCCCGCGTCGACAGTTGGAACGCCTCGTCGAGGACGCTCCACACATCGGAGTCGCCGCGGCGCGCGCGCAGCCGCCCGAGCACGGCGAGCGGCGTGATCCTGCTTGGCACGGCGACGCGCGGATGACGAACAACAGCGTTCGCGGCGTCCGCCGCGGCATCCCACTCCCCGATCTCGAGCTTCGCCCGTGCCAGCCAGCCGGTCAGGTAAAGCCACCATGAGTCGAGATCGTGCTCGCGACAGAAGTCGATCCCCGCGTCGAGGTAGCGGGCCGCCGCCTCGAAGTCGCGACGCGTCACGTAGGTCGTGGCGAGATTAGTGAACGCCCGCGCGGCATGCTCATGCAAGCCAGCCCTGAGGGCCAGATCGAGACTGCGCTCGAGCTTGGCTGCGCCGTTTGCGATCCCAGCCTGAAGCTCCGCAGTGCCTACGTTGTTGAGAGCGTGCGCCAGGATCTCGTCATCGTCGAGCCGCTCGGCCAGTTCGGTTGCGCGCTGTCCCCAGTCGATAGCCTCGGCGTGGGCGGACTCCAGCATCTTGAGCTGCGCGACGTTGCTGTAGGCCATGGCCAGCTCAGGCCCGCGCTCGAGCGGCTCGAGCAACTCGATCGCGCGCTGCGCTTCCCGCTCGGCGCTCTTCCTGTCGCCCGCGAACCACGCAAGACGCGAGAGCCAACGATGCGCGTCTCCCTCGCGTAACGGGTCAGCCTGGCTGCGATGCTCTTCGAGGGCGCGCTTCCGCGCCTCGATCGCGGCGTCGATCTGGTCGGTGACGTAGCACTCGTACGAACGCCGCTCCAGGTACTCGATCCGGCGTTCACTGCCAAGATCGTCGGCGAATCGCAACGCACGCTCGAAGTGCGCCGCCGCCTCCCTGTGTGCCCCGAGTTTCGCCGCGCGGTCGCCGGCAGCCGGCGCGTACTGGAGTAGCGCCTCGCGATCTCCAGCCGCCTCGGCGTGATGCACGAGACGGGTGAGGTCGGGCCTGTGCGCCGACCCAAGCGTGACGAGCGCACGCCGATGCAGCTCGAGCCGGTCGTGCGGCGACAAGCACTCCTCGACAACAACACGTGCGATCTCGTGGCGAAACGCGACGGCGTTGTTCGTGGAGACGAGCATTCCAGAGCTCAGGCATTCGTCAAGACCGTTCGGGTATCCGTCGACAAGCGCCTGCAGCAGGTCGAGCTCGGCGCGTGGCGGCACGACCGCGACGGCGTCGAGTAGACGCCGAGCTGCGTCGTCGAGGCGCGCTGTCCGAGCGAGGACAGCTTCGCGAACGGTCGTCGGCAGTTTGGCGCCGCCGGCAGCGAGGACCTCCGTGACGAAGAACGGATTGCCGCCCGTCTGCCGATGAAGTACGGCGCCGTCCGTGGGTCCGGCGAGCGTGGCGACTGCCTCGGCGGAGAGTGGGGCGAGCGTCAGATGAATGACGTGTCGACTCGAGGGCAGCTCGCCGAGCAGGAGGCGCAGGGGATGCCGGCGGTCTAGCGAGTCGTCCCGATAGGTTGCAGCCAGCAGCACCGGCACGGACTCGAGTCGGCGCGCCAGCATCCGAACGACGTCCAGGGTGGCCTCGTCCGCCCAGTGCAGGTCCTCCAGCACGATGACCGTCGAACCGCGCTCCCGGAGTGCCCGTGCCATCGCCTGCATGAGCTCGTGCGAGGTTTCGCCGTCCGCATCCAACTCCGCCGCGATCTCGAGCACCGGACCGAGCGGCCGGGGCGTAAACAATGCGTCGCACCCTCCGCGCAGGGTCGGCATGTTTCCGTTGCCGTCACAAAAGGAGTCGAGGAGCGCCGTCTTTCCGATCCCTGCCTCGCCGGCAACGAGTACGAGTGACCCGCGACCCGAGCTGCAGACGTCCGCGAGCGCTTCCTCCAGCACCGCTAGCTCAGTCGATCGTTCGAGCAAGTCCATCCGCTGTCTGCAACTGTCTCACGCACTGCACGCCACGAACAGGGGCGGCTTGTCCCGGACCAGTCGACCGTAGCGCTGGCTAGACGGCCACGTGCGAGCCGGTGTCTAGCCGTTCATCTTCATGGAGCTAGCGGGGCTCGTACCGGCGTCCTCCTGGGTGCGATAAGGCCGAATCGAGACATGTGCCTGGCGCGTCAGGCTTGTTCAAGGCATCTCCACTTGATCCAGTTCGCTGAGGTTTGATCGGTTCGGTAGCACGGGTCGCACCGTCGCCCACGTACAAACGAGTCGCGCGAGAGACGCTCGCACAAGCGAGCTATCTCATCGGTTGCGAGGCCACGCGCGAGGCGGTCATCGTCGACCCCAATCGCGACGTCGATGCGTACCTGCGCGCGGCCGCGGCCAGGCGGATGAAGATCCGCGTGGTCACCGAGACGCACATCCACGCGGATTTTCTGTCCGGCGCCCGCGAGCTCGCGCGCAAGGCAAACGCCAGCCTGGCGCTGTCCGATCACGGTGGAGACGACTGGCGCTACGCGTTTGCGGCCGCGGATGGCGCCCGCCTGCTGCGCGATGGTGATACGATCGACGTCGGGCAGGTGCGGTTGCGCGTGATGCACTCCCCGGGACACACGCCCGAGCACATCGCCTTCCTCGTCACCGATCGCGCCGTTGGCGACCAGCCGATCGGCATGGTGAGCGGCGACTTCATCTTCGTCGGCGACGTCGGTCGACCAGACCTGCTGGAGAAGGCCGCGAAACGGGAGGGCACGATGGCGCAGGCGGCGCGGACACTCTACGCGTCGATCCAGCGAACCGCGTTGCTGCCCGACTATCTCCAGATCCTTCC